>Ga0116124_1000105_pt1 | contig 83746 bp, 74 predicted proteins | sample June2015DPH_13_1_2_FD_89728 | JGI IMG/M metagenome (GOLD analysis project Ga0116124, IMG submission 89728) | Peatland microbial communities from SPRUCE experiment site at the Marcell Experimental Forest, Minnesota, USA - June2015DPH_13_150 | ecosystem: Environmental > Terrestrial > Soil >... | reverse complement strand
GTTCCTGCGGCGACTGCGCCGCCGACGCCCTTTATAAACTCACGCCTGTTAATTTTGCCTTTACGCGACCCCACTTGATTCTCTACAAACTTTTAAACTTACACTTCCGATATTAAACACTTGGAGAAACCCAGCTTTTGTACCTTTTATCCCCGGTCAAAGGCGATTTTCATTATATGCTTTATAGCCAGACAGGTAAAGAAAAACAGATAGATTTATCGCCTTATGGCCGCTATCGCCGCACCAAGTCCGAGTAGCAAAAGCGTGGCGGGTTCTGAAATAGAATTAAGCTATGCTCATGGCTTAACACCTTCCAGCTATTGAACCGCGAAAATCGCAAATCGTCAATCAGTTTTTCCTCTCCGCCGCCTTAGCAATGCCAGCCCGCCCAAGCTAAGCAGTGCGAGGCCTGATGGTTCAGGAATAACAAGAACGGCATGAGTGTTTGCGGAGCCGTCGGAGTGCACGTCGTAATCCGGATCCGGAGGAGGACCAGGCCAGAAGTCCTTGGTCGTGTCGGTCCCGTCCAGCAGGTAGTTCACATTCTGGATCACAGGAGGGTAACTCCCGTTGTGAGTCCAGGGGTCTCCACTAGTGCCCTCAGGAGGAACCAGAGGAAGCACGCATTCGCCACTGGCCACAATCGGACCTATCAGGTTCCCGTATCTCAGGTCATAGTACACATCCAACGTATCGGTGAAAGTTCCGCCAGCGTTGTCCGGATTAAAATACATCAAGCCGGAGTCAGTGCTTGCCGCACCACCGCGGAAGCTTTGCAGTGTCAAGAAGTACTCGCCCACAGGACCACCACCTATACTGACTGGGCCTACGCTCTCGAGCTGCAAACCCACCAATTGCGCCGTAAATGGGACTGTGCCGCCGGAAGAACCAACTATTTTTGTAGGCCGGTACATTATAGTGTCGGTGTTGCCGACGTTTTGGACGCCAATGGAGCCGCCAAAATCAAAGGTCCCCAAGGAAACACCTTGGAATGGTATATTGTCGAACTTCGTGGGCGGTGTTGCGGTCGTGAACAAATCCCATCCTGAAGCGATGGTGTAGGGGTCAGCTTGACTTATGGATGGGCAAGCCAGAGCCGCACCCAGCAAGCACAACCTCGCGATTTGTTTAATTGAGTGGTAACGCATGATCATTCCTTTCTAATTTGCTCGTTAGATTATTGTAACTATGTTTTCTGTTTCAGTTTTCACCGGCTTACGCTACACGCCGCTGGTGCCGCCTGCGGCAACCGCTTCAGCCAACTGGCTTGGCGCGTTCTTTAACATCGAGGCCATTTCGTCACCGATGGCGCGGTTCCACAACGGACAAGATCTTGGGAAAGCGGACATTTTTCGGGCCGCCAAAAACATTAACACTTTCATTCTCTTCCCCTTCAAAATACTTATAAAAGTTTTAGCGCACTGTGTGCGTACAGATGTTTATGTAAGCAGAATAAGACGTGTTGTTTCTCTCATACTCTTCTCCAAGTTGCCTTTTGCCCCCCAGCAAAGGCGATTTTGATTATCCTCTTGTACCGGTGCCTGTCAAGAGAAAAAAGTTGAAATTTACTGCTTCTCCATTATGTAATATCGGGCGAACACGGTAAATAAGGGCAGAGGAGAATCCCTGTTTTTGAAGCAAAAATGAACTTCTTTACCCCATAAAAAAGGAAATAACTGGCATGGGTTGAGTTTTTGGACACGATAAAAAGGGGGATTTGGCGATACTCTGGGGCTGGTTCTGAGAAAGATGTCCTATGGCTCACCCTAAGTTGAGTTCGTCGATTCTACAGCCCAAAACCCTCTCTGGCAGTGGTTCTACAAGATTCTATGGACCGGCTTAACTGCGTTTTCTTTTCGCCATCGTCGCACCGAGGCCGAGCAGTACAAGCGTGGCGGGTTCGGGGATGGTGTAGACAAAGCCGTGGGTTTTATTATCGTAGCCTATATAAGCACCAACAGCATTGCTGCCAGAGATACCAAATAGATATGTGTTTGTTGCAAGTAAATGATCAAGTGTAGTCCAGTTTGTCCCGTCATAAATAAAACCATGGTTAGCTAATAAGTTGCCGTTATCATAATAACCAATAATATTATTAACGATCTGGAGCTAAATCGGAAATGTGCCAGGTATTAAATTGTTCCACTTTTGAAAAAGACGTACAGTTAAAGTTCATTGCAAACCATCATATATTTTTGATAAAATAGATAACTGTGGCCTGAGTCAGGCCGATAATAGAGTGGGTGATTTAAAGCGGATCAATTTTTCTATTGGAATCGCATTCTATGAGCAATCCTAAGGGGCGCCGTATCGGCGGGTTCACACTGGTCGAGCTTCTGGTCGTAATTGCCATCATAGCGTTATTGATGGCGATATTGCTCCCGGCACTGGGCCGTGCGAGGGAAATGGGCAAGCGGGCGGTCTGCCTTAACCAGGAAAAGCAGTTGGCCATTGCCTGGTATATGTATTGCGACGACAACAGTGAAAGGTTGCCTTACGGCAATATATGGTGGTCATGGAACTGGGTAAAGGCCGGGCCGTCCTTTGTTGAGCCGGTTCATGTGCAGCCGCATACTATGCCGATGACCCGGGCTACTCAGCAGAATCAGGCCTTCTCTTCCGGCCATCCTAATCTGTCGGACTGGCAGCATGCTATCGCGGAGGGGACGATATGGAAGTATGTCAAGGACTACAAGATTTACAAGTGCCCCGTCGCCGACAAAGGCAAGGAGTCAACATACCAAATGTCTGAGTCGCTGGCCGGTGATCCTCCTCCGAGTCCGACTAATAACCCGGCTTTCACCCTCAGAAACCAGATTAAGAGAACCGCCGAGACGTTTGTTTTTTTGGACGTATCGGATGCCGGGTCGGGTGCGCTTTGGCTTGAATATGCCAATGTTGGTTTACACTGGGGTGACCCGCCGCCTACTCGACATGGTGTTGGGACGACATTTGTTTTTGCCGACCAGCACTCCGCATACCGTAAATGGACTGACCCGCATACTCTTTGGGTCATACAGAACTATAGCTTTGACAGCACAGCCGCCGAGTACATCGATAACTGCGATTGTGATTTGAGATGGATTAACAAAGTTACCTGGGGCAAGGTTAACCCCGCGTATAATTGCACCAGCGCCGCCAAGAAATGCGAATATTGAAATATTTGTGTCTTTACGGAGGATAGTTTTTCTTGACAATGAGACGGCTGTGGCCGGCGATGATTTCGGCTTGTCGGTCGCCATAAAAAATGACACGATATTTGTGGGTTGTCCTTCTGATTATGTTGACGGCAATAAAACCGGCTCGGTCTTCGAGTTTGTCCGTACCTGCACGACCTGGGTTCAAAGCGACCGGCTTACGGCCGGCGACGCCGATACACACGACAAATTCGGCGTAAGATAAATCTTTTCTTCCGGGGCGGCGTGGTGGGCGAAAACCACAGTTTGGGTCTCAAGGCCGACGGCTCGATTGTCGCTTGGGGAGCCAGTTCTGGCCGCCAGTACAATATCCCGTTGCCCAACTCCGGATTTGTCACCGTTGCGGGGGGCCATGATCACAGTTTAGGTCTTTTTGGAGTCAACTTTTTCGATTTGAGCGCCTTCGCAAGTCAATGGGCTCAAACCTATGCCCCTACTATAAAAATATTCATCCGACTTTAACGTAAAGGAGAGGATTTTATCACAGAAACCACGAAAAAAACACGAAGTTTTTTGACATAGGCCTGCCTTCCGCTTTACCGAGGGCTAAGGCTCAATAGGTTATATAAAATGTTTGCGTTTTTTAAGATTTTTTTAAGTCATTGATATAACAAACTTTACGGATTTACAATTTTTGCGACTTTACGCGATATTTAGCCTGTGGGTTGTAGTTTGGTTGTATGGATTAAAAACCAGTTTTTCACCTCGCAAAGTGAAGTCTTCTGGGGGAATTAGTTTTGTTCGCCGTCAGCGTAAAGTGGGACAGAGCGTAGTAGAGAGGTAAGAGGTTAAAGGAGATAGTCCCTTCATAGGAAGGGACTTGCAAAATTGACGCTTTTGGCTCCATGATAGGAGGCTGTAATAGCCCGGAAAGGAGCCAGTTATGTCAGAGTCGGACAAGGTGGTACGCAAGATAAGGGCGGCAACCAGGAGGCATTTCACCTCGGAGGAGAAGATTCGCATCGTACTTGAAGGCCTGCGAGGGCAAGTGCCCATCTCGGAGTTATATCGCTGGGAAGGATATCCTGAGTGAGCCGGTTATCACAGTACATTCGGCTGGTTATAGTTCTTGCCAGTGGGTGGGAACAAAACGTGCTAAGTTTACGTCGGTGGTTTCTCTCAGGTTAGCGTCATACGTGAATATGGCGGAGTTATCCTGTTGATAGTCGTTTGCGATGACTGAGCCGTAAACTCTGACACCGTTATCTATTTCCACATCGGCATTCGGCGCGTATATGGTGCCGTGGAATTCGTCACTGTTTTTTAGATTGATACTGCCTGACCCCAGTCCATATATGGCAAGCTGGGTTGGGTCACCACTGTTGCTGAATCCGGCGCCGTTTTTGCCGTCTAACGAGCCGGCAAGATAGATAGTCAGCTTTGAGTTGGGGTTGATAATGATTTTAGCGGAGTTACTAAGGGTTATGCTGCCCGTTATGTATAATTCGACATCGCCAGTGATGGTGAGATTCTTTTTTTTCACAGTGAGGTCCGTGTATTGTCCAGTGGTTATAGTAGTTAGGTCGGTTTTAGACCCCTGGTTTATGGCAGATGAAAGATAACTCGGGACCGTTGGCATGGGCAAATCGTAGTCGGTGGCGACGGCATAGATATTACCATAGGTAGCGCCAGGGCCTATAACTAAAGAGGGGATGCCGCCCTGCCCGAGGAGGATGTCTCCATCGACTTCGGAGTTCGGCTTCAAGGTGATTTGAGCCTTAGAGTTCGGATTATTTGTGGTGCCGATTTTAAGGGGAATGTTACCGCAGCCAGGGCATTCAACTTTGCTGCAACTACCAATATTCAAGTTGTTTTTGGTGAGGACAGCGTATTCGAACGCACTTTTGAGCCGGAGGTCACAGAGGACGGTTTTCGTTATAGAGCCGCTTGTTCCTGTGGACTGGACGGAATAATTTCCATTGCTGCCGGTGACGGTATAGGAGTATGTTGAATTGCTGCCGGAGATTTGGACGCCGGTCTTGGTGGGAAGAGGTGGGGTAATACTGCCGGGGAGCAGCAGGTTCATTGCATAAACGGCTTTGGTAAGGCCGTAGTCGGCGGCACAGCGGGCCGCGATCTGTTGATTGGCACGCATGGAAAATATCCGGCGGTTAAAACCGAGACTCAACAGACCTAAACCGACTATAAACATAATTACCGCGGTAACAAAAGCCATTAAACTTATGAAACCCGAACGATTTTGGCTCAATTTTCCTGACATAACACACCTCGATCTCATTTTAATGAAAGACATATTTTATTGATTCTGCGGCACGGCGGAGGAGATGAAGGAAACATCATCGTTATTATTGCTTAATGTCATTTGCATACGAATGCAGCGTCCGGAACCGGAAAATAAAAAGCTGGTCACAGTACTGCAAATCGGCGTTACACTAAGGCTGCTGCGGGGGCTTATAACGCCGTTATCGATATAGAAGGTGCCGCCGTTATCCACGTACATCCGTGCATAACGGTCGGTCGTTGCAGATGTATTGGAAGCAAAGTAATAGACCTCGACCCAGCGGCCCGCAGTGTCGAGCAAATACTTCTCGCAGGAGGCCTTGCGAATAGTTGATTCGAATGCTTTTTTGCCAGGTGGCTGCTGATCATAGTCGACTCGTGGGCCCGATTGTAAGTGCTGTTCCACGCGTTTTGGTCGTTAACGACGACGACTCCGACGGAAATCATACAGATTGTCGACAGAGCGGATACGACCATAAACTCGATAAGTGTTATGCCGGTTCTTCTTATTGGTTTTATTTTTATCATATTTATTTAATTTCCGATTGCACGCTAATGGGTTACCAGTAAATCGGTTAAGCAAAAGGAATTATTGGCCGTGGCGTCGTTGCTTGACGGGTTCAGGGGCCAGCTTACAATAACATTCAGGGTTTCAAGATTGGGGTCAGTGGGTTTAGTGCCGTTAACAGTGTAATAAGACATAGTAGCGTAGTAAGTGCTATTATTGTCCGAAACAATTTTATAATATCCTCCATTTTGGAGCAGCGTGAAAGTTGACGGTTTTGCGGGGGCGAGGGTGCTTGTGGAGGCCGTTATGCTAAGGCCGATGGAGGGGTCGCTTGCGGGCAGGGGGCTATAGCTGCTGCTACCGCCACCTATGCCTTTCCAGCTTTCACAGAGTTGCGAAGCTATTCGACCCGCGGTCATCTCGGCATCTGACCTGCTTATATCCATTGCTGCGAAATACCGATAGCCCGATGTGCCAATGACTGAGATAATCAGGACGGTAATGAATACCATTATTTCAATGATGGACATGCCTCTTTTCATTGTTCATCTTTGATAAAACAGGGTGTGGCGGTTACAAAAAGATTGTTACGACCTCTTAACTAAAGTATTACAACATTTATGTTATATTCACAGATCTCTATGCTGTATTACGCCGTATAAATCGTCATTTTTAGAGTGGTTATTAATCAGAGAATCGACAGAGTTCAAAATGCCGGCAGGGTCTTATAATCTACGGTTTGGGGGTAGTGGAAAGTGACCGCCTTAAGGCTGTATTAATGGTGCGGTAGTCCTGCCAGCCGTCGGGAGCAGGGAGGTATGGGAATGTCCTAAGCATCCCAGGGAGTGTCAGCGCTTCAAAGTTGTCCTGGGCGACCCCTGCGGCGACCATCCGACTATCGCGGAGTGAAGTGGACGGTGTGCCCAGTGCTAATCCTCATCGCCGCCTTTTTTTGTGTCTCTTATTAAATTGTTCCACTTTTGAAAAAGACGTACAGTTAGGTAATGGCAATAAAGTTATACTAAGGGAAAGATATCTATTACCTAGTTATTAGCAGAGTCAGAATCTGTCACTGTGTTGCTTTTTGTAAACATCGAATGCTATTATAATGCAGAAAACAACAGTTAATCTAAAGTTTCCGTACCGCAAAAATATTCATCCCATTCATCAGGCCGCTCTCCTGTATGACTTCAAAAGCCCACCAAGACGTTTCTGACAAATGAATTGTACTGCATAACTACCGGAAGGTCGACAAATTTCAATGAAGTAAGCTGCTTGTAAGCTCAACTTTCGCAAAAACTTAGCTTCGGATGAGTTTTTTATACTACGCGGATATATAATCGGTAATTGATTGTCGATGATTCGTTGCGATTACACTTGACCAACAAGCGGTCTTACCGCTAAAATAAACCATTCATTGATTATTGAATGAAATTGCAAATTAGGAGAACGTTGTGAAGGCAAGTGAAATGCGGCCTGGTATGGCCATTAAGATGCAAGGTGAGTTGTATATCTGCACCAAGTTTGCTCACGTGACGCCCGGCAACCTGCGGGCGTTCGTTCAGGCCAAACTCAAGAGGATTTCCGACGGCTCCATTATTGAGAATCGTTTACGCGCCACGGAGGAAGTTGAGCAGGCCTTTTTGGATAAGCGGGAGATGGAGTACATTTATTCCGACAGCAGCGGTCACGTTCTGATGGACTCAAAGACGTTTGACCAGATAACGGTTCCCAACGAGATAATTGGCGACCTGATAAAGTTTTTCAAGCCCAATACGATGCTGACGGCGATGCTGAACAGCGGCAACGTGGTCAGTATCGAAATTCCCAAGACGGTGGAATTAGCTGTTACGGAAACGACGCCCCAGCCAAAGGGCGCGACGGCAACCAACCAGATGAAGGACGCGGAACTGGAGACGGGTTTGAAGATACGAGTGCCGCCTTTCATAGCAGTCGGCGATATGGTGCGCATCAATACCGATGACGGCTCATACCTCGGCAGGGTAACCAAGTAGCGTTTAGCGTATGGCGTATAGCGGATAGAAAAACTAAACGCTATATGCTACCTGCTAATGAATCACCTTATTCAGGGGATAGGTAATAATTCCTGAAGCACCGGCACGTTTGAGAGCGGGGACAAGGGAGCGTTCGATTTTGGCGTCGATAATCACTTCAATGGCGATGTAATTGGGGTCTGCCAGGGATGAAATAGTGGGGCTTTTTTCCGCGGGCAGCACCTTCAATATCTTGTCGAGATTGGTTTTCTCGATATTCATTTTGAGGCCGACCCTGCTGCGGGCGTTAATGGCGGCGTTGAGCAGGATGGCGATGTTTTCGATTTTTTCCTTTTTGAATTTGTTTTGCCAGGCCTGTTTATTGGCGATAAAACGAGTTGTGGAAGTAATAACGGTATCTATTACTCGCAGGTTATTGGCGACGAGAGAATTTCCGGTTTCAGTAAGCTCAACAATCGCATCGACGAGGCGGGCTTTGACTTCGGTTGCGCCCCAGCTAAATTCTATTTTGACGTTGATATCTCTGTCGGCGAAGAATTTTTTGGTTACGTTGACGAGTTCCGTGGCGATGATGCCGCCTTTTAGGTCCTGTACCTTTTGAACTTTCGATTCTTCGGGGACGGCCAGTACCCATCTTGTGGGTTTGCTTGTTGCTTTGCTGTAACCAAGCTCGCAGACCTCGATTACGTCGGAGGCGTTTTCCATTATCCAGTCGTATCCGGTTAGGCCTGCGTCGAGGACGCCATCGGCGACGTACCTGCTCATTTCCTGAGCGCGGAGCATTGTCGGCCGTATCTGGTCGTCGTCGATACTCGGCAGATAGCTTCTGTCGGATTCGGTGATGTTGAAACCGGCTTTTGCGAAAAGCTCAATGGTTGCCTTTTGTAAACTTCCGGCTGGGATACCTAATTTCAAAATTTCCTGCGGCATTTTAAGTTCTTTCGGAAAATAGGGTAATTTGCAATTATTTTTTCTTTGCCTGTTTCGTTTTGCCGGTGTGTGTCTTAGGCGATTCGCTTTCGTGCCTGAGGAGCGAATAAAATTCATAGGCGTTTTTGATTGATATCAGCCGGGCGAGGAAACCTTCTATTTCCTCATAGCCGGCTTCGGCGTTAATGAGTTGGCTGGTCTTTAGATACTCAATCATTTTGGGCGTAAGCGGTATGGCGTGCCCCTGCAAGGCCGTAAGCATACAGTAATCGACGACGAAGGGAGTTGCGCCGCTGAGCTTTTCGAGAAGCAGTTTTGCGGGCCGTTTACCTAATTTACGGAGGGACTGCAAGCTGAGCATATTGTGTTTGTCGAATACGGCGTTAAGCGTGCCGACCAGCGCGGCGGCAATGTTGCGTGCCGCTGGCATATCCTGCCCGAGGACTTCGGCTATTTCCTCAACAGTGGCCACCCGCAAATCATTCCAGTCAACAAAGTAGTCCTTGAGTTTTTTTATCGCGGCCTGCGTCTGCGATTCTGTGAGGTTTTCGCTTACGATGGCAAAGACGAGGGCGTCAACCGGCTCATCAAACTCGACAGGGGCGTGCCTGCCCGGTTTTTGTTTTAGCGAGCGATATAGTTTTTGGATTTTTTTTGAGTATTCTTTACTGTTTTTCATAGGCGTCCTGTGACACGGGCTTCAAGCCCGCGTAAACACGGCCCTCTGCCTACAACATGCAGGGGGCAGGCAGGATGACCGTGCAACCAAATATAACAATCAGTCGTGCTCCTGGTCAACGGAATCTTTGTCTTTGAATTCAGCAGCCAAACCGTCGATTAGCTTCATAATTTCAAGCGACTTTTTGAAATTTTCGTCTCTGTGGATATTGATAACGGGGCAGAACCTGCTTTGAATCTGTTCGGCAAGTATCCCCTGGATTCGACTTCTGGCGTGGAGAATCGCGGCGAAGGTTTTATTCTGGGCGGTCTCTGTGCCGCCGAACATGCTGAGATAGACGTTGGCGATGCGCATATCCGCCGAAACCTCGACCCTTGTGACGCTGACCAATGCTTCTATTCGTGGGTCGCTGAGGTGATTTGCTATCGCGTCACTAACCGCCTCTTTGACGACACGTGCGATTTTCTCCTGTCTTCTCGTGGGCATAATTATAAGAGCGAAACCTGCTAAAGGGTTCTCGCCACCTTGAGGATTTCGTAAAGTTCAAATACGTCGTCGGTTTTCACATCGTCGAACCTGGCAATTTTAATGCCGCATTCGAGGCCGGCCTTTACTTCGCTGGCGTCGTTTTTGAAGTGCTTGAGCGACTCGATGGCCATATTGTCGCGTATGACGATATTATCGCGTATCAGGCGAACTCTGGCGTTCTTTTTGACGACGCCGTCGTTGACATAGCAACCGGCGATTGTGCCGACTTTTGAGACCTTGAAGGTGGTCCTGACCACGGCTCTGCCGATGGTTCTTTCCTGTTCTTCCGGTTCGAGCAGGCCGACCATTGATTTTTGGAGGTCTTCGGTTATGCGATAGATAATGTTGTAGAACCTGATATCGACGCCTTTTTTCTCGGCCAATTTGGAGACGTGCTCGTCTGCCACGACGTTGAAGGCGATGACGATGGCGTTGGATGCCTCGGCAAGGACGACGTCGCCTTCGGTGATACCTCCCGTGGCTACGTGCAGAATTTTTAGTTTGACTTCGGCGGTGCTCAGTTCCGACAGATATTTTGTGAGTACGTCCACCGAGCCCTGGACATCGGCGCGGAGGATGAGGTTAAGCTCTTTGACGTTGCCGGCTTTAATCTGGCTAAAGAGGTTATCGAGGGTAATCTGGGTTTTCCTGGCAAGAGAACCTTCTCTCTGGAGCATTTGATTTTCTTCGGCGGCGGCTTTGGCTTTGTTGATGTCGTCGAGGACGTAGAATTTATCCCCGGCGTTGGGGACGAACTGCAACCCCGCAATCTCCACAGGGGTTGAGCTTGTTGCGGACTTGACGCTTTTGCCGAAACCGTCCTTGATTGTTTTTACTCTGCCGTAGCCGCAGCCGGCGAGAATTACGTCTCCTTTGTTCATAACCCCTTCTTTGATTAGCAGTGTTGCGACGGGGCCACGCGTTTGTGAGAGATGCGCTTCGACGACCCAGCCGGTAGCGGGTATGGTATCGTCGGCTTTGAGTTCGAGCAGTTCGGCTACGTAGTCGAGATGTTCGAGGAGGTCGGCGACGCCCTGGCCTGTAGTGGCGCTTGTTTTGACGACTTCGGTTGTCCCGCTCCATTCGACGGGAGCCAGCTCGTGTTCGGCGAGCTGAGCGTAAACGCGGTTGATGTCGCAGCCGGGTAAGTCAATTTTGTTCAGCGCCACGATTACGGGGACGTTGGCCGCCTTGGCGTGATGTATTGCTTCGATGGTCTGAGGCATAACGCCGTCTCCGGCGGCAACGACGAGCACGACGACGTCGGTCATATTTGCGCCTCTGGCCCGCATAGCCGTAAACGCCTCGTGGCCCGGCGTATCGAGGAATGTCACTTTGCCCTTACCGACGTTTACCTGGTATGCGCCGATGTGCTGGGTGATTCCGCCTGCTTCGCCGGCGGTGACGTTAGTGGAGCGTATTTTGTCCAGCAAGCTCGTTTTGCCGTGGTCAACGTGTCCGAGCATAGTGGCGACGACGGGGCGTTTTTTGAGGTTAGGGCGGGGTCTGTTTTCGAATTCCGCTTTTATCTGGTCTTCGAGCGAGGCCTTGTGTTCGACGTGCAGTTCGGTGCCGAGTTCCAGCGAGATAAGCTCTGCGACCTCTGTGCTAATGGTCTGATTTGCCGTGGCGATCAAATTCTGCTTCATCAGCCGGGCTATTACGTCTGAGACCTTGACGGCCAGCGCCGTGGCAAGGCCTTTGACGGTTATGGGTTCGGTAATCGTGGCGGAGGCGGGTTTGACAACGGACACCGCACTTTCCTGTCGCGTTCTTGCGGTTATTTTTCGCAGGGGTCTGAGTCGGAGTCCTTCGCTGCTGGCAGCATCCAGTCGAGCACGTCTTTCCTCCAAGTCCCGCTCTCGTCGCTGGGTTATCAGCTTGGTTTTCTTGACGGTTTCAGTTTCATATTCCGTTCGTCTGCGTCCGTGTGTTCGTTCTTTTGTTTTTTTCGCGGCCAGTTGTTCATTCTTGTCCTTGACAGCAGCGGCATCCTTATCTCTGTTGGAGGGCATCACCCTGGAAGCCATCAACGGGGAGGTTACGGGCATATCATGTCGTGGTTTTGGTCTTGGTCGTCGCAGGGCCGCCATTGGTTCCGGCTTTTCGATACGCACGACCTGCGGGCCTGTGAGCTTGGCCGGCTCAGGTTTTTCGAGCATTGGGCCTGCCGGGATGATTGGTTCCGGCTTTGGCGGTTCCACTCTTGCGACGGCACGCCGTAGCTGTGACGGGGCGGGTTTTTCGACGACAGGTATTGGCTCGGCCGGCGTCTCCACAACCGGCGTCGCAATCGGCGGAGTTTCCTGAATCTCAGTGACAGCGACCGCTTTCTCCTGCGGTGTTTCAGCAGGGGGAGGCGCTGCTTCGGCTGGTTTTTTACTTCTCGATTTTTTTACGCGGACTTTTTCGAGGTCAACTTTATCGGCGGTTTCGACAGCGGTGGCATTGTCTCCCTCGCTGAACCATTCCCTTATTGTGGCCGCCAGTCCCGCTGATATAGTGGCCATGTGGTTTTTAATATCCAGTCCCTCATCCTGGCACTTTTTCATTATGGCGGTGCTGGATACTCCGAGTTCGCGAGCTAACAAATATACTCTTGTTATGGCCACTGCTAAGGCACTCCACTATATCAGGTTTGGTTTGTGCTGTCCGCCGGTTGGTTTGGTTGTGCTTGTTCCTGTATCAATCCTTCGGCTTGCTTTGGTTGTGGTTGTTCCTGCAGCAATTCTTCAGTTTGTTTTGGTTGTGACTGTTCCTTCAATAATAATTCATCGGCTTGTTTTTGTTTGGCGTCAGCCGCCATATTTTTGGCTTCTTCGACAGCCGCCGTTATGAGTCGCTGCGCAAGGTCTGGTTTGATATTCAGTTCTGTTACCAGCGGCTCGGCGCCGACATCGTCCAAATCGAGAATAGATATTATGCCCAGTGCTATCAGTTTATCGACGAGGGTTTCATCGGCGCCTTCGGTGCTCTTAACGCATTTCGTGAGGCGTTCAATGCCCTGATTGTATTCGTCGGGCGTGAGGATATCGATGTCCCAGCCGGTGAGACGGGCGGCGAGCCGCACGTTCTGGCCGTGCCTGCCTATTGCCAAACTGAGCTGGTCTTCTTCCACGACGACCGTTGCTCTTCCCAGTTCAAAGCACAGGGCTATTTCGCTGGCCTTGGCGGGCATAAGAGCGTTTGTGATGAACACCTGCGATGAATCGCTCCATCGGACGATGTCAATTTTTTCACCGCCCAGTTCATCGACGATGCTTTTTATGCGGCTGCCGCGGACGCCGACGCAGGCGCCGACGGGGTCAACTTTTTCGTCGAGCGAAGCGACGGCGACCTTGGTGCGGTAGCCGGCCTCGCGGGCCAGTGCCCTTATCTCAATAATTTCTTCGGCTATTTCCGGGACCTCCTGTTCAAAGAGCCGGCGAATGAAATCCGGGTGGGTCCTTGAGAGGATGATTTTAATTTGATTCGAGACTTCCTTGACTTCGAGAATGAGGCATCTGATTCTTTCGCCCGGCCTGTTCGTTTGTCCAACTATCTGCTCGCCCTTGGGCATAAACGCTTCAGTGCGGTGGTCCAGCCCGACGACAAGAGAGCCGCCTTCGTATCGAATTACTGCACCGTTGACAATATCGCCTTTTCGCTGGGCGAACTCGGAATAGATGCTGTCTCTTTCGTCCGCTTTTATTCGTTGAATCATAACCTGCTTGGCGGTCTGGGCGGGTATTCGACCGAGCTGTTTCATATCAATCGGCTGCTTGTCCATAAAGGCGGCGACCTGCCCGGTGGCCCGGTCGATTTGGACGGTGATTTCGCTTTCAGGGGTTCCGAAATGCTTCCTTATGGCAGAGACCATAGATTCTTCAAGGTCGGTAAAGATGGACTCCTTGTCGATATTCTTGTCTCTGGCTACGTTCTCAATTATTCTCAGTAATTCCTGATTCATTTGCCTTTGCTTCCTTCTAACGAGAAAAAAAATGGAAACCATACCGGTTTCCACATCCACGCTTCAGGCCCAACAAATCCAGGTTGTTGTCGGTTTAACACTACATCTTGTGCCTCCGTAGTTCAACCCAAAGTTGTATAACAACCCGACTCATAAGCCGCCGCTGGAGCAAAAACCCTTGCATACCGGCCACAATCGGCGCGAAACCTTCGCCGAACCGAGCAATTGTTCGGCTAATACGCACTGTAAGCAGATCCTGCAAAAATCATTAACGCACCTAACTATGTTCCCCGAGAATACGGGGCAGCCGTAATTTTTCGCACACTAAGGCACTATAGTAATCGTCCGGCTTGGTAATAACAATAATTTTTTTTGGGATTCTGCGGAATTTTTGGGCATTGCCGGCGGGAGGATAGCCGGTTGATAATAGTTGTAAGGTGTTTTTTTGAAGGGGGTTATGGAATTATGGCGTATTTGGGGATGTGTTTGGTGGTATTGCGACGGTCAGGTTTGGGCCTGCTGAGGTATTTGGCGGTCGATGGCGGCCTGAGATTTTGGGAGTGTGAAAAAGAAGGGTGAGCCGACGCCGACGGTGGAGGTGAGCCAGATTTTGCCGCCGTATAGTTCGACGATTTTTTTGGTCAGGGTCAGGCCGACGTCTTCGCTGGCATAAAATTAATCTTAATACTTGACGCTATCCTCGTTATTGCTTCCCCATCCTCTTTCACCGACCTGGTTATTATTGGATTTGTGTTTTGCATATCACCTGTCGGCTGCCGATGTTGTTGTTACCACAGCAGGGGCTTTGTTGTCGGCGGATTCTTTTGGCGATTCTGCGTGATTTTTTTCGGCGGCCCTGCGTGCATTGGCATCGGTGATTTCACGAACATACTCAATAACGCCTTTTAGTTTGCCTGTTGCCTCATCAATCAGCGGGAAGCTGTAGAGGTCAATCCAGCCCGCAATTTTTCCGCCCGGCCCTGTTTTGGGGACTACCTCGTAATCGGCTTTGCCGGTTTCAAGGGTTCGACAGGTAGGACAGGCGTCGCAGCGTATTTTGCGTCCGTGGTAAGCTTCGTAACATTTCTTTCCTATCAAAGGCATAGCGTGGGCATACCATTTTTCCATAGCCGGATTAGTCCTGACAATGTTAAGGTTGGTATCAAGCACGCTGATACCGTCCTGGATGCTGGCAAATACTTCGGAAAGGAAACGTTCGCTTTCCTTGATAGATTCCTGCATTTGCACTTTGTCAGTGATTTCTGAAATAAAACCCTCGATGGCCGTCAGTTCGCCTTTGGAGGTGAATATGCCCTGTCCCTGTTCCCATACCCATTTTTGTTCACCATCAGCGGTTTTTATTCTGTAGGTTAGCTGGAACGGTTTGTGTTCTTTCAGTGCGGCCTGAACAGTATCCCATACCTTTTCGCACTCATCCGGATGAATCAACTGGTTGTATGCTATTTTACTGCTGTTGATGAGCTCCGCGGGCTGATAGCCGGTGAGATTGACGCTTCCTTCGCTGACAAATTCCATAGTCCAGTCGCGGTCGTTCCGGCAGCGATAAGCCATTCCTAGGAGGTTGCTCATCAGCGTTTGAAGCGTTCGCCGACTCTCAAGCAGGCGGTCTTCGGCGAGCTTTCTTTCTGTTATATCGCGGACAATCACTATAAGCTGTTCATCGCCCAGCCAGACCACTCTCGCTTCACGGAATTGTTCTGTCTGGTTCTGGACTGAATACTCCGCGATTTCGACGGTTTTGTTTTTTACCGCTCTTCTGACGGCCCATTCGAGTCGGCGTGCAGCCAAGGAGCCGAAGGTTACATATATACTTTTTCCAACGAGTTCATTGGCTTTGATATGGCTGAAAGCGTTATTTGCCGGTATTTTGCATTCAAGGATTTTCCCGTCGGCGTCTATTCTGAGGAACATATCGGGTAAGGCCTGAAAGATAGACCTCATCTGGGAGTTGGCCTCGAGTAATTCATTTGAGCTGATTTCGATGGAGCGTTCGAGCATCAGCCGGTCAGCGTCGAAATTGAAGTACGCCTCGTTAACGACGCCGATTATTTTCTTGAAATCTTCAGGGATGTTATCGGCGGAGCCTAAGATTTTTTTAAGCTGACGCTTAAGTAAACTGTGCATTTTATCCATTGTCAGACCTCGGAAAACGCGGTTATTGTCATTGTCTGGTTATGGAGGGCGCATTTCTTGCTGCCCGCGACCGGCGCGATTTCTCCGTATGAGTAGAAGCCGGTGAGGATGGTGTCTTTGCCGAAGATTTCGCGGACCACCTCAATTTCTTCTTCGACTCGCTGTTTGAGAATCCACTTTCTTCCACAACAACTAACGATAATTGCCAGCTCGACTTTGGGGCAGTCGATTGTATCCTGGCAGTTTTTCGCGGCCTTGGCGGCGGCGTCTATTATTCTCTCAAAATTCACCTTCATCAGACGTGCGTGGTAACCCTCGGGGACGTCGCCTGCAAACGTCATACTCTGTTCTGCGTCATTTGTGGCCAGGATGGTGCGGACCAAACTGGTCGTTGCTTCCTGGCCTCGAATACCGAGGGGGAAAAATAAGCCGGTGGCGGGAAGACCTTTTGCCTGTTCACCGAGGTATTGCTTGTAGATTTCCAGGGCGCTTTTCCCGTCAAGCTCATAGAGGATGTTACTTTTTGAGCGGGTGACAATTCTTTCCGGGCCGAAAGGGTCCCATCCGCCCAGGGAACCATAGCCGATTTTTAGTTTATGGCCGTAGAAAGCGATTGCCGATATGACGTTATTTTTGGGGATGCCGTCGGACAAGATTAACGTTTCCTGAAACTTCGGGCCGTTTCCTGCTAGACCTCCTGTTATAATCACATTTTCCGGGAGATTTTTTTCAAGTCCTTTGACGAGTTCACTTCCATTGATATTAATGCCTTTTGAAAGCACAAAGAGGTGGCTCAGGTTGGCTGGATTTACAAGTGCTGCGAGGCGTTCACCGGCCAGGAAACTATCATCCGCGGAGTTGGCTTCCACCTCATACACGTTGACAGTGGTTTTCTCGAAATGCACCGCCACGGTTGTCAGTGAGTCATCATATACTGTTGTTCCGCAAATTTCTCCCGCCGTGGAGCACCCGACAAAACGCGCGTTTGGGTAAACGCCGGCAAGCTCTTTGAGAAGGGGTAATTGTCTCAGCGTATTGTTCGAACCAAAGACCAGGACCAGTTGTGCTGATTTTCCCAGTGTTCCGGGTGCCGATGGTTGCCAACCGGTTTTTTGCGTCCAGACATTTTGTTCGGTTTTCATATAGTTGTTCCCTTTTTAATCAGTTTTTGTTTGGCTGTCTGTTTTTGGCAGCGTGAAGAAGAACGTTGAACCTTGGCCGACGGTGGAGGTTAGCCATATTTTGCCGCCGTATAATTCGACGATTTTTTTGGCGAGTGTCAGGCCGACGCCTGTGCTTTCGAACTGGTCTTTGGCCTGAAGGGTCTGGAAGAGCCGGAATATTTTTTCGAAGTGCTGTTCGGGGATGCCGGGGCCGTTGTCCGTGACGCTGAATTTCCAGAAACCGTTTTCCTCAGCGCAGGCGACTTTTATGAAACCTTCGGGTTTATCCATAAATCTTACGGCGTTGCTGAGCAGATGCTGAAAGACCTGTTGTATGCGGGCTGGTTCCGAGGTAATAACGGGCAACCGGCCTTCGACGGTGATATGAATCTTCGCCGGCGCGTCAAGCGACTTGATGATTTCGGGCAAAAGCTGATTGAGGTCGATTGTAGCCGGGTCTTCTGTAACACGACCTATTCTTGAATATTGCAGAACGCCGTCGAGGAGGTTTTGCATCCTGTTTACGCGGGTGGTAAGCATCTTGAGCTGTTCTTTGCCGTCGTTGTCGAACTTGTCGGCATAATCCGTGGCAATCCATTCGGTCAGCGCATTTATGGCGCGCAATGGCGCCTTCAGGTCGTGAGATATGATATACACGAAGTCCTGGAATTCCTTGTTGATGCTTTGAATTTGTTTGAGCAGGTTGTCGCGTTCGTCAGCACTCGTGACGCCCGGTTTTTCTGTCAATAAAGTATTCATGCGTCGTCCTCAATTAATAGAAAACACCCCAAGCATTGAAACTTAAATTATGCTCTTTATATCGTTGTTAAATTGCGACGGATTGAGCATTTAGAGGGCTTTTTCGGGGATAGTGCGGTATTTCCGCCTCATAATGGGGAAATTGCGGACTTTCATACGGGCGGTTTTGCTATGGTCCTATAAAGCGACCGGATATTCAGTTGGTTTTGGTTTTGGAAAGTGGTCGTGGTGCGTCGGGAAGAGGAAGCAAAAAAGCGGTTATTTTCTTTTTTTCGAGCTTGATTTTGCAAATGCGCAGAGATTTGTCGCCGACTTTGAAGACCGGCTCAAACGGTTCATCATTCAGCAGCGACCGGCATACCTGGGCGGCGATGTCGTTCGGCTCGGTGCCCGTGAACGAGAGCCAGTCAGTAAAAGCTTTGTTGCCCATTGATTTTGCGACTGTTGTGATGCCAGCCGCGCCGAGAGATACGCTGTCAACGTGGATATTTAACTGGCCGAATAAATTTATCGCGGGAGTTATCCTGATGGTCAAAACAGGATTGGCATAGCGTGTTCGTGCTGTCGCCATAAGTATAATTTGCTTTTGCGTCAAAATTGCCTGCGGGTCAGTGAAGGTGATGTTATTGAATTTTACCGGCTGGCGCCAGCGTGCTATTATATCATTCAGGCCGTCTTCAGTTATTACGACCTCAAAGGGGGCATCAAGCTGGGAGTTGTTGTAAATTGTAGGCATCAGATAGTGACTCAGATATATGCTGATTTGGTTCTGGTCGGCGATTCGAAGCGGGACGTAGTTTTTTGGTCTGTGCGTTACCAGGACAAACGCCAGTAACACGAGCACAAGCGGAAGTGCAATCCAGAAGTATGCTTTGACTTTCGGTTTTTTCATTTTCTCTGAATCTTTTTTCATCTTATTGCCACTGAAAGCTTGTTAGAAATCAATCGGGCGGTTATAGTAAGGCAAAATACGAGTAGCTTAAAGCGAAAAATGAAAATCGAATAAGAAAGGATTTATAATAATATGGCTAACCATTTTGGTGACCGGCTGGTTGATGCGATAAAGAGCAAGCGAACACCATTGATTGTGGGCTTAGACCCGGTTTATAGTCGGCTACCCGCTGCTATAACGAACAGGCAGGATATGAATGACGAGTTCGACGTGGACTCGGCGGTCGATGCGATATTCGATTATTGCACGCAGGTGCTGCGGATTGTCTCGCCGATGGTTCCGGCGGTGAAAGTCAACATAGCGTTTTTTGAGAAATATCTCTGGCAGGGAGTCGAAAGCTATTATTCACTTATTTCCGAAGCAAATGAGCTTGGCGTTGAGGTAATCGGGGACGTGAAGCGCGGCGATATCGGCCACACCGCTGAGGCGTACGCGTCGGCACATCTGGAAAACCCTGAACTGACGGGTCTTGAGGATACGCTTGCGCCGGACGCGATAACGGTCAATGGTTTCGCGGGGGCCGAGGGTATAGAGCCATTCGCGGATGTCGCCACGAAGCAGGGTAAGGGTGTCTTTGTATGGGTTCGCGCGAGCAACCCAGGTGCGGCTGTCATACAGGATTGCGCCTGTTCTGACGGGCAAAAAATGTATGAGAAACTTGCCGCGGTAGTAGGCGAAATAGCGAATAAGCCCGGCCGAATCGGCAAGGCCGGCTACAGCAATATCGGTATGGTCGTGGGCGGCACAAGCCCCGAAGAGACGACGGCTTTGCGGAAAAAATATGACAATATGTGGTTCCTGATTCCCGGCTACGGCTCACAAGGGGCCTCGGCTGCGGATTGTGTCCGGTTCTGTAAACACGACGGCAACGGCGCCCTGATTAACGCGTCTCGCTCGATTATCTACGCTTACGAGAATCCTAAATACAAGGAACAGTTCGGCGACAACTGGAAGAAGTGTATCGAGCAGGCCGTAATCGACGCAAAGTTGGATATCGCCAAGGCCGTTCAGGACGCGCTGTAACTGAGCGTTATAATCGCAAGAAATCGCATTGGCTCATAGAGATATGGGTGAAGGTCTTTTCAGAGATAAAAAGATTTTGGTGATGGGCCTCGGGAGGTTCGGGGGCGGGGTGGATGTTGTGAAGTTCGCCTGCTCGGCGGGGGCGAGGGTAATCGTTACCGATTTGGCAAAACAGGATGCGCTCGCGGAATCAATCGCTCAACTCAAAGGGCTGGATATAACATATCACCTTGGCTCACACGAGCCGGCGGATTTTGAGCAGGCGGATATGGTTGTGGCTAATCCCGCTGTGCCTTTGGATAATAAGTTTTTGCAGATTTCCCGCAAGGCCGGGAGAAAAGTTACATCGCAAATCGAATTATTCTTTGAACTTTGTCCCGCGAAGATAATTGGCATAACCGGCGCCAACGGTAAAAGCACGACGACGTCTCTTATTGCGCATTTACTGCGGAGTCGATTCGGTGATAAGGTTTGGCTGGGGGGCAATATAGGCAATGAGCCGATGCTGACAATCGTCGGCAGGATAAAACCAGATGACCTGGTCGTTTTGGAGCTGTCGAGTTTTCAGATTGAGCAGTTGGCCCAGAGCGACAAGGCGCCGCAGGTCGCGTTGCTGACGAATCTCACACCTAATCATCTTGACCGATATAAGACATTCGAGAATTACTGCAAGGCCAAGGAGCTGATTTTTCAGCACCAAAAGCCGGACGCGAATCAGCCGGCCGTTTCGATTTTCAATGACGACGATGAGGTTGGCAGTAAATGGTTTTCGAAATATAAGAAGGACGCGGGTCGGGTTTGCGTAAAATTTTCGGCTGATTTGGTTCCCTCTGGAATGTGTGCCGTCTATGGGTTGCCGGGTAGGGCGTATCTTGCCAATTTGGCCGGCGCGATTGCCGTGGCAAAGCGTTTTGATGTAACTGATGAGCAGATAATCAGGTGTTTGCCTGTTTTTAAGGCGCTACCTCACAGGTTGCAGCTTGTGGGCGAGGCGAGGGGAGTTCGCTGGTATAACGATTCCAAGGCGACCACGCCGGATAGTTCGATTGTCGCCCTTGAGGCGTTCGACAGCCCCATTATCATAGCGGGCGGTTATGACAAACATATTCCGTTCGATGAGTTCGGCGTGAAAATCGCCCAAAAGGCCAAGGCGGCCATTCTCATAGGCCAGACGGCTGGGGCGATAGGAAAAATCATTCAGAATCATCCGCAAAACAAGGCCCAGGTCAGGTTCGCCAAGACACTGGAAGAGGCGGTCAAACTGGCTAACAACTTGGCTGTTGAAGGAGATGCGGTTTTGCTGAGTCCTGCCTGTGCCAGCTACGATATGTTCGAGAATTACGAGCAGCGGGGGCAGCAGTTTATTGACCTTGTAGATAAGGTCATCCGGTGATTATCGGAACATTCCTCTCCACCCTCAATTTTTATTGATAAGTGATTATTGATTATTTAGAGCGGAACGGGGCTTTATATAATCAATCATCAATCATCAATTGGCACTCCCTTAAGCTGTCCCCATAAATTGACGATTCGCAGGAAGCAAACACATTAATGTCTTTTTTGAGGAACCGGCGATGCAAAACACATCCGAGCGAAGAAGAGAGCAGAGATTAAGATATCACTGGCCCGTCTGGTTCGCCGAGGATTTTGCCGGTTTACTTTCTCAGGGACAAATGGTCGATGTTTGCAGCGGAGGGGCGGCTTTTACCTGCTATGCAGAGAAGGGCTGCCCTTATCCGGGCCAAAATATAACGACCCGCTTTAGCGTGCCATACTACCGAGTGAATGACAGTTTCGATATCAGCGACTTCGTTCGTTCCGGTCAGGTTTGTCGGGTGGAACATATCAACAGCGGCCTGCGACGCGTGGCGATAAAGTTTTTTGACCCGCTTCCGTTCAAGCCCGGCGAATTAGCGGATTCCCAATTGAACGATGAAGAAGTTCTTGAACCCGTGTTAGCTTAGCCGTCCTCTGTTTTCAGTCCTCTGTCCTCCAATTCTCCAAATGGGAGTGCTGGGATTCGAACCCAGGACCTACGCATTAAAAGTGCGGTGCTCTACCTACTGAGCTACACTCCCAGCTTGTCCAATAAGCGGGCAGGATAACAGTTTTGGCCATACCTTGTCAATGGTCGTTATTGACATCAGCCCTTTTGAGCGATACCATCAGTTTTCCACGGTTCGACAAGCTCACCGTTCCGAGCGAAATCGAGGAATATTAATTCTGGAGCATAAGATTATGACCAATGTTACGCTGATAACGGGCGACGGCATCGGGCCTGAGATAGCGAATGCCGCCCAAAGGTGTATTGACGCTACGGGCGCGAAAATCAACTGGGAAATCCGCGAGGCGGGAGTGGATGTGATGGCAAAAGCCGGGACTCCTTTGCCTGATTCGACGCTGGAATCGATAAAGAAGAACGCTATTGCCCTGAAGGCGCCGATAACGACGCCCGTGGGTACGGGATTTCGCAGCATAAACGTTCATCTGCGGCAGATATTCGACCTGTACGCCTGCGTGAGACCCTGCAAGAGTTACAAGGGTGTTCGCAGTAAATACTCGAATATCGACCTTGTTTTAGTCCGGGAGAATACTGAGGACCTTTACGCGGGCGTCGAATTCGAGAAGGGCAAAGATGATACGGCTGAGCTTATCAACTGGCTGAATAAACACAGCAAAAAGCAAATCAGGCAGGACTCCGGGATAAGCATAAAACCCATTTCAGTCGCGGGCACGGAGCGGATAGTGCAATTTGCTTTTAACTACGCCCGGAAGATGGGACGGATGAAAGTAACGTGCGTCCACAAGGCGAACATTATGAAGTTCACCGACGGGCTTTGGCTGGAGGTCAGCCGGCAGGTGGCGGCGAAAAATTCGGATATCGAGTTCGAGGACCGCATTGTTGATAATATGTGTATGCAGCTGGTACAAAAGCCCGAGCTTTATGATGTTCTGGTGTTGCCCAATCTTTATGGTGATATCCTCAGTGATTTATGCGCAGGTCTGGTAGGCGGGTTGGGTGTTGCGCCGGGAGCGAATATAGGCGAGAAGGCGGCTATTTTTGAGGCGACTCACGGCAGCGCACCGAAATACAAGGGGCTTAACAAGGTCAATCCGACGGCATTGATACTCAGCGGCGTTCTGCTGCTGCGGCACATCGGCAATACTGCCGAGGCATATAAACTTGAGAATGCGGTGGCGGAGGTAATAGCCGAGGGCAAGGACGTTACATACGATATGAAGGCAGACCGCAACGACCCGACTGCGGTAGGCACACAGGAAATGGCCGATGCCATAATAAGGAAAATCAAAAGTTAAGCCGCCTTGCGATGTAGGCAAAAACGAACTTGCTACAGGTATAAGAAATAGTTTTTGGGCTATTGCCTTTTATTATATTCTTCTAAAAACAGTTTTTCGAGCTTGAGCAGGCCTTTCTGTCTATCCTTTATTTTTTTCGCGGGCAAACCTGCGTATATGCTCCATGGTTCGGTGCTCTTTTTAACGAAACTTTTCGCTCCTACAACCGAACCTTCTCCCAGGGTTACTCCCGGCATTATGGAACTGCCTACGCCTACTATAGAATGTTTTTTCAGTATTACCTTGGCCTCGAAGACATTTTTGTATTTATCCGGGATAGTAGGATTTGTCAGGGTAGCTCCGCTAAAGTCGTCTGTCTTTGCGAATACTGCCACCCTCTCGGAGATATTGACGAAATCCTCAAGCACAATACCTGCATCTCCTCCGCATAGAGAAGAATAAGCCGATATATGCACGTGATTTCCTATTTTGATTTTACCGCTGATGAAACAAAAATCGTCAATTCTCACGTTAGAGCCGATTTCGATGATTTTCATATCGTAGATACGGGCATACCGGCTTATCAGGACATCTTTGCCGATTGCCTTAAAATTTAAACTGTCTAATTCCTCAGGTGAATAAAAGCTACTTTCCATTTTCCTCCTTAAAGGATTATAGTCCTTTCGGGCAGGCGGGGTATTTCTTGAAACGCTCATAAATTTTACGTTGCTCGTCATCCATTATATACATACGAACCGCGCCGACCAAATATTGCAAGTATTTTTAGTAAATTTTGCCTCTGGCCCCATTAGTTTACAGGTGCTTCGGGTTTTTTGTGGTAAAAAGCGGGTTTTTGAGTTAATATCTTTGAGGTAGTCAAAATCCAGGAATTGCCGGTCATAAGGGCAGGTGTAGTAATTGAATCAGGAAGCATACAGAAAATTGATTAGCGGTAAGAATTCGGGACTATTCGCCTTGGCTGCGAGATTGTTATTGAATATTATCGCGGCATTTTACGGGATGGGTGTCTGTCTGCGAAATTGGCTGTTTGACGGGGGGCAGGCCAAATCTTACGCTGTAACCGCTGCGGGACTTGTAACATCGGACAGGGCACAGGCAACGGTCCCGGTTATAAGCGTTGGCAATATCACTGTCGGCGGGACTGGCAAGACGCCTTTTGTGATATGGTTGTGCAATTTGCTTCGCGAGGAGAACATCAATTGTGCCATACTGACCCGCGGATACAAGGCGGCGATGGGCGAGAACGATGAGCCGGGGATGTTGGCTAAAAATTGTCCGGGCACGGCGGTAGTGGTAAATCCTGACCGGCTTGCCGGGGCGATTGAGGCGGTAAAGAAACACCGGGCACAGGTCTTGATTATGGACGACGGGTTTCAGCATCGTCGGCTTCACAGGGACATCGATATTGTTACAATCGACGCGATGCTGCCATTTGGCTATGGCAAAATGTTGCCTGCCGGCTTGCTGCGGGAACCCGTTTCGGTGTTGAAAAGGGTGCAGGCGGCGATAATCACCAGGTGCGACCTTGTTTCGAGGAATAATCTGACGGGGTTGGCGGCGACCATCAGCCGGATAAATCCCAGGATGATTGTCGCTCAGACGATTCACAGCCCTGTTTGCGCAACGTCGGGCAAGAGGCAGATTCCGCTTGAGGAATTGAAAAACAAGAAGATATTCATTTTTTGCGGGATAGCAAATCCGGACGCATTTCTTGCGACGGTCGGTTTGATTGGTGTGAATATAGCGGGGTCGAAGGTTTACGACGACCATCACAGTTATACAGCCGGCGACGTAGAGGGGATTTACCGGGACGCGGCACAGTCAAGGGCTAAAATGATACTTACGACGGAAAAGGACTATAACAAAATCGGTTTGCCGGGCAGCCCATCGGTTTTGGAATTGGCATATCTGGTGGTCAGGTTGCAGTTTGTCGATGGGGCCGACCGCATAAGAGAGTTGATTGAACAGTCACTTGCGGGTAAAATCCCACGGAAAAGAACCGTTTAATCGCAGAAAACCGCTATGTATGAGAATCTTTTAAAGGCCGTAACAAAACTTGGCACGCCGAAAGTGCTGTTAGTGGGCGATTTTATGCTCGATGCGTATATTTACGGAGACGCCGAGCGGATAAGCCCCGAGGCGCCTGTGCCGGTGTTGAGGGTTACCAGGATCGATTATGGCTGCGGCGGGGCGGGACTTGTGGCGGCGAATTTGTGCACGCTGGGGGCAGTTCCTTTATGCGTGGGTGTCATAGGCGACGACGCGAACGGGAAAAAACTAAAAGAACTGTTGAAGGAAAAAGGGGCGGATATATCGGGACTGATGACCGTTCCGGACAGACCAACGACGACCAAGCAACGATTGATAGGTCTGGCACAGCACCGGCACCAGCAGCAGTTGTTTAGGATGGATAACGAATCGACAGAGCCGTTGACTGAACGGCAATATGGCCGGCTGGCGAGGATTTTTGAGGGGAAGTTGCGCCAGGCGAATAATGTGTGTTTGCAGGATTATAACAAGGGCGTTCTTTCTGATTTGTTCTGTAAAAAGGTAATACGGCTTGCGGCGAAGGCGCACAAAAGGGTTTTGGTTGACCCGTCGCCGATAAGCGATTACTCGAAATACGCGGGCGCATCGCTTATTACGCCTAACAGGTATGAAGCCGGTAAGGGCGTTGGCTTTGAGGTCAAGACAATTAACGATGCCGCAAGAGCAGCAAGGCAGTTGGTGCAGAAGCTCAAACTTGAGGCCATCGTTATTACGCTGGATAAAGAAGGTGCGTATCTCAAATCGCCCGGCTTTGATGAGCAAATACCGACCAGGCCCCGTAATGTATATGACGTAACGGGGGCAGGGGACACGGTGCTGGCGACTTTGGCCTTGACGCTCGCGGCGGGTTGTGATTTCAAGACAGCCGTGCAGTTGTCGAATATCGCAGGCGGGATAGAGGTGGAAAAATTCGGCTCAGCGACGGTCAGCATTGATGAGCTGGTTACTGAAATAGCTTATCTTAACCGTGGCGGCGAAGGCAAAATCCGGTCGGTTGATTCGCTTTTGGCGGAGTTGGCCTGGCGCCGCAAGCGGAACCAAAGAATCGTTTTTACCAACGGCTGTTTCGATGTCATACACAGGGGACACATCGAATACCTGAAATTCTGCAAAGAGCATAGCGACGTGGTGGTCGTCGGGCTAAACAGCGACGATTCCGTCAGGGCCATCAAAGGCCCAGGCCGGCCGATTCATAATCAGCTTGACAGGGCGGCGGTTTTGGCTGCGCTTGAGACGGTGGATTACATAACGATATTCAATGAGCTGACCCCGCTGAACCTTATTAAGAAGGTCAGGCCGGATGTCCTGGTTAAGGGGCGGGACTGGGAGAAAAAGGGTGTTGTCGGCGCAGAGTTTGTCAAATCGTACGGCGGCAGGTTAATCCTGGCTCCTCTTGTGAAGGGTAAAAGCTCGACGCTTGTCATCAAAAGAATGAAGTCGCAGGGCGCAAAAACCAAATCAGTTAGGCAAAGGCCGGCTAAATGAGTAAAAATCCAAAAAAGCAGGTATTCGAAATCATCCGGACGCACAGGAAAATGGTTACCGAGTTGGAAGAGTCGGGGCTGAAGACGATTTCCAGTATTGCCGGGGCGATAGTAAAAGCAGCAAAGAAAGGCGCGACGGTGTATATCTGCGGCAACGGCGGTTCCGCTGCCGACGCCCAGCATATCGCGGCTGAATTAGTAAACAGATTTGAGTCCAATCGCAAGGCGTTACCTGCTGTTGCCCTGACGACCGACACTTCAGTAATAACTTCGATTGCCAACGACTATTGTTATGAGAACGTGTTTGCCAGGCAGGCAGAGGCGCTTGTGAGGAAAGGCGACATTTTCTGGGCGATATCGACGAGCGGCTCGTCGCCGAATGTTCTGGCCGGCGTAAAGGTCGCCAGGCGCAAGGGGGCTTTGGTCGTCGCCTTCACAGGCCGAAAAAACAGCAAGATTGAACGACTGGCGGATATATGCTTTTGTGCGGATAGTGAATCCGCGGCGAGAAGCCAGGAAGTTCATCAGCTTGCGTATCACATAATCTGTAAACTCGTTGAGCAAAGTTTTGCATAGGCGAAGAGGATTATGTCCAACAAAGCGATATTCTTAGACCGTGACAATACGATTATAGAAGACCCGGGGTATATAGATAATCCCGACCAGGTGAAACTTCTTGAGGGCGTTACTGAACCCTTGTCCGAGCTTAAAGCGATGGGCTATAAGCTTGTTGTAGTGTCGAACCAGTCCGTGGTGGCCAGGGGAATTGTGACGGAAGAGGCGCTTGGGCAGATTCACAAGCGGCTTGAGCAACTGCTGGCGGAAAAGGGCGTGTTACTGGACCGCATATATTATTGCCCGTATTATATCGACGGGGTAATTCCAAAGTACCGCAGGGACAGCGACTGGCGAAAACCCAATCCGGGGATGCTGCTTGCGGCCGGCAAAGATATGGATATCAACCTGCCGGAATCCTGGATGGTCGGCGACAGTCCCAGTGACATAGAGGCGGGAGCTAGGGCCGGCTGCAGGACGATAATGCTTGCCGGCCGGACGCATGAGCAGAAGATTCGGCCGGGCGAGCCGGGCCCGGATTACAGGGCGGTAAATCTCAAAGAGGTCGTGAACATTATCAAGATGCGAGTCCGTTCCGGCCAGGAATCGGCCAACACTTTGCCTCTTGAGCAGCCAGTTCAGCAGCGCCAGGAAGAGCCGCAACAACTTGCTGCTCAGCAGCAAATAACGCCGCCGCAACAGGAAGCTGAACCGGAGCAGGCCGGCCCGCGGCAGGCGGATGGACAGCAAACCAGAGAGCAACTGCTGCGAAGTATCCTCGATCAGCTTAAACTGATGCAGCGAAACAATATGTTCGGGGAATTTTCCATAACCCGTTTTATCGCGGGTATCATACAGGGGCTGGTGTTTTTGTGTTTGCTTGTGAGCGTCTGGTTTTTGATGGCCCCCGCGAAACAGTCGAACCCGCTGCTGATTTCCATAGGGTTCGCCATACTTTTGCAGTTGATGGCGCTGACTTTTTATATGATGCGCGGGCCGAGATAGCGGGGCTGCGCTGAAATCACTCCCTTTGATTGTTTATTAGAATCTAAAAAATGTCAGATGCTAAGGATAACATTCTGGTCTGGCTTCCCTCCCCGATGGGGGACGCTATTTTATGCACACCTGCTCTGAGGGCAATTCGCAGGCGGTTCAGTTCCTCGAAGATAACATTTTTCGCGAGTAATGTTGTGCATCAGGTTTTTTCGCCTTGCGGTTTCACGGACGCGTGGCTCGAATCAAACGGCAACGGCGTGTTTGCCGCGGCCCGGATGCTGAGAGGGTATCATTTTACGCACGCGATTATGTTCAAAAATTCATTTGGTTCCGCGCTGACGTGCCGGCTGGCTGGGATACCGGTTCGCATCGGCTATGCGAGGGACGGGCGTGGGATATTGTTGACCGAGAAGTTGTATCCGCCCAGGTTGCCGTCGGGGGATTTTGAGCCGATATCGATTGTTGATTATTATCTGGCTGTCGCGGCTAAAGTTGGGGCTGATGTGCGGGACAGGCGCATTGAGTTATCGGTTGAGCCGCGAGATACGGAGAAATTGAAAGCGAAATTGCCGGCGGTTTTCGATGCGAAGGGGCCTGTAGTGATTTTTGTTCCAGGTGCCGCGGCGGGCCCAAGCAAACGCTGGCCTGCGGAAAGGTTTGCCCAGATAGCCGACTGGCTGGCCGAAAAATATAACGCGACGGTTGTGCTGTCGGTTGCGCCTAACGCTGAAGAAAAACATATCGCGGAGCATATCGTTGATGCCGCGAAACACAAACCAGTAAACCTGGGCGATACGCCTGTCGGACTCGGTGAGCTGAAGGCGCTTATTGCTGTTGCGGATTTGGTGATATGTAATGACACGGGGCCGAGACATATTGCAATTGGGTTAAAGCGAAAGGTCATCACGCTGGTTGGTCCGAATGACCCGGCGTGGACGGACCCTGGTTATGCTGATGAGGTCTTTATTAAAGGCGATGCTCCATGCGCACCGTGCGATAAGCCCGTTTGCAGAGAGTCGTCGCATTTTTGTATGGAGACGATAACCGTCGAAATGGTCTGCAAGGCGTCGGCAAAAGCTTTGGATGCGGGTGGTTTCGGGAAGCGGGGCGGGATATGACGGAGTTTTTCATCGACCCGGCTTACAAAGCCGCATTTGAGCAACTTGGGCTTAACTCAATCGATAGTGTCTTTGCTTTTAATGGAAACCAGAATCTTACCAAGGCCAATCTTGCTCCATATCGCAGCAGAATTGAGTTTCAGACAAAATTGCCTTCAACAACATTCTTTTTGAAGCGTTACGAAAATCCGCCGATAATGACACAGTTGAAAAACTGGTTGTCGGCGAAAAAACGCGTCAGTTGCGCTTTGGCGGAGGTTGAGGCGGCGCAAAAACTGGCTGCGATGGGAATAAATACGCCGAGGATGACGGCGTGGGGACAATTGTGGGGTGGTTTTTTCGAAAAACGCAGTTTCGCGGCTATCGAGGAAATACGGGAAGGACAATCATTAGAGCGGAGTTTGCCCGGGTTTTTCAATGGGGCAGCGACAAAGGAAAATCTGGTTTTGCGCCGGCAGTTCATTCAGCAGTTGGCGTCATTTATAAGGAAATTTCACGACACCGGCTATCGTCACCGCGACCTTTACCTGTGCCACATCTTCAGGGTTCCCGACGGCCGATTTTACCTGATAGATTTGGCGAGGGCGCTCAAACCGATGCTGTTGGGCGGGCAATACCGCGTCAAGGACATTGCCCAACTCCATTATTCGGCTCCCGCGAAATACTTTTCAAAAACGGACCGGCTGCGGTTTCTTCGAGCGTATCTTGGCCGGGAAAAACTGAGCGCCGGCGACAAGAACTTCGCCAGGCGAGTCACCAGTAAGGCAAAGCGTATGGCCAGACACGACGCGAAGCACGGCAGGGTTGTTCCTTTCGAAACTTAGGCGGATATAATACCGGCAAGATGAAAACGAAGGTCGCAATCATAATTGAGCGGGCGGATGTTGCCCTGGGTGGAGCCGAACGCTCCGTCAGTGAATTGGCTGAAGCCATCGGGGCAATCGGCTATGATACTCATATTCTTGCCGCCAAAGGGGCGGTAACAGCCCAAAACGTGCATATCCTGTGCGCAAACGCAGGCGGCAAGAGGACCAGCTATCAGGTCTTTGCCCGGGCGCTGAAAAAACACACGGAACAGACTCATTACGATATTCTTCACAGCGTCCTGCCTTTCGACTTCGCGGATATTTATCAGCCGAGAAGCGGCACTTTTGCAGAGTCGATAATCCGAAAGGCCGCGACGTATCGCTGCCCTGTTCTCAATACTTTGAAAAGGAATACCGCCTTTCTGAATTTTCACAGGACCGCGTGGTTTGGTGCGGAACGCCGGCTCGCCGAGTCGCAAACCGGGCCGCTGGTTATCGCGATTTCAAATTACGTGGCGGAGCAGTTCAGGACCCACTACCATATCCCTGAACATCGTATGGTGGTCATACCAAACGGCATCGAACCGGCCGGACAGATAGAGAAGTCCCGTGTCAATTCAGTACGGAATAATTTGCTCGCTCAACTTGGCCAGAAGGAAGCGGACGGTGCGGTTCTGTTTCTTTTTGTCGGTCATGATTTTCAGCGCAAAGGGCTTGATTGCTTAGTGGAGGCGATTGGCAAGCTTCAAAAAACAGATAATCATACGTCAGCGAGGTTGATTGTTGCCGGTCGGGAAAATCCGCGGGCATACCGCCAGCTGGCCGCAAAACTGGGCGTCGAAGAAAAACTGGTTTTTCTCGGAGCCGTCAATAATGTGCAGGAATTGATTGCGGCGACCGATGTCGCTGTTTTGCCCACTTTTGATGACCCTTGTTCACGATTCATTCTCGAAGCTCTGGCCGCGGGCAAACCAGTCATAACCACGAAATTCAACGGGGCAATCGACCTGTTTGCGGATAATCGTCACGGCAGAGTAATCGATGACCCGCGCGATATTGTCTCGCTTTGTGAGGCAATCGGATACTTCACTAATCGTGATAATCTTAATCGGGCAGCGAACGCGATTATCAGCGACAACCTTCGCCAGAATGTCTCTGTCGCCAGGGTTGCGCAGCAACTGAAAACAATATACGACGATATATTAGCCAAACGGAGGCGATGATGAAATTTACAGCACTTTTACTCGCCGCGTATTTGCTTGGCTCGGTCCCCTTCGGGATGCTCATAGCCGCTGCTCACGGGATTGACCTGCGCAAAGTCGGTTCCGGGAATATCGGCGCTACAAACCTTTCCCGCGCATTGGGCAGGCGCTGGGCATACGTATGTTTTGTGCTGGACCTTGCCAAGGGACTTTTACCCACATTGGCGGTGGGAATATGGTTCGATGGCATTGCGGGAACAAATGGGTTGCTGGCCCAGCTTGCCGTGGGTTGTGCGGCCATAACAGGTCACGTATTCCCTGTTTATCTCAGGTTCAAAGGCGGTAAAGGCGTCGCGACGAGTTTCGGCGTTGCGCTTGGTTTGTGGCCGTATTACACGATTTGCGCGGCGATTACGCTGGTAATATGGGTTGTCTTTGTTCTTATTTGGCGATATGTATCACTTGCCTCACTTGCCGCGGCGTTTGCTTTTCCCGTGATTCTGGTCGCGGCGATAGCGCTAATACCCGGCTGGCGTTTTTCGGATTTGTGGCCCCTGCTGATAGTAGCTATGGTCATTCCTGTTCTTGTTTTTGTCCGCCACAGGGACAACATTGTTCGTCTGCTGGCGGGTACCGAAAGCAAGGTGCTTCAGAAAAGCAAGGAACAGGCCTGCGATTCAAATCCGCCCCCGGCGAGACCTCGCCCGCTGGCGGGCAAGACAGGTTAAACGCAAGGATGTCATTAACAAATTTTTATTGCAAAAAAAGCCGCCGTGTTAGATTCACAGGCGGCTAACTTAAAATGCCGTCCTCGGCGAGACAACGACCGGTCATCCCTGACCGGTTCCCCAAACAGCTAAGCCCCTAATTCAACCTGCCCTTACCCCCCAGGCAGGCCCGTCGGGGCTTTTAACTAATGGTATTATCGATAGAACGGCGACAAAGGCCAGGCAGGCAATTCCCGAAAAGCGACTTCGCAAACCCTAAATATCCGGTAGGAATATAGGCCAAAGCGGTGTCAGGAAATGGCACTGTGCAGCGATAAAACTGAAGTGTGTGGGATTCTCAGCGTTTATTGTTCGGCCTATGATTCCAGGGGCGTTATTCCCTCGCGGACGGCATATTTGGTAAGCTCCGCCACGCTGTTGATACCGAGTTTGTCCATAATGTTTTGCCGATTCGACTCGATGGTTTTGGCGCTGACGTGGAGCTGCATGGCGATTTGTTTGGTGCTCTTGCCTTCGGATAAAAACTGGAGAACCTCCCGTTCGCGCTCAGTCAGGACCGTTCCTTCGGGCTGGTATTGCGTCGAGAGGCGTTTGACATAGTCATCGATAATGACTCCCGTTATCTTCGGGCTTAGATAAATCCCTCCGTTTAATGCGGTCTTTATGGCCTCAACCAACTCGTCAAACAGGCACTCTTTCAATATGTAGCCCGAGGCGCCTGCTTTGAGCATTTCCGCCACGAAATGCCGGCTGGAGTGTATGGATAGCGCGATGACTTTTACGTCGCCCATTTCCCCGATTATCTTGCGTGTGGCGTCAATGCCGTTGAGATTTGGCATACTGATATCCATAATCACAAGGTCAGGCGCCAACTCACGGGCAATATCCACTGCCTTTCGTCCGTCCTCGACGCTTCCAACCACCTCGATATCCGGCTGTTTCTCCAGCAGCGAGCACAATCCCTGGCGAATCATCGCGTGGTCGTCAACCAACAAAACTCTCGTGGGCATGGTTATACCTCCTTTTTATGACTTTGGTCTTTAAGCGGCGCCGTCATTATGGCTTTGCAGCCGGCGCCTGGTTTTGACTCAATTTCAAAATGTCCGCCCAAATTCTCCAAGCTCTCGCGGATGCTGAACAGCCCGAATTTAGCTCTTTTGCCTGTCATTAACCTGACTTCTGCCGGGTCAAAGCCGACGCCATTGTCCTCAACGACAACCTCTATCGAGTCGTCGATTCTGCGAATGTTGACCTTGACCCTGCTGGCTTTGGCGTGTTTAATGCAATTGGTACGCAGCTCGCGGACATTCCTGAAAAGCATCATCTTAACATCGTCGTCTAAGGGTTTGGCTTTGCCGTCGTCCTGAAACTCGGTAGCGATGCCGTGTTTTTCCTGCACCTGTTCGCTGAGCCATTCCGCGACCGCGGCCTCGAGACCCAGCACATAAAGCAGGGGGTTGCTAAGCTCGAAAGTTAATGTTCTTATTTTCTGAATCACTTTCTCTACAGAAGAGCTTATTTCCTTAATCTCGGCAGCCGACGCTTCAGATGGCGGCGAATTTCGCAGGGTATCAAGTTTGATTTTTACCATGGCAAGTGTCTGGCCTATCTCGTCGTGAATTTCGCTTGCTATGTGTCTGCGTTCCAGCTCCTCGGTCAGCGTTAATCGTGTCGCCAGTTGCTTAAGATGGTTCTGATACTCAAGGATTTTATGTTCCACCTGTTTGCGTTCGGTGATATTGACCACGGAAGTCATAAGATAAAGCGGCTTGCCTTTGTTGTCACGACGCAAAGAAGCGCTGACATCCGCCCATACAATCGAACCATTTTTATGAATGTATCTTTTGAAGAGCTGTACAGAATCTTTTTGTCTCGAAAGAATGGAATCAATGGCTTTTCGGCTGTCTTCAACGTCATCAGGATGCGTAATCTCCTGCCATTTCTTAACTTTTAGTTCTGCTTGAGAGTATCCAAGCATTTCACAGAAGGCCTTGTTCACCTGTATTTCGCCGGACAGGAAAGTGATTGATTTTCCGATAGCAGAATAGTCGAATACATGCTTGAATTTGTCTTCGCTTTCGCGTAATACCTCTTCCGCTTTCTTTCGCTCGGTGATGTCAATCCCAATACCGATAATGGAACCGTCCGAAAGCGGTACATTGATCCAGGATGTATCGAGCACGTGCCCATCGCGTATCCTGGTCTTAAAGTCGCTCCAACTTTCTGTTCCTGAGGCACTCTTTATATAGTCCAACACATACTCTCGGTACTTCGGGTCGGGATAGAACTCGGCAAAGATGTCCTTATGCTGCAGTATTTCTTCAAATGACCAGCCGAGTGTGGACTGCCCGTAGCGGTTGACCAACTTATAGTGGCCTTTGCGGTCGAAGAGCATGACCATGACCGGGATGCTGTCGAGGATGGTTTGCTGCATCTCATTTTGGTAGCGCAGCGCCTCCTCCGCCCGCTTGCGTTCGGTGATGTCCCGATGAATCCCGACAATCCCTGTGATATTGCCGGCGCTGTCCCGCAAGGGAACTTTGGTTACGAGAAGGAAATTGGCGATGCCTGATTTGTCTGTGCATTGCGATTCCTGGTCAATAATCGGTTGGCCGGTTTGTATTACTTTCTGCTCTTCGTCAAAATAATGTTGTGCCTTGGCCGGCTCAAAAAGGTCGAAATCCGTCTTGCCTATAATGTTATCTTTGCCTCTTGCCTCCCAGGATTCAGCCAGCGATTTGTTGTAGCCAAGGATTCGACCTTCTTTGTCTTTGATATAAACCCCGTCGGGCATATGGTCAATAAGCGTTCTAAGGAGATTGTGTTCTTCCTGCAGCTTTTCCTCTGCTCGCTTTCGTTCGGTGATGTCCATGCCATAAAAATTTACATAGTCGCTTCCGGTAATCGGCGTTACCTGAAACGCGAAAACACGCCCATCGTCCTTTACTTCCTCCCTCGTCACACAACCCGAGACAAGAACCTCTTTGACCAGCCGACGCCACTCCTGGGGCACCGGCTTGCCAATAGCGATATCCTTGGCTTTCAAAAGCGGCTCGCTTGCTTTATTGGCATAAAGAACTGTGCCGTCTTTGTGAATACGCAGGACCGGGTAAGGATTTTCGGAGGGAAACTTCGCCAAATCGTTGTAAAGTTTGTCAGGATGCTCTGCCTGCGGATGAAGCGGCTCTATTTTGGTTAGCTTTTTCCTGCCCCGCGGGACTTGTTCTGTGCGCTCGTTGTTTTTTCCTGTCCTGGGCATAGTATTATCTCCGTCTATAATTTACGCACAAAGAAAGGCAAATCACGGGTTTGTCTGGTTTTGCGGAGAACAAATCCCCCCTTGGTTCCTCCCCCATTTGCCACACGCCGGACGAACGCGCCGAAATTACACGCACTACCCGCCATATTTTCTCCCGGTATCAGGTAGAATTATAGTCCGAAGGCGGGTAATGTCCAGCAAAATACGGATAAATCTAAAAAACTCCTGCTTTATACGAGTAATTTGCTGTCTGGTGGTAAATATCGAATCTTCGATTGTAAATATTTAATTATACTGCTTTCTCAGGCAAGTTTCTTATCGAGGATTTCCGCCGCCACTTTGGGATTGGCCCTGCCTTTTGTTTTTTGCATTACCTGTCCGAGCAGGAAGCCCTTTGCCTTGCCGCTTTTTTTGCCGCCTTCTTTGAAATCCGCGACTGCCTGAGAATTACTTTTAAGCACCTCGTCAACGATTGCCTCAAGTTCGCCCGCGTCGCTTTTTTGAATTAGGTTCAATTGTTCCGCAAGTTCTCGTGGGTCTTTGCCGCTGTTTACCATTTCCTCCAAAATGGTATTTGCGGCAGTTGCGCTTATTTCTCCAGTTTGTGCCATTTGGGCAAGCTGGGCAATATCGTCTGGCTTAGGGCCAAGTTCAGCAATAGTGCATCCGCGGGCATTTGCAAGTTTGAGGCCGACCTGTGTCAGCAGATTACACACGCGTTTTGGTTCGCCGCCTGCCTTGACCGTAGTTTCGAAAAAATCAGCGACCGGCCGGTCATTAGTCAGGACGCCCGCATCGTAGTCGCTCAGGCCGTAATCCTTTATGTATCGCAGTCGCTTCTTTGAAGGCAGTTCGCAAAGCCGGGATTTGATTTCATTAAGCCATTGCTCGTTTACCCGCACCGGCACTAAATCCGGGTCAGGGAAGTAACGATAATCGTGTGCCTCTTCTTTTTCTCTTTGCAGGACGGTGATTTCCTTTGCGTCGTCCCAGCCGCGGGTGCTTTTGTTGCCCATCTCCATCGTTTCGCCGGTTTCGAGGAAGCGGTCGAGTTGTCTGCCTATTTCGTATTCGATGCTGTTTTCCAATGCCTTGAAGCTGTTGAGGTTTTTCACTTCGACGATTGGCGTTTTGAATTGCTGGCCTGCACGGGTGATGACAAGGTTCACGTTCGGCTCGAAACGCATATGACCTTTTTGCATATCCGCTTCCGAGACGCCAAGGTATCTGACTATCCGCTGCAATTCTTCGGCAAGCGTCCGCACTTCGGCTGCGCTGCTCATATCCGGCTCGGTAACAATCTCCAGCAGGGGGGTACCCGCGCGGTTCAAATCCACCTGCGAGAAGTTTCCAGCCGTATGCAGGTTCTTGCCCGCGTCCTCTTCCAGATGCGCCCGTCTTATCCTGATTTTCTTAAACGACCCGTCTTTTAGCGGTATTTCGATATAGCCGTTTAACGCCAGCGGCAAATCATACTGGCTTATCTGGTAATTCTTGGGCAAATCCGGATAGTAGTATCCTTTGCGGTCCCATTTGGTGAAGGACGGAATCTGACAATTAAGCGCAAGCCCCGCCAGCATTGAAAATTCTACCGCCTGCTTATTCATAACCGGCAGCGACCCGGGCATACCAAGACAGACGGGGCAGACCCTGCTGTTCGGTTCTGCGCCGAAGGCGAGTTCGCAGCCGCAGAACATCTTCGTCCGCGTGTAAAGCTGCACGTGAATCTCAAGACCAACCAAAACCTTGTAATCAACATTACTCAAATCAATGGCCTCTTATTATGCCAATCGGTTTGTTTCTCATACATCTGCGCTATTCGCAGCAATTTTTCTTCGCTAAAGGCCGGACTTAGTATTTGCAGGCCGACGGGAAGTTTCTTGTCATCAAAACCGCAGGGGATGCTTATGCCCGGGATACCCGCTAAATTGGCCGCGATTGTGTAAATGTCCGACAGGTACATCTTCAGCGGGTCATCGACTTTTTCACCTATTTTGAAGGCGGTAGTGGGGGCGACGGGCATCATAATGCAGTCACATTTTTCGAACGCTCGCACAAAGTCCACACGTATCAGGTTTCGCACCTTCAGGGCCTTGAGGTAATATGCGTCGTAGTAGCCGCTCGATAGCGCGTATGTGCCTAACATTATCCGGCGTTTGACTTCTTTGCCGAAGCCCTCGGCGCGGGATTTTGTATAAACTTCGATGTAGTCATTCGGGTTTTGTGTCCTATGCCCGTAATGTACGCCATCGTAACGCGCTAAGTTGCTCGACGCCTCAGCCGTCGCGACCATATAGTAAGCCGCTATCGCGTAATCAAGGTGGGGCATATCAATCTCTACTATTGTTGCACCGAGGTTCCGATATGTTTTTATCGCCTCGTCGATTGCTTTTCGCACCTGCTCATCGGCCCCGGCATTGAAACTCGATGCGATGCCAATTTTTAATCCTTTCACCGGCTCATCCAATTTAGCAAGATAATCAACCACTGGCGCGATTTTTTCATCGACGCTTGTGCTGTCAGCGGTGTCGTGACCGGCTATGACGTTCAGCATCAGAGCGCAATCTTCAACCGTTTGCGTAATTGGACCAATCTGGTCCAAACTCGAGCCGTACGCGACGAGGCCATATCGTGACACTCGTCCGTATGTGGGTTTCAATCCGACTACGCCGCACAAGCTTGCGGGTTGCCTTATCGAACCGCCCGTATCCGAACCGAGTGCAGCATAACAAAGGCCGGCTGCTACCGCTGCTGTTGACCCGCCGGAGCTGCCTCCTGGTACACGCTTTGTATCCCATGGGTTTACGGTTTGTTTCAAACCTGAGTTTTCGGTGCTCGAACCCATCGCGAATTCGTCGAGGTTTGTTTTGCCGATTATCACCGCGTCCGCCGCCAACAATTTTTCGACCACAGTCGCGTTATATGGTGCGTGGAAATTCGCTAATATCTTCGATGCGCACGTCGTTGTTCCGAACGTCGTGCACATATTGTCTTTGACCGCGACCGGCACGCCGGCAAGTTGTCCCAGTTTTTCGCCCGTGGCGATACGCTTGTCAATCTCGGCTGCACGGGCAATCGCCTGCTTTTCGAATGTGCTTATATACGCCCCGAGAATCGGCTCTATCTTCGCTATACGCGCAAAGACCGCCCTGGTCGCCTCGACGCTGCTGGTCTGGCGGGCTGCAATCTTATCCCGCAATTGTTTCGCGCTTAGTTGGTCCATTGCGAATCCGTTACTTTGTCCTGTCGCTTATCTTGTGTGACAAGAACCACTGGTAAAGTTCCGGATTATTATAGGTTTCCGTCCAAGAGTCGTGCTCGGCTTCAGGATAAATCGTCAGTTTCGCGTCTCCACCGATTTTTTTGATAGCATTTACCATATCCTGCGACCTTGCCAATGGTACTGTAGGATCTTTTGCGCCGTGAAATGCCCAGACGGGAACCCGCCTAAGCTTGTAGGCGGCATATTGTTCGCTGCCGCCGCATATCGGCGCTATAGCCGCGAATCGGTTCGGATATTTTTCTGCCAGCATCCACGTTCCGAATCCGCCCATGCTCAGGCCGGTCAGGTAAACCCTGTCGGTATCGACACGGTATTTCGCCTCAATTTCATCGAGTAGCGTTATCAGCAGGTCGGTCTGCTCAGGCCACCATAAGTCAATTGGGCACTGGGGTGAAATGATGATAAAATCAAAATTTTTGCCTTGCGCAATCATCTTGGGCGGGCCGTGCTTTTTGACAACCTCTATATTGTTCCCTCTTTCTCCTGCGCCATGCAGGAACATTATCAAAGGCCATTTGTCTTTGCTCTTGCCGTAATCGGCGGACAAATACAGGAGATAATTGCAATCTTCGACTTTCGTAATCTTTTTGTTGAGCATTTGCTTACTCTGCCCCCCGGCTTTTTCGGATTTTGCGCCCATTGTCGTTCCGCACCCAACACAAATCATTAACCCCAAACACATCAAACCTCGCGCAAACTTTCCTGTTTTCATATTGTGTCCTCATTTTTCAATCATAAATCAGAAATCATAAATGGTTACGATTCTTCCAATATCTTCGGCACCTTGAAAAACGGCCCATCGCTTTGTGGCGCGTTGGCGAGTGTTTTTTCCGTTCCCAGGGATTCTTTTATGATGTCGTCGCGGAAAACATTGCTTACCGGCAGGCAGTGTGCCATCGGCTCAACGCCGTCGGTGTTCAGTTTATTCATTCTCTCAACATAATCGATGATGGCGTTCAATTGTCCCGCGAACTCCTCTATCTCGGCTTCGCTCAACTCCAGCCGGGCCAGTTTGGCGACCTTTTTCACCTGTGATTTGTCTATTTTTTTATCCATACCGCCCAAACGAAATAAAAAAAGCGAGGCGCATCCCGCCTCGCTCAGAAAGATTCTCCAGCCAAACTATTCCCGTCAACTGGTTGTCTTCTCGGCGGGTTTTTTGTAGTTGCGTTTAGGCCGTTTCTGAACAAGCCCCATTTTTATCGCTTTGGCCGACACCCTTATACGGATCACCTTGCCATCGACAATCGCGTGAACTTTCTGGATATTCGGCTTGAACTTGCGTCTGGTGATACCGGTAATCTTACGACCAACGCCGCCCAGGTACTTGGCTTTGCCTCGCCGGGTAATCTGGTTGCCAAACGACGTGCGTTTGCCGGTATAATGACATTCTCTCGACATCTAACATACTCCTTTGCGAAAAAGACACTGCTATTAACGCCTATACGCTCAAACTAACTTTGAAACGGAGGATTATAGCAACTGCCGCCGGGTTCTGCAACGCTGATTTTCCGGAAAACTTATGGATTTGGGGTAGCGAGCCATACAGTTGCATTACCTTACGACTTGGTGTAAAATGGCCCGTTATGCGGGGTGTAGCTCAGCTTGGCTAGAGCGCTTGGTTTGGGACCAAGAGGCCGCTGGTTCGAATCCAGTCACCCCGATTTTTGTTTGCCAGGCGAGCGAAAATAGAGCAGCAGAGAGATTGCCCCCAAAAGTAAAAGAGTGAATACCGTTATCGCTGCGCCAATCAGGAAGCTCGCCGGCCTGTAAACGAAAACCACGTTATGCCTGCCAGCGGTAAGGGGAACGGCCCGCAGCAGATAATCGGCCCGCAGGATTTGCACCTTGTTGCCGTCTATATATGCCTGCCAGCCCGGATAGAAAAGTTCGCTCAAGACCAGATAGGTGTTGCTGTCCGAAGCGCAATCAACCTCAATCCTGTTCGGCTGATACTTAGTAATCACAACGTTATTCCCGTCTGGCGGTGCCTCTGTCCCTTTCGGATTTGGCGGCACATTTTCAGGCGGGACCGCTTCGAGCAGAACCTGTTTTTGAGGGTCGAAATCAGGTCGCTTGATATACTGCAAATGGTCTTCGAGCCGGGGCAGAAATAGAGCGTTGCTTACCAGGGTTGCTCGCGGCATCACCTGTTTCGCCGTTATCAGCTCAAACCCATCTTCGTTTATGATTAGCGCATACTTAATCCCCAGAATCTTTGAGCTAAACACCGAATTTCGGCTGAATATCCTGGGATTTAGAGTATGTCTGGTCTTTGTTTCTACGGGCACGTTAGCCGTCTCGTGCATAAATCTAAAATAGCGGCCTAATGCAATAGGGGTATAGGCATTGACGCCGTAATAATGAAAATTTGCCCCGACAAATGCGTCCAAAGGCGATGCGACCCTGTAAAATCCGAGGTCATTGCCAAATAAGCGTTCATAGGACTGTTTTTTCAGCACCTCATTCTGATTTATTATGGGTGTTTGGGAATGATAGGCCAGGTAAAGGTCAATAAACAGGACAGCGATTATCACGCCGGCGACAATAGATTTGTTTTTCGCAAACCGGCTCAGGTCCAGAATGACAAATGCGACAACGAAAAAAGCAACGGCTAACACTATATCTTTTGAAGCCAGTGGAACCTGAAAGAACACTGCTCCGGCGAATAAGCACATTAGCAACACGGCACACAAACCCATTGCGGCTATGTGTTGTTTTTTTGTGGTTGCTGTTTGGCATATGTGTTGAATACCAAGACCCGTGAGTGCAGACATTGAGAAAGTGAATATAAGCAGACAACGAGCGGGTATGCGAAAAGTTGAGATTCCGGGAAGGCATTGATAGTACAAATGGTATATAGGGGTATTGTCGCCAAGCATGATTGTAACCGCGATAAGGGCCATAATCCTGAAGCACCATGTATGCTGAGAATGTCTGGAAAAACATGCTCCGATTCCAGCGAGAATAATAGCCAAAATCCCAAGATAGCCGGCATATTCCACGTCTTGTTTTAACGAGGAATTATTAACCGCGGGAGCGAGGAGCGTAAATAAATTCTGAGGAGGAAATGAGTAAGCGGTGGCGAATTGATATGTTTTTTCAGCCCTGTCACTGAGAGACATAAACTCCCAAGAAGGCAAAACCTGCACCGCGCTGATTCCAAATGCCACAAGCAGAATTAAAACTAAAAATGCCACCGGCTGGTAAAAGGGCTTTGGTCTTGCCGGTTGAGGAGTGGAAACATATCTGATAAGAGCATAAACCGCGAGAAACAGGGCCGTATAATAATTGTTTTGCGGCTCACCGCTCAGAATCTGCAGGCCGAACACCAGACCTGTAATAAGAAAAAAGCGAGTTCGGCCTGTTTTATACCCCTTTTCAAAAAGATAAAAAATCCAGGGCAGCAAAGCGGCCGTATGAATCATTGTCAGGTGGCCGGCATAAATCCTGTTCATAAAGTAGCCGCTTAAACCGTAAACAACCGCCGAAGCCAGGCTGGAGCTTCTGGATCCTGTGATGAGCAATACGAAACAATACATTCCCGCTGCTGCTAAATAAATATGCAAAAGTGTGTCGATATTGAATGCCCAGGGCAAAGGTAATGTCGCGAACAACAGCGTGGCGGGATAAAAAACAAATGTCTGAGGGTTGGCTATGAACGGATGCCCGCTGTAATAATAAGGGTTCCAGAGCGGGACACTGCCTGACAGGAGTTGCTCCTTGATGAATTGGGCGTGCCAGAGGAAGTATTGGGCAACGTCGCTACCCCCAATGAAGTTCCCGTGGGCGGGGAATATGTTTTCTCTAAAGAAGACAACAATAAACCCGAGCATCACCAAAGCGGGCCAAATTTTTCGCAGCATTTTCATCACTTAAACATTTTAACCTAACCGTGTAATCCATTGGTAGAGAAAGTTAGTGAGCATTATGGCTGCGCGGGGGGTTGTGTATAGTGGATGAATAGAGTAATTTATCGGCTGGCCGGGTTGATTCGGCAGGGGATACCGTCGAGACCCAAAAGGGGAAGATATATGACAGCCACAAGAGAACAGATTTTTGAGCAGGTGCGTGAGGTGCTGGTTGATGCGCTGGGCGTTGATGAGGAGGAAGTAACCGGCAAGGCGACGCTGATGGGCGATTTGGGGGCGGAGAGCATCGATTTTTTAGACATCGTCTTTCGGCTGGAAAAGGCCTTCGATATTAAGATTCCGCGAGAGGAGCTTTTCCCCGCGGAGACACTTTTGAACAATCATGAGCTGGTCAGCAACGGCAAATTAACCGCCAAAGGCCTTGCGGAGTTAAGAGAGAAGATGCCTCACACAGATATATCTGTTTTCCAGAACGACCCGGACATCAATAAGTTGGGTGACCTGTTCACCGTTAATTCGATAGTCAATTACATTGGTGGCAAACTGAACGGTCGCTGAAAAAACAATCCTTACTTGCTGGCTTGGGTCTGCTCTGTTGCCTTTGGTTGTTCTGTGGCTTTTTGCTGTTCTATTCTGGCTTGAAGCGCATTAATTACCGCCTTGAGCGTTTCAACCTGCTTTTCCAGTTCGCCGGTTTTTTTTATCTGCTCGGCCAGCAGCGTCTTGAGTTTGGTGTTTTCCTGCTGAACGTTCTCTGCATCGGTCGTCGTTGCGTTGCTGTCTTCAATCAACAGGCCTAACTGTATCTGAAGGTTGTCTTTCGCCTGGTTTGCGGCGGCAAGCTTTTCATTAAGGTAACTGACCTCGCTCTTCAACTGGACTGTCTCGGCCTTGAACTTAACAATCTCTGCCCTTGCCTGTGCCGCTTCGGCAAGAGCTTTTCGCTTTCCATCATCTTTACAGCCGGCCAGCCCCATTATAAGAACCAGTATTATAAGAGCCAGTATTATGAGCAGCTTGGCGACCAATCTATTTTTAGCCATTTTTCACCTCGTATCAGCCGACGAAGCAGACATTTCCCTTTGTTGTTAATATCGGCGATTTAAGATGGAAAGCCGTAGTCGATAACTATCGGGGCCAGTCGATGCCGCGGATGCCGTGGATTGTAAGGTTCGGGTTTGGGAAGCCGTCGCGGGCCGGATTAATGTCGTTGGAATCGAGAAAGCGGACGTGGCCGTCAGCAAACAGGAAGTTTCGGCTGCCCATCCAGCACCACCAACCGGAATCCATCTCCTCGACGCGATGATTGCTCAGCCATTCGCCGACAAGTATTTTTCCTGCGGGCTTGGCGACGTTCACGGATTTTTGTGCCACGGGCCGTAACACGGTAAGGTCGCTGTAAGCACTGTTCAAACTATCGATATCTTCCGGGCTGTGATAAAACGCCAGCGAATAGGAGTAACTGGTAGATTCCCACTTTACGGGGGCGATTTTATCCGACGGACAAAGAAGAACCGAAGGGTTTTGGGTGTTGATATTTCCTCCGAGGTGAGGTGCGATAAATCCTTTCCACCCTCGCCCCATCCAAAGCCAGATATTGGGGTCTGTTGGCTGCTTTTTGGGCAGGGGGTCCTGGGCGCAAGGGTATTTGTCATCGTTTGAGCTGAGGTATGAATGCATCGCGAGGTCGATTTGATGCAGATTGGAGCCGCAGCTCACTCGCCTTGCCATTGCCCTTGCCTTTCCCAGTGCCGGCAGAAGCATCGCCATTACTGCGGCGATAATTGCAATGACGACGAGCAACTCGACGATGGTGAAGCCGATCTGAATCTTTGTAGGGCTGGGTTTACCCTGCCAATTGAGGAACGACATTAGCATATTACTCGACCGTGACGCTCTTGGCCAGGTTGCGTGGTTTATCGACGTCGTGGCCGCGAAGGACAGCCGCGTGATATGCCATCAACTGAAGCGGTATGACGGTGAGCATCGGCTGCAGCAATTCCGGCGCATCCGGAACGGTTATCAAGTAATCGGCATACGGCTTGATGTGGTCATTGCCTTCGGTGGCGACGATAATGGTTTTGCCTTTTCTTGCCCGGACCTCGCAGATGTTGCCTATGATTTTGTCGTATTGAGGGCCGTTGGTAGCGATGAATACGGCGGGCATACCATCGACAATCAGGGCGATGGGGCCGTGTTTCATCTCCGCAGCGGGCAATCCCTCGGCGTGAATATAGCTTATCTCCTTGAGCTTCAGTGCGCCTTCCAGCGCTACGGGGTAATTGATGCCCCGGCCAAGGAACAGCCAGTTGTTCTGATTGATGTTTGCCTGGGCAATAGTCCGGATGTGTTCCGACTGCTTAAGGATTTGCGAGATTTTATCCGGTATTTTGGCCAGTTCTTTGATGTATCTTGTCGCTTCGTCGCTGCTTACGTGTCTTCTTCTGCTAAGCTCAATTGCCAGCATCGTCAGTACGGCTACCTGGGCAGTAAACGCCTTGGTACTGGCGACGCCGATTTCCGGGCCGGCGTGCAGATATACCCCGGCGTCGGTTGCGCGGGCGATTGATGAGCCGACGACGTTGACTATGCCGAGAACCGTTGCACCACGTTCTTTTGCCTGTTCCACCGCGGCAAGCGTATCCGCCGTCTCACCCGACTGGCTTATCGCGATGACGGTTGTGCCGTCTTCTATGATTGGATTGCGATAGCGAAATTCGCTGGCGTATTCGGTCTCGGTGATGATTCTCGCCATTTGCTCGAAGAGAAATTCGCCGACCAGCCCGGCGTGAAACGCCGTCCCGCAGGCGGTAATAATCAGCCGTTTTATATGTGTCATCGCCCGCAGGTAATCATTGACGCCGCCTAAGTGTATTCTGTCGTTTTGGGGGTCAATCCTGCCGCCCATACAGGTGGTCAATGCCTTGGGCTGCTCGAAAATTTCCTTGAGCATGTGGTGTTTGAAGCTGCCAAGTTCGATTTGCTCGAGGGAAAATTCAATGTTCTCAAGCGCCTTGGTTACAGCTATGTTATCGATTGTCTTGGTATGAAATCCGTCCGCTGTGACGATTACCATCTCGTTATCCGAAAGATAAATCGCACGCGCTGTGTGCTCAATAATCGCCGCCGCGTCGGATGCCAGGATATACTCACCTTCGCTCACCCCTAAAATCAGCGGGCTTCCCTTTTTGGCGCCAATGAACATATCGGGGCAGTCCGCGCACAGGATTCCAAGTCCGTAAGTGCCGTGCACTTCCTGTAATGCTCGCTGGACCGCCCACTCGAACCTGTTTTGGCCCTGAGGTTTGCGCGTCCGCTCGCCCGCGTCGCATTTTTCGTAAAAATAGCCGATAAGGTTCGCTATCACTTCGGTATCGGTATCGCTGACGAAGGTTACACCCTCGTTTTGAAGCCAAGTTTTCAGAGTCGAGTAGTTTTCGATGATGCCGTTGTGAACAACGGCTATTTTGCCGGTGTAATCCGCGTGGGGATGGGCGTTTATCTGGTTTGGGACGCCGTGAGTCGCCCAGCGGGTATGCCCAAGACCAAGCGTTTCGTTTGCCTGGGGCTTGTCGAGAATTGCCTCAAGGGCGGCTATCCTGCCGCTTGTTTTTTTGATCTTAATAACGCCGTTGCTTAGCAGGGCCACGCCGGCCGAGTCGTAACCGCGATATTCGAGGCGTTTCAGTCCCTCAATAAGGATTGGCTGAGCTGTCCTTTGACCCAGATATGCCACTATGCCGCACATTTCTTTTCCCTCGATTATAATCCAACTGTCTTTCGGGACAACGGGTTACATTATCACTGAACTGAAACCGTGGGCGAAGCACGTTACTCCGGCATCAGTTTTGTTAAACTCCATTGTAAGGCGATTGTATTCGACTGGCAATTTAAATTTGCTAAACTATAATACTCGATTCATCGGCTGAAGTTCGATTTAACATAGAGTTTGATTTTTATATGCTTGTTGTTATCGATTATAACGTTGGAAATGTAAAAAGCGTCTGCAACGCCTTTGACCACTTGGGTTGCCCGGTTGAGCTAAGCTGCGACCGCAGGAAGATTGGGGCCGCCTCCGCCCTGGTTCTGCCGGGGGTAGCCGCCTTTGGGTTTGCGGTAAACGCCCTTGGCTCGCTCGGTTCGGTAATCAAAGACCTTGCTCTGGCGGGTAAACCCCTGCTCGGTATTTGCGTGGGCTTCCAGATGCTTTTTGACAAAAGCTCCGAATTCGGGACACACAGCGGTCTTGGCTTGGTATCGGGTGATGTGGTTGCCATACCGCCTGGCCGGGTAATACCGCACATGGGCTGGAACAAGGTTATGTTGCCTAACGATATGGCATTATTTGCCGGGTTAGGAAGTGAGAAGCATTTCTATTTCGCGCACTCCTTCTACGCAAACGTTACCGACAAATCAGCCAAAGTTGCCTATACCGACTATGGTTTCAAACTGCCTGCGTCCATTCAGAAAGGCAATGTTTACGGCACGCAGTTCCACCCCGAAAAAAGCGGCCAACAGGGCTTGCAGGTGCTGCGCAACTTCGCCCAGATAGCCAATGGGAGGGGTAACTGATGCTGACCAGAAGAATCATCCCCTGTCTTGATGTTAAAGATGGCCGAGTGGTAAAGGGCGTGCATTTTGTGAATCTGCGGGATGCCGGCGACCCGGTTGAGCTTGGCGCACGTTATAGCGAGGACGGGGCCGATGAGCTTGTCTTTCTCGATATCACTGCGACGATTCGTTCACGCAAGACAATCGTTGAGCTTGTTCGAAAGGTCGCTGAAAACGTCTTTATCCCATTTACGGTAGGGGGGGGCATTAACTCTGTTGAGCAGATGGATGAACTTTTGCGAAGCGGCGCGGAGAAATGCTCCGTCAATACCGCCGCGGTAAAAAATCCGGATATTCTCACCCAGGCCGCACAAAGATTCGGCAACCAGTGTGTTGTGCTTGCCATTGACGCCCGCCGGTCCAAAACCAAAGCTGGACACTGGCAGGTTACCGTCAAGGCGGGCACCGAGGCGACCGATATCGACGCCGTCGATTGGGCAGTCGAAGGCGCAAAACGCGGCGCGGGCGAAATCCTGCTTACAAGTATGGATGCCGATGGCACACAGAAGGGCTATGATATTGAATTGACCCGCGCGGTCGCCGACGCGGTCAATATCCCCGTAATCGCCTCAGGCGGGGCGGGTACACTTGAGCACCTTTACGACGCTGTCGTCAAAGGCCACGCCGAAGCAGTCCTTATGGCCTCAATCACCCACTTCGAAAGCTACACAATTACCCAGATGAAAGAATACCTCCGCGACCGTGGAATAGCCGTCAATCTCTGACAGCTTAAATCGCTATCGAGCGAAAATGGCCTTAAGGTTATTTGCCTTTGAAGCCGCTGATGTTATAATCACACGGTCATTTAAGACATGGTGAAATCAATTTATTTCTGATAAAGGGATACCGTGAGATTTCAAATTTTCAACAATGGCAAGCCGGTAACGGATTTCTCGCTGCACGGCGCGTATCTTTTCGGCTCCGACGGTATGGCTATTCGCAAGGCGCAGGTCAGCTTTGTGGACGGTATTCTGGAGTGTTACAAGCCGAGTGAAGAAACCGCCGGCGTGGCATTGCTGTGGCCGGTAGAGGGTTTCGGCAAAGTACTGTTGCCGACGACGTGCCTGCCCGAAAGGCCTGAGCCATACAATCTTAATCTGGAACTGGCTCGCGGTCGGCTGATGCAAATCATCAATAAACGCGAGGACTGGTCAATTTTTGAGGACGCCGAAGATACAGCTGCGCTTTACGGAGAGGCGCAGGATTTGTTCATCAAGGCCGTCCAGGGTATCTCTGACGGGCCTGTTGCCTCGCAACTCGCGGACCAGGCGTTTCAAAAGGCGATTGTTTTTTCGGAATTGCTGGCGGCAAAGCACGCCAAGCTGCTTTTCGCAACGCGGGGCAAAAATCACGGCTTCGGTCGCGGCTGTCTCGGCTGCTGGGTTGACCCCAAGCAGGTTGCCAACCCGGCATACCTTGAGCAGTTGGCCGGCGCGTTCGGACTGGCGATGGTGCCTTTCAACTGGGGACAGATTGAACTGGAAAGAAGCAAATACGATTTTTCAAAACTTGACGCTTGTATAAGTATGCTGAGCAAAAGGAAAGTGGCCATTGGCGCGGGGCCATTGCTTTGTTTTGCCAAAGAATACCTGCCGAAGTGGTTGCTCGAGAGCCACGCCGATTTCGAGAAAATCCGCGAGTGCGCCTACGAATTTGTTTCGGCGGCCGCTGCCAGATATGGCGGTATGGTCAGAACATGGTGCGTTGTCAGCGGGCTGAATGCCTTCAATCATTTCGGGTTTGGTTTCGAGCAGGTCCTGGAGATAACGCGTGCGGCCAACAGGGCAGTCAAGGCCGCCTCCGAGCGGGCGCTTAGGATAATAGAAGTCAGCAATCCCTGGGGCGAGTATTACGGGCAAACCACAGACACCATTCCGCCGCTGGTCTATATGGATATGGTGATTCAAAGCGGCATAAATTTTGACGCCTTCGGACTAACGATGCGGTTCGGCGCCGACGAGTCAGGAATGCACGTCCGCGATATGATGCAGATTTCGGCAATTCTGGATTCTTTCACTCCCATATCAAGGCCGTTGTATATTACACAGGTTGAAGTCCCGGGGCGCGATGCCGCCGGCCCTTCTGCTGTCGATGTTGCCGGCTTCTGGCACGGCCCTTGGGACAAGCTTAAACAGGCCGAGTGGCTCGACCAGTTTTACAGGATAGCGCTCAGCAAGACGTGCATTGACGGGGTTATATATTCGAATTTTGCCGATGTGGCGGACGGGACCGTTCCCGACAGCGGACTTTTGACGGCGGGACTGGAGCCGAAGGAGTCATACCTGGCGATGAAGAGGTTCCACGACCGTATATTTGGCCGGTAACGGATTATCGGTATGAACAGGATTCAATTGTTTGCGTTTGTTATTGCCTCTTGCATGGCTGTCGTTTTTTGCCTGTGCTTTACGATTGGCAGCGACAGAGGGGCGGCGCCTATTGAATTGGAAAGCAGGGTAAATCCGAATAATGCTTCTGCGGCGGGTTTGATGCTGCTGCCGGGTGTTGGGCCTGCAAGGGCACAGGCGATAATAAGTTATCGTGAGCAATTTAGGCAGGACGGTCGGGGCGATTCGGCATTTCAGGATTGCAACGACCTCGACAATGTCAAAGGTATCGGGCCTGTCACGGTAAGCAATATGTGCGAATATCTGAAGTTCAAATGACGGCAGAACACAACATGGAGTTGAAAATAATACTATGGACGAATGGGTAATTGATAAGCCGTTGGGGCAGTGTTGTGCCACCGGCAGGGTGATTGCGCCGGGGGAAGAATACTACGCGACCTTGGTGCAGACCGAGCAGGGTTTTGCCAGGCGTGATTTTTGCGCCGAGGCATGGACTCAGCAAAAGCCGGAGGTCTTTTGTTACTGGAAGACCAAACTGCCGACACCCGAACAGAAAAAGCATTTGTTTGTCGACGACGATATGCTGATGGCGTTCTTCGAAAGATTGGCGACGGAGACCGAGCAGGAAAAGGTAAATTTTCGTTTCGTCCTGACGCTTGTCATGATGCGCAGACGTCGCTTGAAATATGACTCATCGCGGACGCAGGATGGTAAGGAAATCTGGCGATTGAGAATCACAGGCACACAGGACTTTGCCGAAGTGGTCAATCCGAATCTCGGCGAAGAACAAGTCGCCCAGTTGACTTCCCAGATGGGTCAGATTTTGCAGGGAGAGTTGTAATTGTCAAACCGGTTAGTATTGTCAATGTTGGTATTGTTTTTCGCTGGCTGTGCCGCCCAGCCGATGCGTCATTGCCCGGGCAAAACAACCGCCGACGAAGCGATTGCGGTATTGAAGTCGCACCGTGAAAAAGCAGCCCCGATTCGCGCGACAGGCCAGTGCCTTTTGTGGTATCACGTCGAAGGTAAAGTTCGCAAAGAAAATTTCCCCGTCAAACTCTGGGTAAATCCTCCTTATGAAATATACCTTCAGGGCGACGTCGCTTTCGACGCGACCGGCCTGGTATTCGGCTCAAACGCCGACGGATTCTGGTTCTGGCTCAGACCAAAAGAAATCAGCTCATACTGGTCGGGCAAATGGTCGCAGGCGGGAATCTGGAATGGCCTTGCCGTCAGCCCGATGATAGTGCTTGAGGCGTTCGGGTCCGTCGATATGAGCCGGGGCGACTGGACGTTAAACCGCGATGGCAGCTTGGACTTGCTCATTTTGCGTAACGACCGGGGCATTATCATCCAGAAAATATATATAGAGCCGTGCGATTACGTGGTTACAAAGATTGAGCGTTTCGATGATTCGGGCGATATTTACCTGAAAGCGGAATTTGCCGGCTATGAAAAAACAGCCGAAGGGTTTTTAACTCCTTCGCGAATAAAAATAGTTGCTGTTTCCGAGGAAGGCGGCGAGAATTCTGTCGAAATTACGCTCTCATCCGTCAAAACGACGGAATTGAGCAGCCAGCAGCGGCAGCGGTTGTTTGTCAGGCCTTTACCGCGTGGTTTTAACCATATTTACCAGGTAATCGAGGGCCAAGCGGTCGAACAGAAACAGCAATAGGGCGTATATAAACGCAACGATAGTTTGAAAGGGAACATTTTTGTGGGTAAGCCGAATTTGAAAAACAGATTACGTAAGGGATTGTTTTTGCTCGATGGGGCGATGGGGACGCAGTTGATTGGCCTTGGCATTGAGCCGGGCAAGTGCAGTGAATTGCTTAATTTCGAATCGCCGGGTCTTGTTATGCGGATTCATAATAGCTATTTAGGTGCTGGCAGCGACGCAATCCTTACGAATACATTTGGTGGCAACGGAATCACCCTTGCCCGGCACCGCCTCGAAAACCGCGTTGGGGACATTAACACAACCGGTGCTCAACTTGCTCGAAAGGCCGCCGGACAGACAAAATACGTCCTCGGCGATATCGGTCCAAGTGGTGACTTCCTCGAACCGCTTGGCAGTTTGAAGCCCGACCAGCTCAGGGGAATCTTCGCCGACCAGGTAAAGGCGCTGCTGGCAGGGGGGGTCGATGGTTTTATCATCGAAACAATGGGTGCTGTCGATGAAGCGGTCGTCGCTGTCGAAGCGGTCAAATACTCGGGCTCGAGCTTACCCGTTCTCGCGTCGATGTCATTCGATAAACGAGGCGATGATTTCAGAACTATGATGGGCGTCGATATAAAAACCGCTGTCTCATCCCTTGTTGCCGCCGGCGCCGACGTTGTGGGTTTCAATTGCGGCACCACTACTCTTGACGAATATGTTGACCTTGCCAAAAGATACGTTGCTGCCGCCAAGGCCGCGAATCCGAAGGTCTTGGTCTTCGCCGAACCAAACGCGGGTAAACCCGAACTGCTCGACGGCAAAGCAGTTTATAAGGTAACGCCCGATGAGTTTGCCGATGCCGCGCAGGAAATCTACGCCGCCGGTATAACCATCATCGGTGGCTGCTGCGGAACTTCCCCCGCCCACATCGAAGCCGTCAGTAAAAAACTGAGGAGTTGATTTATTTCAGCATCTTGCTGATGTTGCTTATTGTGCGTGCTGTTGCGCCCTGGTTTTTTCTGATTATCTGCCGACCGTTTTGGGCGATTTGAGAGGCATAATCGGCATCGGTCAGGCATTTTTTCATAGCGTCGAATAATTCATCGGGGTCTTTGACTAAAATCGCGCCGTTGGCTTTCAGCAAATCATCGACGGCCTGTTTGAAATTAAAGGCGTGCGGGCCAAAAATCGTGCATTTGCCAAGAGCCGCCGCCTCCATCATATCCGACCCGCCCATCGGCACTAACGACCTGCCCACAAAAATCACCGCAGCAAGCGAATAAAACTTCCGCAAATCACCCATCGTGTCGCCGAGAACCACATTACTGATTGCCGATTGTTGATTGTCGATTGCCGATTTAGTTGTTGCCGCCTTTAATTCGCTGTAACGAGTCAACTCAAAGCCGGATTGCTTGATGAGTTCAGCGACGTCGTTGAATCGTTCTGGTTTGCGGGGAACAATCGCAAGGTGTAAATCCGCGAATTGCTTTTGCTCAACCAGCCGTTTGTAAACGTCCAAAATAATCTGTTCCTCGTTGTCGCCTGTCGCGCCGGCTACCCACAGCCGGCAGTTTTTAAGACCCAGTTGAGCGGCCAATACCTCAGCGCCATCAACCTTGTCTGTTACCTGCGCGGTATCGTATTTTACCGAACCCGTAACAATAACTTTTTCCGCAGGCATACCAAGCTGCCGGAATCTTTCGGCGTATTCTTCGCTTTGCGCAAGTGCCAGTGTGAGGCCCCCGAATATTTTTCTTGTTACCCCCTTTATCAGGTTATATCTTCTCACACTTCGCTCGCTCAATCTGCCATTGACGACGATTACCGGTATGCCAGATTGTTTTGCTATTCGCACAAGATTTGGCCAGACCTCAAGCTCAATAAGCAAACACATTGCAGGCCTAATATTCGCGAACGCCCGGCGCATCGTCAGTGAAAAATCCATCGGGAAGTAAAATACGCTCAGTCGGCTGCCAAATAGCGCGTTTGCGCGGGCAAAGCCCGTGTCGGTCGTAGTGCTGATTGCGATTTCATAATCAGGGAATTTGGTTTCCAGTTCGCGGATAAGAGTTGTTGTCGCGTTGACCTCGCCCACACTTACCGCGTGAATCCAGATACATTTTTTGTCTGGCCGCTTGCGGCTTATTTTGCCGAAGCGATTTTCCCACCCGGCGCGGTATCGCCCATACCTGAGCATTTTATAAATCGCCACGGGGCTTATCGCGATAAGCGCAATCAAATATGCGATGTCAATAAGCACTGTCATAATATGGGGATACTGTAATCGCAGGGGTCTCAACTGTCAAACCACAGGATTTTTACCGCAGAGGTCGCTAAGGCCGCGGAGTATTTTTGTTTTTAGTTTTTTCTCTGCGTTCTCGGCGGTAAAACTACTGCCAGTTTTGTGCCATAACCGCGAAATCGAAGAAGTTGATTATTTCGTCGGAAACCATATCGGCCCGTGCGTTCCAGTTTGGCGATTCTGGAGTGGCTAACCATGCGTCAGCAAACGCGGCCACATCAAACCAGTCAACAACCTCGTCGCCGTTTATATCGCCCGTTACTTGCGATATTGTCTCGTAATCGATAGCTGGGTCATCCTGTAAAAACATTCCCCCGCCGCGGAGCGTAAAGTTGAGGTCTGTGAACAGATTCATCCCGATAATGCCGTCGAGCGTTCCGCCCTCAGGCGATGACACGTCCAGCAGCACAACAGGGATATTCGTAAACGACAGCCAATCACCAAGTGCCGGTATATCAATCGCGTCGATGTAAAAGCCGGGCGCAGTGCTTATATCGCCCGTAACGCCCTGTATCTCAACCTCAAAATCGGGATGTGCCGGCTTAAGCCCCAGCCGGGCGGCGACTCTCGAACCCACAACGCTCACCTGTGCACCGGTGTCTAACATAAATCTGGTCTTGTCGATAGCCGAGTAAGTCCCCTTATACAGGTCGACGCTTGCAACGAAGAAAACACTTTGGGACTCGTTACCGATTATTACCGACGGGCTTGTCGGTTCAAAGTCAGGGTTCTCAAGGTCGCCGGTAAGGCCGGGAATATACTCGACTGAAGTCGCGCCCAAAGGCCGCAATTCCATCGGTATCGTATTGGGGTAAATCGGTATGCACGGGTCGTCCTGCTGGTAGATGCGAATATCGGGCGAGTTGTAATCGCTGCCGTCACGCGTTCTCGTAATGACGGTATCGTTGTAAAATGCCGTGGTAAAATAAACCGACATAGGCGAACCGATCGTCGTGGGCAAATCAACCGGCGAACCACCCTGGCCCACCATTATCGCCACGTTCGACTGCCCGACCATTTTCGATCTGTTCCAAAGCATCCCGTTTGGCTCAACTGCTCTCAGGCCGTCGATGAAAATTGCAAGCGGCTGGCTCACCCATGCGTCCACCGAGCCGGTAACGCCGCTGATTGTGCTTGTGTTTGAGGTTAGTAGGTCCTTGGCGAATATACCCGCGCGGTTCCCTGCTTCGTATCCCATTACGTGTGCGCTTGAGCCGGTGTCAAATATCCCGATTATGTAATCCGATTCCGGATGGCTCGTCAGGTAATTACCCACGATAGAGTATTCTGTTGTTGCGTCGAAAGTGTCGCTGTCGGCACGCTCATCTGTAACCGAAATCACTATCCAGGGCGTAAAACCATCTACGGCTGGCGAGTCAATCGCGTTGGCAAACACGATCTCGGTATCAGCAGTCGATTTTAACTGGGCCGATGCTCGCGTGGTTGCTGGCGGGAAAATCAGTTCCTTCTCCGGTTTTTGCGGCCTTCGGCTTTTTGCCATTGGCGGACGCTTTTCAGGCGGATATGAGATTGATTTGATTCGTGAGCCGTTGCCTGTTTGCCAGTCGGCCTGCTCCTTTTGCCAACCCGGCCTGTCGGCAAAGACCGCCGCCTGCGCAATTACAATTGTCAGTAATGCGGCAATCAAGGGGTGTAGCCAACTTTGTTCTTTTTTTCTTTTCATCGCCGGGGCGATTATATCATATTGCGAATGCCCATTTTGGCAAAATTTACTGTCTGGCCTGATTTTATTGACTTTTCGGCCTTTTTGCCGTATTAGAGAAATGCTATTCGGTCCCCGTAGCGCAATTGGATAGCGCGTTGGCCTCCGAAGCCAAAGGCTGTGAGTTCGAATCTCACCGGGGATAGTTCCCAAATCGTTTATTTACGGAATATGGATATGTCAGCGGATAAAAAGATGTCTTTGAAACAGGCCAAGGCGAAAAATGTCTGGGAGTTTTTCAGACAAATCAACCGCATCCCCCGCGGGTCAAAAAATGAGAAGCAAATTATGGCATGGCTCAAAGAACTCGCCAAAAGCAGGAATCTTGCCTGTCGAAGCGATGACGTAAATAACGTGATTATCGAATTACCCGCGACTAAAGGTTACGAAAACTCCGCTGCGGCCTGCGGTGAGCGTTGTCGAACCGTTGTCCTTCAAAGCCACGTCGATATGGTCTGCGAAAAGACGCCCGAATCGAAACACGACTTCACCAAAGACCCCATCGAATTAGTCGAACGCGATGGCTGGATTACAGCCGACGGCACGACCCTCGGCGCGGATAATGGCGTGGGAGTTGCACTATCGCTCGCTTTGATTGATGAGAAAATATCGCATCCGCGAATCGAATTGCTCTTTACGGTCGATGAGGAAACGGGCCTCACTGGGGCGAATGGTTTGAAACCCGGCTTCATTACGGGCAAATACCTCATCAATCTCGACGGCGAAGACAAATCCTTCATCGTCGGCTGCGCGGGCGGCGAGCAGACCGAAATACGTCTGCCACTGGAGTTTTCAGCCGTGCCTGATTCGCTTGCCTGCTTCGACCTGAAAATCTCCGGCCTTCACGGCGGCCACTCAGGAATCGATATCGACAAACAATACGCAAACGCAATTCAACTATTAGGCAGAACGCTGAAAGGTTTGCAGAATTTTGATTTACGCGTTTGCGATATCGAGGGCGGCACGGTCCATAATGCTATACCGAGAGATGCCAAAGCGGTTATCTGTTTCGATACCTCAAAGCTTAGTGCTGTGAAAAAAACGCTGTCAGAAATTGAGGCATCTTTCAAAAAAGAGTTCGTTAAAACTGAGCCAAATCTTAAAATAGAATTAAAAGAAACAAATCTTCGACCAGCGGTATCAATCGACAATCGGCAATCGAAAATCGTCAATCTTATTTCTTCTTTGCCGACGGGTGTTTATCGAATGTCGCCTCAGTTTGAGGGTATTGTCGAGGCGTCCAGCAACCTCGCCAAAGTTGAGATACTCCGCGATGAGAATCAGTTGCGAATTTTAACCTCTCAGAGAAGTTTGGAGAAATCATCGCTTGGTGAAATAACCGCCAAAATTACCGGCTTGGCGATTTCAGCAGGTGCCAAGGTGAATACTTTGGGCGGATACCCATCTTGGAAACCTGATGTCAATTCATCGCTGCTTAAACGCGCAAAAGAAATTTACAGGAAGCTCAATAATAAAGAGCCCCAGGTTAAAGTTGTTCACGCGGGTCTTGAGCCGGCTGTCATTGGCGAAAAGATTCCGGGTATTGAGATGATTTCCGTCGGCCCCACGATTAAAAACCCCCATTCTCCCCAGGAACGCGTCGATATCGCCTCTGTTGATGCTGTCTGGAAATTTTTGCTCGAATTGCTACCGGCAATAAATTAGAATGGGAAAATGTGCAGTTAAATAGCGAATGCTATTAAGAATTTACCCCGTCAATTAAAAAGCAAAATGTCCTTTTTTACCTACTGGCATTTATTTCGGCTCACCCAACCATGAACACTCACCTGTCTTCATGTTCACTCTGACAACACCATACGTTTTTCCGCTCTTGTCAGAGAGCAATGCAAAGTGTGCGTCAATTAACTCGGAACCGCCAACTGAACAGGCCCGCTTTGCATATTGAGTTGCGAATTTCTGTTGAGACATAAAACTCTCGGCTTTGTGCATAGCTATACTGTGCTCTCTTGAAGCTGGTCCGTACTCCATTCCTTCCACATAAGCCGGCCCCCAATCACTGGGATTGACACTTCGTGTTCTATTAGTATCAGCCAAAGGTGTTCTCGTATTATTCACCTGGGTCGAACATCCGGTTACTAAAAAGAGAACAAGAAAATTTAGTAAGCTTTTCGCCATTTTATGTACCTCTTTGCTGTTCAGTCGGCACGATATCCTCGAAGCAGGCCGGGGCGAGTTTTTTCAGGGTATCTAAAATCAGGTGGGCCGCTTTTTTTATTTCCCATTGTGCGCCTTTATCGGTGCGGACGGTGAGGATGTGCCGCCATTCGCGGAAATTGGCGGAGACGACGATTTCGCTTGTGCAGGCGTTGGGCAGGACGAAGCGGGCGTCTTCTTTCTTCAGTCCTTTGTCACGCCATTTGCGATACATACCCTGAATTGTTTTCATATCGTTGTGAAATTCGTCAACCAGTTCGACGGGCATACTTTCAGGCACGACGTAGGTAAAGTCCTCTTCGTCACAATATCGCTGGGACTGCTGTGAGACGGCCATAAGGCGGTGTCTTACTAATTGATGCGTCATTGCGCGTGAGCAGTTTTTGATTCTAAAAGTCGCGTAGGCGTGTTCGAGTGGTGATTCGTGGCCCATTTTAATGAGGCGTTTGATGAAGCCGGCCTGCGAATTGTCGTCCATCTTGTCGAAACTGAGGTAACATGTCCTGCCCGCCTGCTCGATGACCTTTTGCGGGTCGGGCGTTACCGCGACGAGTTCGACTTCGAGCTGTATTGCCTGTGTTTGCTTCATAATTTTTCTCAGATTTTATCTATTTCTATTTTGCCTAAGACGGCCAGGGCGATTTTAACGTTACCGAATGGTGCGCTCACGGCGAATCCTGCGACGCGGTCTTTAATCCGGTCAATCAACTCTCTCGCGATTTCAACGCCGATGGTCTTGCCTTGCTGCTGGGTCTTTGCTGCGCTCATTCTTTCTAATAATTTTGGCGGGACAACGACGCCGGGGACCTCATTTGCCATAAATTCCGCGTTTTTCAAACTGGTGAAGGGCCAGATACCGGCGATGACGGGTATTTTCGATTTTTTAGTCGAATCTAAGAAGCGAAACAGGGTGTCCGCGTCAAAAACGGGCTGGGTTATCGCGAATTCCGCTCCTGCGAGCACTTTCTGGTGGTATTTATCGATTTCGCGTTTGATATCGGTGGCGACGGGGTTTGCGCCGACGCCGATTACCAGCGAGGTCGGGGGGCTGAAGTGATTGCCGCCGAGGTCGCTGCCGCGGTTGAGATTTCTGATTACGCCCGTCAGCGTGATAGAATCCATATCGAACACGCCCGTCGCCTGCGGATAGTCACCCATCTTAGGCGGATCCCCTGTGATGACGAGCATATTACGAAGGCCGATGGCGTAGGCGCCGAGGATGTCGGATTGCATTCCGATGAGGTTCCGGTCGCGGCAGCAAAAATGCAGGATTGCCTCGATATTGGCTGCCTGCTGGATTTTGACCGCTGTAACCATTGGCGATAATCGCGAGCTTGCGCGTGGGCCGTCAGGAATATTGATTGCGTCGATACCCATATCGGCGCATAGTTTGGCTTTTTCGAGGATGGGGTCGATATCGAGGCCTTTGGGCGGGGTGATTTCGATGGTTGTTACCTTTTGGCCTTTTGCAAGTTTTTCGCCGAACTTTGATTTCCTGGCAAGAGGGGTTTCAACCCCCGGGCAGGCCTGGGGGCTAACCGTTGCGACTGTAACCGCGCTTAATCTTGCCCTTGATGTTGAGGCCTTATCGATTGCGCGGACTGCGCGAACCATTTCTCTTATGTGGTCGGGTGTTGTGCCGCAGCAGCCGCCGATGATTCGTGCGCCTTTTTCATAGAAACGCTTTGCGAATTCCGCCATATATTCGGGTGTGGACATATAAAGGAGTCGGTCTTCGACCTGGCGGGGCAGCCCCGCGTTTGGCTGGACGGAAATGGGTTTGTCGGTTACTCCGTGAATGAGTTCGAGAGCGTTTAGCATAGCGGATGGGCCGACGGAGCAGTTGAGGCCTACGGCGGTTACACCTTTTTGGGCGGCGATTCGGCTGATTGCGTGGTCGATTTTTTCGCCATAGGGCGTCTCGTTTAGCTCGGTAGTGGTCATCTGGGCGACGATTTCGAGGTCGGTTACGCTTTCCACGGCGTCAATAGCAAGCAACAACTCATCGGTATTTGAGAAGGTTTCGAGGATGAGAAAATCCGCGCTGGCCTCGGCTAACGCCTTGGCTTGTTTTTTGTAAGCGGCGATTGCCTGTTGTTTCGATAGTTGATTGTACAGGGCGATATCGCGTGCGAGAGGCCCAATTGCGCCGGCGATTAATACTTTGTCGCCAGCGACTTTTTTGGCCAGTTCAACGCCTGCCTTGTTGATTTTCTCGGTTTGTTCGGCGAGACCATATTTTGCGAGTTTGACCTCGTTTGCGCCGAAGGTGTTGGTCTCGATGAAGTCAGAGCCGGCCTCGATGTATTGCTGATGGATTTTGGTTACGAGTTTGGGATTGCTGAGATTCAGCTCATCGAAACAGGCGTTGATATAGACGCCTGACTGATAGAGCATCGTTCCCATCGCGCCATCGGCGATGACAACCTGCTTTGATAACAGTTGTGATAGTTTCATTTTTGCCATAATTTTTAATTTACCACAAAGATGCAATGGCAGAAAGTCCTTTATGATTTTTGATTCTGCCTGCGGCGGAGAAACTGCGGCGTTGGATTAAAAAAAGAACCCCCAAGCCCTGTTGATTGGGGATTGGGGGTTCAGCACGAATTGATTTTGATATTCGTAAGCCGGCTTATTTTACTTCCTGAGGAGTTTCGGCAGTGGTGGTTACAGCGGCGGCGGTGTGTTTGCCTTTATGATGAAGTTTCACGGCATGGTGGCTTTTTTGTGAGGTAGCAACCGCTTTGTGATGATGTTTGCTCTTGGCGAAGGCGGTACTGCTGCCGGCGAACGCGAGAGTCAACGTGAGGAGAATGATAGCAATTGTTCTGAGTTTCATTTTTCACCCTTTCTGAAATATGTTTTTTTATAATGCCTTCGGGCACATTACCCTTTTATTATTCAATCCGGAACGGACACGAATCCGCAGGAGAGAAGGCAGTAAAACATAAGTAGTGTTTTCGTCCTAATATATTTGATTTCTTGAGAGGAAATCGCACACTTTTCGATATTTCGCGGTGTTAGCGGCTTGTTGAACAAGAAAGGGTAAATCGAGGTCAGGCCCTTCGATAAACTCAGGGCAGGCAAGTTCTTGCTATTATCTTAATTTTGGCTATACTGGTGGGTCAGCAAGTCACAATAGAAAGGGTGTGGCGATGGCACAATGGGATGAGCAGTTTAGTAAATTAAAGCAAATAATCGAAATAATGAAGGACCATAACCTTGTTGAGATACAGATAAAACAGGGCGAGGAGGAGCTTTGCGTCAAGAAGGCACAGCCGATGCAGCCGCAATTCACGGCGGTGCCGATGTTTGGGGCTGGGATGCCTGGCGCGTTGCCCGGAGCAGCGGTACCCCCGGCAGGACAGGGGCAGGAAGCAGTGCCGCAGGAGGCCAAGTCGGCGGAGATAAAATCGCCTCTGGTGGGGACGTTTTATGCTCAGCCGAGTCCGGATTCGGAGCCGTTCGTTGAGCTTGGTTCGCGAGTTGAGCCGGAGACGGTTGTGTGCATTATCGAGGCGATGAAGGTGATGAATGAGATAAAGGCGGAGATGAGCGGGGTTATTGTCGATGTTGTGGCGGCCAACGGCAGCGCGGTCGAGTATGGGCAGGTGCTGTTCAAAGTCCGGCCGGACTAAAATAATTGCGGATTGGCGATTGTCGATTGCGGATTGATATAGGGATATGTTCTCAAGAGTTCTAATTGCGAATCGTGGTGAGATAGCGTTGCGGGTTATCCGGGCGTGTCATGAGCTTGGGATAGAGGCGGTGGCGGTATATTCGGAGGCGGACCGGGGAGCGGCGTATCTTGATATGGCTGATGAGGCGATATGCATCGGGCCTGCTGTGCCAGCGGAAAGTTATCTGAATATACCAAGGATAATGAGCGCGGCGGAAGTAAGCAACGTGGATGCGATTCATCCCGGGTACGGGTTTTTGGCGGAGAATGAGAATTTCGCGCAGATATGCCGGGAGTGCGGGATAATATTTATTGGTCCGCCGCCTGAGGCGATGCGGCTGTTAGGTGACAAGGTTGAGGCGAGGAAGTTAGCGAAGAAGGCGGGCGTGGATTTGGTACCCGGTTCGGATGGTGTGGTAGCCGACGAGGCGGAAGGTTTGAAGATAGCCGGTGAGATTGGCTACCCGGTAATGATAAAGGCGGTAGCGGGCGGCGGAGGACGCGGTATGCGGGTTGCCCACAACGATATGAGTTTTCGCTCGGGGTTCGCGTCTGCAAGGGCTGAGGCGGAGGCGGCGTTTGGGGAAGGAGCTGTATATCTCGAAAAGCTGATTGTTGAGCCGAGGCACGTCGAGGTGCAGGTGATGGCGGACGGGGCCGGCAACGTATTGCATTTTTACGAGAGAGATTGCTCGATACAGCGCCGGCATCAGAAGATGATTGAGGAATCGCCGTGCCCGGTCCTGAGTGAGAAGACGCGACAGGAGCTTTGTGCGTCGGCGATACGGATTATCAAGCATGCCAATTACGTGAACGCGGCGACGGTCGAGTTCCTCTTGGACAAGGACAAGCATTTTTATTTCATCGAGGTCAATACGAGGATTCAGGTTGAGCATCCAGTCAGCGAAATGGTTACGGGCTGGGATTTAATCAAGATGCAGTTGAAGGTGGCGGCAGGGGAGGATCTTGAATTGACGCAAAAGGACATCAAGTGCAGGGGCGTCGCGATTGAGTGCCGGATTAACGCGGAGGACCCGGCCAACAATTTTTCGCCGTGTCCTGGGATGATAACGCGATACATTCCGCCTGGCGGGCCGGGTGTTCGAGTCGATACGCACGTTTACCAGGGCTGGACGGTAAGCCCCAGTTATGATTCGATGCTTTGCAAGCTGATTGCTTATCAGCCGACGAGGGCGGAGGCGATTGCGACGATGCGGAGGGCGTTGTCGGAATTTGTTATTGAACCGATTAAGACGACAATACCAGCGAGTTTATCAATTCTGTCGCACAATCTCTTTGTCAAGGGCAAGGTTGACACAGAATTTGTCGAGAGAAATTTCTAACCAGTTTGGCAGGTTACTTTTCCAAATCTATCAGGTCTTCGTAGGATTCGCGTTTTCGGATGACGGAGAATTTATCGCCATCGACGAGGACTTCAGCGGCCCGGCCACGTGCGTTGTAGTTGCTGGCCATAGTGAAACCGTATGCGCCGGCGGTGAAGATGCTAATCAGGTCGCCGCGTTTGGTGGGGGGGATGGCCCTGTCTTTGGCGAAAAAATCGGTGCTTTCGCAGATTGGGCCGACAACGTCAACGAACTCCAGACCCTTTATGTCGAGCTTCTCGGTTCTTTTTAAATAAGAAAACCTTTTTTCGACCGTTGCGGGCCATATAAAATGAAACGCGTTGTATAAAGGTGGCCGAATGAGGTCGTTCATACCGGCATCGACAATGACGAATTTTTTGTTTCCGCCTGTTTTGCAATACAGCACTCGCGTCAACAGTATAGCCGCGTTGGCGGCGATGCTTGCGCCGGGTTCGAGGATGAGTTTGAGCTTTTTGTCTTTGAGCAGCGGCACAATCGCTTTGGCGTAATCATCGGCTGAAGGGGATTGGGCAGTTGTATAATCAGCGCCGTACCCGCCGCCGATATCGAGCGTCTCGATAGTGAAGTCCTTTTTCCGCAATTTATCCACAAGGGCCAGAATTTTGTTGATCGCCTCGACGTATGGCCCAACAGTGTGGCCCGCGGAGCCGAGATGCATGTCGATTGCGCACAGTTTTACGGCAGAATTTTTGCCGAACTGGTCAAAAACTTTTTCGGCCCGTTCGATATCGACGCCGAATTTGGTTTCCTTGACGCCGGTGGTGGTATAGGTGTGGGTTTTCGGGTCAACGTTGGGATTGACTCTGAGGGCTACTTTCGGCGTTTTACCTTTTTGCTTCGAGATGCGGATGATATTTTCAAGCTCGGCTTCGGATTCGACGTTGAAATAGGCAATGTCGGCATCGATGGCTTCGATGATCTCCTTGTCGGTTTTGCCAACGCCCGCGTAAACGATTTTTGCCGGGTCTGCGCCGGCCTGGATAGCACGGTAGAGTTCTCCGCCGCTGACGATGTCAAAGCCGGAGCCCACTTTTGCCATAAGCTTGAGGATGTTTATATTGCCGCAGGCCTTTATCGAATAGCAGACCATTGTGTCAATTGCATTATAGGCGTGCTGAATTTTCCGGAGATGTTCGAGGAATGTTGCCTTGCTGTAGATATACACCGGCGTGCCGAGTTGTTCGGCTATCGTCTCAATGGGCACGTTCTCCGCGAAGAGCTTACCTTGTTTGTAATTAAAATAGTCCATACAGGAACATAGTATAAGAAAAGATAAGGCGAATGCAAGTTTGAGGATTAGCGGCCGGGGTGTTTTGGCGCAAAGAAAAAGTGGAAGATCCCGCAGCAACTAAATGGAACCTTCCACTTTTCGCATAACGTTTTGCCGCATCAAATTCTTGTCGGCAGCGTTATGCTATTTTCTCTTTTTCTTCTTTGCTGTTTTCTTCTTTGCTTTTTTCTTCTTTGCCATTGTTTGTTACCTCCATATGGCACAAAAACCAGTTTATTCAATAACGGTAAAACTTACTTACAGGAATCACCGACCGAGTTGTCAAAGAGGCCAATTAATGTAGTTATAACTTTTATCGTCCAAATAATTAAGAATCCTTCAAGGAAATTTGCAACGTGCAGCTTTTTAGGCATGGTGAATAGTTTGTCGTATCATTGTACGAACGCGCGAATGTTGTTATTGTGGCGCTGATATTTCAATTTGTTTTTTGGTTTTATCGTCGGCTGTAACAGCCGGTGGTTGTATCGCAGGAATGAGTTTTAACTGCATTATAAGTAGTTTTTGACGTAATTTGAGTTTTTGACGTTGCCAATGGTTTTGTTGCTGCTATACTTAAAGTTGCCGTGAAAAGCTGTATCTTTTTAGTGTTCGTGTTGACTTATGGTCGCGATTGGTTTAAAAGGGTTTTTGTTGTGAAATATTTTTTTAGAGAATTCACAATTCGGCTGTTAATTTTTTATGTCAGAGAGAAAGATAGCGTTGTTTGGGGGTACGTTTGACCCGATTCATCTCGGTCATACGGCTGTTGCGGCGGCGGCGGGCGAGCACATCGGCGCAGACAAGGTGGTGTTTGTCCCCGCGAGGCGTTCGCCGTTGAAGGCGTTTTTTCCCGAGGCCAGTGACGAAGACCGTCTTGCGATGATTGGCCTGGCGATATCGGGTAACAGCGGGTTTGAGGTTAGCGATTACGAACTGAAGAAGGCGGGGCCGAGTTACACGCTGGAAACCGTCAGATATTTTCGACAGCAGCTCGGCAGCGGCGTTTTGATTTACTGGCTGGCAGGAACGGATACGCTTGAGGATTTGCCGCACTGGTATGGCGTTACGGAGCTGATAGACGAGTGTAATCTGGCGGTGATGTACAGGGCGGGCTTTGCGCCGCCGGATTTCTCGAAGTTTATTTTGCTGTGGGGAGAGGACCGCGTAAGAAAGATGCAGCAAAACATTGTTGAGACACCGCTGGTTGATATCAGCAGCACCGAGGTGCGCAAACGATTAGCGGCGGGAGGGGACGTCGGCGGAATGATATGCCCGAAAGTTCTGCAATATATCCGTGAGCGACGCCTGTATGGGATACAGGATTATTGACGGGGCCGCGTTTTTTTGAGTATTTTTTTCCGCTTGTTATCCGCCAGATTTACCAGCCAGTCACACCACTGTTTCATACCAACGCCGGTTTTGGCGGAGACGAGGAAGATTTTTGTATTTTTATTCAGTTTGGATATGTCGGCTTTGACTTTTTTGACGTTGAAGTCCGTGGCGGCGAGGATATCGATTTTGTTAATAAGGACAACGGCTGCCCTGGCGAAAATCATCGGGTATTTGGCGGGCTTGTCGTCGCCTTCGGGGACTGAGAGGACGGCGATTTTATCTGTTTCGCCGAGGTCAAAGGTGGAAGGGCAGACAAGGTTGCCGACGTTCTCGACGAAAATCAAATCGAGGCGGTTGATGGGGAGCTTGTGAAAGGCGTTGCTAATCTGCGCCGCGGACAGGTGGCAGGCGCCGTCTGTGTTGATTTGCACGGCGGGGGCGCCGGCTTTTCTTATTCGCTGTGCGTCGATATCGGTCTGGATGTCGCCTTCTATGACGCCGATACTGATCTTACCCTTCAATGCTTCTATTGTTTTGGCCAACAGGGTGGTTTTGCCTGAGCCGGGCGATGAAATTACGTTCAGGCAGGGAATTTTATGGTCCTTAAGGAACGCCCGGTTTCTTGCGGCGTATTCTTCGTTGGCGATAAGGATTTTCTTCCGGACTTTGACTTTGCGCATATCATTTATCCTCGAATGTTATTTCTTCAAGCAAAAGCGGGGCGTCGGGCAGCAGTTCGAAATTATCATGCCTGCACTTCGGGCATTTTGACTCGTGCAGGTCGAACTCGAATGTCGCATGGCATTTTTTGCATTTGGCCTTTATCGGTTTTTGCTCGATATTGAGTTTTAAGTTTTCACAGACGGTATCTTTGCTGAGGGCCTCGAAGGCAAATTTCAGGGTTTCGGTATTTATCGCGTTGAACACGCCGCAGCTTATTTTTGCGGCTATGGGCTTGGCTTTTTGCTTTTTCGCTTCAGTTGATATGGCTTCGAGGATGAATTGTGCGACGGTAGCTTCGTGCATCAGCAAATCCTCGGCAATTCTCTGCCGTACGGCATCTGCACGATTCTTCTGCCGCCGATTCTGGTAGTCATTTCAACGACGGGAACATTATCGGCCTCGACGACCTCGCCTATGATTGCCGCCTGTTGTCCCAGTGGATGGCGACGGCAGATATTGATACAATCTTCGGCTATTTGCGGGGCGACGACGGCGACAAATTTGCCCTCGTTTGCGATATTCAGAACGTCAAATCCGAGCGCGTCGGCGGCTGCCTGGACTGTTGGATTAATTGGGATATCGGCATCATTTACTCTGATGCCAAGCGATGTTTGCATTGCGATTTCATTCAGCGTCGCCGCAAGCCCGCCGCGAGTGGGGTCTCGCATAAATTTTATTCCTTTGGTTTCAGTCAGCAGTTTGCAGGTCAAATCGGCGATAGCGGCACAGTCGCTTTTGAGTTGCGATTGAAAGCCGATATCCTGTCGCAGGGACATAATAGTCATACCGTGGTCGCCTATTGTACCGTTGACGATGATTTTGTCGCCGACGGCGATTTTGCCAAAGCCCAGTTCGACCCCATCGAGCCGGACCCCGACGCCGGAGGTGTTGATGAAGATTTGGTCGGCTGCGCCTGTTTCAACGGTTTTTGTGTCGCCGGTTACGATTGCGACGTTATTTTCCTTTGCGGTCGCGGCGATACTGTCCAGAATTTTTTCCAGGACGTCGAACGCGAGTCCTTCTTCGATAATAAAGGCAAGCGATAACGCGACAGGTTTTGCGCCGCTGACGGCGAGGTCGTTTATCGTTCCGCATACGGCCAGTTTTCCGATGTCGCCGCCGGTGAAAAACAATGGCTTTACGACATAACTGTCTGTTGTGAAGCAGATTGATTTTGAATCGAGATTGAGTTTGGCTGCATCGGTAAGTTCGGCGAGGGTATTATTGGCGAATCTTGGCAGGATGTATCTGCGAATAAGCTGGTCGCTGAGTTGTCCGCCGCCGCCGTGTGCCAGCAGGATTTTGTCGGGTTTTTTCCGGTTCATCAGCTTCGTTTTTTACGCCTGTTATATTTGAACCAGGCGGCGCAGGCGCCTTCTGAACTGACCATACAGGGGCCGACGGGATTTTGCGGTTCGCAGGTCTGCCCGAATAGTTTGCACTGGGGCGGGTCTATCAGGCCGCAAAGCACCTCTCCGCAGCGGCAGCCGGTTGTGTCTTCCTCGGGCTTTTCGGTTATGCCGAATCGCTTGAGCGCGTCGAATTTGCTGAACTTATCTTTGAGTATCAGTGTGCTTTTCGGGATTATTCCCAGTCCTCTCCAGTATCCATCCACCGGCTCAAAGCACTCCGCGATGATGTTTTGGGCCGTGAGGTTGCCCTGTTCGGTGACGACCGCCGTGTAAATTGTTTTTGCTTCCGGTTTGCCTTCGATTATCTGCCGGCAGATTTCGGCCAGCCCCTCGATTATCTGCATCGGCTCGAAGCCTGCCACCACGCAGGGCTTGTGGTATTGTTCGACGATTTTCCTGAACGCCCCATACCCGATTATGACGCTGACGTGTCCGGGGCAGAGGAAGGCATCTATCCTGTTATTTTTATCGCTGAGCAGCGCCTGCATCGCCGGCACCACGAGCTTGTGGTTGCTCAGGATGCAGAAGTTGTCGATACCTTCTTTGGCCGCCTGTTTTACGGCAACCGCTGTGGCTGGCGCAGTCGTCTCAAAGCCGACCGCAACGAAGACCACTGTCTTGCCGGGATTGTCCCTGGCTAATTGCAGGGCGTCTTCGCTGCTGGTCACCATTTTGACGTTTCCGGCGGACTTCTTTGTTTCGAGCGACCCGTATTTGCCGGGGACGCGAATCATATCGCCATACGTTGCTATGAGGCAGTCATCTCTGTCTGCAAGCTCAAGGACTGTGTCGATGTATCCCTGATGTGTTACGCAAACCGGGCATCCCGGCCCCGACAGAAGTTTTATTGTTTTCGGCAGTGTTCCTCTTATGCCGTTTCTGAATATCGAAACGGTGTGTGTGCCGCAGACCTCCATTATATTGATTGGCCTGCCGGCTATTTCGCACGCGGCGTCCATAAGAAGTTGTGCTTTGCGAATTCTCTGGAGCATAGGGTTGAGTAATTTATCCTGAAACTTTATTCTGGGTATCGTTGAACTGGTCTATTTCCTCGATGAGCTGCCAGGTTTTTCTCGCCTCATTTTCGTCAATCATGGATATTGCGAAGCCGGCGTGGACCAGGACAAGGTCACCGAGTTTGACATTTGGCAAAAAGGTGGTTCTTGCGTGGAACTGGTTACCCATCGCGTCGACAATTGCTCTGTCGTCTTCGAGTTTAACTATTCTTGCCGGTATCGCTAAACACATAGATTGTTGTTCGTTACTCGTCGCGAGCCGCGAGTTTTATGGCTATTGCCGCCTGCCCGACGGATACGCAGCCGTCGTTTGCGGGAAAATCACGATTATATAATACCGAGAAGCCGGCTTTTTTCAATAGCAGTATGAGGCGTTCTGCCAAATATCTGTTACAAAATACACCGCCGCTAATCGCTGCTTTATCCAGCCCTTTTGCCTTTCTGGCCGCCTTTGCCATTTCAAGCAGGCCTGCCGCGACAGTATTGTGGAACATAGCCGCTATGATATTGTGCTCTTTGGCATTTTTTATGTCGGCCACAATCTGCCTTACCATTATACGCGGGTCGAGTATCAACTGTTTATCAGATTGTCCGGCAAGTTCAAAATCATACCGCTGGTCGCAGTCGGCGGCGGCCATTGCCTCCAGGGCTATAGGCAGTTGCGCCTCGAAGTGATTATAGTTACCCAGCCCGAGCATAGCGGCCACTGCGTCAAATATCCTGCCCAAACTCGACGTCTGAACTGTGTTTACCTTTTTGCGTATTTGCTCGCAAATAACCTCCTGCTTTGTTTTGTCCGGCTCGATTGGCCCAAGCAGCCATTGCAGTTTACCCAAATCAAATTCTTTATCGTATGCCTGAATTAAAAGCGCCAGCGTTGGTCTGACTGGCTGTTTGCTCGCGGCGTCACCGCCCGCTAACGGGTAATAGGACAAGTGCCCGAATCTTTCAAAGTTATTCAGGTCGGCGATTAGGCATTCACAGCCCCAAATTGCGCCATCTGTTCCGTAGCCGGTGCCGTCGCAGGCAAGACCAATCACCGGCTCATCTATATTATGTTCTGTCATAACCGCTGCGATATGTGCCCAGTGATGTTGAACCTCGATGATTTTTACGTCGGGCAGTGAATGGGCATATTGCGACGACAAATATGCCGGGTGCAAATCGCAGGCGACTATTTTGGGCCTAACCTCGAACAGACCACGCAGATGTTCGATTGATTTTACGTAGTGATGATATACCGCAGCGTCTTCGAGGTCGCCGATGTGCTCGCTGCATATAAGCTGGTTGCCTTTGACAAAAGAGAAGGTATTTTTCAAATCAGCCCCGGCGGCGAAAACGTCGCATTGACTGGTTTGTTTTATGGTGATTGGCGCGGGCACATAGCTTCTTGACCGGCGGAGTAATACGGGCTTATCTTCAATTAGATGGACAATGGAGTCATCAACCTGCCTGTAGATTTCCCTGTCGTGCATCAGGAATGCGTCAGCTATCTCGCCAAGGCGTTCAATCGCCTCGTCGTTTTTGCAAATCAACGGCTCATCGCTGATATTGCCGCTTGTCATTACCAATACTTTAAGCCCTTCGGCAAAAAGCAAATGGTGAAGGGGGGCATAACAAAGCATAAATCCGAAGGTGTTTGTTCCTTCGGCCACTGATGATGCAATATGTGAGCCGGCATTCTTTGGCAAAAGCACAATCGGGCTTTGAGGGCTTTTCAATAATTTCTCGGCTTGTTTGCTGACGGCCGCGTGTTGTTTTATCGTTTCAATCGAGTCCGCCATCATCGCAAACGGCTTATGCTCTCTTTTTTTGCGTTCTCGCAGTTGCTTCACGGCATCATCATTGAGCGCATCTACCGCAAGATGAAATCCGCCTATGCCTTTGATTGCGACGATTTTTCCTTCTCGCAAAAGCTGAGCCGTTTGTGTGATTGTTTTGTCGGAGTCGGCTTGAATTTTGGTGCCTTTGTTATCGGCGAGCCAGATTTTTGGTCCGCATTGCGGGCAGGCGACCGGCTGGGCGTGAAATCGACGGTTTGCCACATCGTGATACTGACCGGCGCATTTGTCGCACATCGCGAACGCCGACATCGTGGTGTTCGGCCTGTCGTAGGGGATGGTTCTTATTATCGAATATCTCGGCCCGCAGTTAGTGCAGTTGATAAAGGGATAGCGATAGCGGAAATCCTTCTCATCAAAAAGTTCTCGCAGGCAATCGGCGCAAGTAGCAATATCTGCTGTTACTCGTGAGATTGGGGTTACGCCTCCCGAAAGGGATGCTGCGCAGGCGTCGCTTTGTTTTATCACAAATTCTTTCTCGCCTTTGACGATTGGAATTTCAGCGGCAAAACAGGACTCAATGTCCGCCAGAGGCGGGGCATTCTGTCCGTTGAGCCGTTTGATAAATTCGGCGATTTTGGTCTCTTCGCCCTGTAATTCGATGGTAACGCCGCTTGTGTCGTTATAGACAAAACCGGTAAGATTAAGTTGCACTGCCAGGCGATACACGGCGGGTCGAAACCCTACCCCCTGAACCTGTCCCATTATCAGAATCTTTTTTCGTGTGGCCAAAGTTTTATGTCTCAATACCGGTACATGATTTATACGCCCCGTTATGACAATTGGTTTAGCCGGATTATAGCCGATGATATTGAGATAGCAATTGTGGGCTGAAGGGCTGTTTGGCTGCAAATTTTTGTTTGTCAGCGGCGTGGATGTTTGGTATTATTACCGGCAACTGGGGCCATAGCTCAGCTGGGAGAGCGCTTGCATGGCATGCAAGAGGTCGCGGGTTCGATCCCCACTGGCTCCATTTCATGCTGAGTTTCGGAAGTGCTTTTGTGAGAGGGAGTTACGATTGAGGCCGCAGCGGCGGCTTTCTTTTTTGCGCCCGATTTTCATTTTGGCTTTGGCTGAGCCGGGCGACACTTCCAGAAGCTCGATGCCCGCAAGTTCCGCGAACTTGTCTCTCTTGAAAAACGCTCTAATTTTATCTATTCTGCTATATCTCCAATCGTTGGCCTGCATTTACCACAAAGCTACAAAGTCATTGTGCTACGCCGGCCAAGCCGCCGGGGCAGGCCAAGTATCGCTTATTATAACAAATCACCGCCTATTTCTTTTATTGGAGCTAGCCATTGGGCGTCTAAAACCGAATAGCCAGTTGGCCTGAAGACCTCGGCTTTTATCTGCGACACAGCTCCTCTTGACACTTTTATGGATTCACTGAAATTTGTCCCCGGCTTAAGCACCGAGATTGTCCTGCGGCCTGATTCTATGGGCAGATTCTGAGTATTGTAAGCTCGCCATATCAGCACGTAATCCCGCAGGGTGTAAGCAGGGAGGTCATTTTCAAGCGACCGTGTCAAAATCTCGATATTAAAGCTGTTCGGCTCCTGCTGGGTAATTGTAATCGACTTTATGGGTGAGGACTCTTCCCGCAGGGCCTGCCAGGAGGGCTTACGCTGATTAAGCAAATCCACGACGCCGTGTACCCTCTGCTTAGATACACCCTGGTCTTTGTCCCCCATATGTGTTCTGTAATCGTTGTAGCAGAAGAATATCGCGCCTGCTATTGACTTTGATTTGCGAAATTCGTTCGTGTGCGTTCTTAGTATCTCAATCCTGTTGGCGTCGCCGACGGGGTGATTCGGGGCACATTCGCAAAGTCCATATTCCGATATCACCATGGTTTTATCGGGACACGCTTTGGTTATGACGCCGATGTTCCAGGCAAGATTCGAGGCGTTTCCACCCATCCATGACCCGAAGTATTCGTTCCATTCGATAAAATCAACATATTGCGAAGCATCGTGCTTAGGGTTCTGCTGGACGGTGTTTGAGGCATAGGTAAGCAGCCGCTGCGGGTTCAGGGCTTTTGCTATCTTGATGCCGTCCTGGATAAATTTGTGCCCTTCGGGAGTTTGCCCGGAGATTTCGTTGCAAAGTCCCCATGCGTATATCGACGGATGATTATAATGGGCCAGTATCATCTCCCGCATCTGCATTTGCTGTATATCGCCTAATTGTTCCAAACGCGTGGCGCTACCCCAGGTGGGGATTTCCTCCTGGATGAGCATACCTTCGCGGTCAAAGAATTCGAGGGTGCTGTCGTCCTGCTGCCAGTGAAACCGAGTGAGGACGCAATTGAGATTTTTCATATCCTCGAGGATTTCCTGCACGTATTCGGGTTTTTCCGCCAGACCATATCGCGGGTCGCTACCCGGCATCCACTCAAGGCCCATCAGTCGCATTCGTTCACCGTTGAGAACATAAAAGCCGTCTTTGACCTCGACCTTGTGAATTCCGAAGCTTGCCTCTTTTTCGTGAATGGGGACACCATTGTTCATAAGCCGGCAAATGAATCGGTAGAGGTGCGGTTTATCAAAGTGCCAAAGCATCGGTTTTTCAACAACACAGGACAATTCTGTTGTCAGATTGCCGTCGTTATCCTTTTTAAGCGGAGCGGAAATGCTCCCGACGATATTGTTCGACGAGTCCAGTATGGTTGCCTGGAGAGACAGACCATCGATTTTGTTTTCCGCAGCGTATGCATTTACGCGAACACTCACCTTTGCCTGTGTAAAGTCGAGGGTTGGCTCGGCATTCACCAATAATCGTTCGATATGAATCCTAGGCAGGATTTTCAGCCGAACTCCTCGTATGATACCGCCATCGGTGGTCCAGTCGTAAGACCTCTCGTATGGCAGAGCCCTTCTTGAAGAGCTGTTGGACACACGCAGGACAATTTCCATATTTCCATTCCCGGCATCCGCCAGAGGAACAACAAAATTAAAAGGGGTGTAGCCGCTTCCCTTGTGTTCGCCAATCAGCTTGCTGTTGACCCAGACCATCGCATCACGATTTACCGCGTCGAATTCCAGTTTCAAAACCTTATCCTGAATCGGACAATCGAGTTTTATGGTTCTGGCATACCAGGCGTTGCCGGTGTACCCATCGAGGCCGTCCATTACCTGCCATGTGTGCGGAACTTCCACTTCCTGCCAGGAGGAACGATTAAAACCTTTTTCGAACCACTTGGCATTGGCCCCTTCATTTTCTTTGTCGGCTGTGAATCGCCACGTACCATTGAGAGGAACTACCTGCTCGCCGCCGCTAATTGCCGTGCTTTGACAACCAGTGAGGCACAATATGGAAATTGATATCAAAACCGTAATGCCCCTGTTATCTCTCAACATAACCTCTTCTCCTTAAAAACGCCTACACTTTATTATAATTTCTAATCCACCAGTTCACGTTCAATTTGCTCGAGCGTTTTGCTCTTGGTTTCGGGAACACAAAATAGGATAAACAAAAAGCCGGCGATGCAGATTGCAGCAAAAACCCAGAAAGCGTTGGCCGGTCCGATGGTTTTGTTTAGGGTGGGGAATGTAAATGTCAGGATAAAACAGGCAATCCAGAGTGCCGATACCGCCACCGAGATTGCCGCGCCGCGAATGCGATTTGGGAAAATTTCCGAAATCAGCACCCAGGTTATGGGTGCCAGCGACATACCGTAGCAGCCGATGGCGCATAAGGTGAGTACCAGCACCATAAATCCTTTCAGTCCAATCGCATACGCAACGCCGATTAGGATGTGTGAAATCCCGATGCCCGCGCAGCCCAGAAGCATCAGTATCCGTCTGCCAAACCTGTCCACCGTTCCAATGGCGATAAACGTGAACAGCAGGTTAATCGCGCCGGTAATGACGATATTGAAGAGGATGTCATTTACGCCGTAGCCGGCGCTGCGGTAAATTTCCTCGGCGTAATTGAAAATGACGTTGATACCGCTCCATTGCTGGAGTACCGCCAGCGCGACGCCAATCAGGAGAATCTTAGTCATACTTGGCTTCAGCAGGTCCCCAATTCGAACGTGTTGAATTTCTTCCCCGGTGATGGTGGTTTCGATGTCCTGCACCGCCGTCCGACCATAATCCTGCCCGCCGATTTTGGAAAGGATTTGGCGGGCCAGGTCACTGTTACCGTTTTTAACCAGCCAGCGGGGACTTTCGGGAATCAGCAGCGAACCAATGAAGAAAACAATCGACGGAATAGCGACAGCCGTAAACATCCATCGCCAGCCGTATTGACCGTTCCAGGACTGGCGAATTATCTCTGCGGTGGCATTGTCGGGGACCTTTTCGGCGATAAGCATATTGACCACCTGTGCGGCCAATATCCCAATTACAATCGTCAACTGGTTAATTGCCACCAGCCGCCCCCGTATGTGAGCCGGAGAAACCTCGGCGATATACATTGGCGACAGGTTTGAAGTCATTCCAATTGCCACGCCGCCGGCGATGCGCCAGACCACGAACCACAAAAAACTTGACGCCCAGCCGGTCAGAATCGAAGAGAGCGCAAACAGCAATGCGGAGGATAACAATAGTTTTTTACGTCCAAATATATCGCTCAAAACGCCCGCAAGCAACGAACCCAGAAGACAGCCCAGCAATGCGCAACTGTTGGCCCAGCCGCTGAGAGTTTCACTGTTTAGCTGAAAGTATTTTTCAAAAAATGGTTTGGCGCCGCCGATGACGACCCAGTCATAACCGAACAAGAGACCTCCCATTGCGGCTACAAGGCATATCAACCAGACGTAGCCCATATTGTATTGTCCGGGTTTTACTGATATGACATTTTGCGTCTGTTCCATCCTGATTTTCCTGTCTTGTTATTTTCTGACATCGTCAATCGCCTTGAACATCGCCAAGATGTTCCGGGTCGGTACATCACTCTGGATATTGTGGATGCTATTGAAGACATAACCGCTGTTGGCGGCAAAAATGTCGATTCGTTCGCGGACTTCTTCATATACTTCTTCTGGCGTTCCAAACGGCAGGGTTTTCTGGGTATCGACGCCGCCGCCCCAGAAGACCAGTTGGTCGCCGAACTCGTTTTTTAATTGTCGCGGGTCCATTCCCTCCGCCGAGCACTGAACCGGATTGAGCACGTCAAATCCGGCGTCAATCAAGCCCGGAATCAACGGATAAATGCCGCCGCAGGAGTGGATGAAAACCTTCCAGCTTGTCAATTTGTGTATCCGATCATTGATGGCTTTCTGAAAGGGCTTATACAGGTCGCGATAGGCCCGAGGAGAGATAAACGGCCCGCGCTGTGTACCGAAGTCCGTGCCGCTGACAAAAACGACCTGAACTTTGTTGCCGACGGCCTTAGCCAGCTTCTCGATATTTTTAAGTCCGATTTCGCACTGTTTCTCAAAAACCTTATAGACATAATCACGCCGCATAGCCGTCGAGATATACCATTCTTCCACGTCCCGGATTCCCTTTGGATTTTTAGCCCACGGAACGGGAACAAGGGCAATATCGCCAAACGCCAAGCCGGGGAAGGTCATATAAATCCCGTAGTCGGTGTTGTTGTAGTAATAGTTGACTTCGCGGACAAAATGGGCGATATCCGCATCGCTCAGTTCTCCGAATTCTTCACAGTTATCCAGGTAATTCAATTTTTCATCATCAATGGGTTCCTGCCTGCGAATGGAATCCCAGAAGAAGCTGTTTCTGGGCATTTTGGCGCTGGGGGCGACGGAAATATCCCCTTCGGGGTGCATTAACAAATCGCGGTTTGCATCGAGGGTGTAGTTGAAATCTTTTGGAACAAGCACTTCTGTTCCGTCTATCGGCATCGTAAAAGGTTTCCATTCGTCATGGCTGATACCGAACATATCTTTACGCGGGTGAACGCCGACGGCGTCAAGACCAAGGGCCTTGCGGAGCTGTTCGTCGATTTCTCCGAGCATCTGGTAGGGTTCTGTTACCCTGACCCGCCAGGTTTTGTCGCCAAAGATGGCTTGTCGCAGACGATGCACGGCGCAAACCCCCATTCCCGTTTGTCCGCCCGCTCCGAAATCAACGCAGAGCTTATCGGTCGGTTTGTGTTCCAATGCTGCCCCAAGTCGCTGTCTTGGTGTCATATCTGTTCCTTTCAGCCATTGTATAAAGAAGGTAAGTAAAAAAGAAACGCACTTTTGTCAATTAAAACTTCAATTTAAGGCAAACGTTTTTTTGTCAAATACCGGCACGTTTACGAAATTCAAGCGGATTACAGTTCTTTTCTGAATAGAAATAGGCCGGGATATAATCGGGCTGGAAAATCCCATCTTCAGGGCGATTTGTTAATTTGAATCGCAACCATTGATTTGAGCAACGCGAGTCTATGTTGCGACACTAATTACTGCCTATGGTTGCGGCGCGTTCTCCAATTCTTCAATGCGCAAAATGGTTGCAAAATAACGCAATATGGTCTCTGTTTAAGCTCGAGATGGCGGTATTATGATGTAGTGTTATAACACCACGTGGTAATGAATTACTATGGTGCTAAAAACTCGAATCACGAAAGAAGAATTTTGGATTTAACTTTTTTTGTGGCAGATATTTGTGTGGTTTTATTGTGAATAAGATAGTGTAGCAGTAGTTTGGATATCTCAAGCGAAGCAAATTTGACGATTTTCATGTTTTTGTGGGTCAGTTTGATACGGGTAGGTATCATATCTGCCGCCGAAGTCCGCATTCTATGTTGGAGAAGCTGTTGAGTTTGTCAGAGTCAGGGAGGATTATCAGATTTGTCCTTATAGCAATCACTGTGTTTAGACGAAATGAATTAACATTATTTTGAGGATGTAAAGATGAAAGATGTAACGACTATTTTGCAGAAACACACTGATAATCTCGTTGTGAAAGTCAGAGATCGCTTTGAGACGAGCAAAAAAATGAAGGATGCGACTGCCATTATGCAGAGGCATTTTGGCAATCCTTTATTAAAGGTCAAGGATTACCCGGGGATCGCCCAGATTTATAATCCCGCTCCGGTCATGTATAAGGGAGAGACGATATTGCTTGTCTCGGTAGTCGAACATTGCGCAACAAGGGGGTATGGCAGAGATGTTGGCCAGACTCGTCTTGCCAGAAGCAGGGATGGCATTCATTTTGAATTGTCCGGCGAAGACTTTATCGATACGCAATCTAATGAGGACCCCTATCCTCTCTACCATCATTTTATCGATAACAGGGTTACAAAGATCGATGATGCGTATTACATCATAACGCCGGTTATGGTTAAGGGGTTTGATTCGCCGGTGGGTATGCTGGGTAAAACTAAGGATTTTGAAACCTACGAGAGAATTGACATCATTACCCAGCCTAAAAATCGAGGCGCATCGCTTTTCCCACAGAGAATAAAAGGCAAATACTGGAAACTCGACAGACCGGGCGGAGGGGACGGAAGCAATGGGGATATTTGGATCAGTTCTTCGCCGGACCTTATACACTGGGGCGGATTCAAACCTGTTCTTGCAAGTAACTATAGATTTTGGAACGCACAGAAACTGGGGCCGACGCCGCCCATAAAAACAAAAAAGGGCTGGCTGGATATTATTCATGGTGTCTTTTCGCCTGCTGGCGGAACTTACTATTACATTGGGGCGATACTGCTGGACTTAAACGAACCGTGGAAAGTAATCGGAAAAACCAATAGTTATTTGATGGCGCCCGAGATGCCGTATGAAAGAAATGGCAACTGCGACAATACGATCTTCCCCTGCGGCGCGATTGCTGATGAAGGAAAAGATGAACTGCGTTTATATTATGGCGCTTGTGATTCCTGTATCTGCCTTGCAACAGGCTCTTTGAGCGCCGTTGTAGAAGCGTGCATCAGGCAATTTTAGGAAGAGCGGGAAAGTATTTTTTTTCTGGCTATAGATGGGTTTAGTTGTATCAGGGTGAATACTGTTTTTCAGAAACGATCCGTCAATAAGTGTAAACGGCGGAGTAAAACTGCGGCACTTCCGGGTAATTTCTGCGAAACTCTTTTGGACTCATTCCTTTTTCTTGTCGAAATGGCCAGACGATATGCTCACTGCTGGAAAACCCTAAGCTTGCTGCAATTTGGAACACCGGCATCGTGGTCTCAAGCAGAATTCGCGCAACCCGTTCAACGCAAACGTGCCTGATTTCCCGTTTTGGCCAAAATCTAAGAACGAGTTGAAATCGAAAACAACCATTTTTTCTCGCAACCTGTTATATTTGTTTACTTACGTCAATTTCTTAAAACTTTAACGGGACAGTAGTGATATTGATTTATACTTCTACATAATATTACCGGATGTCAACTCCTATCGACCCTTTGCGCAATATGGTCGCAAAATAACGCAAAATGGCTTTGTTTTTTAACCAATGCGGACGATAATATTAAATACGTGGCCGTAAGTTTAATCGAACGCTGATGTTTTAAGAGGTACAGATGGATAAAAAGAAAATTACACTTATTGCCGTTGCTTGTTGCTTGTTTCTTGTTGCGGTGATAATTCTGACAACCCGTTCTGAAAAGCTTACCGGTATCCCCGACTTAAAAGGCGAAATGACTTGGGTCAAGTGCGACAATCCTGATTGCAATATTTCTTATGAGATGCCGTTGCGAGACTATTACCAGCTTGTGAGCACAAAGATGAGAGAGAAAGGAAATATGGGCATGCCGCCGATTACTTGCAAAAAATGCGGCAAAGAAACCCTTTGTAGAGCCGTGAAATGCGAGAAATGTGGGGCGGTATTTTTTTATGCTTTTGGCAGTGTCGAGGATTATCCCGACAGGTGCCCTAAGTGTGGTTTCAGTAAATTAGAAAAAGCGAGTAAAAAAAGCCCAACGCAATGAGTAATCTGCACTAACCATCCCGGGTAGAGCGAAGCCTGTCAGCGGAGCGGTGTATTCGTACTTTCCCTCGATGCGCAAAATGGACTGATTAAAACGCAAAATGGTTGTACTTTGCAGTGTAAATAGCTGTATATTTAAGAAATAGATAGAAGTAGAGGTTTTTTACTGTTCTTATAAAGGAGTTGACCTTATTAGCAATGACCGAGTTAATTTCAAGAACTTTTAGTCGCATATTAAGGTTAGTGGTTAAGTTGTCTTTTGAAGTCTTAAAGTATAGGAAGTTTATATTATGGCAAGAAAAAGAGCGTTTACGCTTGTAGAGCTGTTGGTGGTAATCGCAGTTATCGCGCTGCTGATGTCGATATTGCTGCCGGCATTGAATAAAGCAAGGGGGCAAGCCAAGCAGGTGGTGTGTAAATCCAACCTCAAACAGTGGGGAGTTGTGTTTCTACTGTATAGCAGCGAAAATGAAGGCAATTTTTTTGCCGGGTGGATGGGTGACACGCAAACCAAGGCGAGTGACCAGTGGCCGTCGGCACTTCGGCGATATTATATGAACCCAAAGCTTCGCCTGTGTCCTAGTGCCACGAAGAAAGTCAGTTTAGGGGTAAGCCCGCTTGCCAGCATCGTGCCTATGTCAGCAGACGAAGCATGGGGAATTTTTTCGAAGGATCCCGGCTGGGCGGTGGAACCTGGAGATTATGGGAGTTACGGCATAAATGCATGGATTTGCAATCCATTGCCCACGACACAAGTTTTCACTAAATTAAAAGATGCCTACTGGAGGAGATCGGATGTCAAAAACACAAGCAATATACCACTTTTCTTGGATTGTTACTGGATGGAATTATGGTCTACAATCACTGAGCCAATACCGGGCTTTCCTGATGAGGTGTTTCTTACCAACCCAGCCGGCCAGTGCCGTTCTTGCATCTTGCGTCACGGTAAAAAAATAAACATCGTATATATGGATGGCTCAGTTAGGGACGTGCTGTTAAGACAATTGTGGGACCAAAAGTGGCACAGACAATATACACTTGACACAACTACGATAGCGTGGCCGGAATGGTTGAAGAATTAGCCATACTGCACCGCTACGCTTTCAGCGGATTTGAATGGCGACTGCAAAATTGACATCAACGACTTTGCGGTATTTGCATCGCAATGGCTCACTTGCACTAAGCCCGAGTGTTGGTAGCAAATGCTTCGACATATAGACAGTCTGTAGGAGTATTGTGTTTTGGACATATTGGGGCTTATGCTTATATCTTAGGCATAAGCCCCTTTGGTTACAGGTTTTCGTTACGGCCTGCTGATAATCATGATACAGCGAGTCGCAGATAATGTTATAATGGAACTGCCGGAAGATAGGGTAACGGGCGAAGTTATGAATAAAAAAAGACTTGTCTTTGCTTGTTTTATTGTCTTGTTGCTGGCGTGGACAGAGCCGTGCTTGGCAGGGCAAGCCTACTTTCAGACTACCGGCCTATGGCGTGTAGCCGGCAACTGGGCTACCTGGAATGGCGCACAGTTGCCGCCTTCTGCAGCAGATTGGGCAAACCTTAACAATGGTAATGTGTGCTGCACAATTGATTCATCAACTGCCGCGGTATGTGTCAAGCTCACTTTGCCGGATTGGCAGAATTATCAACCGAACACATGTTATCTGGACATGACAGGCGGCACGCTGCAAATCGGCGGTAATTTTGAAATCGGAAACTACAACAGCACCGTCCTCGACAGAGGTGAATTTAACATAAGTTGCGGCACGGTTACAGCGAGCGGGGATTTCTACGTTGGCCGTGACGGCATCGGAACAGTCAACATGAGCGGTGGGACAATAACCATTTCCGGGACATTGTATGTCCCAAAAAATTCTGGCGGAACAGGAAAATTAAATCTGGACGGAGGGACTATTAATGCGGGAAGTCTAAGTATGAATGCAGGCGGCCAGATAGACATCAACAATGGCACTTTAATATTAAGCGGTGATAAAAGAGAGACAGTCAACCCCTATGTTGCCAGCGGCTGGATCACAGCTTACAACAACACAGGCAGCGTAGTGCTGGACTATAACTCAGTAACTAATCGGACGAAGATAACAGGTACAACCGATTATTTTCTTATAGATAATTTTGAGTCATATACGGATGCTGCGAATCTGAGAGCTTCCTGGCACGACAGTTCCAATGGCGGGGCTAATGCAACGGTTAATCTTGAAACCAGAATGATTCACGGCGGCAGCAAGTCAATGAGCTGTGCCTACAACAATAGTGGTGCGACGCATTATTCTGAAATTTATTATCAATATGCTTCTGCTCAGGATTGGAGCGGCAGCACTAAAGTATTGGGAGTGTTTTTTCATGGCAGTAAAAATAATGCACCTGAGCGAATGTATGTTGTTCTTAAAGATGTTAATGATGTCAATGCGACGGTTGCTTATGGCGGAGATGCCAATGACATAATACAGCAGGAAGAGGAATGGTGGAATGTCTGGAATATTAAGTTGCGGGATTTCAACGATGGCAGCGTGAATTTGAGCAAGATTGAGAGGATTATCATTGGTTTTGGCGACAAAAATAATTTGCAGCCCGGCGGCACGGGAACGGTCTATTTTGATGATATCAGGTTGTCTGTGCTGCCGTATGCTGGTGACTGCAACTATATACCATTTTCTGATTTCAGCGGCGATGCGAGGATAAACTTTTGTGACTATGCAAAATTGGCCGATGCCTGGCAGGCCGAAGCAAATGAGCCTCAATTTTATGGAATCTATGACTTGGATGGAAATGGTGTTGTTAATTTCAAGGATTTGACGATTTTTGCAGATAATTGGCTCTGGCCGCCGGAGCAAGTGCTGATTACAGTCGACGCAGGCACGGTCAAGGGCGATATCAGTTTCAAGATAACCGGTACCAATACATCTTGGTATTATGATAATGATGCGATCTGGGCTGACGGCAATATGGCAGGCTACCTCAAGGATTGGGGGGTAGGTATGCTTCGTTATCCAGGCGGGTGTGAAACTTCTAAATTTCATTGGGAAATTCCCTATGGGTATTGGAATGTCGATTTGTGGGAGCCGGGCAGCAGCTACACGCTTACCTCAGCGTATATGAATATTGATGATTATATCGCCAAATGCAGGGCTGTTGGAGCTGAACCCTTGATCGGTGTCAATATCCAATCGGGGAAAAAGTATAACCGAATTCAGGATAGCATTAATGAGGCCGTTCGCTGGGTTCAGTACTGCAAGGATCACAATTACAACGTCAGGTATTGGTATCTTGATAACGAGCCGTATTATCAATACAACTCTGAAGCTATGACGGCCGTTGAATATGCTGGCTACATCGTACAATTCGCGCCAGCGATGAAGGCTGTCGACCCGAATATAAAAATTATAGTAAACTGGGAAAATAAACTAAGTATTACCAGCTATTGGAACGCATGGGAAACGCTGTTTGAAACGGCGGGCGCGTATTTTGATATCGCCGATGTTCACTGGTACTGGGCATGGGGCTATGCGACATGGGATATGTGGCTTGGTGAAAACCCGATGAAAGTGCGCGAGTGGTGCGGTGATTGTATAGACTCAAAATACATCGGGCCAAGTTATGCTGACGAGATTAAAGGATTTTACGACAAAATCAAAAACATTAACGGTGTCAGCTATGACTGCAAGCTTGCGGCTCTGGAGTGGAACATCGCGCCTACGTATGATAATCGCTTTTCTCGATTCCAGCATGCTTTGATGCAGGCGGAGATGATAGGGCAATTTATTGAGGGCGGGCTTGAGATGGCCTGTATCTGGCCTCTGACCTGGGATGGCACTCTTGGCGGAGATTTTCGCACAGTACTTGACGATACAGCGCATCAGCCTACGCCCAGTTCCTGGGTTTTTAAGCTGTATTCTCATGCTCTTGGCCAAAAACTGATAACCAGCACGACCAGCTTGGCCCATGTTCGGCCGGTTTCTGTTCTTAGTAACGATGGCAATACTATGTGGATTTATCTGCTTAACAAGTCGGGAGAAGGGGATGCAGTCAGGGCGCAAGTGGACGTTAACGCCTTTACTCCGGCAAAGGCCGAGGCAATTGCCTTTACAGCCTTAACATTGTCTTCCGATGTTGGCAGACCGAAGAAAATCATAGTTGGCGTCAATGGAAATGGTCAGTGGGAATGTGTTTTGCCGCCGCATTCGTTGACGATGCTGACTTTCCACAAGAATAATTAAAGAATAATTTCTAAATAGGCTACCGTTTTTAATTGGAAGTAAGTTTTGACACTGAAGGGTAAATAGCAGTTGAGTATTAACTATGCCTTTTGGGAAAAAGTATTTTTAGATATGGCCTGGTGGCCGGCAAACAACTTTGAGTTAGGATTATCATGAACAGAGAACGATTTTTGATGGATATGCCGTTTCTTGTTTTGTATACAGTTTTAGCATTGAGTTATTTAAGTTTTCTGAGAATTACATGATTGGCTGAGTAGATTTTCTAATTTAAAGTTGTTTATTTCCAGCGGTTGTTTTAATGGTAAATTCTTTCAGAACCGCCTGGAATGAAAGGATTCCAGGGAAGGAAGCGTGAATTCGAGAGAAAGATTATTGACGGTACTGAAAGGTCAAACCCCTGACTGCGTTCCTGTTTGTCCGGACATATCCAATATG
>Ga0116124_1000084_pt1 | contig 95655 bp, 121 predicted proteins | sample June2015DPH_13_1_2_FD_89728 | JGI IMG/M metagenome (GOLD analysis project Ga0116124, IMG submission 89728) | Peatland microbial communities from SPRUCE experiment site at the Marcell Experimental Forest, Minnesota, USA - June2015DPH_13_150 | ecosystem: Environmental > Terrestrial > Soil >... | reverse complement strand
GGTGGAGGAGCCCCCGAAGCTGAAACAGCCAAGCAACTTCGCGACTACGCTCTAAAAGTGGGAGGCCGCGAACAACTCGCCATCGAAGCCTACGCCGAAGCACTGGAAGCCATCCCCCTCACAATAGCTGAAAACAGCGGACTCGACCCAATCGACATAATGGTCGAACTAAGATCAAAACACGCAAACCCAGAAAACAAATGGTTTGGCGTCCAAGTCAAAACCGGCAAGATCGCTGACATGCTCACGGATAACATCGTCGAACCGCTCAGGGTGAAACAGCAAGCCGTCAAATCCGCCACAGAAGCCGCCTGCATGCTCCTGCGGATAGATGACATCCTCTCCTCAAAAGGCACGAAGGAAGGCGGTCCTCCAGGAGGCCCCGGCGGGATGCCGGGAGGAATGCCTGGCGGAATGCCACCAGGCATGATGTAACCACCCTATCCTGAAACACGGAAGACCGCGAACCCGGACCCGGGAAACGAAAAGAATTATTGTGGACGCAATATCAATGGCCCAGTAAGTCAGCGTGCTAAGGCCCGGATTATCGGCAGGGGAAAGGTCGCGGGTGCTAAGTAACTGTGCTGGCGCGCAATCTGGACAGGATCAAATCAGCTACCTTGTCCGGGTTCGGGACATCGGCCATTTCTGCGACTATGTTTTCACCAGGCTCCGTCCCGCGAACTAAGCCGTAGCCACTCTTTGTCACAGGAACAACATCCCCATACTTTGCCAATCGACCCACAATACTCTGCGAGACCTGCACATCACTAATAGACGAGAACGGAATGTGTCGAACACTACGACGCAACAACTGCTTCTTCACAACAACATCAGAGTCAGTAATCAGATACGTGAACGCGTTCCTACGAACAACACCAATCAACATACCCAAGACCCCTAAGCCAACCAGTCCCAACGCCACATACATGAGGAGAGAGAGTGACTTGAAGAGAAAGCTCACACCGTAAACCACGATACCCAATAATATTATGACAAAACCTTTCCAAGCGAACGGCACAAAACTAGGTTTAATCTTAATGTCTTGTTTCGCTTGAGCCGACAAAACCTTTCGATTCGTAGAATCATCAAGCTGCTTGGATAAGGGTTTCTATTCCCGATCGGGTTCAACTCATCCGGCGGCCCGCCCTCCTTGTCCGGGTTTATTAAATTGAAAGCGTTGAACTCACATGGGTATCGCATCAAAACGATGCCGACCATCCGAATCTATTCTGGTTGCGTATTAGTCGTTGACCCATCTTGGGATGGAAGTAAAGTGAGGTTGGCCGAAGAAAAAGGATTGACCTCACCTTGCTTGAAGGCAAAGCGAGACGTGCTACTGATGCGCAAAGTACACCGTAATCCGGTTAGCCGTGATTTTGTCTACTCTACCGAAACCAAACCTCACAAATTGAATTACGGAGTCAACAGGCTCAGAGCTTAAGCCGTTCTCAGCGAACCCGTTCTTTATGGTTGCATCGGGCATAACGACGTCCACTGGAAGGTTTTGCCCCCCCGGAACCCACTGTAAGATTGGAGCCTTTTCGGCGCTGCTGACGGCTTCGCCAAGAAACTGGGCTTTCAATTCACCATCAGAGAAGGTGAGGGGTTTGAGGTTGAACAATCCCATCAAGCGCACCACTTTGCCTGAGTCGAGGATTGGTTTGTCGCTCCCCGCTAGGAAGACTAAAGCTACGCCATTCTGTGGCTGAAGTTTCAGGGTTCGGGTTCCCATTTCTGGGTGTTGCGGATGAAGCGCGGCATGCACTTCAAAGGTTTTTTCCACGCCACTGACCCTCGTCCTAATAGGGTCTGCGACGAAATAGTATCGGTGGGAGGTTGGGTCGATGATTTTTCGGTTTAGGGCGTTGATATTGTCCCAGCTTATCGTCACGTCCACGGGTTTGGGACCGACGTCCCATATGATTTGCCTTATTGTTTCTGGGCTGTAACCCCGTCTTCTTAGGGCCGCTAATGTTCCCAGCCTTGGATCATCCACGTCTTTGTATTCGCCTGATTCAAGTCCTTTCATGAGTTTGGACTTGCTGAGTTCCATACCCTCAACCTTGAGCCGCCCGTAATGAACAGCGTCTGGATATTTCCAGCCCAAGTGTTTGTACATGTAGACCTGGCGTGCCATGTTTGTGAGGTGTTCCTTTCCCCTGATCACGTGCGTTATGCCAAGTGTGTGGTCGTCCACGCCAGATGCCATGTTGTAGAGGGGCCAAACACGGAATTTTGATCCCACACGGGGGTGCGGGTTCTTGGTGGTGTCTATGATTCGGAAGGCCGGCCAGTCCCTTACGGCTGGGTTAGGGTGCGATAGGTCTGTCTTCACGCGGACAACAGCTTCGCCCTCTTTGTACCCTCCGTCGAGCATCTTCTTCCAACGTTTCGATTGGGTTTCCACATTCAGTTCGCGGTCGGGGCAAGCGGAATTGCTGTTGACCAATTCTCGAAATCGTTCTGGTTTGCATTCACAAACGTACGCGGCCCCTTTCGCGAGAAGAGTTTGAGCCATCTCATAATAGAGGGGGATTCGGTCGCTCTGAATGTACTCTTCATCCCAGTTGCAGCCTAGCCACTTCAAGTCCTCGCGGATGATGTCGTAGTATCTTAGTTGTGCCTTCTTGAGGCGTGGGTCAGTGTCTTCGAACCGAACAATGAATTTTCCCTTGTACATCCTCGCGTAGTCATGGCTTAGGATCACTGCCCGGGCATTGCCTATGTGAAGAACGAAGTCGGGGTTGGGTGCGATTCGGGTTACTATGAGGGAGTACTTGTCGGCGTTCGGGAGGGGCGGTAGCTTCTTTTTCTCTTCGGGCCGTTCCTTGGCGACCTCCTCTGGCCATTTTTCCGATGCAGTGGCTGTGAGTTTTTCCATTGGCATGGAGTTGACTTCGTCAACGACTTGTCTCACTAATGGTGTGAGTTCCCTTGCCTTTGTCTTTAGGTCGGCATTTTCCCCGAGCAAGTTCCCCAGAACAGCTCCGGGGTCGGCTTTGCCATTATGCTTAATCGCGTTGAGTATCGCCGCCTTCCGCATCTTTTCGGTTAGCTCGTTTGACATTTGCAAGGCCCTTGTGTGGGTTCGGTTCCGCTTCTAGAAGAGATGGTCTTCGATTGTGCGAGCGGGTCCTCCGACTTTGCTCTTGAGGACTGGAAAGTTCGTGTACTTGCGAATTTCGCTGCAAACGGTATCAATGGATTCCGCGTGGGTGTTGATGTAGACTGATGGGCCTGTGTCAAGTGAATACCAAACTGGTATGTGGTTGGTTTCTCTCAGGGAGACTATTCCCTGTATTACACCAATTGTTTCCTGAGCCATGAGAACAAGTCCGCTCTTGCCGGTCATCGTTACGGCATGTAGGCTCAGCGATTCAGCTTCTGCAAGGCGACCGATCTCGTCGACGTCCCCCGATTTGACCGCTCGCTGCATTCTCCGCAAGATCTTTCCTACCTCCTTCAGCCTGGCAGAGAAGAAAGGCGATGTAACTGACTCTTCATGCGCCATGTCGGTTCTAACTTGGGATGGTATGGGCACAATTGCCATGGCCAAGTTCAGATTCCTACTTGTAGGGAGCTGTTCTGCGTATGAGCTTCCGTATTTGTTGGCGTACCAAATTGAAAAACCGCCCACGAGGCTTCGGCTCGCAGACCCTGCCCCGAGTCGAGCAATTTCACTTAGGCGTTCCGGCTGCATCCTCACGCTCAAAGCTGAGCTTGAAGCTTGAGCGATCGATGCGAAAGCCGACGCTGAGAATCCGAGGCCTTTGCCTTGAGGAAGGTTGTTCTTGCTCGAGAGTTTGAAGTGCGCCTTCGTTTTCGCAAGCGACCTTAGCGGTGAGACAACAGCGAGCACTCGGGCGGCTTCTATGCTGCCCGCTGGTTTACCGTTTATTTCTATGATGTCCTGCGAATATTCGCGGTCAAATTCGATGGTAGCCTTTGTGGTCAGCTCTTCAACGCAGACGGATATACTGTCATGGTACGGAATTCTTCGTTTGCTGTCCTTTAGCCCATGATATTTTACGAGCCCTTGAATCGCGTGTGCTATTGCGGTTGCTTTGGGCAAGGTCAACAGCCAACCATGGGTCGACTAGTCAATCACGCCTGTGAGCGTTGCAACCCGTTCCGCGGCCTCCTTAGTGAGGCCGCTCTCCCCTAGGATCGTGTAACGTTCAGGCCTGATGGAATGGGCCATGGTCAGCGCCTTTACGATATATTCGGGTTCGATTCCAAGTTCCTTCGCAGTTGTGGGGGCCCCTATGGTGTGGAGGACGTCTTTGATCAGTTGCCAATGTGCCCCATGTAGGTAGGCGCACATTATTGTCCCGACCCCACACTGCTCGCCATGCAGCGCCGGTTTGGGGGCAACCATTGCCAATGCGTGGCTGAACAAGTGCTCTGCACCGCTGCAGGGTCGGCTGGTTCCGGCGATGCTCATTGCAACTCCGCAGCTAATCAATGCCTCAACCAGTGTGCGTACTCCCGAGTCTGACATCGCTCGTATGCTGTTTGCGTTCTTCATTACTAGGCGCGCGCTCATAAGCGCAAGCTCAGCGGCATAATCGCCGTAATACTCATTCTTGATTCTATGGGCAAGCTTCCAGTCTCGAACCGCTGTGTACTTCGCGACGACGTCGCCGCATCCGCTCGCGATGAGGGGATACGGGGATTTGGCGATTATCGATATGTCGGCGACTATTGCGATGGGTGAATGGGCGGCGTATGAGTAGGGTCGGTCCAATCCCTTCATGGATACTAGCGGGCTAGCTATGCCGTCATGGGATGCTGCCGTTGGGACGCTTAGGAAGCTAGTTGAGGCTTTCATGCTGCTCAATTTAGCTATGTCAATGTCCTTCCCGCCACCGACTCCAACAACTATGTCAGGCTTCTTGCTTCGAATTTCATTTTCCACCAGTGTGACTTGGTCGGTTGTTGCATTATCGACAAGTATTGTTGACGATTTGAAACCGGCGCGCTGCAGCGATTCTAGCACAGTTCCACCGGCAATCGATACCACTTTGTGGCCGGTGACGACTAGTGCAGGCCCGCGAAATCCAAGGCGGGTGAGTGTTTCACCAACCGAAGTCGCGACATCTTTCCCGATCAACACTTCCCTTGGCAGCTGCATGTAATGCGAATCGCGAGAAATGGCCTGGATCAAGGTTTACACCAAGAAGAGTAACGACAGTACGGTGATTGCGACACCAATCGGGAAGAGAGTTATCGTGGTTAGTTTTGAGATTCTGTAAACAACGCCCATGACGCGGCGAAGCGACTTCGATCCGAGGGTGGTCACGGGGATTTGGCCGGAAACTGCCCCGACCTCACACGTCTCCAAGTTGGCCAATGCCTCGCGGCAAGCTTCAGTAACCTCGCCGAGCACCCGAGTCCAAGGCACCGCCTCACCTACCGTGTAGTAGCCTAAGCGGGCAGAGACGATTCCATTCACCATATGCGTATCAGAAGTCATGACTTCCCCATCATCAAATCCAACTTTCTTGATTGCCTCCATAATTTCCTCCCTTAGGCCACTGGTCATGTTGTTCCCATCAACGTTCACATACGCGAAGCGTTGCCCGGAAACTTCGACCCCCATTACACAAATCCCTCCGGGGCCAAATCCATCCTTTAAAGTAAATCCTGGCATTTTGTGGGCCACACCGACCTTGAATGAGCTTACCGCCTCTTCGGCGGTTACTTGCAGACTGGATAAAGCCGCTTCCTCCAAGGCCCCTACTTTTTGAGAGGTCATGGTCGCAGGACCCGTGAGGCAATTATGGGCGTCGACCAACGCCAAGTGGCGGAACCTTCCATGAGTGAGGCCTGACAACCTGTTGGCTACTTCGGACGGGACATCTTCCATGTCAGAAGGCGAGGTGGTCATCGTTACGAGGGCGCATCCGTTGAAGACTTGGGACGTTGCGGTGGCAATTTCGTTACTCATTCGCGTAACCCGACTGGCGTTGCCATCGTAATGCGCATGCTCCAACCCTGTAAGTACCCACCGAATAATTCTGGCGTTCTGCTCTTGGGAAACCAAATTCAATTCGTGCCCTGAAACGCCGTGTGGAACGAGGGTCACCGCATTCAACCTTCTGCTCATTACGGAATACATGAGATAAGGGAGTACGCTGCTACCGATGTTCAAGAAAGGCCCAGGGTGAAAGTTGGAGACAAACATAACGCCCTTGATATTATCGGAGCCTTTCTTGCGGAATGCAAGGGCTGTGGCATCTATTTCGGCTTCGACCCCAAGCTCATTAAGATAGGATTCAAGTTCCTGGTTTTCACACTCAAGCCAGTCTGACAGGAAGGCTCTGAACATTCGGATGGGCGAGAAGCCTATGGCTCTGCGGCCGTAAACTTCAACGAGGACGATTACGGCGAAAGCGAAACTTAGCCCCACAATCGAGGACAGAACCAACCCAGTTATCATTCGCGCTAACGGTGCACCGAACACGATGATCGCTAAGAGTACGGTTAGGCTTGGCTCCATGAGCGTGAAGGTGGCTCTCTTGGAGAAGCTAGTTCTGGACAAGGAAAATATTGCGAGTGCACGCGGAGGGATCACCGCGAAGAGCCCCAGTATAATGGCGAAATCAGGAAAAATGAACCTCTGGTCCAAGATCGCTATGACTGAGCCGATCAAGAAGACCACCACCCAAGTAATTATGGTAAAGAGCGACAGCGAGAGGCACCTTCTAAAATAGAACAACGGGTCTTGTTTCATTATCGTGAAATACAGCAGGATGTCAGATGCAAAGGATGGTAGGATTAAGGCAATAATCCCCCATGCCGCTCCAAATACAAAGAATGCCATCGTCCGCTCAGCGAACGAGAAAGACAGGCCGATTCCGACGGTTGTGAGAACTAGCGAGACGATAATGATAGTCCTGGTCGACGGAAAGGCCACACGCCGGACCAGGTTGTAATAAGGAGTTGTCCCACTGATGCGTTTGGAAAAGGAACGAGCCAAGAAGCTTCCTCAGCCAGAATTCAGTGAATGGCTCGAATTATGGCTCGCAACCTTGCTACAGACGCCTTTTCAGCTATGGTACCCGTGACAATCAGGCTCGCTCCCGCGTCAACCAACTCCTTAGCCTGAGATGGAGTTCTGATGCCGCCCCCGGCGATTATGTTCATATGGCATGTTTGGTTGACCGCCCGCACCATCCCAGGCGATACTGCTTTTCTCGCCCCGGAGCCTGCTTCAAGGTAGACGAAGCGCATTCCGAGATATTCGGCCGCAAGTGCGTAAATTGCTGCCAGCTCGGGCTTGTCGTAAGGAATGGGGTTGGCGTTTCCCACAAACCCAGCCGCACCGCCATGTTCTCCAACAATCAGGTATGCGAGGGGAATCGGCTCAAGCCCGTAGCGTTTCACTAAAGGCGCCCCAAGTGCTTGCGCGCCCGATAGGTAATACGGGTTGATTGAATTCAACAGGGACATGAAGAAAACAGCGTCAGCGTTCTGGCTCAGGCCCGCAACATCGTTTGGAAACAAAATCACGTAGAGCCCTGCGGACTTGATCGCCTTTACAATTGCGTCAAGCTCATAAACCGAGGTCGCAGTTGAACCGCCAACCATTGCGGCAGCGGTGCCGGCCTTCTTAACTTCCAACGCCAAGTTCCTTGCGGCTATGGGGGTGAGTTTTTCCGGGTCAAATAAGGTGAGATGGGCGGCTCCTTGTTTCCTAATCACATTCTGCAGGTGATTTTCTACATTACCAATTCTGATATCGCCCAAAGGATGCGGCCCCCACCGACTTATGCTAGCGAAGGGAGTGGAGTGTTCTCAGAAACTGAGTGCGATACTATTAAAAGCGTCGGGTTTGGCGTCAGTTGCCAGTTCGTTCGCGCCCGCTTCCCTCTGAGCGCCATATTGATGGGCGCAAGTGATATAACCGTAGGAGCGAGGCATTTGCTTGGGTTTCGCATCCTTGTCTAATCGTAGGGGTTTCCTGAAGAAAGGGCTGGGTGTTCTACTGGGAAGTGCACTAGGCTTCTTCACTTTGCCCAACCTAAGAACAAGCACGACGGTCGACGTGTCCGCTATTGGCAGCAAGCAGCTGCGGTTGCTACTCGCGTCCAAGGCCCTCCTGGACAAAGCTGGAATGCTGCGAGCCGAATCCATGTTCCACTACGCCCCTGACACGGGGGAGATAGAATTAGACTGGAGCGTTTCAATCCCGTCGGAAGATAGTATAACTTCGGAGATTGATGCTCTCGCGCAGCAGGTCTTGGCGCTCGTCAACGGTTAGAGAGAGTGACTCCTAACTTGAGCCAACGCATTTGATGCCCAGGCTTTCTTGCGTATACATTTCTGTCATCCCACCTTGATAAGAAACTAGTTCCACTTAGTGGAATTATCTGCCGCGTATAAGGATTGCCACACGCTCCACCAAGCGTTAAGTGCCATTTACTGCTTGCTGCCAGCACAGGCAAAATGCAGCCTAGAAGGAGAATAGAGACGCGAGACCAAATTATCTATGCAACGACTGTGCCATCAGACATGGAGACCGTTTCGGCGAACGTATGCCAGCACGGTCGAGTGCGTGAAATAGGCCAGGACTTTGACGAAAAGGGAAGGCTACTGAGACTCATAAGGTGCCAGCGATGCGGCCTTCTAATGCGCGAATATCTGCCGTTACTGTAACAGCTTACGTTACGGCAAATGAGGTCGGTCAGGCATTGTCCATTCCAGTTTCAATGACCGCCGCAGAAGATGCCTTGACGGTATCCCAAGTCTTGATTCACACTCATCTCATCAAAGGGCGGGCTCTAAGAGTTGAAGCGGGCCTGCAATACTATTAAGACTGGTTGCGTTTGAAGGTTGAACTTCAAGGCCGAAGGGCGGGGCTTATTGCAATCTTATGTTTCCCCTATTCGAAAAATCGCCGGCCTACTTTCTATGATGCGCCTACCTAACTGTGTCATGATTGGTTTTGCGGTTATTGTCGGTGAGTTGATAGCTTCAGCTACTGTCCCAGTGAGAGCAGCATTCTATGGGTTCATGACGGCTTTTCTTCTCTTAGCCGCTTCGATGGTTTCGAACGACTACTTCGACCGGGAAATTGATGCAATCAACGAACCGGGACGACCCCTACCGGCTGGAGTAGTCAAGCCCCCCGAAGCACTTTCATTCTCATTAATCCTAGGAGCAATCGGTTTTTGGTCCGCATCGAATTCCGGCTTGGCGACACTCATGATTGCTATCATGAGCGTGATCGTCATGGTCTTGTATAATGCGCGGCTCAAGAAGACCGGCCTCTTGGGCAACGCGCTCGTAAGTGCGAATGTCGCAATTCCTTTCGTTTACGGTGGGTTCGTTGTGGCAAGCCCCACTTGGTCGCTAGGAATTTTCTCTTTTCTTGCTTTCCTCTCGAGCATGGGACGGGAAATTGTTAAGGGAATTGTTGACGTCTCCGGCGACACTGCTAAGGGAGTCAAGTCGGTGGCTGCGACGAAAGGAAGCACCAAGGCCGCGAAGTATGGCGCGTTTCTATTTGTTGCTGCAGTAGCCCTCAGTGGCCTACCCCTCATCTTGGGAATCGTCTCCTACTACTACATTCCTTTGGTTGCTATCTGTGACATCGGGTTTCTGCTAACCGCTTATTCCCTGGTTACAAATTCAAGTCCTAGAAATGCGAAAAGGAACAAGAACTACGTGCTCGTCTGGATGACGTTCGGCCTGTTGGCCTTCCTAATCGGGACGATTTGACGGAATCTACGGGTATTTGTCTGTGAGAGCGTGGCTCATAACATTTTTATGATATCAGAGCCGTACCCGTCCTCCCAGAAGGCATTGTTTTGAGAGTTAATGGCAGCCGGTTGCGCGGGCTTGATTCGCGCGGCAAGCGGAAACTTTCCAAAGAGTCTCTGACGGCTTTTCCGAAGGAAATTGTTGGAACATTCGCCCATCTTCCCAAAGTCTTCAAGAAAGTTGACGTCGACCGGCTATTGGGCGACAAAATTTCACGAAGTATGAAATGGCGGTACATCAGAAGAATGGAGCGGCTTGGAATCGTTAAGCACGCAACAAAGAAGTATTACAGGAAAGTCTATGATACGATCTCGGAGTGGATGGAGAAAGACGCCATACCAAAGATTCGCCGCATGGAAGCGGTCGTTGAAATAGAAACGCCAACAACTAGCGCTTAGAGTATTTTTCTAGCAACTCCTTGGCCCGATCAACTCGAATCTTTTTTTCAGCCACCATTTGTTCGCTGATTTTGTCGATAAGGTCGTCCGTCGCGCCTGCGCTAATTGCGATGTTGCGGGCGTGCAGGTTCATGTGGCCGCGTTGAATCCCCTCAGCCGCTAGGGCTCTAAGCGCCGCAAGGTTCTGCGCTAGTCCGACTGAGACGATCACTTCACCCAATTCTTTCGCCGTCTTGACGCCGAGAATTTTGACAGCTAATTTTGCTACCGGATTCGAAGCTGTGGCCCCTCCAACTATCCCAACCGCCATGGGCATTTCAAGGGTCCCCACTAGGTCACCATTGCTGTCCTTCTCCCAAGTTGTCAGCGAGGTATAATGGCCCGAACGAGCGGCATATGCGTGGGCCCCAGCTTCAATCGCTCTGGTGTCGTTGCCCGTGGCCAGTACGACAGCGGATACGCCGTTCATGATTCCTTTGTTATGGGTCGCGCATCGGTATGGGTCTGCTGCAGCGAATGCGTATGCATTCACGATCCCGTCAACAACATTTTCTCCGCCCAGCGCCTCTTTGGTGAAGGTTGCTTTGGAGCGGGCAAGGCGTTTCACGGCCAAATTGGAAATTATGCGCAAGCAAACTCGCCCACCCGAAATCCGCTCAACGATGGGAGCAACTGCCTCCACCATAGTGTTCACCGCGTTCGCACCCATCGCGTCTCTGCAGTCAACAAGTAACTCAGCGATCACCATCCGTCCGAGGAAAGTGTCGATGATTCGTACTTCTAAATCGCGGGCCCCCCCACCTAGGGATACAAGGACCGGATCCTGTTCGTTGGCGTGTTTCAAAATCTCAGCTTTATGTGCGAGTATTTCGAACCGAGCCCTATGCGCATCCTGAACGCCCACAATTTGTATTTGCCCAATCATAATTGGGTCCGTGGAAGTTGCGTGGAAACCACCCTTCAGCCGGCTCATTTTGGCGGCATTGCTGGCAGCCGCGATTACCGATGGTTCTTCAATAGCCATCGGTACGACCACGTCTCTTCCGTTGATTAGAAAATTCATCGCCACACCCAGCGGCACTGGCATAACGCCCACCAAATTTTCGACCATGCGGTTCGCAACATCCAAGCCGAGCGCCCCAGGCTTCTGGAGCAAACCAGCTTCCTCTTCGGTTAATCGGGCGAAATCCTTCAGCAGTCGCACCCTATCCGCCACAGGAAGTTTGTAGAACCCGGACAGTTCAGAACTCCTCGACATTTGGAATCACCTTACTGAGAGCAAATCATCACCTTTGAAGTTTGGGGATTTGGCAGGTCAGTCCTTTTGAAGTGAGGTTTGAACTCCATGCGGGACGAACTGACTTGGGAGCACCTGGCCACCCGCCTGTTGTATAGAACGCGAAACCCCTGCGTGTGTTGCTTCCCCCACGACTGCTATCATGCATCCGCCGCCACCACCTCCAGTGAGTTTCGCGCCGAACGCCCCAGCTGACTTGGCAGCGGAAATCAGTCGCTCAAGTTCAGGAGATGAAACGCCAACTAACTCAAGCAATCGCTGATTCTCATTCATCAATGCGCCCAGGGCTTCAACCTCTCCGTTTATCAACGCGGCCATAGCACTATCCGATATCTTCTGAGCCTCTGAAGCAATTCTGCCATACTTCTCCGGTTGAGTTTCCCTGAGCTTCGTGACTCTTCCAACAAACTCGCCGGTAGACCTGCGCTTCCCCGTATTGCCAATTATAAGGAACGGGGGCTCGATTTCTTGAAGCGTAGAGTCCACTTTACCCTTCGTATAGCTAATGAGCCCACCATATGTCAGGGTGGCTTGGTCGACACCTGACGGCTGTCCGTGCACCATTTTCTCAAGTGAGTACGCGGAGGCGAAAACTTCCTCTTTGGAAAGGGGTGAGCCCAGTAAAGTCGTTATTGCCGAGACAGTCCCGACAGCGGTCGCTGCTGATGAACCTAGGCCCATGCCTATGGGGACTTGTGACTTCACGGCGAGTTTCAACCCTCGGCCAGAACGCTCGATTTTCCTGAGAATGAAGCTTGCAGCTTCGAAGATTGGGCGTAGCGTGGCCTCGGCATTGGCGCCCGAGCTGTAACTGAGCTGTCCACCGGGGGAAAAAACGGCTTCGACCCCTAGGTCTTCCGACCGGATTTGAATATGGTCACCCTCGAAGGGTTCGGCCGTTACAACGGTGGGCAAATCAATCGTCATTGATATTGCGGTGTTGCCCCCCACAACGAAGTGTTCCCCAAATAGAATTACCTTTGCAGGCGATACTGCGACAGCCTTCAACATTCGGCCCCGATTGGCTAGCGTTACTCACGCGAGAAGAGGATCGAGGAGTACCCCACCACGGAACTCTTGTCCCCTGTTATGTCGCCGCTGGTTTTGTAAGCTAGCAATTCCGCCTTAATGCCGCCCAACATCTTTGCGGCCGCTATGAGCGTTGTAATTGGGCCGTAACCACACATGGTTACTCGGTTGGTGTCCCCGAGCGCGTTAAGGGTGGCGTCATCGAGGTTCGTGATCGCGTCGATCGCCATCTTGTCCTTCCTGACCGCACTATCCTGGGTTTCGTAATGCGTAAAATCGCTCGATGCGATTATAATGAAATTCTTACCTTTGCACTGTTCAACGATACTCTTCGCCATATCTCGACTCGTCTGCAGGTCTTGCATCATCATGCAGATTGGTATGAACTTCGGGCCATCCTTGAAGAGGAATTGAATGAAAGGCAGCTGGACTTCGATGGAATGCTCAGAGGAATGCGAGGCTTCATCGATATCCAAAATGTTGCTCGCTTTCTGGATTTGTTTCGCTAGGCCGCTATCCACTGAGGTGATGCCGACGGGAGTCTCCCAAGCGCCATCGGTTAGAATAGAAACTCCGCTTCCGTAGCCTGTGTGGTTGGGGCCTAGGATTACGAATACTTCCGGTATCCCGTCAGCCGCAAGGTGGCTATAGCCATTCGCCGCCACTGGTCCTGAATACGCATACCCTGCGTGCGGAGACACTAGGCCAAGGATTTTCCTAGGACCCCCACGCTCGACGACCTTCGGAACTTGTCCCGGACCAAAGCGGTGGGTGAAGCAACTGACTATCTGTTTGGTTAGTTCAGTTTTCGTTCCGGCGTAGAATGCGTTCGCCACATAGGGCTTCCGAATTTTCAAAACTCGCCGCCCGCTCTCGGGGCGATAGCTGCCAACTTTGTCTCGAAATCATCCACGGTAGCAGTTATTGTACCATCTTGGGCGAGTTCTCCTCTTTCACGCAGGACCTGGCGTGCCAGCAACCAGTAAACCATTGCCAACGCGCGTCGCCCTTTGTTGTTCACGGGAATTGCGAGATCGACTCCGCTGAAAACGTTGTCTGTGTCGCCGAGGGCTATCACGGGAACGCCCGCGCTGGTCGCTTCCTTAATCGCCTGCCAATCTGCTCTCGGGTCGGTTACCATGATAACTTGCGGGTCTGCATGGTTCGGTTGTAGTGGGTTTGAGATGAGACCCGGCATGAAACGGCCAATGATGGGGACGGTTCTCGTTATTTCACAGAACTTCTCGACGGGAGTTTTCCCATAGAGCCTCGAGGAAACAATCAGTACGCGGCCCTCCTCGAAGCGTGCGATAAAGCGGGCTGCCACACGAATCTTTTCATCAGTCTTCCCGATGTTTAGTATGAATAGCCCATCGGGCCTGACGCGGTAGATGTAAGGTTCCATGTCGCCAGTCTTAATCCGGGTGCCTATGTGTAGTCCTGCGGCAAGTAGCTCTTCGAGCGGGAGGAGTAGGTCCTCCGACTTCGGCATTCCCTCTTTTTCTTCAATCTCAGACATGTAGGCACTCTCTATGGCTATTCGAATTGTGCGCGTCTCTTAGCGGTGACCTGTGAGTAGCGCAACAGATCGTCCAAGACATCCACTTGGGATATGAACATCCGGCGGCAGCAATACCTTGTCATTCCAATGTCGTCCAAAACCTTCTTCGGCCTCTCCCCTGTCTTGACACGCCGTGCGAACTCTTCCCAGCGGTCGGCGACGAGCTTTCCGCAAGTGAAACAACGTACTGGTATGATCAAGTTTTGTCCTACCTGTAGGATTTTTGTTCCCGGCGTCTAGCTCCTGGCCCACCGAACTTCTTGGGTTCCTTTCTCCGCGGGTCCCCCGCAAGCATGGTTCGGTCGTAATTAGTCAACGTTTTTCTAAGTTCGGAGCTGCGCGACCATTGAACCAAACCCTTTGCCACAGCCATACGAGCTGCTTCAGCTTGCCCCATGAATCCTCCACCGCTAACCTTCACACTAATGTCCACTCCTTTCCCCCTCTCTCCCGACAGCGCCAAGGGTTCGGTTATCTTGATCTTAGCAATCTCAGGCGTGAATGTTGAAAGAGGGATTCCGTTTACGAAGATATTTCCTGAACCGGTCTTGATTACGGCGCGGGCGATAGCGGTCTTCCTTTTTCCCGTGACGAGTATGAGCCTCTTCTTCTCGGCTTTCTCGGGTTTTTCAGCCTTCTCGGGTTTTTCCAACTTTTCGAGTGTCTCACTCATTCAAACTTAACCTCCAATCTCCGTCGCGAGGTCTTCCAAGGTTATGTAGGGTGAAGCGAGCTTTGAAGCATCTGCGCCGGGCACCTTCACTGCTGTCTTGCTTGAGTACTCTTCCGGAACGCCCATGAACACTATCACCCTGTGGAAGGCGGCTTTTCCTTTAGCCTTCTCCCAAGGAAGCATGCCTCGAACTACTCGCCTAAAGTATAGGTCCGGTCGGCGTTGGTGAACTGGGGCAGTTGTCTGATTTGCAAGTGTTCTTGTTTCGAGCCGTCGTTTTGCCTCTTCCACAATGTTCTTTCGCCTCCCGGAGATTACGGCCTTTTCAGCGTTAAGCACTATGACGCTGTTGCCGCTTAGGGCGTGTTTCGCAACGTAGCTCGCCAGCCGACCAAGGATTTGATTTTTCGCGTCCAGTAGCACAGGTTCTTTCGACATGGCACTCATCTCAAAATTAGAACGTTTGATCCCTTTGGGTTTTTGCTGACGAAGTCTTTGATTGCAATACATTTGCCGCCGGCTCGCTCAATCTTCATCTTTGCGGCTTGGGAGAACTGGAAGGCTCCCACGGTGACGGGGTGCTTAATGTAGCCGGCTGCTAGGACTTTGCCTGGCACAAGTACGAACGCGTCACGTTTCGATGCCCGTGATATATGGTTCAGATCTAGAACCGCCCTGTTTGTTCTAGGGCCGGAGAGGCACTCCGCTGTCACCGCCCAGATCTTGGCTTTGTTTTCTCTTGCCTGTACCTTAAGAAACCTGATCGTATCGAGCAGTTCGGGGTTTGTGATTACACGGCGCATAGAGCAATTCTCCTATTCGAAGCCCTTCTTAGCCAAGTCGGTAAGCGCTGTTGCCTTCTTCTCGAGAACCTTTGCCGCCTCCTCCGCGAGCCTTCTCGTCGGTATCGCCCCAGTCGACTCTACGTAGAACAGGAATGAGGTCTCGTCGCCCTCGATCTTAACGGGAAAAGTTTTCTTGGAATCCACCGGGACAGCCTTCTCCACACAGTCCATGCACAGCGTGCAAGCAAGCTCGTCGCGTACGGCGATTTTGCTTTCGGGGTCACGGGCGTAGACATCGGTCGGGCAAACCTGGATGACCTCGTCGGGATTAGCCAAGTTGTCGGCGTTTAGAGTTACCTTTGGTAGGTACTTGTAGGCGCACGCGGAAACTGGCTGCCATTTGGCGTGCTCCAACCCCCGCCCTAACCTAGCATAAACCTCAAGCTTCAACTTCTGCATGGGGCCGAGCTTAACGATCGGTATGCTGCCACTCACAGGTGCTGCATCGCTTTCTGCTTTCAAGGCAGAAGAATATACCATAACAGGTTCGTCCACTGCTTCTGCTTCAAGTGTGAAAGAGGCCCTGCATTTGCTGCACCCCAGTTCACTCTTGCAGTCGCATTCCTCGGGCAAAACGTAAGCATCCAAGTCGGTTTTAATTGGCACTAGCCCAAGCCTGTGGGCTATCACTTCATCATACAGGACGGAGGTGTTCTCGATTATGATAACGTCTTCAATAGCCATCACTGGAACCTCCGCCATCATGGCGCGGCGGAGAGCGTTGGCGTAAGCATGCCCCGTTCCTTTCAACAGGAACCGGAGTGTGTTATCTTTCTCTTCCAGAATCGTTACGTCCAAGACCTACGGACCCCTCAGGGAGAACGGCGCGTCTCGTGGGCCAATTTGGCTGTTACGACCTGAATCTTGTCGTTCGGATCCGAGGTGCACGTTATTTTTCACTTCTTTGTAAGGAGCTTTCGGTGGTAGCCTCTGCGGGGCTTATAAACTATTACGACTTTTCGAACGTTGCAAATCGCGAATATTCTCGAAGAGTTAAAGTTCGCGAGTAATCTCGAATCGTGTTAGGCCTGTAAAACGTTGAGCGCGGTCTCCATTGCCACGATTGGGTTCGCACTCGTGATCATTGGATTTGTCCTTGCATTTGTCGCAGTAATCCTGATTGCGACTAGGTCGGCGAACGCCGGGACGAAAACTCGCGGAGGGGGTATTCTGCTCATAGGCCCCATTCCAATAATATTCGGAACAGATCGCCAATCAGTCAAGATTCTCGTGATACTAACCATAATTCTCATAGCCGCCGTTCTCATTGCATCCCTTCGCCTAACCGGGTGAACCACATGGCGGTCCCTCTGTGCGCAATTTGTGGAATGCAGCCGGCGACTCACGTATGCCAGGGTTGCGGGAACGGGGTCTGCAGCAACTGCATCGACCCAGTCAGTTGGTCGTGTTCTGAATGCCGAACCAAGCCGAGACTTGCTGCCCCTCAAATGTATTCGACTTGGCCAAGATTTTCATCGGCGACGTGGTTGTTTTTCATAGCTTCCGCTGTAATCTTCGTCGGCATGCTGTTGATAGCTTTCGGTTCTGCATCAAACTTCGGTGGGGTAAGCGGGGGAACGATCATTTTGATCGGGCCGATTCCAATAATCCTCGGAAGCGGACCCTATTCCGTCATCCTCATCGTATTGGCCACAGTCCTAACAATCGCCGGGCTCGTCTTCCTCTTACTCCTGAGGAGACGTCCCTAGCGTAGAAGTTGCGGCTAGGAAGCCTTCGGGGACGGTTCGCTCACAGCTTGGCTCGCGGCGGTCGCTGCGATAACCTTCCTCACAGGATGGTCGGCCTTCGATAGCGGGCTATGGGAGAAAAACTTCAGTTTCTCTTCCTCGTCGCGTTTCACCATGTAGCCGGGCACTGACACAACTTTTCCCGCAACCGAGATGTGCCCATGCGAGACCAGTTGCCGCGCTTGAAAGGGCGTTTTTGCAAGTCCCCTTTTGAAGACCATGGTCTGTAACCTGCGGTCCAGTAGGTCGCGAATCTCCAAGTCCAGAACTTCATCAATGTTAGCCGATTCGGATAGGACGCCGTCTCGGCTTAACTTCAAAAGGTACTCACGTTCTAGGCGTTCGCGCGTTTCACCCGTGGAACCTAGCAGTGACCTAGCGATGCCCCTCACCTGGGAGAGGATTGTTTTGTAGCGCCAGAGTTCGCGTTTGTTGCGAAGGCCGTATTCGCCCATTAAGCGAAGTTCGAGCTCGAGTTGGTCCCTACGCCAAGGGTGCCTAGGGGTCTCGTAGGTCTTTCGCTGTCTTTTTGGATCGCCCATCTGTTATCAGCCCTACTTTTTCTCTTCCTTAGGTTCCTCGCCTTTCTTCTCCGCGGCCATGGCTGCCCTCGCAGCCTCCATAACAACCTTCTTTGCCACACCGACCGCCCTGCCTTTACGGCCTGTGGTGCGGGTTCGTTGTCCGCGAACCTTCAAGCCTAAGGAGTGTCGAACTCCCTTCCAGGATCGAATGTCCGTCATGAAATCAACATCATTCTTAATGCTCAACGCCAGATCCGCGCCGATCAAATGTGCGTCGCGGCCATTTTCAATCCCCTTTCTTCGATTGTAGAGGCGGGACGGTAGCCCATACTTCGCGGGGTCGCGCATTACATCCTCCAGTTTCTGAACTTCACCCTCAGAAAGATCGCCCAATCTCGACTCGGGCCGAAGTTCCGCAGCCCTAACTATTGCAACCGCATAGCTTGGCCCTACGCCCTTGATACGCAGGATACCGTAAGTCAGCTTCTTTGTCCCGTCAACGCTAGTGCCTGCGACACGCAGGAGTTGCCTGAACTCTCTAGACATCTGCTTCTTACACCGAATGAGAAGTAGCGAAAGAGGGAATTGTATTAAACCTTGCCGGATTAGGCCCTCGTACAACTACGAATGGCCATTTCTGATGACCTTTTTTCTTTCATACTTGCTGAACAGCAAAACGAGGGCCAAAACAATAGTTGCCCTTATCGCTTCCAACCGCTAAAGCAATAACGAGATCCGCCTGAGGTGTGCGTTCTGAATTCTTGGGGATGCCGGGTAACTGCAAACCCATAATGCTCCTTAGTTCCACGTCATCTCAGTTTTCGACGAGCACCCAAGCTAGCGGAATTTTTCAGAGCGAGAATGAGTGATTTCTTCCATATTCATCATTTTTCATATGGAACTATGATGTTCTATATGAGGAACACTAATATACCATTCTTGACTTACTTGACTGCATGAGAAAAATTCTGACGATAGCAATAACAGCAACACTACTTCTCTTAGTGACCAGCTCAACTCTCGCATACTCAACTCCAAACAATCGTGCCGGAATCTTTACTGTCAGCCCGCCAATGGCTCTGCTTGGTCCATCGTTCAATCCAACCGCACCCGTGGGTGGAGTTCCGTTCTGTTTCAGCGGTTCCCGCGGAAACATTATGTGCTACCCTCCTAACTTCCTCAAGACAGCCTACGACTTTCCTATCGGCCTCGATGGAACTGGGTCAACGATCGTAATAGTTGATGCCTTTGGAAGCCCAACAGCCCAGTCCGACCTGAACACTTACGACACAACCTTCAGCCTCCCAGCTACGACGGTGACGGTACTCTGCCCTCCAACATGGACGGGAGCTCCAACTGATGTCTGTCCCGTGAAAACAATATCGGACCTTAGCACAGCCCCGAACGCTGCACTATGCGGTGCAGTAGGTTGGGCAGAAGAAACCACCCTCGACATCACACAGTCCCATGCACTTGCACCTGGAGCCAAAATAGTCCTAGTGGTCGCTGCTGACTGCTTCGACACCAGCATCCTCGCAGCACAACAAGCCGTAGTATCGCAAAAAACCCTCAAAGGCAGCATAATGTCACAGAGCTTCGGACAAGGAGAAGACGCGCTCCTTGGCGATCCGGCAGGATTCCAAGCACAGGCAGACGCAATGTATCAGACAGCAACGAACAACAAATGGACCCTTCTAGCCTCGTCCGCTGACTTCGGCGCGGAAACAGACTTCCCATCAACGACCCTAATTCCATCATGGCCATCAACGAGCCCTCTCGTCATATCAGCTGGCGGTACACAGGGCTACCCATTCGGAGGACAATATGGATTTCCACCTGGAAGTGGCAACACATTCAGCTGCGCAGCAGGAGCAACATGCAACACAGGTCTAGTAATAATCAACGGCGGCGCTAACGGATGCGGAACAGCGACCAGGCCAGGTGAACCCTCAAGCTGCTTCCCAACGAGTTATGGTAGGGAAGGCGCTTGGAACGAGTGGAACTGGGAAGGCGCTCCAACTTCCACCGGTGGTGGAATCAGCACACTCTACAGCAGGCCAACCTATCAGGCAGCTCTATCCAACTCATTCCCAACTCTACTAGGCAGTACTGCCTCCGCAGCAAACGCGAGATTGGTTCCAGACATTTCATTCAACTCCGCCGTCTCAGGCGGCGTACTTGCCTATCTTGGATTCCTTGGCGCGTGGGCAGTCTTCGGTGGAACAAGCGCTAGCTCACCAGCGTTGGCTGCAGAAATCGCCCTCATGAACCAAGTGAACGGCGGCCCCGTCGGCTTCATCACCCCAGCAATCTACAACCTAGCCCAAAGCTCACTCTACAGTAGAGCATTCCACGACATAGTGCAAGGCAACAACAGCGCCACGGCCGGAATCGCATCATATGATGGATTCACCGCAGGCACAGGATACGACCTAACCACCGGTTGGGGAACACCCGACGTAGCCAGTTTCATACCAGGCGTCCTATTCCCGAACCTCAACTTAGCAGGAAAGAACCTACAGAAAGCCAACCTCCAAGGACTCAACCTCCAAGGCGCTAATGTGCAAGGATCGAACCTCCAAAATGCCAACTTACAGAATGCCAATTTGCAAGGAGCAAACATACAGGGTTCGAACCTCCAGGGAGCCAACTTGCAAGGCGCTAACCTCTCAGGAGCCAAGCTCCAGGGAGCCAACTTACAGGGAGCGAACATGAACAATGCCAATCTCACAAACGCCAACTTCACTGGTGCCAACTGTCAAAGTTCGACAGACTCCGGCGCTACTACTACTGGTGTCGTCACCACAGGTTCCAACGCGTGTCCATAAACAGAATCAACTGAGAGAGAAGGCACATCCTTCTTTCCCCCCTTTTCTTTTTCACCTCAACAACTAGAGGACAATACGACGAACACCGACCCTACCGCTCTCTAGTGGGCAAGAAAGCTCTGAATGAGAGTTTGGCGTGGGGAGAGAACATTCAACCGAAGGTTAAGCGCTGCAAAATTTGGCTCGCGTCTTAGGGTTCATATTTCTAAATTCATATTAGCAGCGGACGGTTTACGGCGCGCGTCGAATCCCGACTGACCATCACCAACACATGATCGCCTTGGACAAGTTATGGCTGCTCGAGTTCTGCAGCCTTCTGCTGAATCACATCCCAAGCTAACGACAAATCTTCCCATGTAGTCTTTAGATTGCCGACCGCCAATCGAATCCCGAATTTTCCCCTGAGCTTTGTGTGCGAGAGAAATACTTGTCCTGTTTTGTTGACTGCTTCCAACAGCTCTTCGTTGAGGTCGTTAATTTCCTGGTCTGACCGAGTCCTATTGCTCGGCAGGTTGCTGGGGCAGAACCGAAACACCAAAGTGCTGAAGGGAACCGGCACCAAGAGCTGAAAGTCTGGATGGCCCTGGATCATTTCCGCTAGTCGACGGGCATAGGCAATGTGTTCTCTTATGGCGGCGGCGATTCCCTCGCATCCAAGGGAGCGAATAACCATCCACAGTTTGAGCGCTCGGAAGCGGCGGCCTAAGCTTATGCCATAATCCATCAGATTCTTCGCTTCCCCCGTTTCTGCGGTGCGGAGGTATTCTGGAGTCAAACTGAAAGCCTGCTTGAGGACTTCGGGGCGCCTGCAATAGAGGATACTGCAATCGATCGGCGTGAAGAGCCACTTGTGAGGGTTAATAATTATTGAATCAGCATTTTCCCAACCAGCAAATTGCGTGCGCATCTCAGGTATGATTGCTGCGGCGCCTGCATAAGCGGCGTCGACGTGGAGCCAGATCTGGTGTTTCTTGCAGAACTCCGCAATTTCCTTGACTGGGTCGACGCTTGTGGTTGAAGTGGTTCCGATTGTTGCAATGACACAAACTGGCTTTATGCCAGCATCGAGGTCTGACTTGACAGCCTCTTCTAAAGCATGAACGTCCATTCGGAAGGCTTCGTCAGTCGGAATCTTTCGGATACCCTCTTGGCCGAGGCCTAGTACAATGGCCGCTTTCTCGATGGATGAATGTGCTTCCTCTGAGCTGTACACCCGCAGTTGAGGAAGCTCACTCCTGCCGGCCAAACCTTTCTCGCGAACCTGCAGGTTGACGGCCTCTCGTGCTGCGGCCATCGCGCACAAGCTGCCGACCGAAGCTGTATCATTTATCACACCCTCAAACTGCTGAGGCAGGCCAACCATCTGCCGTAACCAATCCAACACCACGTCCTCAAGTTCGGTGGCTGATGGAGAAGTCTTCCATAGCATGGCGTTCACATTCAACGCACTCGTCAACATTTCTCCGATAATTCCAGGATATGAGCCTGTGATGGAGAAATAGGCGAAGAATCGAGGATGGTTCCAATGAGTGATTCCCGGCAAAATGACCTTTCTAAAATCGCTCAGTACATTCTCGAATGGCTCCGGCTTCTCAGGCGGGGATTTTGGTATTCGTGATTTAATGTCACCCGGCTTTGTGCGTGCCAATACCGGATAGTCATTCATGTTCTCCAGATAATCGGCAATCCAATCGGCCGTCTGATGGCTGTATTTTCTGAAAAGGTCTGGAGGCATATCTCGGTGCTGTGGCGTACTTCGGGAAGTATCTCTTCTGGGACTGGGCAATCGACTTCTTGTGCATATGTTGCACTCGTCCAATTTCTGCCTTCATATTCCAGCCGGATGTGGCGCCGGGCGAGGAATTTGAGTGGCTACCGCGTTGTCTACTACCCTCAAAACCCAGTTGATCTCCGAGTGCATCAGTTAGAGTGAAATCGCGTCTCTGGTCCGGTTCAAATTCTGTTGCTCCACGCGGCCACTTATGATGCGGGTCTGTGTCCGACTAGATAGATGCCAACCAAAACCAGCCCGCCACCAATCACGAGCGAGGTGGTGAGTTGCTCACCCAGGAAAATTATTCCCATGGCTGTGGCGAGAATAGGGACAGCAAGTTGGACTAGTCCTGCCAGAGATGCGGGAATTTTCTTCATGGTTTGATTCCAGAGCAAATAGCTGAGAGCCGTACTCACCATACCCATATAGAGAGCTAATCCGAAATCCTGAAGAGAAATATTAGTGAAGGTGAGTTGACCCCAAAACGCGAGCACTAATGAAGTAACAGCAGCAATTCCTCCTAGAATCAGAAAGCTGTTGTACGTATAGCTGAACGCAATCTCGAACCTCTTCCCATATGCGGAATACAGACCCCATGATATTCCGGTAGCGACCATTAGGAGAACACCAAGCAGTGTAACCGAGCTTATTCTGCTGAAAGTGATGACCAGCACTCCTAGCAAACCGAACAACTGCCCTAACGCTAAACGAAGGGTCAATCTCTCCTTGTCCTTGATTATGGAGTAGGATACCATCGTGATCACTACAAATGTGTAGAAGACGAGTGTTCCTGCAGCAACAGAGATGAACAAGTACCCATACGATATCGAAAACGCGTACGCTCCAAGAAACAATGCTCCAAACAAGTAAGATGCGTTTGGTTTGGCGTGACGAAGGGTTGTCGGCCTGATCCAACTTACTATCAGTATCATCACAAGCCCGCTAAGAAATCGGATCACGGTGACTAGGAAAGGTGAGACTTGACTTACGAGAACCAAATACCTAGTGATCACGCTGTTAGCTGCAAAACATATCATTATCACCGCGACAAATAGCGGGACATGCAGGTCTGATTTCAAACACGTCGCGCCGCACTCAGTGATGGAGACATATGGAAGATATTTCGAGCACACACATCATTCATGTGCGGTGTCCAATCGGGCGAGCGGTGGAATGCCATCTCTTGCTTTCCCTGTAGGATTCACGAACTGACAAATACTTGGCTCAGTTACAAAGTATTAGCCATGAATCGTTTCCTGAAAAGAAGATAAAGAACGGTTGACCCGCAGAAATTAGGAACCTTCCTTAACCTCAACAATCTCGTCCGCGACTAGGCCGTGGGCCTCTTTGTGTACTGCCGTGGCGGCTTCCTTGCTGGGGGCGTCTATCATGCAGAACGCTTTTCCCGTCGACTCGTCGAACCAGTATTTCAGATATTTCACTCCGTATTTGTCCTGAACTTGAAGATCTTTTGCATGAGCAGCCATGATCGCTTCAGCCGTCAACCCGTGAATCTTGTAATGTATGTCCATATAGAGCGGCATTCTTGCTGACCCTGGCCCTGCTCTATATGATACGGCAAATTTATGTTTTGGCGTAACAGTCAGTTCAGCACGTTGTCCTTGCATCTCCGTAGAGTTTTGAGGCCTTGAACCAATGCGTGTTGCCCTTATCGAAGACTTGCTCAAGGCGCCACTACCGTCTGGGTCATCGCTCCTAGTCGAGTACGACCCGACGTCATCATGGTACCAAGCCTCTCTCAGCATCACTGCGGAATGGTTGAGGGGTGGAGGAGTTGTTAGTTATCATATTGCTACACAACCACCTGAGAACATCCGTACACAACTTGCACAACTTGGGCTTGATGTTGGACAGCTCGAGGCAAACGATAAATTTAGAGTGTTTGACTGGTACACAGCCACCCTTGGCCGAAAATCAAACGAAAAGTTCGCCTTCTATTCCTTGAAGGCCGCTGATTTGAGCGTACTGTTCGCAAAATACTTGATGAGCACTCAGGATGGAATTGCAGCGCAACGTCCCCAACCCTCACCTGACTGGTTGAGAATATTGGATGATGCCTCGTGTCTTGCGAGATTCAACGAAGAAAAGAGCTGGGTTGAATTTGTAAGAACTAGAATGATTCCCATAGCATCTCTCTGGAGATCCACAGGAATAATGGGGATTATCAAAGGCATTCATAGCGATTCGACATACAAGAACCTTGAAGCGGCTTGTGACGGGGTGATCGATTTCAAATTGGATGAGACTACGGAGGAGGCGAGGAGCGTGATTCGGATTAGAAGCATGAGAAATGTGAGCTTCGACTCTAGATCGCACCCGCTTAAGGTCGGCGAGAACTTCGAAGTCACTTTGGAAGAGTGACGCTCACTGAGCAGGCGTTATGTTTCGGTTTACGCGGAATAGGTTCGTTGGATCATATTTTCCTTCGATCTCAGACAGTCGCTTGTGATTATCACGGTGAGTTGCTTCTACTCGGTTTTGTCCCTCTTCCATTAGAACGACACGAAAATGCGCGCATCCCGAAAGAAACATTTTGAATGGCGCCGGGAGAGGGATTTGAACCCTCGAGGCCCGTAAGGACCACAGGCTTGCGGTTCCGTTGATTCCAGGCTTAGGCTAGGTGAATCTGCCCCGTACCAGGCTCGGGAACCCCGGCTCCAAATGGTTTCACAATTCCCAGCCCAATTTAAGCCTGTTCGGGCTTCTGAAGCAAAGGCGAAACAGTGTACAATCAACCAACGCATAGCGGATGGAACGAAAGGATGCCTAGCATATGTTATACACAGTCATTTCTCCACTGGTCTTCGGGACGAGTAACATGTTGTACCCAGAAAACTACACCACATATTGAAACGCACATTCAAGCCTGCGTCCGTGCCGGAGGCCCCAATGTATAACATAGGATGGACATCCGGCTCTCGAAGCACCCGCGAAATCAGTGCTTCCAAAGGGCCGGGTACGTCCCTCGCTCCATGAGAACCCGTTCAGTCTTCACAGCCACCCCCTTCTCCTGGTCAAGCATCTCCCTAGACGCCATCAAGGCGCGCCCTAATGCGACCCCTTCCCCTTTCAACGTAAACACCGCAACAAACTTGTTACGCTCAATCAAGGAATCCAATTTCACTATGCCCGGTAAAGCTAATTCGGCTCCGTGGCAAACCGCGTCAACCGCCGAATCACGAATTACAATATGCGGAAGGGCAGAGAGCGCCACTTCCATGGGCTTGATTATGTTCCGCAGGGGTGCTTCGTTATCGGCCTCGAAATCGGATTGCGCCGCGCTCAATTCATGCAAGGTCACAATCCCATCATTCTCGCTTAATGGGCCCGCACGCGTCCTCCTCAGCTCCCGCATGTGGGCACCACAACCGAGCACTTCACCGATGTCAGAGCAAAGCTTACGGATGTAGGTGCCGGCTTGGCATGAGCATGTGAAGAGGGCTGTCCGCCCGTCTACTTCGTGCACGTTGAGTTGGTAGATGAAACGTTTCCTCGTCTCCCTTTTCACGGACGCTCTAAGAGGTGGTTTCTGGTAAATCTCGCCCACGAATTGGCTTAGGACGTCGCGAACAGTTGCTTCGGGGATGTCGGCGTGAATTTGCATTACGCAAACGTATTCCTTGCCCGAGTAGAGAAAGCCCTGAATGACCTTCGTGGCATCTTGTAGGCCTACGGGCAAAACGCCGGTTACTTTGGGATTACCCCGACAGTTACGTCTCTAGGGTTCCACCGTGGCCGGCGTGGGACAATTTCATCATGCGCTTGATCCAAGCAACCACTTCGTGGCTCGACGGCCCAGCAGGCTTATCGACGTTGATGATGCCGTACTTGATTCGTAGTGGCATTGGCCTTTCTTCCGGCGTGAAACCATAACGCGGGTCGGTCACATCATCGGCTTTCGCGACCAGTTCTCTAGTGACCTGCCAGGGCATGAGATTCTGCAAACGGTTCACCTCTTCGCGATTTCTTACGCCTTTGATGCTATTAAGTAGAGTAACACGGCGATCAGAAACCAAGAACATCTGTCGTCCGCCAAGTTCGGCGTACGGCAGAGTGCGATTTGAACTGGAAGTTTAGAAGGTCAACTTGCTGCCGGCTTCATTGTCGGCAGGAGCTCTTCTTTCATGAATTTCGTCTTCTTATCCTTGGTCAAGGCCTTCTCGACTTCGTCGTCCGGAGCACCTTTCTTCACCTCAACGCTTTCAGCTGTGGGCTCCAAATGGTCAACGTTAGTCCGCCTACGCCTGACACCCGTAACCGACTTTGGGCCTGTGACCAAAACGAAGTTCTTGTCGACGACGTCAACTACTACACATTTCCTGCCGGTTTCACGGCCCAAGAGTTTGACGCAGATTCGGCCAACTTCCATGCTTGGCATAATGCTTCACGCGGGTTTGTTCACCGCAGTAGATTCGCGGCAATAAATAAGGGTGCCCATCAGCGCAAGGTTGTTCAAGTTTCTTTCTTGGCGAGAAGTTTTCGCACTTCTGCGATAACGAGGGACTTGGTTTGTTCGACCGAGTACAGGCTGGTGTCTATCTTAAGATCATAGATGCCTGGGTCATCCACCTCGATTCCGTAATATTTCTCGTAGCGCTGTTTCTGTATTTCTTCGCGGGCTATTGTTTCCTTCTTCGCGGAAGCGAGCGATGTGCCATCTCTATCGGCTATTCGCTTGAAACGGACTTCATCGGGTGCGACCATGAGTAATTTTACGTGTGCAATGTCCTTAACCATCCAAGCTCCTAGCTGCGCGTCGATTACGATGCCCCCCTTCCTAGCTTCGGCCTTGGTCCTCTCATCAATCATCTTGTCTATCGTAGGGTCCTCGGCGGCAAGGTTACTGAAAGCCTCCAGGGATAGGTTTCTTTCCTTCGCTAGGTCCCTGAACAATTCTCCTGCGCAGACATACCGCAACCCCAAAGCTTCCGCGAGGGCTTTTGCGTAAGTCGACTTGCCTGTTCCATGGGGGCCGCTCACGGTGATTACTAAGCCTTCTGTTTCCCTATTATCATTCGCTGTCATGGGTTTTTGTCCTTGATTTAGACTGTGTCCCAGACTTTCTCTCTAGACCCTAGAAAACGATCCGCGTCGCGTCGCACAAACTCGCTGAATCCGCCGTTACTAACAGTAATGTTACCCCAATCTGTACCATGGGTCTGAATACCTGCTTTCATGAGCTTTTCCTTGACCTCGTTTCCACCCTGATTGCTGCCAGCAACGATAACAATCTTCGGTACCGTTCCCATTAGCTTACTTGCGAGCAAATGTAAGAAAGTCTTCTCTTCGGCTCGCCATCCGACTACAATAATCTCCGTAACTTTTTCAAGATGAGCGGCTAATTTCTCAACATGATCTTCAGGGCACTCGTAGCTGGCCTTTGTTTCAGTGGGAATGGCTAAAGCCGGAAAGAAGGCTTTGTCGCCTATCCTACTTACAGGCGCATCGACGATTTCCATATCGCCGAACTGCAACTCGGCTGCCCTCTCTATCAATTCTTGCGTCACATATCTTTCGTCGGTGTTTGCAATGTTGTCTAGCCGCGTCGTCACGTTGTGAACCCAATTTACGGAACCGTGAAGTTTTATGAGTTTGTAGGGTCCGTTTACATAATCATCGAAGCTGCGAAAACGCGAGCCCATACCTTCAAGCGCGTGCTCCAGCATCGTATCATAGTTGAAGGTCAGCAGCAACGTTTCGTTTTGGTGCTGGTTATGTCGGATGCTATCCATCAATTGCATGTAATTTGTGACTTGGCCTGCTTCGTCCAACCACCGTTTTACACATTCCCAAAGCATGAGGCGCAAGTAGAAACGGATTGAAGCAATTTGTCGAGGACGTTCGGGGTCATCCTTGGCCTGGGCCTGCAGTAGCTCCAACTCATGCTCAACCGTGCTACCTGGGAGCGGATTTTCAAGTCTAGAAACGACGTAGCGACCTTTGGGAAATTGCGACAGGGCAGCTCTGAACTGTGGCCGAGCGTTGAAAAGCTGATCAGCCAAAGGTGGTCGTTCGTGTTCTACGCCGGTCCCTGACACACGTAATGAGGAACAGGAGTCGTAACTGGCTCCTGCCCCGAAAATTACTAAGAGCATGGAATAGAGTGAATCAAAGCGAAATATGACCATTTCCAGTAGTTATGATTCCAACTGGTAGAGACTAGGGCTGACGCAGAATTTTACCTAACCCATAGCATTGAAATCCTAGTCGATGTGTTAGATGAAATGTTGACGGGCATGGACCCCAAGCCATTCTGATCCACGGTTTCCGAGTTGAATAAAGATTGGGTGTTGATCCGAATGTACTTCAGAGCAGACTTGGCACCCGCGAAACATCAACTCTAACGCTAGCTACTGTTGCTGCGTCCGCCTCCCTGATAATTCTCCAGCTCACAGTAACTGACAAGGGCCTGTCTCACCTATGGCTTCGTCTTGCAGGATGTCTGTTTGCATTGGTGGGCTTCCTTTACCGAGAAATGACGATCTACACAGCCGATCTTCGAGAAGAGGCGCTACTGCGACAGCTGCAGCATGGACTTCCATCGAATCGTTATTGGTGGATTCGGGCCTTGTTTGTGCGAGCGTTTTTGCTGTCTTCAGTTGGTGCATGGATTGTTGGATTGTTCAATGCCTGGAAGCCTTACCTGAACCTCAATTCATTCGGCGTGATGCTGATCATTTCGGCGCTCTTCTGGACGGCTGCTCTTCCCGCAATATCTTTCATAATCGCTAACAAGCCCGTCTATGTTTGTCTGGTAATGATTGCGATTGTTGCAGCAAGTATTTTCTTCATGATCGGCCTTGTTATCTTGTCGATGAGCTGGGGCTTCGGGTTTGCTGGCGTCTTGTATGTCACAGTGTCATCGACATTACTGACCTGGACAGAGCACATAGGCAAGGGAAGTGTGAGCGTTGCGGTCCAAGTTTCTAGCTAATTTCATGCTAGGGTTACTGATTTCCTCCGGCTCTAATTATTTTGTAAGTAGGTTCAGTACCGAGTTTCGTACCGGCCTTTACAATAAGGTTAAGGTGAGTGTGGCTACCTAATCTTGTTTCGTCCCACATTTGTTGCAAAATTCAGAGGCAGGAGGCAACTCGGCACCACACTTGATACAGAAGGACGGTGCCTTCGCAAACTGACTTAACGTCGCTTGTCTGGGTGTATGGGTCATCCCTGGTTTCAATGTGACGTATGCCGTCAAAAGAGCCAGGACGCCAATTACCACAACCGCTAGCGTGGTAAACGAACCGTCGCCCAATCCGAGAGCAGCAGAAGCAGGGACGAGGCGAGTTGAACTCATCGTTAGCGTTTGACTATAGGGAACAACCGCTGTGGCTGGCATCTCGTAAGTGGACTGTAGCGTGTTCGTAAACAGAGTGTTAACCCAGTAGTTGTACGGAATGTAGTCCATGCCATCACAGCCAGTACCACCATTGAAGCATAATGTAGTCTCCGTGAAATACGCTGAAGTGCTTGTCGTTGTGTAGGTAAACGTGTTCGTCAAGAAGTGAGGGGAATATGATGTCAAAACCTCAGTCGATGACTGTGTGGTGCTCATGGGAACGGTTTGGGAGGATAGAGCTGCAAACGTGAAGACTGCTACTGCCAGAAGAACACTTGTAACTAGAGCCGGTTTTGGTATCACTGGGTTAGACCAGCGAACTATAATGGAACTGCGAGCGTTTGGAATTAATTCTTTTCTATATGTGGTTCTGTAAAGTTTTCATCGGTTACTGTCCTTCTTTGTCGTTGTCAACTTTCGTCGGGTGAGTTGCGGCGTTCTGAATCAGAGCAAGCCACTTGTTCTCGCCCTCGACCGTGCCAGAAACCGTAAGAGCCGTACTAGGAGAATACTTCAAAACCAAAGATTCACAATCCACCCGCATTCGGTAGAAGCTCCACATGTAATGCATCCCACTTCGTCGCTTCAACCAGAAAACTCGCAACACGCCGTTCAGGCAACGTATCCCCACTCAGGTAAAGGTCCAACTTGAAACGACAAGGCATCTCTACATTAGCCCTAGTTGACCACCCAGCGATAGTCAGAACCTCGTAGCCTTTCATGGTGAAGAAAAGAGCGAAAGTCTTTCCCTTATCACCTTGATGAAGCGTAAGCTGTCTGCTAGCAGGTTTACCATTCTGATTGCCTAGAAGTGTGATTCTAAGCAAATCCGCGCCTCTTTGTTCAGCTTTTCTAAATTGTGCTCTTGTCTCCGTCCCTTCGTATATGGTCAAATGGTCTGCTCTACTTGACAGTATGAATAACAACGGTCCGTTGTCAACACTAGCTCGGGGCGTTTTATAGTCTGGAGGCGAAAAAGAAGCCTCGAAATGCCCCTCAAGCTCACGAACTGTAGGACCACTAAGGTTTCTAACCGTTACGCAATAGAACTGCGCTGGAAATGGCTCAACTCCATCCTTGAGTTGAACTTGGAACTCTTTGAGTCTAGCAGAGTCAATATCAGCACGAGCCACAGTAATTTTGGGAATTTCAGTTTCTTTTCTTGCTGGCTCATCTTGATAAAGAAAAATTCCCACCATTTCCCAATTCATTATGCACTCATTATTGAGCCGTCGAAATTCAGCATCTTCAACTCCGCGAATTATTCTGTCGTTCACGTAATTATTACGTTGGTTCAAACATGTAGAGAATACCTCAATCACATCATAATCGCGCTTGTTACCGATATTCTGTCGCTTTAGGTCATGGTCTGTTGTTTCATTCCAAGAAGGGAAAGAAATTCGCTTGGGTGAAGAAACAACATACAGTTCTTCAATGATTCTAAGTAAATCAGTCCTTACTTGACCACGATATCTAAACTGTTCAGGAGCTAAAGGCTGTGCTACCTTCGGTTCTTCATTGATTAATGCTCGGAACCTTTCCAGAGTCTTTGTAGTAGTAAATTGACCCTTCAACCTGAGACGCCAAGAACTGAACCTGTATCCAAAATAAAATGGAACACAGAACGCGAGACCTAACATGCCAGTCACAATAATGTTGTAAATGATTTGTGCCTGTGCCCCAATTGATATCATTAGATAGGATAGCACACCTCTGGCCGTGAAGTAATCCCATAGAACAATCAGGTCTACTACGTAACCGACCACTTCACCGACCCACCTGAGCCTGCTTACAACGGAAGGTCTTCGTTCCATGAGGTGAGTCAAGTCTCAGACGGTATTTAACATGCAATGCACCCGACGAATTTTTACAGGGTGCCAAAAACCGGTACCCGATGGAGACTTGACAACACAAAAACAAATATGATGTATTCAATCAGGTATTCCAGATATTGTTGTTAGCGACGGGTGGTGCTCGAATTCGTGAAATCCTCGAAGTTTTGGATTATGTGGGACAAAATGCTCGAAAAGGAGAAGACGTCCGCCAGACCCGAATAACCGGAACCAAAGAAGCCGCCAAGCTACGCGGGATCACGATACAATCAGTGCGAGACAGCTGCGTTAGACAGATCGGACTCATGTCTGTTGACGAGTTCGACCGTCTCATCACAGGATGGCGTGCAGGTAACCCTGCTGGCCTGAAAAAACAATTAATTGACAATGTATCTTCGCACCCCCACACAATCGACGAACATATGATCAATCGTTTCTTCGGTAATGGCAGATTGGTTAGAAGTGACGAGGAACAGTTTGAAACGGATCTTAGCGGACGCAAATCCAAAGCAATTGATGAAAGAGACGTGAGAAATGCGTACGAGAAGCGATTTAGAGATAGCGATTACTCGGTCCCAGATAGTTACTGTAGGCAGCAGGTTCGCAAAGGGCAGGGCATGTGGAGAGACGCCGTGTTGGAGAACTTCAGCTTCCAATGCTGTGTCTGTGGTCTGTCGGTACCTGAACTGCTTGAGGCGGCCCACATTTATGGCTGGAGCGACCGCAAGGATCTTCGGCTTCACCCACGAAATGGTTTGTGTCTTTGTGTCTTACATCACAGGGCTTTCGATAGTGAGATTCTAAAGATAGTTGCCGGAATAATTAGAATAGCCAAAGATATTGTCGGTGAAGCCAACGAAGCAAGCGAGAACACGTTGTTGCGCTTCGACGGTAAGAAGATCATTCAATCTAAGATAACCCCGCTATTTCCAGACACCTGAACAACGTGATGCTATGTGTTGAGGCTATCGAAGTCCGGTGAACTGATTCTCTTCAACAACAACCCGCAATTATGTCAACTACACTCACTGCGGAAACGTGGGAAGAAAAAAGTTCCGTCAAGGCTCCAGCATCGTTAACGGGATCTCCCTAACCAACTCCTTTCCCGCCTTAACCCAGACTTGATGGCAGTAGGGGCACGAGAAGGTTGATTTGGCTTCCATTACGTTACCACGCCAGCGGTATTCTAACGAATTGAGCTCAAGCATGCAACCACAGTTCGGGCAGTTCATAGGAAGCAGGAAGTCTGACGGGGATTAAGGAGGGTAACGCGAGTTAGGCCTAGGGACTGTGTTGAGAGAAAGTGTTGTTCCGTAGTCTACATTTGCTTCTAATTTCCTGTCACACTGCGCGCATACATCATCGTAATGTCGCCGCTGTCAGACCTAGGCGTTCCCTACTACTGACCAATGCCTTTTCCGCACTCTTTGCAAAAGCGACTATCCGAAGGAATCGTGGCCCCACACGCTGTGCAACTGAGTTCGCTATCTCGTCCAACTGCCTTTTCAATGTAAAGTCCTCCACCTGGTGCCGCCATTATGGTCACATGGTCACCGGCCTGCAATTGTTGGCGTTGAACCCACTCCCGTGGTAATGAAACAGTCAGAGTAGAGTAGCCGACGCGTTGAAGCTTTCGGACTCCCAAGACCTTCCTATCATTTTCTTCCATATTTCATCCAACCATTCGAAACCGGTGGGTGGGTACCGTCAAACCAGGCTGCCTCCAGAACATGACATCATGCCATTTCAGCGATGCTTTGACCAGCCGATGTTTTCGAGATTAGCAGTTTCGTATCGAAGGCATCTTTCACTTCATCCACGTGTGAGATTACCAGAATTTTCTTGAATCGTTGACGGAGCTGTCGTAGAATCTCTAGTGTGGCTTGGCGGCCTTCTTCGTCTAAGGCGCCCAGCCCTTCATCTATAATGAGAGTTTCGATTTTACCCTTGTAGCCGCTTCTCCTCGCTATGACCTCTGAAATGCCAAGGCGCAATGCAAGGTTGATTCTCATTCGTTCTCCGCCGGAGAAGCGAGTGACTGGATGTTTTCCCGTGCCGTCTTCGGCCTCGATTATGAGTTCGTCGGTTTGAGTACCGCGGCCGGTTGTCCGTCCGAAGCGGAAGTTGATGTTCATTCGTCCGTTAGAGAGTTCGCGTAAGATTCTTGAAGCCTCATCTTCTACCTCGGGAACAAGGTCTCTGAGGATCGCCGTTGGGATGCCGTCTTTACCGAAGGCCTCTTCAAGTATTTTGTATATCGGAATTGTTTCGGTTTTTGATCCGACCTCGCCTTTAATGCGTTGCAGTTCCTTTTTCGCCGTGTTGATCTGTTCCAAGACTTGACCTAGGTGCTTGATCGTCGAGTCCGCTTTTCCTCTCTCTTCGCGAAGTTCAGCGAGTGTCTCTGAAACTTTGCTCTTCTCTTGGTCGAGTTTTTCGTATTCCTCGGCCGCAGATTTGAGCTTCTGGAGTTTGGCTTCTGTTGATTCTTTGGATTTGGATGCTTTGTCGAGAGTTGCCCTCAGTTCCTTTTCCGTTTCCTCTAGTTTCGGTAGTCTAGAAGCCTCTGCCTCCAGCCTTGCCTTACGAAGTTCGAGTTGTTGAAAGCTCTCGATCTGTTCTTGTAGCGCGTCTAGGTGCGGGACAATCTCCTTCTCCAATTTCGTGGTATTTGCCCTAGTCTCCGCGCCGAATTTCTCGTGTCCGCTTCGAAGCTCCTTTAATCTCGTTTCGTATTGGGTAAGCACGTTCGTCCTATGCTGCTGATCCAGCGGCCTTTTGCAGACTGGGCATTCGGCCTTCTTCGAGTTTCGGATAGTTTTGTAGTGCTCATCCTCTTCTGCAATTAGAAGTTTGATTGAGCGAAGTCTTTCTTGCTTTTCGGCGATATTTGATGCAAGTTGGTCTTTGATTTTCAGAAATTCATCTCTTTCCGTTGCGACCTTTTTGCCCTTTGCGATTTCCTTGGTAAGATCGCCCAACTGTTTCTGAGCATCTTTGGTTGACTTAATCTCTACCTGTGTGTTCTCCAGTCTTGCCTTGCTCGTTCTCATTTCCCGCTCAAAGGCCTCAAATCCTGCGCGAGCGGTATCGAATTCGCTCTTCTTGGCCAAGGCTGCTTTGATTTGTTTTTCGAGACCCTCAAGGGTTTCTCCGTTCCGCGTAATTGCAGCTTGCAGCTTCTTGACCGAGGCTTTTGCGCCCTCGATGCCGGTTGAGGCTTCCTCTTCGGACGCGATGGCGCTAGACAACTGTTTTATGAGTTCGTCTGATGCTTCGACGTCTGCTTTGGCCTTGAGTAGTTTCTCGTGAGTGGTCTTCTTCAACTTCTCGTATGCTTCGAGGCCGAAGATTTTTGATAGAATTTCCTTCCGGTCGCCCGGCCGTAGACTTGTGATTTTATCCATTTCGTCTTGGCGCATTATGGTTGAGCTGACAAATGTCTCGTAATCCATTCCGATGATTTCTTCGACCATTTTCGATACGTTGCTTGTCCCGGCCTGAAGCGCCTTAGCGGTTCCAGAGATGAGTGTAGCTGTTCCCTGCCCCTGCCTTGTGGTCGTCCTCTCGACACTGTATGTATTTCCATCCTTTTCGAAGGTTACGGCGACGCGGGCTTGCTTTTCGCCATCCCTAATCAAAGCCTCGTTTCCAAGTTCTTTCCGTTCCGTTGCTGTGCTCCGGCCGTAGAGCGAGAATGTAATCGCTTCGATTATGCTGCTTTTTCCTGCACCATTTGGTCCGCTGATGCTTGTTGCGTCAACATTTAGTAGATCAATTGTTTGGGCTTCGCCGTAGCTCTTGAAATTCTCAAGCAGTATGGTTTGTAGGATCATGCTTCATCCTTCCTGAGGGTTTCATCGATTATTTCCTGGCCAATCTTCATCGCGAGGTTTCTGTCGCTCTCGGTGATTTTCAAGGTCTTTAGATACTTGCCCAGAGCCTGTGATGGCTCAAGCGTTCCCCCGAAGGCTCCCGTGGTTGCTTTCTTCTCGGTCACGATTTTCTCGTAGATTGATTGATTCCAGAACGTCTCCTTCAAGAGTCTGCTAACTTCATCCCTTTGCGCTGGTGTGAGCTGATCATTCAATACCATCCGTAAGCTCACTATCGCGCCGGTCAGCGGTTTGTCTGCAAGGGCATTCTTGATTGCGATCATAGGATCCGGCTCGGAACTGCAGTCAACCTTGATGTTGTACATATTGCGGGTAGCGAGCTCCACAAATTGCCAATCAGCTACGTGATTCGTGATTCTTACAGCGACAAAACCTTTCTTCTCATCTGCTTCGCTTATGTCGACTCGTTCGATGGAGCCTGGATACACTATTGGGACTTTGAATTTGATTGCTTGATGCTTATGCACGTGGCCGAGGGCGATGTAGTCGACCGTGTCAGTATCGAAGGTCGAGGGGAGTACGGAGTACTCTTCGCCCGTGGACCATATCTTCTCAGACCCCGCTAAGGCTCCTTCAACCGCCAGATGCCCGACCAGAATGCACCCATTCGCGCCCTTGCTACCTGCGCGAGTGAAAATATCGACCTCCTTTGCTATTTGTTCGCGAAAAGTTTGAGCCAGCAGATCCTTATCGAGTTTCGTTTTTCCCTGCTTCTTGTCGGAGGCTAACTTCACGGGATGCCTGTAGGGTAGTGCAAAAATTCTGATTTTTTCGCCAGAGCGACAGTCGATGTCCACGAAATCAGGCTTCGAAAAGAAGTAGACATTTGGAACCTTCATTTCAATAAATGGTTCAGGAGGGGCTGCGCGACCGGTTTTCGGCGCGTCATGGTTGCCAAGAAGAATTATAGATTTAATGTCCGCCTGAGAGAGGCGAACAAGGCGGGTGGCGAACATTTTAAGAATCGTAGGCGTGGACGAAGAGTCTTTGAAAATGTCACCGCACATTAAGAATAAGTCTGCTTGGTTCTTGACCGCATAATCGACTATTTGGTCGAAGGCGGCGAAGAAATCGTCGATTCTTCTACTCATTCCCGTGGTGGGATTCACGGGGGCATAGTTTGCTACGCCTAAATGGAAGTCTCCTGTGTGAATCGCTAGCACCATTACTCCTCCAGCTGTTTTCTGGCCTCCCGGTCCGTGAGTGGCCCATCTTCGGTGGTGATGGCGGATGCTTCCCATGACTTGAATAATTCCTCGTCGAAGTTTTTCACTCGAATCGTTACTGGTACAGGGACAGCGTACCCGAATAGCAGCGCCTCTTGTTGCTGTAGTGATGCGATGATCTGTTTGAAGTCGTCTGCATTTGCAACGCCGGCCAACGCTGCCCGAATATCCCTTTCGTCTACCATAGCCATGATCATTCGGGTCCAGATTTGTGAGCGTACATCCTCTTCGATTTGGGACGGACGTTGGTCAATGACGCATAGGGTTACCTTGTATTTTCTAAGCTCGCGTGCGATGATGCCGAAAACTGACAGCGAGGCCGCCTCGGTTCCGAGGAACTTGTGGGCTTCTTCAATGAAAATCATGAGCGGTTTCAGGGTCGATTTCGCTTTTGCTTTCTTCTCTTGAACCGCTGCGTTGACGTACATATCGTGGATGCGCCGGGAGATGATGTTCGCAACGATAATGTAAGCGGAGAGGTCGTCACCGAACCGCCCAAATTCCAGCACCACATTATTTCCGCGTTTGATTAAGTCAGCCACATGCGCAATTCCGCTTTTGTCTTGTGCAATTGTCTCAGCCATGAAAGAGAAACGCGCCATTCGAGCCTTCAGACGCCTTCGCAAAGCTGGAACTGTGGCTTCATGCAAGCCGCCGAGCTCCGTAATTTCTTCGTCCGAAACCTTATCGTCGAGGAGAGTCTTCAGCCATTTCTTGCCAAGCTTTCTACCCAGGATGTAGAGAGCGTCAATCATTGCCTGACTGAGGTCCATTTCTTGGCGAGTGAGGATTATGTCTTCGATTTCAACATCCTCATAAGTCATGTAAAATGGGTAGTCGAATTTTTCAGAAGAATCAGGGTCCAGAGTCACCACTGAAACGTTGTGCGGGAAGAGCCGCTTCAGTCCAGGAGAGGTAGTGGAGCTCTCTGAAATTGCACTGTAACCGTATTCATTATGCATGTCATAGATGAGGACGACTCCAAGTTTGCCTTTTATGATATTTCCTGCGACAATCTTTGCTAGGAATGTCTTGCCTGATCCAGCAACTGCGAAGATACCGGTGCTTCTCTTGAGGAGCTTTTCGTTGTCCAGTACGACTTCGTAGTCTACGCCTAATGGTTTTCCGATTGGGAAGAACCGTTTCCCATCTGCTTTGCCGAATACTCTCTCGATATCTTGGGCGATGGCCTCTCGAGCCGGCGATAAGTGCGGAGGCACTGACTTTGCTAGTTTCAGTTCACCTTCTTTGGCGCCGTTTGGGATCATCAGCAGCGGTTTCAGAGTCACGCGAACGTATAGGGAGCGACCTTTGAGGGCCTTCTTTACGAGCTCGTTTCCAGTACCGTCTTCCGGTAAGTTCTGCACTAGAACGTCGGCGAGACGTTCTTGGTTTGCGGCCAAGTCAATGTCCTTGACTATGGTCACGTAGTTCTGTCGTTCCCCTTCGACGATTACGTATTGGCCGACTGAGATGTTTTCAGGGGAGACGTTGGGTAGGAGCCGAACGACGAAGCCGTCGGTAAGGTTTGCTTCAACGATTTCTCCGAGCAATCTTACTTCAGCCTCTCAACCAGTTCCGAGATCATCTTAGGAGAGATTCGAGGAGCGACGGCCTTTTGATAGGATTCTAGCACTTGCAAGAGGAATGGTTCGCGTTCAGCCTTCTCAAGGGTGGCTACCACGTTGGTTAGCAGAGCGCTAACGAAATCGACCGGGTATTCGATAGACGCATCCTCAATCAGCCTGCTCATGTAATCTACTCGGAAGAGGGGGCTCCGGCGGTGGAATTCCCTTGCGAAGGTTGGCTCCGTGCGGCATACTAAGTCATGCACCATTGGGGCGTAGGGCGGCAGTCTATGCGAGATATTGTCAGATTTCTCAACATATCCCAGCACATAGAGAGATTGAGTAAGTCTCATCTTCTCGGATAAATCGGGATATACCTCTCGCAGTTTTTCGCGATTGAGTTTGAGGGGTTTTGGGATCCTAGTAATTACGTCGACGGGGACCATCTCTGAGGACTCTGCGGCGCAAACAACTTCTATGTTCCCACCTAGGACGCGAGCGAATTGTCCAAACTCCAACGATTTCCCTGGGTCGTAGACTTGAATCTTCACGGTAGAGAGAGTACTTTCTACGACTTCGCCAAATGGTTCTTGGGTCAAATTATCGATTCCCTCTTGAGTTTGCGTTTGGATGATTCAACGAGGGCCATGTGGAATTTTGTAGTCAGGTACCGATCGAGTATGTCGTAGAAACCTTCTCGTTCAGGCATGGTTATCACCGCTTTCTCATGTGCGCGTATCAGCACATACGGGTAACCGAACCCCAAAATTGACTGAGCCAAGGTGACAGCATGAATCCGTTCCAAGTCTTCATCGCTCATCCATTCGAAATAGGGAAATTCGAGGCGGACAACTTCGCCACCTGCAAGTTTAATGTACGTGGCTGAAATCTTCTCCCGATAGTCGCATGTGGAGGACTTGTAGAAACTAAGTATCTTCCTTTGTACGGTAAATGCCGACGACCTTTCTCCTGGAGCCAAGACCGACCCATAGATGGATGCGTCAGTGATACCAATCAGTGGATAGCAGGCGACATTCTTCATCCCCTTACAATCTACGATACATTGCTTGCAGGCAGTGGGGATCCGGTCACAGAGAATAGTGTACCTTAACGAATTTACCCAGTCCGCGGAACGTGAGGAGGCCAAGTACCCAACAATGTATGCCTTCTTTTTATCACATAATTCCAAGAGTTTGAGTAGATTTTCGACGACGCGACGTTTCGATGGGTCAGGTCTCGGGTCTAAGAATGAGTAGATGAGAGGCCCATCCATGAAGAGAAATGATTCTCGCGGTTTGGCGAATTCCAAAAGTTCGCTTGCGTGCTGAACTTCTGCTTTCAGGCGTTCAATGTCCAGGGCTTCCTTCGAGAGCAGGCGTTGCATACTCCCGTCATTCGTTAGAAGGTCGTCCGCAACGAGCAGCCGCGGACGAGATGTGCCGTGGTATTGTACAGGGTCACCGTAGAGGTAGGAAACGGAGCCGACGTTTACGACCGCGCAGGCGAATCGTAGGTGACCTTCAGGGTAAATTTGACTCCCATCAACGCTGACTATGAACTTGCCTCGCAGCGTTTCTTCGCACCAAGCTTGTTCGGCTCTGAACACTGGAAGGCTCCTAGGGTCGTTCGGGTGATCGTCGGTTGGGACGGCGAAGGAGTTTTCGCCTTTAGTTTTCAGCGAGGATTTCATGGCCTCCAAATCAAATGTGGTGGCCTGCATTGTCTTGATGGCTGTATCCAAACCTGACTTAGTGTGTTGAAGAGATTCGGCTATGAGGTCGGATCGCTTCGCTATTTCTTCTCGAAGCAAGTCAATATCTAGCAAGTTCCTCAAACACCTATTTCGGGCAACGATTCTTTCGCATTTCGCATTCAGATGACACCAACCCTGTGTATGCGTGTGTCATGTCCTTTCATCCTTTCTGAAAGCCGACTGCGAATCCGGTTGCGAAGCCGCCTAGCGCTGGAACGGCGATTGCGACTGTCTGGGCCAAAGTTGAAAGCCATGAAACGCTAGCAGAAGCAGCCGAGTCCAGTAGCGCGTAGAGCTTTTCCCAGTTGATGGTTATGACCCCTTCGTAGGTCAGGTACCCTATAGGGATTGCAATTAACGCCATTAACGCGGCCAAGACGACCAAGAGAACCTTCAGTAGCTTCTTGAAGCCCCAGCCGAGAGCCGCTCCGATTGTTGCGGCCCCGCCGAAAGATGCGACGACTTCCACAATCGATTTGCTTGCGCTCACTGCGATTCCTCTCCCTTAACGACGCAGCTTGCGCCAAGATAGACGACTGGTTTCAAGTCAAATCACTCAAACCACTATTAGTGCTCTTAATTCCATAAACATTTTTACGTTAATCAGTTAACGTTTACGCGCTCAGCAACCTAAGCGTAGTTAATGAAACGAATTATATCCTGCGCTGACTCGGTTGCTAAGTTAGTTTTGTTAACTTAAGGCGCCTAGTTTGACTGAGGTAGACGACAAGGACATAGCGATTCTAGAGTTGCTGCGTGAAAATTCCCGTGCCACCTACCAGCAACTATCCACCGACCTAGCGAAGTTCGCAATCGAAATCTCCACAGTCGGCGTCCTGAAGCGAGTTCAACAGTTGAAGGAGAAGGGTGTCATCAAGAATTTCACCATCAGAACTGACCCCGAGAAGCTCGGCTTGACAACGCCCATCCTGGTTCTAATTAGATTGCGGCCGAAGCCGATCAAAGATTTTGTTAAAGATATTCAGTGCGAAGAACTGCAGGACCAGCGTGTGCTGTCGGTCTTCACTCTTGCTCACCAGTTCAACGTGGGCCTTTTAGGCATATGGGAATCGAAGGAGACGTACGGACGCTGGAAAACGCGGTTACTGATGCGGCTGGACGGAGTCTTGGAGATGCAAGAATTGTTCATTCTGGATGCCTACAAATGGGAACAAGACCACGAAGTCCGGGTGCCCGAACACATCAAACAAGAAATCATCGACCTCACTAAGCAGAGAGGCCGAGATCAACCTCGTTGAGATTCAACTATTCCTAAACGATTTGGTCTTAGACTCGTGGGCAGTTCTTTCTGTGTAGCTCAAATATTTCTTCGCTGTTAGTTTCGAAACCGCACTTCGTACAGGTGTACCTTCTCACTTCGTCGCTAAGTGGCAAGGCGTCTCTGACGTAACAGTAGCTCTGTTGATGATTTAGCGTTTTTAGTTTCAACCAGCTCTCTGACTTAAGGCGACCACTTTCCACTGCCTCTCAGAGATGGCAACGGCGACGATGCTTTCGTTATCTGCTTGCATGGTTTACGGCAACAACCATCCTCCATGGAGAACCAAGATGAACATGACTTGCGAGTTTTGCCAGAATCGCGGTGGCGAATGGATTCAAGTCACGGTACTGCACAAACGCACGTTCGTCTTCAAACCATGCCCGCACTGCCAGAAACCTGGTGCGAATTCCCTCGATAATTTCTGAATCATCTCGATAGAGCTAGGTTCCATTCTTAGAACATCTTCGGGCTCTTGTTCGAGTTGTAAGCGTGATGGTTCGCGTAAAGATGGTATGGTATTGGAAGCGGTACCTGAGGAAGGCTCGGTACCGATGCAAACGTTACTTCCTCTATCTGCCAGTCTCGATTGGCGACGGGTTGGACCTTTCGGTGGATTATTTCGTGCGCTTCTTCGGCCCCGCAATCATACTATGGCCAAAGGACGTCGAGTTTCCATTGTCGCGATTAGAGAATCCGGAAAACGCCAATCATGAAAACAGGGTCGGTAACATCCATCTATCGACAGGTGCATGGCTAAGGGATTCAAAGGTGGATGCACGAGAAAAATTCCCGTAGCCCTTGTCGCGGTTAGAGAAGATTCTATCCCAGTCCAATGTGATTTGAAGTTAGCAACATTCGTGCTAATCTTGTTGAAATTCCGTAAGCCACAGATCTAACTATTCATGGGTTATGTCTGTTGAGCCGCGGCGCCGGAAGCGGAGGTTGCACCTGTACTTACGAGAGGACATAGCGGAAGCCCTCGAACGAGTTGCGGAGGATTCAGGTTTGACGGTTAGCCAGGTGGTAGAGATTGTGTTGGGGTTCTATTGGGAATTGAACAGTGTGGCCAGAAAAGCCGAATTCGTGGCCAACGTGCACAGGAGTTTTCACAAAACCCCCTAAGTACGGAACGGGTTAGTGGTATAGTTTTCTTGATGTGATTTGAGCGAAACTACGCAGATAGGAATACGCGTTAGTCGAGCTGAAGCTTCGGAAACGGTTTGGAATTTTGCTGTAGTCGGGCGTGGGACTGAACGCCTCTTCGCGGCCCTAAAGGCCTACGTTGAGAACCATGGTGGAAAGGTGAAGTACCAGCGCCTATCCGGCTACGAATTCCACGTTGAAGAAATCCTCCCCGAAACCCACGCAGCAAACCTTGCTGGGGTAGGAGCTTGACGAAGGCTGCGTTTGCGCCGGTGGAGCAGCCCACTGAATTGCAATGCGGACGCTGCGGCCAGGTAATCTACTCTGCGACCAAGTGGACCTATGATCGTGAGATGCTGCGGGCGGCTGTAGATGCGCATGAACATGATTGCCCGAACCACGAGAGGCAACCTGGAGGGGGTTGTTGATGGCGATCGTGCGAACTGGGAGTAGCAAGTATCCTTGGACCTGTACTGAATGCAACCAACTATTCACTGATGAGGATTCGGCGAAGGCGCATAGGAAGGAGCTTACGGATCGAATAGCGAAACTCCGCAAACATCTCGCCTTAGCGCTTCGGCACACCGAGACGCTTCTGAAGCATCAGAGGTCAGGCTTGACATACTGCCACACCTGCCATTCCTGGTACCAGAAATTCACCCACCACGAATGTCCGAAACAGGAAGAGCAGACTCAGCAGATTCTGGCTGAAGGGGGCGAGTGAATGAGCCATCTGGAGGTTGAAGATCGGCCCCCGCGTGTTGCCGTCTCGAAAGGATTGACATTACCCCTCGGCAACTACTCGAGCAGCCGCGCCGATTACCGGATTGAGGCTGATGTTCCGGATGGGTTGAGTGCGAAGGAAGCTCTAGCCGACCTTGAAGGAACCCTTGATGCCTTCCTCTCCAAGTTCAAGGAGGAGCACGGGGCGTTCAAGCAGGCAACTCAAGCTCCCGGTAATCCTGCTACGGAGAATAGCCAAGTACCCAGCTTGGATCCCAGCTTCCTGGATACATTGCCTTGGAAGGCTTTCTCGAGCGGGAAGGGCGAATGGATCTTTGCGAACGGGGAGGGCGCAGAACTTCTGTTGGAAGAGTTGACGCACGCGGACAAGAAAATCGCTGTCATAGGCTCGAGACGTTACCGGCTCAGCGGAGAGAAGGACCAGTTCATTCAACGCTTCCCCACGGAGGCAACGAAATGAGCAGGTATGCGACTGCCTTCGGCCGAGAATCCTCAGTAGCCATCACGAACCCGAACAGGCTGCTCTCGCCGAAGTTCTCTGTTCGCATGGACCTGCGGGATGAAGCGCTCCCGGAATTAGCTGAAACAATCAGCCAAGTTGGTGTCCTGGAGCCTCTCATCGCTCGAAAGACCGCGGCTGGTTTGGAACGGGTTGTTGGTGGGAGAAGGCAGAGGGCAGCGAAGCGGGCTGGGCTCACGGCTGTGCCAGTTATCATTCGGGATATGGATGATGCCACAGCCTTCGAAGCGCAACTCATCGAAAACCTGCACCACCGCAGCCTAAGCGATTACGAACTTGGCAGAGCCTTTGAGTACGCCCTCGCCAACTTCAAGGACCGCTACAAGACGCAAGAAGCCCTAGCAAAGCGGCTGGGCAAAACGCAGAACTGGGTTTCTCAACTCGTAACCGGGTACGAGACAGCTGAAGAGATGAAAGCCGACCAAATTATCACGCGCGTGATAAAGCCCGCCGAAATTGAGGGACTCAGCGAGTTCCAACTGCGACATTTACACAACATGCCCGCCGAGAAACGTGCTGAAATCATACAGAAAGTGACCGCCGAGAAGCCTCAGATTCAAACTGCGGAACCCTTCAAACCACCGGTTCCTTCGGGCAGGGAGCTCGAACAGACCGCTAAGGAACTCAAGGGTCCTACCACTGTGCCTACTGGCCAGTTTCTTCACTGCAAGAAGTGCAGCGCACCATTAACAGTGGTTCACAAGTCGAATGCGGTGCATTTGTTGAAACCGGTACGCGAGTTCGATTAGAAATGAGTCCCATCCAGGAACTCAACGTGATCTGTCCCTCGTGCAACCAAGTAATCCAGGCGAACTGGGCGAAGTTCAACGGCGTACTCTGGCATTGGGCGCACCTTAGGGATGATGAAAGGTTCGGCGAGGCCGTAGCTGTCTGTCCAAGCTGCACGAGCTACCTGACAAATGGCTACGTCATCAAAACCACATACCCAGACACTGGCCGCGAAGAGAAATCCTGCGGCGTCTGTGGCTTCACTCACATCAGGACGCTCCACAAACCGAGACCTAGAGAGGAAGAACGAGCGGAGGTTCCGGCCTAATGCAACGCGAACAACCACCTGTCCCATTTTCTGGCCTTGGCACACCCGCTAACCGACCGGTCACGCCGACTTCCACTGGAAGCCCTTTCATTCATTCTGGTTTGTGACCTAACAGAACAGTCTAACAGAACAGACTTGAAAATGCCAACTGTAACCTTCCATATTCCAGAAGAAAAGAGAGGTGTTTGGCAGCAGTTCCTCCAAATGATACACGGTGAAAGAGTAGGCGCCGGCAAGATCATTCTCCCCTGGATTGAACAATTCGTTGAGAACCGTTGGCCTGGCAACAGCCAATCCCGCATGACACAATTCCTAGGCCTAGCCCACCCTCCCCGTGAACGAGGAATAGATCAACGAGTTTGCCCACGCTGCACACGACTCATGATCTACTACCCCAACGACCAGAACCTGCTATGTTATGAATGTCAGCCGCGATGAGACCCCGCTCATGCCCCAGGTATTATACACAAGAATGACGGATACCTGTCGGTCGCACCAGCATACCCACACACGCAAAATACCCTGTAAATTCGGTCGGGAAATTTGACCGGGAAAAAAAGGGGGTAGTTGTCAGTGTCTGGGGATGTCATTGTTGCAGGTATTTGGCCGCCGCTGGGGAAATCATCAATATCACTGAGATGGTCGCCAAGAACGCGATTACGAAGGCGAAACCCATCCGCAAGAGAATTCCACGCGGAGCTCTGACTTTCCAGACGTACAGGAAAGCGACGAATCCAATAAGGGCGTAAGACCACCAGTACTGTGATAGCAGGTTCAGCGCCCTTTGGATCCAGAGTATGACTGGGTCTAGTGGCGATTGGCCGAGATAGATGTCCAACGCAGCCATATGCGATATCACCTCGATTGCTCACCTCCATTGTTGTCCGGCCGCAGGCAAAAACGAGAATTTTATAAACAGAACAGGGTACGTGTTACACCTGTACTGAGAAGAGGCCTCCCTCGGCCTCATTTGCTGCGGACCTCTGGGGGGCTTCTCCTTGGTTCTTGTTCTTGCTATGAGCCTCTGAGGATGCGATACGCTTCTATTGCGCTTTAATAGTTTTCGACAAAATTGTATAAAATTCTGTAGCCGACCAGCGGAGATTTTCATCTCAACCCAAACGTCGTGAATCATGGAAGCAACCGGTTTCGCGGGCGCTTGCGCAACAGACAAAACGTGTGACACTGAAACCCTTCACATTGTCTGGACGCGAACTCCCGTACCTGACGGAAAAGACCAAAAGCCGAAAATAACAAGCTTAGGGAGTCGACCTTGGGAGAATTCCAGGCGAAACAGAATGGAGACGTTCAATAAATCATCTTCCAAGCTTCTTGAGCTACAAACCGCCGCTTTCTTCGACACAATATTTCCAGAAGAATTTCGACGCTCACATGGGCTGGGCGACAACGCGATTGAACAGCGCCACATAATCATTTACGGCAGACAGGGTGTCGGCAAGACAAATTGCGTCAACTGGCTCGTACAACAAGCAGTCATACGCTATGGGAAAGAGCGAGTAAATGTCCAGTCCGAAAGTGGCGAGAATTTCGGATCTCTGCTAGTCTCCCGAAATTGGACAAACCAACCGGTACAGATCTTAGTCGTGGAAGACCTGACGAACGTCACGTTCAAGCGACATGGCGGAGAAATCCGCGACTTTTTCCTAATTAGACACATTATGGCTCAACGAACTGGCCTCATGGAAGGCATCTGCCTTGTGATATTCACTTGTCACAGATATCATGACACTCCGATTTCGTTTCGTTCCGACTATGATGGACTAATCGTGCTAAGCGCTCCGACGAATGATTTCGACCTAAAATTCATAGAACGCAAAGTAACACAGAACGGAATCGAAATACTCGACAAAGCAGAGAGCGACGGGCGTTTAGGAGTCGCTGTTGTCGCATACAGACGAAGCCTCCTTGGTTTCGTACAGATTCCATTAGCTTCGCCCGTAGAAACCGGCCACAAAGAAGCGCCCGTTCCCTATGCTGTGACGTATTCCACTCCCCAGAGCACCCATGTCACCCAAGACCTCGACCAAGACGTCGACCTCCTATTCAAACTCGAAACAAATTTTCGAAGACTCATAGATGAATTGGTAGTACGCTGGGAAAATTGGAATCCAAAATACAATAGCAGGGCGAACAGTATATTCATAATCTTGGGTCTGGCGGGCATCTTCTACGGGCTAACTCAAATGCGAATTGGCATCGTCATCATCGGGACCTTGTGGCTTACTGCCGCTTACTTGTACTGGAGAAAAAGCAAAAGATGAGTTGTGTTTTGCGTATATACGCCGCCGAGACCTACTAAGTACGAAGTCTGCCCCTTCTAGGGAATCTATCCCGTAGCTTTTTGAGCGCAGGCGGCCAACTCTATTCAGGTAATTATGCCGCTCTTCAAGCTCAGGATCTTCAAAGCTGAGAAATTGGAGACAAATAGCTCAGGCAAAGAGAAAGCGATTCAGAAAATATTTCAAGAGAATCTGTCCGCTATCCTTAATGTGGATTTTCTGAAAAGCGAGCATGTCACGAGTTCTGGGAGGATAGATACGCTTGGAATCGACAGGAATGGATCACCTGTCATCATCGAATACAAGAGAACCCAAAATGATAACGTCATCAACCAAGGCATTTCCTACCTTAAGTGGCTCCTGGACCACAAGGCCGAGTTTGAGAAACTATGCCAGGAAAACAGCGTGACCATTGAGATTGACTGGACATCGCCACGACTGATATGCATCGCCCAGAGTTACAGCAAATTCGACTTGGACACGGCTGAATTCCTGCCAATCAAGATTGAGCTATTGAAATACACAATCTACGACGGGGATTTGCTGTATGTGGACAAAGAGTCGCAAAAACATGAGAGGATTGCCACATCTAGGGTTTTCGAGAAGGCAGTTAGGATACCGCATGCTCGCCCATTGCAGGAATCATACTCTGTCGAAGGCCATTTGAAGAATGCCGGTGGAAATGTCAGAGAAATTTTCCTGAAGCTTCAAGAAAGTATCAAGAGTCTGGACGATTCCATCCTTGAGGAACCGAAGAAGAGGTACATAGCTTACAAACTCACGACCAATTTCGTTGACCTTGTCATACAGAAGAGCTCAGTAAAGATTTACCTCAACGTGCCCAGTGGCAAACTCAACGATCCCTACAATCTCGCAAGAGATTTGGAGAAACCAAAACATGTAGGCCATTGGGGGAATGGAGATTATGAAGTCGATGTCAGAGGTGGACAAGTAATTGAGAAGGCATTTGAGCTCATAAAGCAGTCCTATAGCTATAACAAGTGAAGCCTGTTGTTGTTTTTGAAGAGGTAAGTTGATTGTCGAGAGGCTTAGACGAGCATGCAACACGAAAACAATTCATAGAGAAAGCTTTGCGTGAATCCGGATGGTCGCCGATAGTTGATTTTGTCAAAGGCACGAAATATGCCACTGCAGCGGTCAGAGAATATGAAACAGCAGCAGGCCCTGCAGACTACGTGCTCTTTCATAACGGTGAAGCAGTTGCAGCAGTGGAAGCAAAGAAGCTGACCTTGGGTCCTCAGAATGTTCTTTCACAGGCTCAGCGGTATGCAAGAGCATTTGGGAACGGCAAATTCGAGTTTGGCGAATTTCACCTGCCTTTCATCTACTCTACTAATGGAGAAATAATCTGGTTCCAGAACCTGACAGAGCAGGCGAGCCGTTCTAGGCAGATTGACAAATTTCATACGCCTTCCGCACTGAGAGAATTCCTATCGTTAGACAGGACGAGAGCTCTGGAGTGGCTTGCAAACGTTCCGAATGATAATACCTTCCTGCGACCCTATCAACGGGAATCGGTAGATGCGATCGAGCAATCTTTGCGTCATGGGAAACGTTCTATGCTGTTAGCGATGGCGACTGGAACTGGAAAGACGTTTGTTGCAATTTCGCTTATCTACAGGCTGTTGAAATCGGGACTTGCTCGAAGAATATTGTTTCTAGTCGATCGCCGTGCACTGGCGGCTCAAGCGGTCGGAGCATTCTCGAGCTTCGAGCCCGAACCTGGACTGAAATTCGACAGAATATACGAAGTCTACAGCCAGCGTTTCCGCCGCGAGGACATGCCCGAGGAGTTCAAGTTTGATCCAAACGTTCTGCCGTCAGAATACCTAACGAATCCCCAGCCTCAGCACACGTTCGTCTATGTGTGCACAATTCAGAGGATGCGGATCAATCTCTTTGGGATGGAGGGAATGTTTTCAGAGATACCGGGTGAATCGGAAGTCGAGGAAGACGCAGAGAAGCTCGACATACCGATAAATGCATTTGATGTGGTAATAGCAGATGAGTGTCATCGAGGATATACTTCAACGGAAGAGGGTAAGTGGCGTCAAGTGCTAGACCACTTTGACGCGGTGAAAATTGGATTAACTGCCACACCCGCAGCCCACACGACGTCGTACTTCAAAGATATCGTTTATCGCTATGACTACGAACGCGCAGTAAGGGAAGGTTATCTTGTCGACTACGATGCAGTGGCGATTCAGTCAGATATCACACTAAAGGGATTATTCCTCAAAGAGGGCGAGGAGGTTGGCCTTGTTGACACCGAAACGGGCAAGCAATCATTTGACGTTTTGGAAGATGAACGGGAATTCGATACCACGGACCTGGAACGGAAGGCTACAGCTCCAGACCGAAACAGAAAAATCATCAAGGAATTCGCAAAACATGCGCTTGCTCAAGAGAAGGACTTCGGCCACTTCCCGAAGACGCTGGTCTTTGCAATCAATGACATGCCGCACATCTCGCATGCAGATCATCTTGTTGACATGCTCAGGGATGAACTCGGAAGAGGTGACGCATTCGTGCAGAAGATTACGGGCAGTCCGACAGTCGATAGACCCCTACAGAGAATCAGGGAGTTTAGGAACAGACCTCTTCCTGCGATTACGGTTACGGTCGACATGCTGACGACAGGGATCGATGTGCCGAAGATAGAAAATCTTGTTTTTCTACGTCCCGTGAAATCGAGAATTCTGTTTGCGCAGATGCTGGGCCGAGGGACCCGAAAATGCGACGAGATCAGCAAGACCCATTTCACTGTTTTCGATTGCTTCAACGGCTCGCTGCTTGAATATTTCAAGAAGACAACCGACTTCACTGCAGAGCCGCCGACAAAGCCTACCAGAAGCATCAAGGAAATTGTTGACGCAATTTACGACAATGAGGACAGGGCTTACAACGTTGGAGCTATCGTCAAGAGGTTGAGAAGAATCGAAAAGAATGTCTCGGCCGAGGGACGTGAGCTCTTCATGCAATTCATCCCTGAAGGAGACATAGGCGCATTCGCTCAATCCCTTCCAACCAAACTGACCAGGGATTGGGCAGGCACTATGAAGACTCTAAGAAGTCAGGGATTTCAGGACCTCATGGAAGAGTATCCGAAGGCACCGAAGACCTTCGTCGTTGGCTACGAGGCAGAAGACAAGGTCGTGTCAGAATATATCTTCAGAACCAAAGACGGAAAAGAACTCAAGCCGCAGGACTACTTGATTGCCTTCGAGCGATTCGTCAGGGAAAATCCCGATCATATAGAAGCGCTAGGCATACTCCTGGACAAGCCATCTCATTTTCACACCAAAGAACTCACTGAGCTGAGAAAGAAACTTGGCTCCAGACCGGAACGATTCACTGAAGAGAACCTGAGGCGGGCATACCACAGCGAATTAGCGGATATCATTTCCATCATACGGCACGCAGCGAAGGGCGATCCGCTGCTTTCCGCAGACGAAAGAGTTGACCGTGCGATAGCAAGAGTCAAAGAGGGAAGAAAGTTCAATCCCGAACAAGAGCAATGGCTTCAATATGTCCGGGACCATCTCGTGAGAAATCTCGTCATCGACCAGCCAGACTTCAAATACATTCCATTCTCTAGACACGGCGGATGGGAAAAGGCAAACCAGATATTTGACGGAAAGCTTGCGCCATTGCTTGAGACAATCAATGTAGCGATGGTGACAGCATGAGCGAAGTAGTCGGCAAACTTTGGGGTTTTTGCCATACGTTGAGGCATGATGGAATCGGGTACGGCGATTATATCGAGCAGCTGACATACCTTCTGTTCCTGAAACTCGCTCAGGAGAAAGGAGTCAAGCTTCCGAAAGATTGCACGTGGAACGACCTTAAGATAAAATCAGGGACAGACCTACTTGATGCATACATCGAGATTCTACGCTCACTTTCGAGACAGAAAGATATGTTGGGTGATATTTTCGCGGGGTCGCTGTCCAAGTTCAGAGAGCCTGTAAACCTCAAGAAACTAATCACGTTAATCGATGAGACTCAATGGACCGCAATCGACGTCGACATCAAAGCCCAAGCATACGAGGGTCTTCTTCAGAAATATGCTGAAGAAGAGAAGGGCGCGGGCCAGTATTTCACTCCGAGGGAAGCCATACGCTGCGTCGTAAGATGCATTAAGCCGGACTTTAGAGAAAGATCTGATTTTACGATTCACGATCCCGCTGTCGGTACAGCTGGGTTCCTAATCGGGGCTTATGAGTGGACGATGAAGCAGACGAAGGAAGGCGCACTTCTGACAAGAGAGGATAGGGAAAGGCTCCAGACAAAGACATTCTCGGGAGGAGAGATCGTCATCGATACGAGGCGTTTGGCGCTCATGAACCTGTACTTGCATGAGATTCAGGCTGAGATCTATTACGGCGACTCATTGGCGGAGGGTCCCCACACCTCGAAGCGATATGATGTTGTCATGACCAATCCACCGTTCGGGACAAAAGGGGCAGGTCAAGCTCCGATTCGAGAAGACTTTACAGTTAAGACAGCCAACAAGCAGCTGAATTTCGTTCAACACGTAATGTCGATTCTCAAGCCGAGTGGAAGAGGCGCAATAGTCGTTCCTGACAATGTTCTCTTTGAGGAGGCTGCAGGCAGGGAGGTTCGCAAGTTATTGATGGAGGACTGCAACGTTCACACGATACTCAGATTACCGATCGGTACCTTCACGCCCTACTCACCTGGAGTAAAGGCCAATATCATCTTTTTCAGAAAAAGCGAACCGACAAAAGAACTTTGGATTTACGATGATCGAACAAACGTTGAGAAGATTGCAATTCGCCATCCATTAACCGCTAATTCCTTCAAAAACTTCGAGTCATGCTATCATGCAAATCCTCGGAATGAGACTGAACGCTTCAGACGGTTTAGTCGCGAAGAGATTGCAGAGCGAGACGATAACTTAGACATATTTTGGTTGAAGGACGACTCGTCAGGAGACCCGAGCAAATTGCCTGACCCGATGGAACTGGCAAGTGAAGTGCTTACTCATCTTGAAACTGCGCTAGCATCTGTCAACGAAATAATCCTGAAAATGGGGAATACTGAGCAGAGAGGGAACAGTTCATGATGGACGATGTTTCAGAATGCCTTCCAGCAGGATGGAAACGCGTTAGTCTCGAAGGCGTCGTTGAATTCCTTGATAACAGAAGGGTTCCGGTTAACGACGAAGAAAGAAAGCGACGCATTGCGGGTAAATCACCATCTGAGCTTTTTCCCTACTATGGCGCCAATGGACAGGTGGGCTGGATCGATGATTATCTCTTCAGCGAACCGTTGATTCTTTTGGCTGAAGATGGCGGTTTCTTTGAAAAGATAGGAAGGGTTGCATACAGAGTCGATGGAAAGACATGGGTCAATAACCATGCCCACGTCTTGCGACCAGTGCCTAGCATAAACTTCGGATATGTTCTGCATGCCCTTAACGCACAAAATCTTATGCCGTTTGTAAGCGGAACAACTCGCCTCAAGTTAAATCAAAGCAATGCAAGGAAAATCCCTATTCCACTTGCACCAGAGAGACAGCAGAAACTCATAGTGTCCAAAATCGAGCAGTTGTTCGCAGAAATCAAAATCGCTAGGCGAGAGATCGCTAAGATTTCGGAGATCGCAAGAAAATTTCGTCAATCTATTCTGTCCAAGGCATTTCGGGGAGAACTCATTGAACGCAATCCCAATGATGAACCTGCACAAAAGCTTGTGCAAAGAATAAAGCAAGACCATCGAAGGACGTGGGAAGATGAGCTAAGGGCGAGAGGGAAGGATCCCAAAAGATACACGTATAATGAATTTGAAACAACAAAGATTGAAGGGCTACCCGAACTGCCCCAAACATGGACTTGGACACAGATTGGTGCGGTGGGCGAAGTTGTTACTGGCAAGACCCCTCCGACGTCAAACAAGCAATTTTATGGAAGGGCAGTTCCGTTTGTGAAACCGGGAGACCTCGACACTAGAGGTCTCATAACCGATTCGATGCAATTCCTCTCCAAAGAGGGTGCACAATACGTGAGGCCCATTCCCGCGTACAGTGTAATGGTGACATCAATTGGCGCAACGATAGGCAAGACTGGCATCAGCGGCAAAACCGTCGTCACCAATCAGCAGATCAATTCGATAGTGCTCCCCCAACTCATAGACCCTTTTTTCGTCTATTACTATTGCGTGTCGGACTTTTTTCAGAACCAAGTCAGAGCCAACGCATCCTCAACAACGCTCCCGATCCTGAATAAGACACGTTTTGAACATCTGCCATTACCGGTAGCACCGACTTCCGAGCAAGAAGCAATATCAGTGCGAGTCAAGCAGACGTTCGCCAGATGCGAGGAAATTGAAAACGCTGTGGCTATTTCAACGGAACGGCTAGACCGTCTTGAGGAATCAATACTCTTCAACGCATTCAAGGGGGAACTTGTCTCACATTACTCTAGTGACGAACCAGCGTAGGTTCTTCTGGATGGATAGAGACTCAGCCTGCGGCATTGTCAAAGAAGGGAAAAGCGCAAAATGTCCTGGAGTTAGCAAGTCCTGCAAACGTTACTTCCCAAGCTCAATATCGTCAATGTCGTCGCGACCGCAGAACTAAGACAATTCATTGATCTTACAAAGCTCGTCCGTGTAAGGGGCTTCCTATATGACACTGCCATCTACAAGTGTGCATACCTCAAGGACCAAAAAACTAACGCGAAAGTTTCCATCTTTTCCACAGGCAAGATGATATCGATAGGATCGAAAAGTTTCCTAGATGCAAAACATGATCTGAACTATGCAACCAAACGACTTGCAGAACTCGGACTAATCTCAGCCACGAAGATTAAGGTTGAGCTTCAGAACATAGTCGCCACAGGGGAAATAGGCAAGCCAATTGATATTGAGAAATTCTCAGTGAACCTGCAAAACATCATCTACGAACCTGAGCAATTCCCAGGAGCGATCTATTACAATAAGGAATTGGAAGGAGCACCGATTCTGATCTTCGCAAGCGGCAAGGTGGTTATTGCAGGATTAAGGGACGAGCGCTTACTGCAAGTGGCAAGGAGAGTTCTGGTAAATCTAAAGAACATGTGAGGCTGGCCTTACTCGAATAGCTATCCTCCAACTATCCTGCTTCTTGAACCCCTTCAGTTTTCCTATCTCACACGATTCTGAGGGCTCATTAAGATGACTCTCATGCTCCCAGCGAGTTCGTTGGCTACTCTTTTCGGTATCGTATATTCGCGTCCATGCGACCTACTATAGACCTTGAATCCTTTATGACATGAATCGCATCGGAAATTCCTTACAGTAAAGTTTGCATTAATGAACTAGAGTTTTCTTTTCCCGATCTGGTAAGTTCTCTAAGAAGTAGCGGATCGCTTCCCGGTAGATAGCGCTTCGGTCGGTGCCCCTGGAATTGGCGAGGCGGTCAACTTTCTCCAGGACGGATGGTTCTTCCCTGAATGATACGGGCTCCGTTCGCCCTTCAGGTGTTGCCATCTATCCTCGTACGGTGCCATACCCCGCGTGACCTAATGAGATTTCCGCACGCAAACAGTGAAATTCACCCCTAAACAGTCTCCAATCCCTATTTCGAACCGTATTTTTTCTCCCGCGAATTAGCGGGGTGTTGTCATGGCTAATTCTGCATGGCATTTTAGGAAGCTGGAGACACCACGCCCGCTGCCCACTTCGATCGCCACACGAATGCAACTCTTCCATGAAGCAAAAAAGAGCAATCAGATACGCAGCCTTCGGGCGCGAAGCAAGCAGGCGCAGGACCAGGACCGCCTCACCAAGCGCTTGGAGAAAACACGCATTCTCCAGGAAGCCCACTATGATAATGTGAACAGCATCGGCGAAGTGGATGCCTTGACGAGTTCTACGGTCCTAGACATTAACCGTGCAGAGGTCCTTCGCGATCCAAAGCGCCGCTACATCCACCCGTCGCTACGAAACTGGTAGGCGTCGTCTTGTCAATTGCACGCGTTTACTTGGATGGGAGGGAAGCAGGCCCTAGTTCCAAAACTCCTGCCCCTTCTTCCTGACCACGAATGTTATGTTGAACTATTTGCTGGGGCGGGAAACCTTCTTCTCGCAAAACTGCCCAGCCAGGTGGAAGTTCTAAACGACATCGACGAAGAGTTAGTCAATCTTCTACGCGTCATCAAGACGAGGCCGCAGCTGCTCATCCGCACGGCCGGTCGAATCCCGTACAGTCGAACCTGGTATGAGAGGCTTCAACGGGAAGTCAAAACTGGGCCGCTGACCGGCAGTAAGGTTGAGCGCGCCGCAAAGTTCTGGTTCTTGATCAGGGCCAGCTTCTTCGGCCACCCGAACAAGGGATGGCGCTTCGCCCTCAGAACCAGCGAGGCACAACGCCTCGAGAACGGCCTACGACAAATCCAACCCGTGGCCAATAGACTTCGAAAGGTCTACGTCGACCGCTTGGACTTTCGCCGTTGCATCAAGAACTGGGATGGCCCACGGACATTCTTCTACATTGACCCGCCCTACTACCAAGCCACTGCATACCGAAAAGGTGTGAAAGAGTTCACGCCCACGGATCACGAAGACTTGGCTCTCATCCTGCGTTTCGTGGAAGGCAAGTGGCTTCTGACATTGAACGACCATCCCCGAGTCCGTGAGCTCTACCGCGGTTACGTGCTAACGGATGTGGACACGCAGATGGCCACGTGGAAGGGCCCCGCAGGCAGCAAGCGCCCGCGGCTGCGCCAGTTGATCATTCGCAATTACAAAACGAGGTGATTTAGCATGAGTGATAATCCTCCGGGCGCTACGCCACCGGTTGCTCCATCAGTCAACACCAGCACCACTAGTACGCAGACCAGTGTCGGGAATCCACGGGACATACAGGGAATCCTGGCTCTCGTCTTTGTCGGTGGGACTTTAGGAATAGCTGCCGCCGCAATTGTTCTCGGGGCAAGCGCTGTAACTGTTCTTTCAGAAGTTCTTCCGCTGACTGGAACCATAATCGGATACTACTATGGTCAGAAGAGCCAGCAGTAATTAGGTGGTGAAATGTTTGTCAAATGGAAATGGTGTCCTAGCGAAGCTTGCAGGCATGCGGCAACGGTTCATGACCGAGTTCCAAGCCGAAGCCGCCAACTTCCGTATCAACGTCCAGCAGCTGCGTGAGAAGTACCTGAACGAAATCATCGACGTCACCTTGACCGATGTGAAGGTGTCGGATGTACAACGGGCCCTTGACTTCTTCAAACCATCCCAGGAATCAGTTACCGTCATCCCGCAGGAAGGACCCGCAACCGTACTCCCAGCACCCCCAACTGTTGAACCAGGAGTCGCAGTAACCCTCGCGTCGCCTGAGAAGCAACCGATGAAAGCGAACCGGCGCCCCGTCTATGGAACCTGCCCAGCCTGCAACTCACCCGTCTGGGAAGCGCAAGCGAAGTTCTGTTCTCAATGCGCGTACCCTCTCGATGAGAGGTAAGCCGCGTTGCGGAACTACGTTAAGGAAATTCTAACGGCGGTCGACAAGAAAGTGACGTTCATCCGACGTTCGGCAATTCAACATATCTTCGGTGTGACGAAGGAAGCTGTCGCCGACGTCATGGACGCCCACCTGGAAACTTTGAGTATGGTCTTCCTCACAACCTGCTGGGCCATCGGGTACGGCTGGTTTGAGGCCGTGATCGGCATCGGATTTCTCCTTGGGATCCCGGGCGCTGTTGGCGGCAAGGTTCAATGGTACTCTTTCCTTGGCGGCTTGTATAGTTCCTACCATCTTTTTCTTGGTTTCACAATTTTCTGCATAACGTTCGGGATTGGTTTCCTGAAATTCAACCGCATGCTCTACTACCGCAAGCGGTACCTACTCTTCACATCCCTGGCCAGCTACCCCTGGGCTTTGACGGTCCAGGACTTTGCGTATTTCTTCTTCTCCCCCATCTTCAACGCCGGCAACTACGAACTGAACAGCCACGCCTGGACCTGCCAAGGCCTCAACCTAGGCTGCGTGGTCCTAGCAAATCCGTGGAAATCGAATGCTGACTTCATCATCCCGCGATGGTACGGTGTCACCCTAGCCATCGCAGCGGTTCTGTTCTTCCTGGCGTACAGATCTGCCCTCGTGAATCTCCTGGTAACCCGCCAAGTGATGAAAGAGGCCGGTTACCTCGAGAAGATCCGCGTACCGGTCAAGCAGATTCCTGTTTCTACACGATGGAAGGCGGCGCCGGAGAGGTCCCCCTCTCCAGCCCCACCAATTCCACCGAAGGTAACACCGCAGGTGAAGCCTGAGGTAACTCGCATCGTCGACGAGGACCATGAAGCATTAGTTCGTAAGTTGCGTGAACGACTTGAGAGAACCGGAGGAACATAGTGGGCCATCGTTAAGCGTGGAGAAACGTTGGCTGGCCAGCGTCATCGTCAGCCTGATTCTTTCTACATTCATCGTCGCAATCGTAGTCATGCAGGTGCTCCAGGACTTCACGCCTATGGACTCGCTGCACTATCTCGTTATCCTAGTCTGCGGCGCGATTATTCTAACCCTAAGCATCGTTGCGTTCATCGATTATTTCGCCGTGGAGTTCAGCATCAACGTGCACCGCCAAGTCACAATTTCCAAGAAAGAACTGATGGCACAGAAAATCGCTGAGAGGCGAAGAAGGCCATGAGTAGTCAGCCGCTTGTCGTCTGCGGTCTATGTGGGACAGTCGTCGACCAGGGGAGCGCGAAGAAACGGACGGTTGAAGCCGACAAGGGTCCCGTTTCTGTCTGGGTTTGCAAGACTTGCACGTATCTCGGTTCTGAAGAAGCGACCCGGAAGTACGTCATGAAGGAGCAGAAGAAAGTTGGTGGGTAGAGACCTGGACGCTGGCCTAGAGAAGGCCCGGGAAATCACGCAGACTATCGAAGCGCTGAAGCGCGGGGACCGAGTTCTCGTTGTGTGGCATGACGCCTGCCGAGTAACAAACGACCCTGACGTTCGCCCCGAATATTATTCGACGCCGAAGGAAACCCAGGGAACAATCTACGACTGCGTCCCTGATCCCGACTTTCCGGACATATTCTATTTGATCATAAGCGGGGAAACGACAGGCGGCAAACCGGACTACTACGACTCCATCCCCACTGCGTGGGTTGCAAAAATTGAACGCCTCGAGGTCTCAGCCGGGAAGCAAGTCAAGAAGGTGCCGAAACTGGTCGCTGAAGCGTACACTGTGAACCGAACGCTGACCTACAAGAACCTAAATCATGACTCACGCGGCGCCCGATTGAAGACCCCGCAGAAATACGTTGAGGAAATCGTGAAGGTCGTCGACCGCGATGGTGAAGAAACGGAAGAGGCGTGAATCCCTCAAGCAGAGGCTTGAGGCCATAATCATCAGGGTCCCCATCACTCCGACCACGGTTACCGCGGCGCTCCTTCTCATTCAACAGGTCATCGAACTCGCCCGCGTTGTGAAGGTTCCATTGCAAGTTGAGAAGGTGGCCACTCTGGAAGTTGTGAAGGTGGCGCCGCCAGCTGCTGTGATGGTTGCACCTGTACCAGAACCTATGAAGGAGGGAGAGACTTGAAGAAGAAAACGAAAAGGCAGGTCCCGATAAGCGCCGTACTCGTCGTGGTCGCTGTTGTGGCGTTAGTTTCCTTTTCAGTCGGTCAAGTTACCACTCCGGTGCAGTATTTCACGCAGTCCGTAACTACATTCAGTGAGTGGACGACTAAGCAGTTCTACCCGATGGGCGGTTACACTTCAGTCGCCACTGAAACATGGGGCCGAGTCTGCGGCAACTCACCGTGGAACATGACGAACATCACAGCCCAATGCAACAACGAACCCATCCCCGAATTCAGCGGCATCGCCATCGTAGCCTTCGCAGTTCTCGCTGCCTGCCTCTACCTGTTGCGGCGCCGGCGTCGCTGATGAAGAAATCAGGGATTCTAATCATTCTCGCAGCCAGCCTTCTACTTCTCAACCTGGCTGATGTCGCATCCACGTGGATAGCTATTAGCACAGGAAAAGGGATTGAAGCTAACCCGATAGTACTGCTCCTAGGCGGACCGTTCTCTCCAGTCTCGTTCTTCATGAAACTAGTCGTCATCCCAGCAGCCATCCTATGTTTCGCCTGGTGGTTGGCCCGCTGGTCGAAGGATCCCAGGCTGGCCATAGCCACCTTGATCATGCCGGCTGGAGTGCTCGCAGCCGCCGTCGCTAACAACGTCATGGTGGCCGCGAAGAAAGTGGAGAAAACCGCGAAGAAGGGCCAGAAGACAGTTGCCAGGGAAAGGTAGTCCTCATCTTCACTATAGAATCCCACGAAAATACCTGCTTGACCTTCAACTTGAGGCACGCAGGGCTGGAATTACCCCATCAAAGGAGCTGCGTAACATATTGAAGGACCATTTTGAGAGGGTGGCCTCCACCCAAGCATCGGGTGGCCTCCACCGTGAGACATTGACCCGCCTAACGAAACAGTACATAATCCGCGCTCAACAGTCCCGGCAAGTCACCAAAGTTCCCATGAAGGATTCGAAGGAACCTGGTCTTCCAGGCACAGCAAAGCGAAGTGAACTGGAAACTATTGTTTGGCAAGCCGTCCAGGCAGCAGTAACCTACAGCAAAACAGAGGAAGATTCTGAAATGCGGTTGCTGGCGCTTCGAGTTGCCAACGGCCTCATGCGCACAGAACTAGCGATTCTCAAACACCAGGACGACGCCTTCGTGGACGCCCTCCTGGAAGAACTAGGAGCCGATGCCGATGGGCTGGCGGCAAAAACTCGGAAAGGAAGCTAAGGAGCGCCGCAAAGGCGTTGTCGAAGTTACCGGGGCATTTCAGCGACTGAAGGAAATTGCTGCGAAGGGCCCGGTAGCGTTCTGCAAGGAAGCCCTGGGATTCGAACCCACGGATTACCAGGCCAAGTTCCTCGAGAACAAGACGCAGTTCATTGCGCAGCTATGGTGTAGACAGTCCGGGAAAGACCATTCTGCTTCTAGCAAACTGTTCTGGTACGCGGTTGCCAACGATGGGGTGCAGCTGGCAGTTGTGGGCCCCAGTTTTCGGCAAAGCAAGTTGGTAGTTCGCAAGATCAATGCGTTCATTCAGCAGAAGATTCCAGTCCCGTACCGGGAGATACTCGTAGGCCGGAAGCCTCTCAAGACGAAAGTTTGCCTGGTCAACGGCTCAATCATTGAAGCCTATCCCTGTAATCCAGACACCATACGTGGGCCAACGCTGAACGGTATCCTTGCCACCGAGTTCAACTTCGTCCGTGAAGATGACGAGCTATACGATGCGATCCTTTTCACGCTTGGAACCACGAACGGTTTCTTCATAGCCAATTCAACGCCCTGGTCCCGTGACCACATCTTCTACAAAATCTGTAAGGACCCAGAGTTCGACGACTTCAGCCGTGATCACGTCACCTGGGAACAGGCCCTGGAACCGAACGGGCCCCTGAAGAAAGGAATCCTTGCGAAGATTCGGAAACAGTTTGGCAACGACCCCTGGAGATGGCGCCGTGAGATGGAGGCCGAGTGGAGTGAAGACGACGATTGCTGGCTCCCCACATCCCTGATTACTGATTGCACGGACCCTGAATTGGAGATTAAGGAATTTGGCGGCGAACTCCGCGGCTTCTGGTCGACCGACCTCAGCACAGACCTCCCGCGGTGATTACTGGGTCGGAGTCGACCTCGGAAAGAAAGTGGACTACAGCGTCGTGGCCGTGATCAGGAAGGACGGCGATATCTTCCGGCTTGTGGGCATGAAGGTCTTCCCGCTTGGAACAGACTACACCGGGGAAGCAGGCGTTATCGGCTTCCTGAAAGTTCTCAATCAGAAGCTGCCAACGATTCACAAGTTCCTGTTGGACCAGACCGGCATTGGGGAGAGCGTCGTAGAAGACGCAAAGAGAGCGGTGCCGCATGTTGAGGGCGTAATGCTCTCTGAGCCATCCAAGCAAGACATCATGAACTTCCTCAAGATGATGATGCAACAGAAGCGATTCCTAATCCCCTACCAACTAGAACTGGCCAACGAACTGAACATCGAACGATTCCAACTCACGAAGACGGGAAAAATCCAGTACAGCCACCCGGATGGGACCCACGACGACCGTACCTGGGCCCTCGCCTTGGCACTATACTCGACCAGGGGGCCAGCGGTCCCTGGTTTCAAACCAATCACCAGGAGCTTCTGACCTTGCAAATCGTGAAGCCGTTCCTGCAGCTGCTGAAGTTTGGTGTTAGTGGGATCCTTGGCGTTGCGATCAGCACGTTCCTCTTCTACGGATTTAGGATGCGGCTGCCGGTGATCATCTGGCTGCTAGGCTTCTGGATTTACATCTACCCCCTCAACGTCTGGGAGATGGCCTTCTATCTTCTCACAACGATCATCGGCGGAACGGTCCACTTTCTCGTGAGTAAGGTCTGGGTGTTCAAGAAGTGACAAAGGCGAAGAACCGGCCCTGGCCACGCAAGCGTAGTAAGCGTTCCGCTCATCCCAAGCGTCCCGCGACAAGTAAGCAGCCGTTGATGGCCAACAAGCGCGGCGATACAGGCAAGCAATATCGGGCATTAGCCGGCACTAGATCTGCAGGGGCGGCGCCGCTAGGTGATTTCTCGGCGCTCAAGAGAATCCCAGGCGTCACGGTCAAGGAGAACACCATCAGCCTCCCCTATCCTGGAACGCCGGCCGGCATTCGAATCGCCATCCATTCCAGTTCGAGGCGTGTTGCTGAAGCAGCTGCGAGGCAGTTGAGCGGCCTTCCCTCAAGCCGGCTGCTCTCTGCGGCCAAGTCCAAGTATTACCTGGGCATGACGCAGACCATCTTCGAAGCCTACAAGGCGATGGAGAAGCATTACCGCGCCTACCGCATGGACGCCATCGTGCGCGGCTGCATCAACGCCCTCGCATACTGGTCCACCAAAGAATCTTTCGACACGGTCTTAGAGCCCGTTGGCGAAGGCCTCACACCTGAACAAGAGCAAAAGACCATCGCTGATAACCTGCCGTTGAAGCAGTGGCTTGACAAAGTCAACCTCCGCGTCGACCTCGACCACGTCCTCCGAGTCGCAATCATCAAAGCCAAAATATACGGGAAGGCAGGCTTCGAAATCGAACTCAACGAGAAGAAGGAACCAGGCCGCCTGATCTCCCTACCCCTCCTCAGCCTATTCGACCTTCGTCCCGACGTCAACGATGATTGGCAGCTGCTGGGGTTCTGGTGGCGTGGCCAGAAAGACTTCTACGCCACTGAAGAGCTGCTCTACTTCACAAACAACTCCCTAGAATCAGACTATGAAGGCATCAGCGACATTGAACCCGTCCTGGACGACGTGGAGACTAGGGCGAAGATTCGCATTGAAGACCTGAAAGAGGCCGCGACAACTCTCTGGGCCGGCATTGCAATTCACAGCCTCGACGTCGACAAGCTACCCGCTGGCCTGACGGACGCCGACGTACAAGCCATCATCGACGCACACATCGCAGCGCTACGGCCTGGCAAGCATGTGGCCACAGACAATCGTTGGATCATTCAAGTTATCGACCTGAAGCCCGACCTGCAAAGCCTCGTTGCAGTGAAGAACGACCTGGACCAGGAGATCATAGGCAACTTCCAGGTTCCGAAGTTCATTCTCAACCGCACCGAATCCGTGAACCGGGCCACAAGCTACACGCAACTGGAATCCTTCGTCGACGGACCCATCACCGACATTCAGCGGTGGATAGGACGCGTTGTTGAACAGCAATGGTACGTCCCCCTAACCCGCGCCTACCTCAAGACCCCTAACGGCCAGGATCCCCCAGTCCGAGTTCGGCATCGGTGGCGTGAGATACGCACAACCGACTTCTTCCAACTCCTAACCGCAGTCGCCACAGCCTACGACGGCGGCCTCGGCGTGATTGACAAAGGGAAAGCGTACGAAATCATGAGGGATGGGCCAAGCGCCAGGTTCGACCCTGCTGAACTCGAGGAAACAGAAGAGACGGAGCCATCTGGCCAATGAGATCCCGCACACAAATCGAAGGTGATGCCAAAGCGGGGCAGCCACTGAGTCCTCTCCTTCTCGAGGTATTGCTGGACATGCGGGACCTGTTGGCGCGTTTGAGGCGTCAGACAGCGATTGTTAATGATACATGATGTGAAATCGAGGAAGGTTCACAATAACAAGATGGAACGGATGAACGGTGAAATTAGAGATAGGGAACGCCTAATGTGAGCCTTAGAAAAGCCCGATACCCCGATTCTGGGCGGGTATCAAATTTTCCATAACTACATTCGGCCACACATGGCACTAGACGGAAGAACACCTGCGGAAGCGGCAGGAATAGAAATCAAAGGAAAAGACAAATGGCTAACTATCATACAGAACTCGGCAAAATCCTAGTATTCTACCCCCACCCTCCCCCCGCCGCCAGTGGGGGGTGGGGGGTATCCGTATATACTCGTCGTCATGATGATGATAATGCCTAACCGTACTCGATAGGATGTGATAGTGGTGTCGTTGAAAGAGTTTAAGCAAGACAGAGAATACCTGAGTGAGAACTACGTGCAGTTGAAATTGGAGCATCCAGATGAATTTGTCGTAATCAACGGTGGAAAAGTCGTGGCTTCCGGCGTGGCACTTGAAACGGTGTTGTCTAACGCACGAAAAGAAATCGGTGACAAACTGAACGACAGTGTTGTCGAATATCTGAATACTCGCAAGATTGAAATGGTCGTATAGTTCCATCTTCTTTTATGAAGATCATTGGAACCTTCGACAAAGAGAAACGGCAGATTCTGGTTCCAGTGGGAATAAAGATCGACACATTTGATCTCAAGGGTTCTGCTGAATTTCTCATAGATACGGGTTCAACTATTTCCTTCATCAATGAGTCCACCGCCCTGAAACTCGGTTTGGATTATTCCAAGCTCCTCAACATCGAACCCAGCACTGGAATAGGTGGGGAGGCAGAAATCTATCAAATCGACGGGTATACCCGCTTGACATTCGAGAACGAGGAAGAACACAAAACCATACAAAGAAAGAATTTTCTCGTGATGAAACACATTTTCGACGAGCATGTTAAGGAAAACACACGAAAGAAGATTCTGTCCATACAAGGAATAATTGGCATGGATATGATTATGGGTTTCAGATTCACAACTGCTGGGCTGAACTATACTCTCGACGTTTGAACCAACCGGTTTGTTACAGGAGAAATTACCAACCGTCAATGTTACGTTACCGGATTACCTCCCCCTTATCATTACCTGTTACAAACAGTAAACGTAAACGCAGGAACTCGGTCAGGCATTCCTCTTTTGTTGTGAACTCTTTGGATTATTGTCCCTACTGCGGCTATCCACTCGCCGAAGTGGAAGCAGCCGACAGCACGTTCATCAAAAAATGCGTTTGGTGTATGCAGATCTAGCGCTCGCAATTTCGGTCCCGTTCTTGCGAGAAGCGTCCGGGGAGAGTCCAAACACGGGACTGGACTAACTCCCTGGTCAATTCCTAGTGATTCGAAAATGATGAGTGTAGAAGATGTGAAAGCAGTGGACCTGCCGGAGATCGCCAAGTTCCCTGACCAAGAGAGCTGCATAGCGGCGCACATGAAAGAGGGACTTAGCGAGGAAGCCGCCAAGAGAATTTGTGGCCGCCTCCCAAGCAAACAGAGTTCAAACAGTCTGCGGAAGGTTTCGTTCGCCTACCAGGCCACGTTCGAACCGTACGAGGAACAGGGCAAGCACCTGGCCAAGATTCACGTCATAGACCTAGCCCCGAACCTGAACAAGTGGCAGATCACTGCCCCTGCTCGAGCGAAAGCCCTCAAAACCCTGCTAGACAGCCCACTCCTGGGACCGCCGCCTGACGGCCAGAAAGGCAACGTAATCGGAGGCGCACCAGGCTCTCCACATGAAGGCCTCTGGTCCCCGGTTGGCCACTTCGTAGACTTTGAATCAAATCACGTCACCCACGGCATTGCCGAGATCACTAAGGACTACGCGTGGGAGAAAATCAAAAGTGGGGAATGGAGCGCGGTCAGCCCCTCGGTCTTGGCGTTCCTGGAACACCAGGAAGGCGACGTCGCCGTTGTGGATGATTTCAACTTCGAACACGTACTCTTCGTCGACAAAGGCGCGTACCCGGATGCAGGCGTTGAATCAACGTACGATGCGGGATTCTACCAAGCCCTGGCCAGCGCCGCTGTACAGCAGGTTTCGATTACCAACCAAGACCTTTCGGTGATGGAGAAGGCGGTGCAGAGTGCCCGCGGCATCCTAACCGCCCTCGAGGAACGCCTCGAGATCATCATACACGGCAAGCCGGACGCTGAACCAACGGTTCCGCCTCTGGCGCTTTCCTCTCACAACCGTGTGAGCGATGGGGAGATGAACCCTGAGAGGCCTAGTCCAAGCCCTAACCAGACGCAAGGCCTCGAGAACAAACTGGGCCAGAAAATGGAGGGTGGTAACGAAATGAAAACCACTCAAGCATCCTCTCTCTCAGCCGCACCACTTTCGACCGAGGAACGAAACAAACTCTCGGACAGCGACTTCGCATACATCGACTCGGATGGCGGCCGGCATCTTCCCATTCACGACGCAGACCACGTTAGGGCTGCGCTCGGCGGAAATGGGTGGAGTGCAACAAACTTCTCCAGCGATTCGGCGAAAACCGAAGCGAAGAGGAAAATTTGCGCAGCTGCCAAGAAATTTGATATCGAAAGCGAACTATGCGGAACGAAGGGAGGAATGCATCAATCAAAGGAGGAACAAGAAATGGACAATGAACTACAGGCAAGAATCAAGGAACTGGAACCACTAGAAGCAAGGGTCAAGGAACTCGAACCCCAACTAGTCCAACTGAAAGCAGATAATGAAACGCTCAAGGCATTCAAGGCTGAGGTCGAAAAGAAAGCACGAATGGCCAAGGTCCAAACCATAGTCGACCTGAAAACCCACTGTGGAATGCTGGAACCAAAAGACCACGCCCAAGCTTACGTCGACTTGGAGAAGCTCTCAGCTGATGCACTCGACGCAATCGAGAAAGAACTGAAAGCCGTCCAAGCACGCTTCGACTCGATGCCTTCTGGCCCAAAGGCGAAACACCAAGCTGAGGAAACAGCCAACGCCATCGAAGACGCCAGAGAAGCAATGTTCGGTTACCGCCGAGACGAGAAAGGAGAGATAATCCATGCCTAGCGCAGGCGACATTGACAGAACCCACGACTTCGACCTTCTATACGTCAGCAAGAACGCCACAGCAGCCATCGCGAAAGGCAACATCGTGAGCCTCAAAGACGGTCGACCATGGCAATCGGGCGACACCGGGCCGTTCGGCGTAGCCAACCAGGCTGTCGCAAGCGGCGCGGATATGAAAGGCAAAATTATCGTTGACGGCGTCGTCTGGGTTGCAGCTGGCGGAGCAATTACCCAATTCTCTTCAGTAGTGCCCTCGGACGTTGATGAAGTCAGCGAACAAGACGGCTACTCAGTAACTGTTTCTGGAGCCACCGGAACCGGTGCACTGCTGCTCAGTCTCATGGCGTACGATGCCGCGGTAAACGACGGCGACCTCATCCGAATAGACTTGTAGGAGAGAATAAGCCATGGACAAACTTGAAGGCGGACTAAGTGGAGAACTCAAAACCAGTGCCTGGTACGACCCATCTTCACGGAAGATATACCAAGGCAAAGTCGGCGATCAACGAACATTACTGATGAACCTCGCGAACCCGAAACAGGCGCAGCTTTTCAGCATAGCAGACATCAGCGCCGTCAACATACCGATACTACTGCAGGAAATTCTAGGCCTGCAAAGGCCAGTCTACAACCTGCGCAACGTATGCCGCGTCATCAACATGAACGAACTCAAAGCCACGATACCAATATTCACCAAGCCCACCGCGCAAGAGAAGGTTCCACCGCTAACGGAGGCTTCACTCGAAGAAGCCGGCTGGACCAGCCTAACCTTCTCGCTCTGGAAGAACGTCACCCACATCGTCATATCAGATGAAGTTCAGAAGACGGCCAACGTGGACATCTTCGGAACCCAAACCCGAGACGCCGCAGGCGCACTAGCAGCCAGCGAAAATAACCAGGTCGCGGCAGCCCTAGACGCTGGAACCGAATCGCAAGAGGTTTCAGGTACCGATTGGGGCACAATCACAAGCGGACGCAGCGCAAACAACCCGTACAAGGACATCATCGGCGTCATGACCACAATCGCAACGCTCGGCTTCCGGCCCAACGCGGTCGTCGCACACCCGACCGGATGGTCGGCTTTCTTCGGCAACGATTTTGTGAAAGGCCAGTTGGCTGGCGCAGTCTACCCAGACCTCTCGAAGGGCGGCGGATTTCCCATCCCCGGCCTACCGGGCGTGACAGGGTACAGTGACTTCTTCATGACCCCTACAACAAGCGCATACGTGCTTGACACGGTGAGCGGAGTCATACTTGGCGCGGGACCAACCGAAGCAGCCAGGTACAGGAACGAACAAGCTGGCTACGACGCTTTCATCATGCGCCAGTGGCTACAACCACAAATCGGTGTGGCCGCAGCTATCGGCGAACTCGAAGGCATACACAGCTAAACGTAGAGTTCTCAAGGGTTGCCCGTTGCTTTTACGGGCGCGAATTTCTCACCTCACTCTTTCCCCCGTGAGGTCCGTTCTTCTCATTGGTATGTTACGAATCGTCGGATAGGAGACGGTAGACAGTATGGCCACTGCATGGACCAACCACACCGAGGTCAAGACCTACGCGGCCACGAAATGGAATGCTCTCAACGTGTCTGGGGCCACGGGAACACTTCAGGCTCCTTTCAGTAACGAGGCCGCGTTCGACACTTTCATAGACAATACTCTGATTCCTCGGGTTCAAAGCCACATCAACCGCTTCTGCAAACGGGACTTCGACGTCGACTTTCCAGGCGTAATCCCCCCTGCCATCCAGGACGTTGCCGCGAGAGCCGCGTCGAATATGATTCAGTACATGGTCAGCAACAAGATGGGTCCCCTCGTTCACGAGACTATGTTCCAAATCTCCATCCCTGTTCAAGCGGTGCTGCCGAAGGACCTGCAGGATCTACTCACGCCGTGGATCAAGCGCTACCCGTACACCGCCGCCACACCCTACCGAACTGACAAGATTGTGGACGACTGGAATGAACCAACCCCAACGCAGTAACTTGGGTGAGATTATCCGCCCAGGCTTTGTAATGCGACACTACGGGACGATTGCCGATCGCACGAAGGCAACCTACCTAGACATCAACGAATTGGAGTTACAGTTCACCCCTGCCGGGTTCCCCACGTTTCCCAGGCGCCGCTTCGCGATGGCCTGCCGGCCCCTCTGTGGACAGGATCTACACTGGCCACACCCCACCTGCTGGGCCTCCTGCCGCTTTCGCCGGGTCTACTACGGGAAAATGCCTGCACGCATGGCCATCCACATGCTCCAGCTGCAGATGGGCCGGTTTCAATACCTCCTTCGCGTCCTGGACCGCCGGCGCTTTGCGAGAATCAAAGACGTGTTGATTCGCCTCTGCCTCACAGTCGCCAAGGTCGCCTACGGCCCATCACCAATGTACTACACGGGTTATCGTGGCCGGAATCTGGTGGTGTGGGGTTGCCTGACAACTTCGGAAATCCTAGCGAACTAGTCTGCGGGAGATGCGGAAGTATAGACGACCAGGTCCCCAAGTTTCAGCTGTGCATGGATTGCCTTAACAAAATTAGAAGAGTGTGAGTCTTTCTCGATGCCCAGGACAGAGCGGACCACTTCACTGAAGTGTTCCCGCAATATGCGCCGCTCGTGGTCCATAACGGACGCCTCTACGGCACCTGGGTAATTGGCGCTCTCTTCCGAAAGAGGTCCAGCAATTACTACGGGACCTTCCCGCATTCCGTGAAGGCCCGAATCCTCGCGCTCTATCCCGACTGTCACCGCATCCTGCACCTGTTCAGCGGGACCGTTCACGACCCAAGAACAATCACGTACGACATCAACACGAAGGTCAGGCCGCAGATCTGTGACGACGTCAGGAACCTGCTGGCCCACAAGAGGCAGCTGCACAAGGCCGACCTGGCAGTGGCGGATCCCCCGTATGAGGCAAGGGACTTCGCGGTCTATGGCCAGAAGCCGTTCAGCAAGCCCAAGGTGATCCGGGACCTCGGCGAGGTTATGGAGGCCCACTCGAACCTGGCTTGGGTTGACATCACGGTCCCGATTTACAACAAGAAGGTTTGGGCGCTTCTGGGCTACGTCGGCTTGGCGGTTGGCACGAACACCCGGTTCCGCGCGCTCACATTGCTGCAGCATGTTTGAAAGTGATTCAGGTTGAGTACGCCTCGAGAGAGCGTTCGCGCAGCTTTCGTTGCGATCCTTACAGCTGCAAACTTAGGCGTAACTATCTACGATGGGTTGCCGTTCGACGGTGCTGATACGCGGAGTGTTGTTATCCGAACTGTTTCAGGGACCAGCAAAAGCCCAGGCGTAGGCCTGCGAAAGAGTACGACCAAACGTGGGTTCATGGCATACTACAGGTTGCAGCTTGACATTAACTACGACGACCGCGCCGGCGTCACAACCCTAGCCGACCAGGTCGAACAAGCCATCATGGACGCCATCGACACCCTCAGGACCACCTACGACATTCACGGCCTCAGGAAGATGCTTGACGTGGACGCGTTGCCCATCGGCGCTTCAGTCCGCATCCCCATCCTCACTCGAGAAGCCAGGGTGATTATGGATTTCACGTTCTGGACCCACCGAGAGCTGACGGCCTAGATGATTGAACTTCCCAAAGCCTTGAACGCAGACTGGGCGCCGTTGACCTGGCACGCCTACCAAGCCCAAGACGGAAAGCCACAGGTGGTCATCAACGATGGCAGCGACCTGCTCTCCCTAGCACGACATACGATTGAATCCGACGGGACCGTGAAGCCTAGCGTTCTCTGCACGACATGCGGCTTCCACAACGACGTCAAACTCCTGGGTTGGACAAAATGAGTTTCAGTATTCAAATCATCTCCGATACGGTGACGCCCAAACTCATGGCTGCCGCGCAGCTGATGACGAAGGGCATCCAGGACGGGTTAGAGGAAGTCGGCGTGGAGATGGAAGACACCGCCCGACAAATAGTCCCGGTAGATACCGGTTTCCTACAAAGCACCATCTACCACAACGTAGATCCCGCAAACCTCAGCCTCGAGATTGGCGCAAACGCTGACTACGCCATGTTCGTGGAACTAGGGACCAGGCGGATGGCTGCGGAACCGTACATTCGGCCAGCGTTCGACGCCCACCAGGACCAGCTCTTCCAGGCCCTCCTTCTCGGCATCACGTCGGCGTTTCTGTAGTTTTGTAGATTTGTAGTCATGGCCCCCTGGGCCAAGACAACCATGGTGAGAGGCAGGTGAAAATGTTTGGCAAAATACGATGGTGATGAAGTTGAAGTTCGCATAGGAACAACCGCACTCGCGGCCGCAGCTGCGGCCCCGGTAACCAACCTGGAGAGCATCAGTTTCAAGGTCGACCAAAGCGTCACAGAAGTGGCGAAAGGAATCGGGTCCCGATTAACAGAAGTCTACGAACACCTCATCAAGTACACGGGAGCGCTTACCCGCTGGAACGATGAAGCCCTGACCGTTTCAGGAGGCACGGGATCCCTAGCCACGGACGTTGGCGCCTTCTCTGGTGATGTGGCTTTGACGCCGCTTTACATACAAATCAAGAACAAGACAACAGCCACGGTTTTCCTTCTCAGCGGCTGCGTCGGCCTCTATTCGGAGGACCTCAAGAGTCCTGACGGGTTCCTGATGGAAACTTGGGACTTCAAGTTCGCATCGATAACAAGGACTCCGTAGGGCTTTGTTGGCCCTTAAGATTGGAGAGATGGAGATATGGAGAAATCGACCTTAGCAAAGAGAGACGTCAAGCCCCCCAATGCTTTTTCTTCGAACGCAACCCAGCCTAGCGATAGCGCGGCCGACCAACAGTTCCTGGTCAGCTTCGGCGTTGTGATCAGCTGCCGGCTTGGCGACGTGGAACACATACGCAGCCTGATCAATGGGATCGGTGGCCGCGTAGTCTTTCAGACCGTGAGTAACGGTCCCCTCTTTCTGTTCCGGGCAGCCCAAGTGGAGCGGGCCCTGACCGGTGACGTCTCAGCGCTTGCTGAGATTCACAACAAGAAGACAAGGAGGGTGAAGAATTGAGTCAAGAGAAAAGGGAAGCCATCCTGGAAGCTCGAGCGCAGAACAAGAAACTGGCTGAACTGATTCAGAAGGGAACCAGCTACCATGAACCCATCGAGGTCCGCGGCATCGACAATGAACTGCATAAGTTCGAAGTCTCGCCCATGAGCGACGCAGACCTATCCGAACTCCTGGAGTCCACGAACGTGGACCTGAAGGATATCGGCAACAGGGACAAAATGGTGTCGAACATCAAGTTTCTACAGAAAGGCGCCGCCATCGCGACCGGCACGCCGGACGTCGCCAAGGCACTGATGCCTATGGAATCCATGAAACTAATTCTGAAAAGCTTCGAGCTCAGCGGCCTGTCCGGGATCCCAAAACCCGCCTAGCAAGTTTCGCTGAAGGGTCCGTCTATTCGGCCCCTCTCGAGATCCTAGTGTCAGGGTTCGGTTACCGGCTAACTGACCGCATGGACGAGCTCACCCCGCTGCAGCGCAATTGGTTGCTGCAGGTTTGGAAGAAGCAGCATCCGAGACAACCAAGGAAGTGAACCTGAATTGAGCGTGAACATCGGCAGCATAGTGATGACCATCAAGGCCATCGACGAAGCGTCGGGCGTGATGGGAAAGATTTCTGCCTCCATGGGTCTAATCGGCATGGAGCTGCAGACCCTCGGTCCAGGCTTCTCACAGCTAGGCCAGGTCATCCAGGGCTTCGCTGTCGGTGGCCCAACGGGCGCGGCGATCGTAGGCATCGGCGAAGTCGTCAAGGCCTTACAGGACAGCGTGGGCGCTGCGGCTAACCTGCAGACCGTGTGGACAGATCTGCAGTCGACGTTGCATTTGACCGGCGCCGCATGGGACACGGCGAGAACTTCCATAGACGCTTACGTTGAATCCCTGCGAACAACCACAACCTTCAGCGACACGCAACTCATCAAGTCATTCCAACTACTATCAACCTACGGCATGACAGCCGCCCAAGCGATGGATGGCCTGCGTGCCGCTACGGAACTCGCGGCAGCCAAGCACATTGACCTTGAAACTGCAGCGACCGCCCTCGGCAAAGCGTTCCAGGGCAACAGCATGCTACTCCGCAGGTACGGTATCGAAGTCGCCACGGTAACCCAGGAAACAGCGTTAGGCACTGAAGCCATCAAAGAAATGGGTGTCAAATTAGAGACGGCCACGGGTCCGCCTCTCGCCGCTTTCGCGGCAGCCATGACTGCTGCCGGCCTGGCGGTTAATGATGCAAGTGGAAAGATGCTGAGTCACGCAGCGGTCGTGAAAGAAATAACAGCTGCCTGGAAGGGCGGCACTATTGACGGGACCCAGCTGTCCGCGATTGTGGCCAGCATGGGCATCAACTTCCAGGGCAGCAAAGCCTTGGCCATGGATTACGCGAACGTACTCGGCCAGGTGAACACGCAATTCGGTGGCACCGCCCAAGCCCAAGCGAACACGTATGCCGGCCTCCAAGAGCGCCTAGCGAACGCGATGCAAGTCGTCGGTGAGAAGATCGGCGCCATACTCCTGCCTGCCCTGACCTCCACTCTGGAAGCAATCCTCCCAGTCATTGATGCGTTCGGCAAGGGCGTCGACGCGATACAATCATGGGTTGATGCTGTAGGGAAAATCCCTGCTGTGCAGGGCGCGGTGAGTGCCTTCCAGGGAGTCTGGGATGGTCTTCAGAAATCCTTCAACGAAGCCTGGAACTCCGTAAAAGGGGACTTCATGCCGGCCCTCCAGGACCTGCAGAATGTTTTCAATGAACTCGCCACGGCCCTGCAACCATTGTGGGATGCCCTCAACGAAATATGGCGCGCAATCACCGGGAGCACTGGGGACTTCAACATCTTCAAAGCGCTTCTCGAGGGCCTCGTCTTCGTAATCAAAATGATCGCTGACGGCATCCGCCTAGTCATCCCCATAGTCAGCATGTTCGCGCAGGCCTTCAAACTCTTAGCCGACATCATCACGCCAGCCATCAAATTCATTCACGATGTACTCGCCGCGTTCTTCACCTGGTTGACTCAAGGGTTTCAGGCGTTCTACGATTGGCTTGTTGGCCACTCCCTCTGGCAGGATCTGTGGAATAAAGTCTGGCAGGTCGTAGACACCATGCTCGGAACCTTGGTCACTAGAATTGCGACTGGATGGTTCGACTTCCTGAAGACCGGATTCAACGACGCCGTAAGCACCATCACAACCACATGGGGCACCATCGTTGGCGCCATCACGACGCCCCTAGACCATGTTTCCGCAGCAATTCAGGGACAGTTCCCGGAACTTGCCGCCGCCATCAAAGGCGGAACCGACCTGATGAAAGGAAACTGGCTGCAGGGCATTGGAGAAATTGCAGCCGCGCTTCCAGGCGCATTAGACGAGATTACTTCAGTAGTCACATCGTCCCTTGCCACCGTAAATTCCGTGTTGTCAAGCGCTTGGGCTGAAATGCAAAGCGCCGCCAGATCAGCGTTCGACACGTTGCGCAGCATGGTCAATTCGGTTCTGAACGATATCGCCTCAGCTGCAAATGCTCTTTGGAATAGCTTAACGCATCACTCCATCTGGCCGGACATGATGGCTGAACTCGTCGCCCAAACGAAAGCGGGACTGGGCGCGGTTCAAAGCGAATTTCAGAGTGCTTTCGAAACGCCCACCGGGATTATTCAGACCGTGCAGGCCGGCGGCCAAACTGCAACATCAGGAGCGGAAGCGCCAGCTGCTGCCCCAGGGTCAAGCCAGGCGATCACCTTGCCGGTCAACGTGTACCTGGACGGCCAGCTGATCCAGACCTACCTCGAGAAACGCATCGTTGACACCATCATTCGCAGTGCCGGCCGCAGCAAGCGGGTGTAGATGTGACAGGGATTCTAGTTCAGAGTAGCAGCGGCCTCATCTTCGCAGAGGCCTGCGACGCCTACCCTAACGGTTGGACGTTCGGTCAAAGTGGAACTGGCACAGCTTCAGCAGGAAGCACAACGCCGGCCCACGCAGGCGCAGCGGCTTTTAAGATCGCCACGGGGAAAACTTGGCCTGCAAATGCATATGGAAAGCTAACGAAAATTCTGAACCTGCAAACAGGCGCGAACCGTACGTTGCGTGCGTTTCGTGGAGCGCTTTCAACTAGCGCTTGGCCTGCGCCAACGCGATACGATGATTTCCCAGGGTCCACAATTGACACTGGAAAGTGGACCATAGGCGGAGACCCGTCGCAAATAACGGTAAGCAACAGTCAAGCTCATCTTCCAGCCAACTACAATCAACTCAGCTCTAATGCGTTGACACTTGTTTTGCCGATGAAGATTGGTGCAAGATTCGCAGTTCCTTACCAACCTTATGTTGCCATTACCGCTAAGTTTCGAGTGTTAAAGGGTTGGATTGACTCAGCCGTAGAAATCAACGTCAACTACCAAAACAACGATACTCATGCGTGGGCATTCTTTCTTGGAGTGTTTTCAAATGGTTCCACTGACCAAGTTGACCTTGGCGCCACAGACACAAACATGCACCTCTGGGAAGTTGACGTAAGGTCAGGTTATACCGACATTTACAAAGACGGCACGCTTGTATGCCATCACGTAGTATCCATTTCTAACTTGACAAGCTTCTACGCTTACCTTGAAGGACAGTGTGACGTTGACTATGTAGATACACTCGATTATACTCCGAATGCGGCCATAGTTGCGAACGCCTACAAGCACAGCCTCATAATCGGCGCGCAAACCTTCTACGACATTGATGAGAACAGCGACGCCGGCACACTCGACAACGGGTTCCACGACTCCGGGTGGATAGCGGTCACCGCTACGGGATCCCTGACCGCTGAGATCAAGCTACGCAACGCTTCAGCCACCGGGTACATCGTCGGCCCAGGCCGAGAACATTCGTTCGACGACCTCATCTGCATGCTTGACAAAACATTCACGATTAACGGGCTGCTGGGTGGGCAGAAGGTTGAAGTCTACAATGCAGGAGGTGGGCTTCTCAAATCTGCGCTTTGCCCTGCCCCTGGGTCCCCTGCTGTAATCACTGGACTAGACGCTTACATTTCGACAGCCAACGGTCTCTTATGTTACATGAAAATCTACGACACAGACGCAACCACCCTTCTCTACACGACGTCAACGACGTGGCGTTGGGGCGGCGACGTCTACCTTTGGATCCCGCAACAATCCGACATGAGTATTTCGACGTCGGTTGCCCAGGTGTATAGAACTGGCAGCGGCCTCACACCTCTAACCACCACGATCACTGCGACGCTTATGGACGATTCCACCGGGTTGCCGGTCAGTGGGAAAACCATCACGTTCACTCCGAACTTGGGTTCGTGCAGCCCAACCAGTGGGACCACAGGCGCAGATGGGAAGGTGATCACGACCTATACTTCAGGGTCCGCAGCTGGGCTTGGCGGTGTCCTGGCAGCTTTCGCCGGCGACTCAACATACGGCTCGTCACTAGCGCAACAACTCATAGACATTTACTACGCGGCCAAGACGATTGATTCAACCAAAGACTTCCAGGCTTGGATTGAAGGGCAAGAGGTAGTCGTAGCGTCCGGCAGTTACATGCTCTCTTCAGATTTCATCCCTCAAGCCTTCACACTCGTTAGCCCTATCCTGAACGTGACCCTGGGCGGCTGGTGGTTCATCGAAATCTACAGGCGCGGCACACTCGAGTTCAGCGGCCGAATCCTCACCCGCAGCAGAGTAGGCGGCCCAAACCCGCAGTTGACCATCACAGGCTTGGACGAGAAGCTTACACTTCAACGCCGAGTCGCAAACAGAACCTACCTAGATGAACCGAAGAACATCATCAACGACCTTCTAGTCCGATATTCGTGCGGCATCTCCGCTGGATCCATCAGTTTGTACGGTTCCGTGATCAGCCTCCCGGCCACATACACGAACCTCTTCGATGCCCTCAACCAGATCACGACCATTACGGGTTGGAAGTTTCACCTCAACGCGAACCGGACCCTGGACTTCGCGCCAGGCTTCGGAGGGACTCCAGCCATCAACGTCCAGACACCTGGTAATGAAGCGACCGCGCAGCACAAGGAAGATTGGACCAACATCGATACGAAAGTGTATGCGGTAGGCAGCTCTCCAGGTGCGCAGCTGGTAAGTTCGGCCGTCGATTTGACGGCGCAACAAACCTACGGCCTCATCGAAGAGGCCTTTCTCGAGAAGAACCTGAACGCCCAAGGAACCTTGGACCTTGCAGCCCAAACGCTCCTTAGCACGAGGAAAGACGTGAAGGAAACCATCACTGTGGATTGGATTGATGCAAACCCGGCGGGCACCTATGGCCCCTTCGACATAATCACAGTCACGGACGGCGACCTGAATCTCTCCGGCACCTACGTGGTCTCAACATTGACGCGGGACCTTGCCGACGCGAACAAGGCCTCGTTGGCGCTAACGAACCGTGTCCTAACGATCGCTGACGCCCTCCAGCAGGTGCGAAAGAACGTGCAGGACATGGGGGTCCTCTGATGCAAGTTCAAGGGCTGACACTGCCCCAGGTCCAGCTGATGCGCCGGATCGGCAGCCTCCTGCTAGGCTTGCAACCCACTCCAGGCCGAGGGTTCGAATACACTCGGCAGCTGGCCACGAACGGCGACGCCTGGGAAATCGACGGCCTCACCGACGTGGTCACCCTGGAACAACTCTTCGCCATCCCGGACACGGGACCCGTTTGGGTTACGGACCCGGACCGCGGAAACTTCCACGCAACTGTAGAAGTGGAAGCAGCCTGGGTTACCGACGACGCCCCAGAGCTCGAACGAACTACCGTCTAGTCACGCCGAAAGGCGGACAGAAACTCCTTGCTGCGAGGTGAGAAAACAAATGGAAAGTTTCAATGATAGAATGAAAGGTGTAGACGAAGCCTACGTCGGCTCCGTACAGGGAGCGCACGACCGCATGAACTGGCGTCCAGTTTGGTGCATTGACAAGTTCCACGATCCAGATGATATTATTTCACGAAAGACCACGCTTGGTGTACCGCTAAGTGCAGTGCTGAAAGACCATCCCTCATCATATCGGGACCGAACCGTAAGAATAGGCAATTCACTCCTGAACTCAGGCATTAACGTGGCTTGGGGTTTGATCTGTGGAGCTGGTGGAGCCGCTTTCGATGACACCCACGCCTACATCGGAGTTGGTGATTCAGCAACTGCAACGGTACCATCATCGATGACTGGGCTTCAAGCCTCGACGAACAAGCTGAACAAGGGAATGAACGCTACCTATCCCCTCGCAGCGGCTGCTCAAGCTGAAGTCTGGCAATCCACGTTCGGCACGACCGACGCGAACTGGATTTGGAATGAAATCACAGTCTCCAATGCCAACGACTTCACCCACGCCCTGAACCGATTGGTGAGTTCGATGGGTACGAAAGCGTCGGGCGCGACGTGGGTTGTAACGCTGACAATAACGCTGTCTTAGAAGTTCTTCACTGAGTTGTCTTGTCCTCAGTACCCTTCCGTTTTGGAGGCGTAAGCCTTGAGCGAAACACAAGTTCAAGTCGAAGGGAAATATTTCTACGAGTGTCCTAGCTGTCACTCTCGATATTTCGCCAAACCAGTAATGCAAGTGGGCATTCGCAGTGGCAAACTGTGTGAGATTCCACCCGTCTGCATGAAATGTTTCAACGCTTGCGCTTGCGGCCAACGCAAAGTTGGCGAAGAAAAGTGTTCTGTTTGCAATGAACCGCGAAGTCGTGTTACTCTCGCTCGATACGCCATACCAGACGACGACCCAGCGCTTGGAATATCAACGACAGGTTCAGCAACTGCGCCATCAAGCACTCAGGCTATTGGTACAACAACAAGTACGGCTGCTGTAGCTGCTGGTTATGAAACGGCCTTTGCTATAACACCAACTGTTTCTGGTACCGTTACAAAAATTGGAATACACACAACTGTTGGTGCGGGGCACCAAATCTTTGCTATCTTCGCTGATAGTTCAGGAAGCCCAGGCACGCTGCTTGGTACTACTAATTCCGTTGCGTCAGCAGTTGGTTGGGTAGACGGAACGTTAGCCACGCCTGTTTATGTTGTCGCAGGAACACCGTATTGGATAGCTTATGAAACCGATAGCGGTTCGCTAACTATTCATTACACAAGTGGCACGAACACACAGAAATATAATGCGCACGCATACGGTTCGTTTGCGAATCCATTCGGCTCACCCACAACAACGACCAACGTTTTCTACATGAGAATCACGTACATTCAGGTTAAAGGCTACACGAAAGGCACACGCGTTCAGTTCACAGATCCTACGGGTGCGCCTGTTACGAGTTTCAGTTTCTACACTCACGTGGGCGGTGCGGGAGATCACTTCACGCTTGCACTCTACGACGATTCAGGAGGCAATCCGAATCACCTGTTATGGTATTCTCCTTCAACCGGCTCAGCGAGTACGACATGGAACGTTCTGACTGAAGGCACAGGAACTAGGACGAATGGTTGGGCTGCGACTCTGATCAACGGTGCTTACTACTGGCTGATGTGGCAGTGGGATAACGTCGACACGGGACCCTCGTATGCTGTCGGTGGAGCTAACACGGGAATTTACTTAGCTCAAGCTTACGGCACTCTCTCTAGCACTTGGGCGGGCGGTACGCTTTCAACTGAGAACTGGAGCGAATACGCCACCTATACCGCAACCCTCGCCATCACAGATTCAGGTTCAGGTTCCGATGCACTTTCCACGGCAGCCTCCCTTGGCGCTGCAGATGTGGGGGTTGGCGTTGACGTACGGCTAATCTTTTTCTCAATAGTTGGCCGAGTAATCGATTCAGTAGGCAATCCTATCGTCGGCGCAACGCTTTGGCTATTCAAAACCAGTGACGAATCTTTCGTCGCAACAGCGACCAGCAACGGTAGCGGAAATTATGCGTTCGTAGGCGTCACAAGCGATGTTAGCGTACAGTATTTCATAAGAGGCTATTCCGACAGCTACTTGGGCGCCCGGGTGTTCGGAACAACTGATAGAACGCTTGTGGCAGGCTAATGGTTGATGTCATTCTTCGCCCACAGCAGGTAGGCCAGGGCACGAACGATGTCGTTCTGTTCGTTATTGCAGTGTCGCAGATTCAGATATCTGATTCCGGCAGCGGTTTGGATGCTACCCCAGCAATCAGCCAGTCACAGTCGGATTCTGGCATTGGCGTAGAAACCGTTACTGAAGGCATCCCAGTCCCCGATTCGGGCAGCGGTATCGAATCGTTTGCGCTGAACCTCAAGGTTGCCGATTCATGGTCCGCCCTGGAAAGCGTCCCAGCAGTAGGCCAGTCAGAATCGGATGCTGGCCAAGGAATAGAGACTGTTACCGAAGGTCCCTCAGTCCCTGATTCTGGCAGCGGTGTTGAGACAACTGCGCTTACTCTCAAAGTTACGGATTCCTGGTCAGGCGTTGAAATCACACCGGAAATTGACCAGGCAGTAGGGGACGCCGGTTCAGGGATTGACGTCTTATCCCTAGTTGTAGCGATGGGTGATGCGGGTTCAGGCCTCGAATCCATCCCCGTTACTTCTGCAAGTGTCGTCGTAGTTGACTCCGGTATAGCCGTCGAGGTTGTTGTAGCAGGCCTCTGGGTAGCCGCGTTTGACCACGGCTTTGGTTCTGAGGTTGCAGCTGCCCAGCTGGCCTTCGGCGTCACCGTCTCCGACGTTGGGACAGGTTTCGACCGCTTTGCGTTTCGGGTTCTCAAATCGGGGCGGTTGCAGTACATAGTTCGGTTGATTATGACTGAGGATGAGTTCGACCCTTCAGCGTTCGACCCGTACGCCTACGCATAGGTGAAAGCCATGGTACTCTTTGGTTCCACAACTCTGCCGCATGTTCTGTCGATGCAGCGGCAGCAGCCACGCATCAAACAGGAAGTCCCGTTACCAGGTAGAAGTTTCGCTTACCGGAAAGACCGCGGCGGCCTCGGCGCCCAGTTCACTCTGAAAGGCGCCATTCGGCCCAGCAGCCAGGCGACCAGGGATCTGATCGCAGGCCTGGCCGACGGGACCGCTAGGATCCTCGACCTGCAGGAGGCCACGTTGACGCTCCTGGAGAGCTGCTTCCGTTGGCAGACCGGACCCACGTGGACTGATTACACGGCTGAATCCCAAAGCACTCTGGGGACACCGTTCACTCTCCTAGGCGCGTCGACTGACTACGGTTACTTTGGCCACCGGGAGAAATGTAACCAGCTCAAGTTCTCGCTGGCTACCGTAGGTACCTACGGAGCCCTCCTCTGGGAGTACAGCCAGGGCAACGGCGTCTGGGGAACTCTCACCGTCACAGATGGCACAAGCGGCTTACACGCTAACGGCGCTGTCACCTTCACACCCCCCAGCGACTGGAAGCAGGACAAGGTCAACGGTGCTACGAAGTTTTGGGTTCGGGTCTCGGCGGCCAGCGTCACGACGCCGGCCACCATCTACCAGATTCAACTGAACAATGTCTTCAACTGCATCATGATTAACCCCAGCTTCGACGAGACCGCCGACGACTACAACGAAATCCCGTACACCCTCACGCTGCTTCAGCAGGAGAATCCGTAGGATGGGCATTCTACAGAAGCTTAGCGGGGCGATCACCCGGGCCGACTACAACAACCTAGTCGCCTTCTTGGGCGGAAACTCGAGCAATACGTCCCTGTTCGACACGGACTTGGCCATGAACAACCCTAGCACAGGCCTCATTGTGAAGACCCCGGACAGCACGAAGCGCTACCGCATCAGGGTCGACAATTCCGGCAACATCGTAACCGAACTGACCTAGCGCCTCTTTTCCGTAGTTTTCTCTGCCTAGCGGTAGCGCTGTTATTCGAGGGGAGTGTTGCAGCTGGGGCAACGCTTGGTTTTGCTGAGGTAGTGGATTGGGGCGACAACCCAGCCTATAGGGCCAGTCAATAAACCAGCGACCAAGTCGGTCTTTCCTTTCTTTGGAGTCACTAGCTGCTTGCAGTTAGGACAATAAACCTGCGTCATGCTTCCACCACCCGTGGGGATGGAGGCAATTGTGGGAGCCCGTGATCCACCGATAGGGGTAGCACAATTTGAACAAAACTTGGCTGTGGGTTCGATTTCCTTCCCGCAGTTTGCACAGAATGGCATGTTATGTTTTCACCTCCGGCGTGATCACTTTGAGTTTGGAGGCATCTTCGAGCATGCGAACTTCGAAACGGACTTCTTGGAGCTCCTCACGTAGCTTCTCAAGTTCTTGCCCTGCGTTGCCACTGGCTTCGAGTTTCCTGATGCGTTCAACAAGCTGCTTGTTCTGCTCTTCTAATGCGGCTTGAGGTGAATTGTACTGCCAAACCTTCCGCAACTCACGCACCACATCTTGTTCCTCGGGGCGAACGTATCCGAACTTGTCCCCGCCTTTGCCGAGGTGGAATAGGAGCATTCGATCATCCACATTCGCTCTCACCCCCTGCGTATGAAAGGCGCTGCGTAGGTGGTGGGCTCCCATGCCAACATACCATAGCTTCGCTTTCTTGGCTGCGTAAACCCACCGCTTCTTGAGCTTCTCAGGCTTGATGAGCTGGCCGCCTTTCAAATCTCCATTTCTCAGTTTGTGGGTCCTAGTGGACACCGGAAGCGCCAAGTTATCGAAAGCCAACTTTGGAATGCAGACAAAGTACACGTCCATGTTCGCTTTCCTTGGAGGCAGGTCGATTCGAACATAGTCCCGCGTCGAATCAGAGAGTTGCGCTTGAATCTCCGCTACCAGCTTGGGGTTCGAGTTGATGTATGCGAATGTTGATTGGTCCATCCCGCTCCAGAGGAGGAATCTGAAAATCTCTCTGTATGGATGGGTGCATTCAGCTATGATCTTATCCGCCTGCTCGAACGTCAATCCCTTTTTCATGCGGACACGTCTCACTTTCACCTTGTAGTTTATCGTTAATGGTTGGTCGAATTGGTCTTGGTAGAAGGAGACGAAGTTGACGAGGGCCGCCCGCTGCTGATGAGCGACGGATGCGCTGTGTTCCCTTACTCCGCCCAGCGCTATCTTGATCCTGCTGAGAACTTGCTTGCGGTTACTGTTGCATTCCTGAAGAAATTGAGGGGGAGAGATATTCATCTCGCCGAATAGTTGCATGAGTCGCAGCGCGTAGTTCTCGCGGGTTCCAAGCTTAAGGTCAGCTGCCTTGAACCACGTGGAGACTTCTGGAATCTGAATGAACTGGTTGATTCTATCTTTTTGCGTCACGCTCGGCGGCATTATGGGTCTATTAATATGAATAATACGGTGATTACTGGCCCCGGCAAGGCCTATCCGACTCTGGTTCCTTGGCGAACTTTTTCCCGTAGGCAGGCGTGACATAGAACGCCGGCGAACGGCCTCGACGGCCGCCTAGACGACTTAGTGAGGCCTCTTACGGAGCTTGAGGGGACGCCGCGAAGGGGAAGGCCGCATGAGGCACATCTACCTCCACTGTAGCTCTTTCTCCGGTAGTGAATGGTAACTCTGCCGCCTGGAACCTGCAGAGTCTTCCGTTTCACGTTTCGGTTTCGGAGATGCCGTGTCGGCAATTAGTTCTCACTCATTCCTATGCCGAACAGCCTCATTATGGGGAAGTTCACGGCGAAAGAGCTTAGGAAATACCAATAGAAGAACGTCAGCTGGGTGCCGATAATTGGAAGCGGATATGGTGCGATCGCTACAATATGGCCTCCGAGGACATGGTTGATCAGGTACCATATGAGGAGGAATGGCACGAAGGTCACGGCGGTGACCTTCATTTGTTCCATGCTCGCTCTCGATTGGGCCTTCATCATTGCTTGGCTTTTCTTCATGAGCTTCGAAAGCGTCTGCTCATCATTAGCCTTCTTAGCCTGGTCCATCTCTTTCCTCCACACCTGAACTTCCTTCATAGTGTTTCTGACCATATTGTAGTCCACGAGTAGTTTCGCCGCTGTCGACGACATGAGACCGAGCGCTAAGGCGATTCCAATCGTGAACAATGTGGACTGTGGGATGTTACTGTATGGTTGGATTGCGGCAGCAACCCATGCGATTATGTCATCTATGAAACTCAAACTTGTGCCTCCATGATACTTCGAATCGCCTGAAACAGCTCCTGTGCCGCTTGCTTCTGCCTACCCTCATCATTTCTTATAACCTTAACAGGTGAACCCGTCACAACCGCAGAAGCCGCAGCTGTCGCGCGGGACCACTCTAGGTCGAATGAGATTTCTTCACCCACGGCCTGCTCCCGCATCCTACCCGCATCGCCCATGCGTCTCGCAGCTATCTGCCCTGCTTCCGCTTCTATTAGGACGAGGAGCTGTGGCCCAAGTTTCTCTAAGACATTTTGTGGAAGCCCCGCCCACATCCCTGACCCTGTCCGAACGAACATGTGTGTATCTATAACCACGGTGCCATGTCCCGCTCGGTTGGTGATTTCGCTGGCGGCAAGTTCCTGAACCTTCTTTTGCGCTTCGATGCTTTGTTCCCTCATCTTGTCGCGGTGAAGGTCTTTGCCAAGTTCTCGCATGATTTCGTTCATGATTGTTCCATAGTTGAGGATTGTGAGGTTGAACTTGTTCTGTCTGGCTATGTCCTGCAGTTCGCTGAGAACAGTGGTTTTCCCTACTCCGGGTATACCGGTCACTACAACCGTTCGGGACAGTGCCTACTCACCCAAGAAACCTCTAGCAGCGGGGTAGAGTTCAGTGATTCGTTCCTGGACAAAGATTTGGTAGTACTGCTCAATGATACCAACGGTGAGCAGTATTCCCGTGCCGGAGCCAAATGCTCCCAAGAAGTCTGCACAAGCGGCTATCGTTCCGATCAGAATTGCCCCGAGGATTGTGACCGTTGGGATATAGCGGTCAAGCATCTGCCTTATTGGAACCTCAGACCGCCTGAAACCTTCAATCTGCATACCCGAATCTAGAAGCTGCCTCGCAACAGTCCTCGCATCCATTCCACCGACTTCAACCCAAGTCACCGCAAAGAAAACGCAACCGAGGATGAGGAGGACCGCATACACGAGCGCACGCATCGGATCAGCCATCGCCAAGGACAGGCTCCTTGGGGGCACGACGTAGTAAACTAATCCACCTGAAGGTTGGTACTGCGTCCCCTGCGTGGTGAAGGTGCCGATCAGGTTGAACCAGAAATTGGTGTTTGTGCTGTTGTACCTTTGCCAGAGTAATTGTGCGATAAAGTAGATGTTCCCAAAGAGGGCGGCTGCGAAGATGACGGGTATGTTCGATACGTAGAAGAGCTTCAATGGGAATTTTCCGCGGAAACCTCTGTACCTCGCGTAGGACACGGGGATTTCTACGCGCATGCCGTTGAAGTAGATGATTATCGCGAAGACGCCGAGTGTGGTGATAAATGCCACCATGTCCGGCAGGCCGCCTGTGCGGGAGAGCACGCTCACAAGACTCTGCCTGCCAAGTACTCCCTGGCCGAATGCTACGAGGGCTCCTAGGTATTTCCCGTCAGCCATGGGCCCCATTGGGGCCACTGAGTCCCACCATATGGAAGAGGCTACACCGGCGGCTATGAATAGGCTGATCCCGCTTCCCAACCCCCAGCCTTTCTGAAGCAGTTCGTCCAGGAGGAGCACTATGATTCCCGCAGCCACGAGCTGCAGCATTATCACAATTTCAGTCGTTATTTGCAGCGACCCGTACGTGCCCCCGATTATGTAGGCTGATGCCTCGAAGACCGTCATGACCACGGAGAGAATCTTACTGGCGCTTGTGAACAGCGACCGATCTTCGGGATTCGACATGTCGATGTTCACCATCTTCGACCCGGCTAAGACTTGCAGAATTAAACCGGCAGTCACGATGGGGCCGATTCCCAGCTCCATTAGCGTGCCGCGGTTTGAGGCGAATATCACCCTGAGCGAGCCGAGTGGATCATTCAGTCCTGCCGCCCCTATTCCGTAAAGCGGTACTTGGGACATTACGAAGTAGATTATGAGCGCAATAGCGGTCCAGAATATCTTCTCGTTGAAGGCCACTTTCCTGTCAGGCGCTTTGATGTCCGGGAAGAATCTGGCTATAGGCTTGAAGAGTTCGATGAAACGAACCATTCAACGTCACTTAGTGGTGGCAGTTGGGGTAGGTTGAGGTGGTTGAGCTCTGAGGACAGCCTCTCCGCCGGCGTCCTTTATCTTCTTGAGGGCTCCTTCGGAACACTCGTCTACCTTTACTTGGACAGGCCGCGAAATTGAACCCGATCCAAGCAGTTTCTTAAAGCCAAGCTGCTTCAAATCCACAACAACCTTCTCGCCTGCTTTCTCCGCTTTCTTCTCAGCGACTAATCTGTCAACCATTTCCGATAGCTGCCAAAGGTTGACCGTCCTCCCAGCAGGCCTCATTTCGGCTATCGAGGTGAAGCCTTTCTTGCCGGCGTAATGCATGTGGGAATACTCGCCGGTTCTTATGAGTCGTGATCTCTTGTGTCGGTACCTGCCCGCCTGGCCGAACCCTCCACGCATTCCACTTGCCCTGTGCTGGCCTGAAGTGCCCCAGCCGTGGGTTCTGGAGCTCCTTAGGCGTCGGCCTTTTCTTAATCTGGTTGCCAATTTGGACATGCCTTTGCTAGTTTTTCTGCTAGAGATGACCACGCGAGGCTGTCACGTTCCGGAGTGCCCAAGATAAACGTTTCCGGCAAAGACTCCATCTAGACCCCGACACGATCTCGCAACGGGTCCCTGAGCCGCTCACCAAGACACTGTAACCCATCACGCGAGATTCGAAATGCAGAGTCCGAATTTCCTGAATTCAACGTCGCGGCTTGGTTGGTCTGAAGTTATTGTTATCGGCAGTATTGAGCGACACGTCTTATATCCCGAAGGCCGAGCACGTTCGTTCCAACTTCCACGTGAGTGTCTCATGTCCAAGAAGAACACGAAGCGAATTCTTGTCACTGGCGCGACTGGGCAAATAGGATCTGAGTTGACGATTGCACTTCGAGACAAATATGGCCGTGACAATGTTGTGGCGGCTGGCCATAAGAGGGCGCCGAGTGAGGCATTGAAGTCCGGGCCTTACGAAATCGTCGATACCTCAGACAAAGAGAGCCTCGTGAAAGTCGTGAAGCAATATGGAATTGATACGATACATCACCTTGCTTCGCTTCTTTCAGCAGTCGGTGAACAGAATCCGCAACTCGCTTGGCAAGTGAACATGAGTGGACTCTATAACGTGTTGGAGATCGCGAGGGAACACAAGCTAAGCAGAGTCTTGTGGCCCAGCTCGATCGCGGTCTTTGGCTCAGGAATACCACGCGTTAAGACCCCTCAAAACACCACTCTCATCCCCAGCACGATGTACGGCGTCACAAAGGTTGCTGGTGAGCTTTTGTGCAACTACTACTTCAAACGATTCGGCGTAGACGTGCGAAGCCTCCGATATCCTGGCATCATAAGCAGCGAGACGCCGCCAGGTGGAGGCACAACAGATTACGCTGTAGCGATATTCTATGAGGCAATCAAGAGCAGGCGGTACACCTGTTTTCTAAGAGAGGATACGGTCCTACCCATGATGTACATGCCTGACTGCATCAGGGCAACGATAGATTTGATGGAAGCCGATTCATCTAAGATAAAGTGTCGGACAAGCTACAATTTGACTGCGATGAGTTTCTCGGCGGGAGAGTTGGCAGCGGAAATCAAGAAGCAATTCTCGGAGTTCAAATGCGAGTATAAGCCTGACTTCAGGCAAAACATTGCAGATTCATGGCCCATGTCAATAGACGATAGTGTCGCGCGCGAAGAGTGGGGCTGGAAACCATCCTACGATTTGTCTTCCATGACAAAGGACATGATAGGCAAACTCACCGAGAGATATAATGCTGGAAGATTAGGGTAGAAAGAGTTAAGCGATATAGTATGAGACTGTTGGAGAGAAGTGCCTAGGATGCGAAACCCAACATCATTCCTGCGACAGGAGTATGACGAACTTGTTCGAAACGAGATTGACTGGAAACTCCGCGTTCTGCAAGGTCCGAGCACGCCATGGTGCATGGTCGACGGAAAGAAGGTTCTGATGTTCTGTTCCAACAACTACTTGGGATTCAGCAACCATCCAAAATTGAAAGAAGCCGCGATGAAGGCGGTTCAAAGTCACGGTGCGGGGTCCGGTTCTGTTCGCCCCATCGCCGGAAACATGGATCTTCATGTCGAACTGGAAAAACGGCTGGCAAAGTTCAAACATGCAGAGGCGTCTCTTGTTTACCAAACAGGGTTTGCAGCTAACGCTGGGCTGATTCCGCAGCTTGCCGGCAAAGGCGATTTGATAATAAGTGATGAACTTAACCACGGCAGCATAATTGATGGCGTCAGACTATCACACGCAGAGAGAGGAGTTTACAAACACTCGAATACGCAAGACCTGCAGCGGGTTTTAGATGAGGCGGAAAAACATGACCCGTCGTATGGACGGATTCTGATAATCACGGACGGTGTCTTCTCGATGGACGGCGATATCGCGCCGTTGGATGAGGTGGCCAAGGTCGGTGCAGAACACGGAGCCATGGTCTTTGTGGACGATGCTCATGGCGAAGGCGTGCTGGGCGAAGGAGGACGAGGCATAGTCTCCCACTTCAAGCTTGATCGCGACAAAGTGCAAGTTGAGATGGGAACTTTCTCAAAGGCCTTCGGAGTGGTGGGAGGACACATTTCCGGTTCTAGGGATTTAGTCAACTTTGCCTACAACAAGTCAAGGACGTGGCTCCTCAGCGGATCACATCCGCCTGGAGTTGCAGCTGCCTGCATAGCGGCTATTGATATCCTTGAGACCGAGCCCCAGCATGTGCGGAACTTGTGGGAAAACACGCGGTATTTCAAGAAGGCAATGAAGGACCTGGGGTTCAACATAGGAAACAGCACAACCCCGATTACACCGGTCATAGTCGGCGAAAGCGGCGTTGCTAAGAGATTAAGTTCCCGGCTCTACGAAGAGGGCGTTTTCGCCCTGCCAATTGTCTTTCCCATGGTAGCGCGGGACAAGGCACGAATAAGAACCATCATGAACGCGGCGCTCACCAGACAAGACCTAGACTTCGCAATAGGCGCCTTTGAAAAGATAGGAAAGGAACTACACATAATCTAGTTGCGATACTCAAATCCTCTATCCTATTCTGAACTTTCGGAAGGGATAGCGTGGACACTGAATTGCTCGACAAACGACGCAGAGAATCACAGCTTTCGAGGGACTGGAGACTATCTAACCGACCCAGTCCTTCGGCGTCACGATGCGGTAGGTACTGCGTAGGGCCTCGTATACGGCATACGCCATGGAGCCGAGCGTGTTGGTCGAACCGAAGCTTCTTGTCCAGCAATCTTTGACGCCCGCCAATGTCAGAACTGTCTTTGGCGTTTCTCCTCCGACCAAACCTAGTCCTCGTGGGCCGGGGATGATTTCGATTGCGACGCTACCGCACTTTCCTCGAACTTTGAACGGGATTGAGTGCGGTTGGCCGCAACCGCATTCCCAACTGCCGCACCCCCGGCGAATTGGGACAACGCCGAGTTTTGCGGTTATGTTGGCTTTGTCGATGGCACTTCTTACTTGTCTTGCTTTACCGCCTCCGACGCCCAGAAAACCAGTTCCGTTTCCCACGGCGACGATTGCTTTGAAGCGTGATTTTTCGCCGGCGTCGGTTTGTTTTTGCACGAAACCTATTCCAAGTACTTCCTGCCTAAGGCCGGGTAGAAGAACGTCGGTTATTTCTGGTTCTTTGATCTTCAATCCTTGCGTGAAGATGTCTTCTAAGGAAACTATCTGTCCGCTCTGGACCATCCTCCCCACTTTGGTTTTAGGGACCCAGCCCACTTCGGCCCTTTGGGTTTGAGCTGTTTGCATTTCAGCGTCTCCTTGCGAGTTTGTGCGTCTCTATGTATTCGTCCAGGTGTGCCGCACTCCTGAAGGTGCCGCCTTTGGCCATTAGGGTCAATTTCCGGTAGGCCTCTGTTGCGATGAAGCGTTTATCGCGTAATGTTCGGAGTCTCAGCCTAATGGAGCGGATGCGAACTACCCACCTTGCCTTGCTGTGCCGTGCGCTTCCTTTCGTGCTTCCTGGCCCTTTGTGTCTGCCTGCCCGGAGTTCTTCCTTTCTGACTCTCTTCCTTCCTCTGCTTATGCCTACCATCGGGAGCTTCCTGATGCTTCCTTCGTGGATTAGTTTCCTGATCTCTACGCGAGTAATCGCTGATGATACTCGGTCGGTGTCTTCAGGGTCGACCCACACTCTAGTGGTTCCTACTTTAAGTAAATCGGCGGCTAGGCGCTTCTGGCTTACTAAGCTCATTTCTTACTCTTCCTTTTTGTCGTGGTTTTCGCCTTAGCTTTCTTCTTTGGTTTTTGTTGGGCCGGTTCCGGTTTTTTCTCTGTCTCTCTCGTTTTTTTCTGTTCTCCTTTCGTTTCCGGAGTCGGCTCAGTGGGGGTAGGTTCTGGGGTTACTTCAGGCACTACTTCAGCCGGCCTCTTCAAACCTGGATTAAGAATCCTGATGTTTGCTTTCTTTGCTTCGTCGAGAATTTGGACACGTTTGTTCTCGCCAACTGTGTGGGCGATCATTCCAACGTGAAGCTTAGGATCTAACGCTAGCAGATCTTTAGGCCTCCACACTGTAATCGCTCTGAAACCTGATGGGTGAAGGCCTCTTGTGGCTCTCGGCCTTGAGTAACCTATCTTGACAACTGCGGGCCAGCCTTTCTTGCTGCGTCTCACTCGGCTCGTTTTTCCGTGTGGGGCGCGCCAGGGTTCTTTAACCCGCTTGTAGCGCCAACTTTCCTCCCGAACGAAACGCGGCCTGCGATAGGACAAGTTACATGCCCTCCTTCTTTTCGAATATGTATATGCCGTCTAGGAATACACGCTGGTCCTTGTCTCGAATTCTTGTTGCGTTTTGGATATTGGCGGCTGTTTGGCTTACGTCGCCAAGACGGGTTCCTTGAACGTGAATCTCGTCTCCTGCAATCTTGACTTTAGCCGCCCCGATGATCTTTGCGTTGCGCGGGGTCTTCTCACCTGTGAAGTTGTCGATAGTGAGTTTCTTCTCCTTCTCGTTGACTTTGACGGTCACGGGAAAGTGAGCGTAAACAAGTTTGAGTTTGTAAGTGTATCCTGAGCTTACGCCGCGAATCATGTTGCGAACGTGCGCTAGGGCTGTCCCGACCAGCGCGACCTCACGTTTTCGAGCCCATGGGCTGTATAAGCGAAGCGATTTGTCCTCCAAGGAGAATTGTACGGGCAGGTGTGAGAAATCTTCTTCGAGCGTTCCTTTCGGTCCCACCGCTTTGATTCTTCTTCCGTCCACAGTAAGTTGTACGCCTTCTGGGATGGGCAATGATCTTTGGGCTAGCTCGACGCGCACCATGATTTCCAATCCTACATGTATTTCTTGAATCCAAGGCTTGGGGCGAGTTCGCGGAAGCATTGTCGGCATAGGTAGAGGTCGTACTTGCGAATTACAGGGCCGTACTGGCCGCACCTTCTACAGGGCCGGCTGCCCTTACCGTACTTTCTGACCTTCTTTGGTTTCAGTTTTGCCATATGGGCTTAGGCCTCCCGGATCTTAACAGCGAACTTTCCGGTCATGAAAGTGATTGCGTCATCTTTGGAAACCCGATGTGATTTTCCAATAGGGGATGACCTTATTCTTCTTCTCCTAATTCTGAAACCAGGGCGTTCGAGCGTACCGATGACATCCATCCCGACAATGCCTAGCTCGGGAACATACTTGGTCCCAGGAATCTCAATGTGTTCCTTAATTCCGAATGCGAAATTTCCGTTTCCATCGAAACTCGACCTCTTCAAAGTATTTCCGACGGCATCGAGGCCTCGTTTCATGAAAGTCGTAGCTTTTTCCCCTCTGAGCGTCGTCATACAAGAAATGGGTTCGCCTTCGCGGATTCCGAATTCTTTTATGGTCATCTTGGCCTGTCTAGTGCACGGCTTTTGGCCGGTGATTTCTTGAAGAATTTTCCTTGCCTTCTCCAGCATCTCTCCAGACTTGCCCACGCCTATGTGCACTACGACCTTCGCTAGTTTGACCTCCCGCATGGGATTCTTGGGCAATGTTTCGGTAACCGTTTGGATCGTCTAGGCCTCCAGCTTAATCGCGGGTTTGTCGGTTCCTACAACGAATGTGTAGTCCACCATCGTATCGAACTTGTTGCCCGTGGTGTCCTCAAGCGTCACCATTGCTGGCCTCGTTGCGGTTCCGGCCTGCAGCTCCACGATCTTCCCGCTCTTACCTAAGTTACGGCCTGCAATGACAATTGCGAAGTTGCCCTTCTCGAATTTGATTTGGTTCAGAACGCGCTGGGTTGGTATACTTATCCGCAACGTGTCATTCGTTGAGTAAGCAGTCGTTTCGCCGTCTGTTGGCGCGACGGCTAGAGTACGGCCATCATGCATTCCGTAATGCACGCGGCCGCCTGGGGCTACCCCCTTGCGAAGGATCTTGCAGAGTTTGAATTTGGTTTCTTCTTTTGGTATCTTCACGAGCGAAAGCCCTTTTCCTTCCACAGGAAGAACCCTGTAAGCAATATTGGCGTCGGTGAATTCAACAACATCCATCAAACCAGTCGCGTGATTTCTCGCGCGCCTAGGTCTCCCGTCCACCCTGACTTTTCCACCAGCCAAAATGCTGCCAACTTCCCTTCTGTTCTTGCCCAGGGCTAGTTCGTCTCGGATAACCAGTTCTAATGGCAAACAATGCGAAGTGGCATGCGCACCTGGGTCTGGTTTCGCGACCCATGTTGATTCCTTGCGGTGCACGGGCCAGAAACTGGGGGAAGCTAGCCGTTTGAGGTGCCCTAGTCCGCCCTTGTGTGCCATTCTCAGGCCACTGCCCCTGCGGTAGTCGGTTTCGCGCGGGATAGTTTAACGGACTCTACTCGCCATTTATCGTCGAGGTTCAGTTTTGTGATCATTACTTTCGAACTGTTCACAGAAACGTTCGCGGATGTTCCTGAGGTCTTTTCTCTTTGGACGCCTTCAACGAATATGCGCTGCCTGCGCGCGTCGATGTCGTTTATTTTTCCTTCAATGCCAGCAAAGTCGCCCCTTAGAATCTTCACTGTGTCGCCCTTCCTGACGGGGTAAGAGCGCCTTTCTTGACTCTTCCGTAGCTCCTCCGAAAGAGGGGCAGTTAAGAACTTTCTAACCCGGTGTGCCGGAGCCTCGTAAATCATCTTACGCTGCTTTGAGGGTTTCTTCGTTACGGGAGGCATTAGCTTCACTTTCAGATAATTATGCTAGAGAGGTTGGCTACCCTCGGCCAACGCTCCGCAGCTTCCCTCGCCACGGGCCCGCGAATTTCCGTCCCTTTCAGTTCCCCTTCGGGAGTCATGATAACGGCAGCGTTATCGTGGAAGGAAAGCCTCGTTCCGTCTGGGCGTTTGAAAAGCCTCACCTGCCGAACCACAACAGCCGGAAACATCTGCCTCCTAAGGTCAGGTGTCCCCTTGGAAACCGAAATCATCACCATATCACCAACACAGGCAGACGGCACACGCCTCAGCCGGCCGTGGTAACCAAAAACCTGTATGATCTTAAGTTCCTTCGCCCCCGTATTGTCAGCGCAGTTGACCCTGCAACCGTTCGGCAACCCTCGTGCAACGTGCGGCCGGTATTCCACCATACCCTTCGCACTGACAGCACGAGTTTTAGGGGCAGGCATTCTACTTTCACGTGAGGCGCTGCAGAACGCGCCTGGAACAAATTAAGGTTATGTTGCGAAGACAGAAACGCTACTTCATGTTAGTCCAGTCAGTTTCTCTACAACCACGAAGGCGACTTCCTTGCTAATCGGCCGGCACTCCGCGATCTTAACACGGTCCCCCTCATGAACTTCCAAGCACGGAGGGCTATGCGCCATGATACGGCTTCTGCGTTTCTCATACCGAGTATACTTTGGAACATAATTCAAGTAATCCCTCTCAACAGTCACGGTCTTAGTCATTTTAGTACTTACGACCCTCCCGTCCAAGAACTTCCTTCTGACGGACAGATGACCATGGAAGGGGCAGTTACGGTCGTCGCAAGATTTCTTAGGCGCTTTCGCGCCGATTCCTATATCAGACATTACCAGCGCCTCACCTTAGTCTTCAACCTATTCTCCGGTCTAGCGACCAAACGTTCTCCGTCTACATCTACGAGGATGCCGCCCGGTAGATTAAATCGAAACGTAGCAGTGTTCTTCGGAACCATGACTTTCCCTCTCCTAGCGTTTATCGTAAGCATGTTCCTTGTCTCATCGATAACCACACCGCGAATTCCCTTAATCGCCGAGTTTCTTGCGCGCACAACCTTCAACGTTAGCCCGATTAATTCGTGGCGGATTATATTTTGCGGTGTAATCTCGCTCATGCCTTAGGCGTCTCCGGCGTAACTTTCTCGTGCGAAATAGTGAGGATGCGTGCCACAGTTCGTTTCAGTTCACGAATTCTGCCCACGTTCTCCACGGTGCCCCCAGATTTCACGTTCGTCCGCAGCTTCGTGAGTTCAGTCCGCAACTCCGCCAACTTCTTTTCGCGTTCTTCCGGAAGAAGCTGTCTGATCTCACGCTTTCTTAGAATCGGCAACCTGGGCCACCTCTTGGACTGTTCCAGTTTCTGCCACGACTTCCTGAATTACCGGTTTCGGTATCTCTGGAGCTTCGCCTCGCTCCTTGATTACGGGTTTGTCGGGGAAAACAACGTTTGGGGGCATGAGTTTGACGCTTATTCCAAAGAGCCCTTGCTTCAATTGGGTATCGACGACAGCAGTGCGCAGTATTTTGCCGATTGCCTCTCCGACAACTGGCAAGTATCCCGCACGGTATTTCTCGTAGCGTGCCCTATCGGTCGTGAGTTTACCGCGAATCGCTATTTCAACTCCTAGGGCGCCAGCTTCGATTGTTCTTTGGAGGGCCCAGTACGCTGCCCGCCTGAAATGAATGCCACGTTGGAGTGCCATTGCAATTTGGGACGCAACTACCTTCGGGTCAAGTTCGGGCGCGTCTATCGTCGCAACTGAAATCTGCGGGTTTTCAACGCCAAAACGCTGCTCTAGAATCTGTGTTAAGTCTCGTATGCTTTGGCCACGCCTGCCTATGACAAGGCCTGGTTTCGCTGCGTAAACGACAACCCTTGTGCCGAGCGGAGTTTTGGTCATTTCAAGCCTACTGTAACCAGCCCGCTTCAGTTCCTGGGAGAGGTATTCATCAATCTCGGCCCTGCGGGCGTTTTCCTTTACGAAGTATTTGTGAATGGGCAAGTTACTCGGCCACCTCGTATCCCATTAGTTCGACATGGACGAGAGTATTCTGATAGGGTGTGGCCCTTCCCATAGCCCTCGAAATAGAGCGCATAGTCTTTACCCCTCTTTGGGAGGCCGCATGTACGATTCTTAGGCGGTCCACATCGAGGCCCTTGTATTCGGCATTCGACTCCAATTCCTCAAGAAGAAAGAGGAACGATCTTGCGGCCTTCACCGGGTAGCGGCCAGCATACCAGCCTTCGTCGAGGCTTCTGTGGGGAACTTCCTTATGGTAACGCCTGTATGCGATTGCACGTTTCTTCTTCGTCACTGCCTCAAGAAGCTCCTTCGCCGAATCTAACCTCATCCCGCGAAGCTTCCGGCAGATCTCCGTTGCCGCCTTTGGGGAAATCTTCAACTCCCTACCAGAGCACCTGACAGCTCGGTCTGGGTCGAATTCCTTGACCGAGTATCCCCAATTCGGCATTCATTTTACACCGTGCGCCCCCGCATGTGCGCAGTAACCCTAAAAAACGTTGTTTACTGCTCGAAGTCCTTCGAGGCTAATTCCTCTGGCAAGTTCTATGTATCGCGCGGTATCTTGTTAGTTCCGAGCTTACATGGAACCTACAGCTACCGATTCAACGAATGAAAGTGAGATCCACGGGACGACTTTGAGAGTGTATTGGTACCTCTTTAGGAACACGAAACCGGTGGGAGTGCGCGAGACTCAGAGGGCGCTTTCAATGTCGAGCCCAAGCACGGCCCTGTACCATCTGGAGAAATTGCGTGAGCTCGGAGTGACTGAGAAAGACGCTATGGGACAATATTTCCTGAAAGAGCAGGTGCAAGTGGGAACGCTTAAGATGTTCCTGAGAGTGGGTCACCTAATACTGCCACGATACCTCTTCTACGCGATCTTCCTCTCAACCTCTCTCGTTGCATACGCAGTGGGGACGTTCTGGCAGAGCGGCAGCATTGAACCCGCAGGCGTGATTTTTGGGGTTGCGGGGGCTGGAATTTGCTGGTATGAGTGCGCTAGAATGTGGAGGGAGCGTGTCCTGTAATTGAAAGGTTTGCTGTTCGAAAATGT
>Ga0116124_1000025_pt1 | contig 169776 bp, 154 predicted proteins | sample June2015DPH_13_1_2_FD_89728 | JGI IMG/M metagenome (GOLD analysis project Ga0116124, IMG submission 89728) | Peatland microbial communities from SPRUCE experiment site at the Marcell Experimental Forest, Minnesota, USA - June2015DPH_13_150 | ecosystem: Environmental > Terrestrial > Soil >... | reverse complement strand
GTTCCTCCTGTGCGCGCTGATCGTGTTCTTCCCCGTTCTGGTCAACACGATCGTCGGAATGCGATCGGTCGAGGCCACCTTGCGCGAACTGATGCGTTCCCTCAAGGCTTCGCGCTGGCAGACCTTTACCCGGCTGGAGATCCCTGCCTCTTCGCCGGTTCTGCTGGGGGGATTGAAAATCGGTGCGACCCTTTCGGTGATTGGAGCCGTGGTCGGCGAATTCGTCGGGGCCGACCGCGGACTGGGCTTTCTCATCAATCTGGGCCATGAACAGTACGACACGGCGTTGGTTTTTGTGGGCATTTTCTCGCTGATCCTGCTGGCCCTGGCCCTCTACGGCAGTGTCGCTCTCTGCGAGCGACTCCTGCTGGGCTGGAGGGAGTAGAAAGGCTGAGCATGCTCCGCCTGCGGAGTTCTCCCTTGCGGGTTGGCGAGGCGGGATCATGAGACCCCCCTCCGCGTCCTGGGCGCTCCTGGCCGCTCTGAGCGGGATTCTTCTCGCCTCCTGTGGTGAGAGGACCCGCTCGGCCTCCCCTGCGGCGCCCGCTCCCAGCCCGGAAGCCACGCCCGCCCTGACGCACATCCGCCTGCCCATGGGCTACGTGCCCAATATCCAGTTTGCGCCCTGGTACGTGGCGGTTGATCGCGGCTACCTCAAGCGGCAGGGCATCGAGGTCGAGTTCGACTACAAATACGAGAACGACGGGGTGGCTCTGGTGGGTGCGGGGAATCTTCCCTTTGCCATCGCCTCGGGCGAACAGATCCTCTTGGCCCGCGCCCAGGGTCTCCCCGTGGTTTATGTTCTGGGCTGGTTCCAGAACTATGCGGTGGCCGTGATTGCCCAGTCCCAGGCGCAGATCACGCGGCCCGCGGACCTCAAGGGCAAGAAGATCGGGATTCCCTGCTTGTGCGGAGCCTCCTACATCGGGCTGGACGCCCTGCTCTATTCCGCCGGGCTCAAGGAGAGCGATGTACACCTGGATACCATCGGCTATAACCAGATTGCGGCCCTCACGGCCGGCCGCGATGACGCGGTCGTGGGCTACGTCAACAACGAGCCGCTGCAGCTGCGCGCCAGCGGGATCGCGGTGGACGTCCTGCCGGTGGCCGACTACGTCGAGCTGGCCTCCAACGGCCTGATCACCAACGAAACGACCTTGCGCTCTGATCCGGATCTCATCCGCCGCATGGCCGGCGCGTTTCTCCAGGGGTTGAGCGACACGCTCAAGGACCCCGCCGGCGCCTATGCCATCAGCGAAAAGTACGTGCCCGGCCTGGCGAGTGAGGACCAGTCCACCCAAATGCAGATCCTGGAAGCCTCGATCCGCCTTTGGAATGCCCCGCGGCTCGGCTGGAGCAACCCGCAGGCCTGGGAGACCATGCAGACCACCCTCCTGCGCATGGGGCAGCTCAGCCAGCCGCTCGATCTCAGTCGGGCCTATACCAATGAGTTCATCCCTTAAGGCCTACGACGCCTCGCGAGGGCGCGTGGAAACCCCTCCCGGCCTGGGCGGATCGGGCTCGCTGCTCATCGCCGAGGGGCTCTCGGCGGACTTCGCCGACCGCGACGCGCCCCTGCGCGCCCTCGAGCAGGTGTCCTTTTCCGTGTCGGCCCAAGAGTTCGTCTGCATCGTCGGGCCATCGGGTTGCGGAAAAAGCACGTTGCTGCGGCTCCTGGGGGGGTTGCTGCGGCCCAGCACCGGCCGGGTGATTTTTGAAGGGCAGGAGTTGTTGGAGCCCCAGCGCGACATCGGTTTTGTATTCCAGCGTGTCAATCTCATGCCGTGGAGGACGGCGCTGGCCAACGTGACCCTGCCCCTGGAGCTGGACGGGGTGGAGGTGTCACAAGCCCGGTCCCGGGCCCGCGACCTGCTCGAGTTGGTCGGGCTGGTGGGTTTTGAGCACAGCTTGCCGCGCGACCTGTCGGGAGGCATGGCCCAACGGGTGGCCCTGGCCCGCGCGCTGGCGCATGATCCCCAGGTCCTGCTTCTAGACGAGCCCTTTGCGGCCCTGGACGCTCTGACGCGCGAGCGCATGGGCGCGGAACTCCTGCGCATTCACCAAGCGCGGCGCAAGACGGTCGTGATGGTCACCCATTCCATCCCGGAAGCCATTTTTCTCGCGGACCGCGTGCTGGTGCTCAGCTCACGACCGGGAAAACTGCGGTTGGAGCTACCCGTTCCGCTCCCCCGGCCCCGCTGGCTGGAGATGACCCATACCCCGGAGTTTGGTACCCTGGCCGCGGCGGTTCGCCGGGCGATCGAAAACGACGGTGTATAATCGCGCTCAAGCCCCAGTAGCTCAAAAGGATAGAGCAGGGCACTCCTAAGGCCAAGGTTGGGGGTTCAATTCCCTCCTGGGGCACTTGGCGCCGGCTGCGCGCGACGGGCGAGGCTGGAGCGCACTAGTTTTCCAGGTAGAGCTCATCGGTGTCATCGTCAAAGGCATACAGCTCAGCAAAACGTCCCCAGTTGATCGCCGCCTCCAGCTGTCCTTCGGCGAAATCCCCGAAATCGAGTTTCAATCGGTCCAGGAAGTAGTCGGCCGGAATGCGCCGGTTCTCGTCGCGCTGCAGGGTCTCGTAGATCCAGCGAATCGTCGGAAGTCGCAGCGCACGGCCCGCGATCAATTCCTTACGGGTCAGAATGCTGGCTTCCGCATAGGCCTGCCCCAGAGGCGTCAGCGACAGGTCGCCCTCCGCAACCGAGAGAAACCCCAATAGCTCCCCGGACTCCACCACCGGGAGCAAAGCATCCACATCCATCACCAGATCGTCGCTCAATCGATACAGATCCGCCCGGCCGCCTTCCTCGGAAACCTTCTCCGCCAGGCCGGCCAGCGCGTTCAGGCGCGAGGCCGGCAGAGGGCTGAGACGGCCCGCGGAGGCGCGCAGGACCTCCTCCTCCGTCTCGGTCCGCCCCGCCACCGCCGCGTACACGCGGTCCACCACTCCCTGGAAGGCGGTGTCCTTGCGATGACGGGGATGGCGCAGGCGCACCGCCACCTCGGCCACCACATGACCCGGGTTCTTCTCCATCACCACAATTCGGTCGGCCATGAAGGCGGCTTCCTCGATATTGTGCGTGACCATCAGGACCGCGTGGGTGTGGATGGCCTTGCCCAGCCACAGCTCCATGAGCTCGCCTCGCAGCGCCTCGGCGCTCAGCACATCCAGAGCCGAGAAGGGCTCATCCAGGCAGAGCAGCTCGGGCTCGACGGCCATGGCGCGCGCAAAACCCACCTTCTGGCGCATGCCCCCGGAGAGTTCACGCGGGTAGGCCGATTCAAACCCGTCCAGGCCGACGGCGTCAATCTGGCGCAAGGCGATCTCGCGGCGTTCGGCCGGAGGGATCCCGCGCGCTTTGAGCGCCACCTCCACATTCTCCTGAACCGTCAGCCAGGGATAGAGAGCGAAACTCTGAAACACGATGGTCGCGTTCGGGTTAACGCCCTGCACCGACCCGCCCCGGTAGAGGACCTTCCCCTCACTGGGAGGCTGCAGGCCGGTGATGATTCGCAACAGCGTGGATTTTCCGCAGCCGGAGGGGCCCAGCAGGCAGACGAACTCGCCGGTGCGAACCTCGAGGCTCACATTCTCGACCGCCGTGAACTGGCGCTCACCCCGACCGTACCGTTTGGAGACGGATTGAAGACTGAGCAAGGGTTCCCCCGGGACCCCCTCCGGGGGAACCAGTATCTGAGGTGCCGCCGCCGTTTTGCTCATGACCTTTCTCCTCCCCGCCTTCCGGAAAGCACTCTAATCCATGCGGTATCGATCGGCCGCCAGCCGAAACAACCGGCGCCAGACAAAACGGTTGATGAGCAGCACCACCAGGACCATGGTCAGGGTGGATCCCAGGAGCAGGGCGTAGTCTCCTCGCCCGGTGGCCTCGGCGATCAGTGCCCCCAGGCCGAGCGTGCGGTGGGTCTGACCGGCGAACTGCACATACTCCGCGACGATGCTCGCGTTCCAAGCTCCACCCGAGGCGGTGATCAGTCCCGTAATGAGATAGGGGAACAGGGACGGCAAGATCAGCGTGCGCCAGCGCTGGAGGCGGCCTAAGGAAAGGATTTCGGTCGTATAGCGCAGGTCCTGCGGAATGGCCGACGCCCCGGCGATCACATTGAACAAGACATACCACTGTGTGCCCAGCAGCATGAGCAAAATCGCCGCTGCGTTCAGGCCGCCGGGAAGCGCCAGAAAGATCAGCAGGATGGCCGGGAAAAGCGCGGTGGCGGGAATGGAGGCCACCACTTGCACGACCGGCCCGAGCAAGTCCGAAAGCCTCTTGTTGGACCCGATCGCGACCCCGGCCGGCACGGTCCAGAGAGCCGCAATCCCAATCGCCGCCCCGACCCGGAGCAGGCTGGCCAAGGCGGCCAAGAGGATCCGACGCAGATCCGCCAGAGGCAGTTGCAGCAGCAGGCGGAACGCCTGGACCCCGCCCAGAACGAGCAGGACCACCACAACCCCTGCCAGCGCCAACCAGACCCAGGCTCCGCCTCGCGACTCCCTGGGTTTGCTCGGACGCACCATCGGACGCGCCAGGAGGGTATCGACCCGCTCGGCCGCGGGTCCCCAGATCCGCCGGCTGAAGAACTCGACCAGCCGGGAACGGCTGAGCAAGTCGTAGAACCAGGATTCCGGAGCCTCCTCTCCCTCGACCGTGTCCAGCTTGAAGCGGTCAGCCCACACCAGCAGCGGACGCCAGACCAGTTGGTCGAGGGCGATGATCAGGGCGACCAGCGTCGCCAGGCCCAGGATGACCTGCGGCACGTTCCCCTGGTCTGCCGCGGTCTGCAAATACGAGCCCAGCCCAGGGAGACGGAAGTCGCGTTCCCCCACCCGGAAGGTCTCGGCCGCCATCAAGAAGAACCAGCCGCCTGCCCAGCTCATCATGCTGTTCCACACCAGCCCGCCCGTCGCAAACGGCACTTCCAGCGTCCTCAGCCGCAGCCAGGTCCCCAGACGGAAAATGCTGGAGGCCTCGCGCAACTCGTCCGGTTCCGTCCGCAGGGCCTGATAAAAACTAAAGGTGAGGTTCCAGGCCTGCGAGGTGAAGATCAGGAGGACGGCCGAGATCTCGACCGCCAGAGGCTCGGGCAACAAGACCGTCAGGCTCAGTAAGACCACCGGCAGATAAGAAAGGATCGGGACCGACTGGAGAATATCCAGCACGGGCATCAACAAGCGTTCCGCCGCCGGGATCCGCGCGGCCGCATATCCGTAGCCCAAGCTGAAGATCATCGAGAGGACGTACGCGCCCAGCATGCGCAAGAACGAAAGCGTCGCGTAGTAGGGCAGAGCCGAGGGATCCAGGCGAATCGTCGGCCCGGCGATCTTCGCGGGGGCGCTGGAGGCCAGGTGGGCCCCGAAGGCCAGCAGCGCGAGAAGCAGAAGCACCACGACCCCATCGGCCGGCCTGAGGTTGGAGAGTGGAGCGACCAATGGGCCGAATCGACGCCGCATCGCGCCTCCGGAGGCGCTCGGATTATAACCTCCGCCTCCCGGTCTCTCGTCGCCCTCTCCCTGCCGGCCATGCTATACTCGCCTAGGACCCTGAGATCGGCCTGCCCTTCGCCGCTTTCATCTCGCCAGGAGGCTCCGCAATGGACTCCCTCAGACTCAGGATTCTGACCGATGGCAAGAACCTCGGCAACGGAATACTCAAGGTGGATAGCTTCCTCAACCACCAAGTCGATCCCCTCCTGCTCAACGAATGCGGGCACGAATTGGCCGCCCGTTTTGCCCAGGTCGGAGCCACGAAGGTCCTGACCGCCGAAATCTCGGGAATCGCTCCCGCGCTCACCACCGCCTTGCACTTGGGCATCCCCATCGTCTATGCCCGCAAGTCCAAGCCGATCACCATGCCGGATCAGGTCTACCTGACCCTCGCGCCCTCCCATACCCGGGGAGGCACCGTCGAGCTGATCGTCTCCCCCGAATTCCTCAGCGGCCGCGAACGCGTTCTCATCATTGACGACTTTCTCGCCTCAGGTCAGACCATCTTGGGGCTGGCCCGCCTGGCTCGCGCGGCCGGAGCGACGGTGGTCGGCGTTGGAGCCGTGATCGAGAAGAGGTTCGAAGGGGGCCGGGCCCTCCTGGCCGACCTGCACGTGCCGATTGAGTCCCTCGCGATCCTGGTGGACATGAGCGAGGGGCGGATCGTCTTCCTGGAACCCTAGCGGCCCCGGTGGACACCCTCGTCATCCTCGATTTTGGCTCCCAATACTCCCAGTTGATCGCCCGGCGGTTGCGCGAAGCCAACGTCTATTGCGAGCTTTTCGCCCACGATGTTCCCGCCGAAACCGTCCGCGCCTCCAATCCCCGGGCTTTTGTCCTGTCCGGAGGACCGAGTTCGGTGGTTGACCCGGGGGCTCCCCGCTTGCCGGCCTACGTGCTCGAAAGCCACCTTCCGGTCCTGGGCATCTGCTACGGCATGCAGCTGATGGCTCAGGCTCTGGGAGGCATCGTGCGGACCTCGACTCGCCGCGAGTACGGCCGGATGACCATCCAGCGCCAGGGCGCATCACGGCTTCTGCCCCAGTCGCTCCCGGAGACCTTCGAGGTGTGGATGAGTCACGGGGATCAGGTGGAGAAGCTGCCCGCGGGATTCCAGGTGGTCGCTTCCAGCTCCAGTTGCCCCATTGCGGCCATGGAAAACCCCGGGGAGCGTCTCTATGCGCTTCAATTCCACCCCGAGGTGGCCCACACTCAGCACGGGCTCGAAATCCTGGGGGCTTTCCTGGAGGCGGCCGGCCTCGAGCGGACGTGGACGCCCGCTTGGATCACCCAACAATCGGTCGAGCGCATTCGCTCCCAGATCGGGGCGGAGCCGGTTCTGGCAGGGGTAAGCGGCGGGGTGGACTCGACCGTTGCGGCCGCTCTCGTCCATCGGGCGGTTGGAGACCAGCTCAAATGCATTTTCGTCGACAACGGCCTGCTGCGGCTAGGCGAGGGCGACCAGGTTATGTCCGCCCTGCGGCAAACGCTTAGGGCGGAAGTCCGCGCGGTGAATGCCCGCGCGGAGTTCCTGGAGGCCCTGGCCGGCAAGGAAGATCCGGAAGCCAAGCGCGCCGCGGTCGGGGAAACCTTCATCCGCGTCTTCGAGCGCGAGGCCGCCAGTCTGTCCTGCGGGGCGCGCTTCCTGGTGCAGGGGACCATCTATCCCGACGTGATCGAATCTCGCGCCCCCGAGAGGCGGGCCGCCGCCCGCATCAAGACCCACCACAACGTCGGCGGCTTGCCGCCGGACCTGCGTTTCGAGCTGGTCGAACCCTTGCGTTACCTCTTCAAGGATGAGGTCCGTCGGATTGGGTTGGAAATCGGCCTTCCGGCGGAACTCATCTGGAGGCAGCCCTTCCCTGGGCCCGGCCTCGCCGTCCGCTGCCTCGGGCCGGTTACTTGGGAACGCCTGGAACGACTGCGGTCCGCCGACTACATCTTCACCAACGAACTGGAACGCGCCGGTTTGCTGGGACCGGGAACCGCACAGGCTTTCGCCGTCCTCTTGCCGGTCCGCTCCGTCGGGGTGATGGGAGACGGCCGCACCTATGACGAGGTGGTTGCCCTGCGAGCGGTTTCCACCGAGGACTTCATGACCGCCGATTGGGTAAGGATTCCGGCCGAGGTGCTCGACCGCGTGGCCCACCGGATCGTCAACGAGGTGGCCGGGGTGAATCGGGTCGTCTTCGACGTGACCACCAAACCACCTGCGACCATCGAGTGGGAATAGCCGGCCGATCCGTCTTGCCCCAATTTCCTCCAGGCCTGCCCGTGCCCTTCCCATCCTCGCTCCCCGCTTCCCCTTCCGCCGCCTGCGCCCAGCGGTTACCCTGCCCCGGCTGGTCCCATCGGCCTGCGACCTGGGGGTAATTCCCGGCCTCCCTCCGCCCGGGCCGCAGGCTCTTTTGGCCCTGGAGGGAATCTTGCAATCCTCGATCCGGGGCGGGTGAGGCCCAAGAGCCAGATCCCCCGCCGGCTTCGAGGGTTGGCCGCCCAGGGAGCCGCAGGGGCATGCGAGGGTCACCCCAGAAGAGCTGCGCTCGGGGCGTGGCTTGCAAGCGGAGAAGCAGATCCCTTCGTCTCTTCTAAGGTGGCGGACCCGGGATTCGGACGAAAATCAAACAAAGGCGGTGTACTATAATCACCACGGTGGGCAAGATCGCCTGCCGGCCGGGTCCACGGCAGACAACCCGAGGAGCATTTCCATGATGCGATTCGATCGATTTACGGAGCGCGCGCAGGACGCGGCCCAGCGTGCGGCCGAGATTATTCAGAGGTACGGCCACAATCAAATTGACAGCGAGCATCTTCTGCTGGCGCTCCTGGAGCAACCCGAGGGCGTCATCCCGCAGATTCTTGAGCGCCTCAGTGTCAATTCCGACTTGCTGGCCCAGCGGATCGATTCCACCCTGCGGGCCAGCCCCAAGGCCAGCATCTACGGCGGGGGCACGGGTCAGATATTCATCACCCCACGGGTCAAGCGCATCGTCGACCTGGCCAACGAAGAGGCCAACCGCCTGCACGACGAGTACATTTCGACGGAGCACATCTTCCTGGCGATCGTTTCCGAGCACAACACGCCCGCCTCGCGCGTCCTGGCCGAGGGGGGCATCACCAAAGAGCGTGTGCTGGACGCCATCAAGGACATCCGCGGCGGCCAGCGCGTGACCGACCCACAGGCGGAGTCTCGCTACCGCATCCTGGAAAAATACTCGCGGGATCTGACTCAGATGGCCAAAGCGGGCAAGCTCGACCCGGTCATCGGGCGAGACAGTGAGATCATGCGGGTGATCCAAATCCTCTCGCGCCGCACCAAGAACAACCCGGTCCTGATTGGCGAGGCCGGGGTCGGCAAGACCGCCATTGTCGAGGGTCTGGCTCAAAAGATCGCCACCAACGATGTCCCCGAGATCCTGATGGGCAAGCGGGTGGTGGCGCTTGACCTGAGTGCCATGATCGCCGGCTCCCGGTTCCGGGGCGAGTTCGAGGAGCGCCTGAAGGCAGCGATCGAGGAGATCCAGCGGGCGAGCGGCGAGATCATCCTTTTCATCGACGAGCTCCACACCGTAGTGGGTGCCGGCGCCGCCCAGGGCGCGCTGGATGCCTCCAACATGCTCAAGCCAGCCTTGGCGCGAGGAGAGCTGCAGTGCGTCGGAGCAACTACCCTCGACGAGTATCACAAGTACATCGAAAAGGACGCGGCGCTGGAGCGACGTTTCGCCCCCGTGTATGTCGACGAACCCAACGTGGAAGAAACCATTCAGATGCTGCGGGGTTTGCGCGACCGCTATGAGGCGCACCACAAGGTCCATTTTTCCGACGAGGCCCTGGTGGCCGCTGCGAGGCTCTCCTCGCGCTATGTGACCGACCGCAGCCTTCCCGATAAGGCCATCGACCTGATCGACGAGGCGGCCGCCAAGTTGCGGCTTGCGCTCTATTCACTCCCCTCCGATTTGAAGGCGCTGAAGGCCGAAATCACCCGCTTGCAGGCCGAGGAGGAGCAGGCGGGGCTCGTGCGTGACTACGAGCACGCGGCGCAGAAGAAAGCGGAGCGCATCCGCCTGGAGACGGAATTCAACGAGAAGCGCAATACCTGGGAGTCCGAGCACCGCTTGGATGAGGTCGTGGACGAGAACGACATCGCCCAGGTGGTCGCGCAATGGACGGGTATCCCCGTCACGCAGATGATGGAGGTCGAATCCGAGAAGCTGCTGCACATGGAGGAGCGTCTGCACGAACGGATTGTGGGGCAGGAGGAGGCCATCCATGCCCTGTCCGATTCGATCCGCCGCGCCCGATCCGGGCTCAAGGACCCGCGCCGTCCCATTGGTTCCTTCATCTTCCTGGGTTCCTCCGGGGTGGGCAAGACCGAGCTGGCCAAAGCCCTGGCTCAGTTCCTCTTCGACGACGAGGATGCGCTCGTACGCATTGATATGTCCGAGTATCGGGAGCAGCACACCGTCAGCCGTATGTTCGGCGCGCCCCCCGGCTATGTCGGCTACGAAGAGGGCGGCCAACTTACCGAGGCCGTTCGGCGGCGACCCTACCGCGTGGTGCTTTTCGATGAGATCGAGAAAGCCCACCCGGACGTTTGGAATGCCCTCCTGCAGATTCTGGAAGACGGCCGCATGACGGATGGTCAGGGCCGGGCGGTGGACTTCCGCAACACGGTCCTGATCATGACCAGCAACCTGGGCACCGAGTTTGTCAAGCGCTCGGGCTCGCTGGGGTTCCGGCGGCGCGGCGAGGATGGGGAGATTGACAGCAGCCATGCCAAGATCGAGGAGGCGCTCAAGTCAACCTTCCGTCCCGAGTTCCTCAACCGCATCGACGAGATCATCATTTTCTCCCCGCTTGGGCTCGAAGACATGGAGAGAATCGTCGTCTTGCAAATGAAGGAAATTTCCGGACGGCTTTCCGAGATGGGGCTCAAGGTGAGCTTGACCGACCCAGCGCGTCACTGGCTCGCCCAAGAGGGATTTGACCCCTCCTTCGGGGCCCGCCCTCTGCGGCGCGCCTTGCAGAAACACGTGGAGTCGCCTCTGTCGGTCCGAATGCTCAAGGGGGACTTCAAGTCCGGGGATACCGTCCTGGTCGACCACACGGATCAGGAGGGGATCATCTTCCAACGCCTGGAACCTGACCGGGTCCAGAAAGTCGAACCGGCGCGGGTCGCCTAGAGCCCCCACCCCCGGGCCGCGGAGATCCCCTCAGCGCACAGAAGCCGCAGAACCCGCGGACACTTCCCCAACGAACAGATCCAAAGCCGTGCCTGCCTCCACTCGCCCGGTCTTGATCGCCTCGTCTAGATCCGCCAACTTGCGGTAAATGCTCTCCAGGACGGGCAGCTCGAAGCCGCGCGCCTGCTGCACCAGTTTGCGGGCCACAAAGGGATGCAGGCCAAGCTCGCTGGAGAGGGCCTCGGCAGAGCGGCGGGCCTCGATCCCCTCGCGCACCAGGATCAGCAGCCGAAACTGCCGAACGACCATCGCGAGCACGTAGGCGGGGGATTGTTTGAGAAGCAGATTGCGGAGAAGGTCCAGGGCTTTTTGCCCGCGGCGCTCCCCCAGGGCATCCACCATCTCAAAGATGCCCGCCTGGGCCCCTTCCGGCGTGACTGCTTCCACATCCTCAGGACGAACCGGCCGGGCATAGTTGACGTAGGCCAGCAGCTTTTGCACCTCCTGATCGAGAAGGCGCGGATCTTCGCCCACCCAGGAGGCCAAGAGCTCTGCGGCCTGAGGCTCCAGGCTCCCGCCCTGTGCCTCCGCACGCCGCGCCACCCAGGCCGACAGGCCCGCGCCGCGAGGCAAGTCGAAGCGCCTCACCAGAGCCCGATCCTTGTGCTCCTCGCTCCAGCGCAGGATGGGATGCGTAGAAGACAGCGCACCCCTCTCCAGGAAGACCAGGGCCGTGGTGGCCGGGATTTGATCCAACAACAGGCGCAGGGCTTGCCAATCCGAGGAGCGGGGCTCCCCCTCCGCGGCGGCATCCCCTTCCTGAGGCTCCGCTTCGCGGGTCTCACCCGCTGCCCTCGCGACCCGACCCAGGAGCAAGCCTTCCACCACCACCAGTCGGCGCCGGACCAGAAAGGGAGCGGCCAAGCAGGCTGCCTGCAAGTCGGCTAGCGAGACCGTCCGGCCTTGGAAGCGAGTCGTGTTGAGCTCGGCCAGGCTCGCATCCCCCATGGAGGACTGCATCTGGGCCACGGCCTCGGAGAGCGCAAGATCATCCGTCCCGTGAAAAAGGTAGATCAGCGGCGGGGTTTTGGGCACGCAGGCGATTATACAATCGCCACCCGGCAGCCTCGCGCAGGCCCCGGCAAAGGATCCAGGCCTGCCGCCAGGCGATCGATCCGAAGGGGCCTCGCTCTCCCCGGACCAGCCGGCCAAGACGAGTTCGGAGAGCCTGCTCAGCGAGCAGGCGAAAGCTGCGGCTCCTTGACGGACCGGCGAACGGGCGCCCCCGAAGTCGCCAGCCGGAACCCCAGATACATGATCACACTGCCCACCAGCTCACTGACGTACATCCAGTCGGCCAGGCCCAGCTTGAGAAAACTTCCGGCCAGAGCGGGGAAAAGGGCACCCACGGCGATCAGGATATTGCCCAGCACCCGATTGGCCAGAACCTGCTTTCTCCAGAAGAGCCAAGCGGAAAGGAGCGCACCCCCCACCAGGAGGAGGGTGCCGTACAGGTTCAAGATGATCGTCAGGGCAATCAGGGGCGCCGCAAGGGTCAGCAGTTGGCCGTATTGGGCCGAGACCGGCGAGGCCACCTGGTAGGTTCCTGCGCCCACTGGAGAAACCAAGAAGAGAATGCATGCCGCGCCGGAAGCGAGCGCAAGCAGGACCAGCGTACTTAAGGCGAGCCCGCGCCTGCGAACCAGGAGAAACAAGGTTCCCTGCCCGAGCCAAGCCGCGGTGAGCATCGCCCCGGCCAAGTACCAGGTCTTGAGCACCCAAGGGCTGTAGGCCAAGCTCAAGAAGGCCTCGGAACCGGTCCCGAGCGCATACCACAGTAATCCGATCCCCCACAATAAGAGATGAGTCCCTCCCCTTGCGCGGTAGCGAGCCATCACCAGCCCCGCGAAGGCGAGGGTGACCAGGGTCGATAAGAATGGAAGAAAGCGTGTCAGATCCATGCCAGCCTCCCTAGAATTGGACCGCCCCTCCTCACGGTCCCGAAACCTATCCCAGCCTGCCCCGCACCAGGACGTAAACCAGGGTCGCCACCAACCCCAGGAGGATCAACCCGAGAAAAATCAGCAAGACAGGCACGGCTTTGCCCCAGGCCATTCGTTCACCGACGGACCGCTTAGGCCGATTCATCCCTGCGCCTCCCGGGGATGCAAATGCTCCACCATGGCCAGCAGCAGCACGTCCGTGGAATGCGTGACCTGGCGGTAGAGTTGCCCCCACGAGGTGGGGGAGTCGAGTCTGGAGGTTGGCAAGAGCTCCAACGCGCTGTCCAACACAATGGCCCGGAACTCGAGGAAGGCCCGCAGCCCCTCCTCCAGCGCCAGCCCCTCCGCATTCAAGAGTTCTGCATACTGCTGGCCCAGGGTGATCAGAGTGATCTCCCCTTCCGGCCTCAGGCTTCCCGGGGACTGGGCCAGTGCGACCAGGGTTCGTTGCCCCAGTTCGCGCAGGCGCCCTTTGCCATTCTCGCTCAGCCGGCGGAACCATGCCTCGCCTTCAAAGCGTCCTCCGTAGATTGAAGACGTGTTTGGTCCAATACAGACTGCCAGAGGCCCTGAGCCTTATCGATCTGCCCGGCACGGTGGGCGGCCGACCAGGCCGAAAGCTCCTCGAGGCGAAAGCGCCTGTGGCCACCGGGCGTGCGGTGAGAAGGGATCTCGCCTCGATCCGCCCAGATGCGAAGGGTCGAAGGATGCACTCCCAGCAATCGTGCGGCCTCTCCCAGACTCATCCAAGATGATTGGTTCACCTGTCCTCTGGCCCTGAAGGATTGACCCAATTCGTACCCCAAGGCTCTTCCTCGGTCAAGATAGTTTTCATTAGGATTCTATATGAGGATTCCAAACCTAAGAGAGGTTTTTAGCCTTCGGGTTGGGCCCGGGAATCAAAAGGCCAGGCCGGGGTGACACTCCCGTCTGGCCCTGCTCTGCCCTTGCGGGCAGGCCAGAAGCAACTCTTCCCAGCGCCCTCAGGGTGCTAGGATCCAGGCAGTCTGGGAATCCCGGTCAAGGTCGGGGCCCCTAGACTGAATCCTTCAGCGCCTTTACCGGCGCGGCTTTTACCACCCGGCGCTCGGGCTTGGCCTTGATGATGATCTTCTGTTTGGTAAACGGATTGATCCCTTCCCTTTCCGTGCTGGCCGGGCGCACGGCAACTTTCGCGCGGAAAAGCCCGGGAAGGGTCACCTCACCCTTGTGCTTAAGCTCGGATTTGACCAGGGATTCAATGGCCTCCAGGTATGAGGTGGTTTCCTTCTTGCTCAGCCCGGTGGCCTCCGAGAGTTTGGAGATGAACTCGACCTTGCTTAGTCCTTTCGCCATTTTAAGCGCGCTCCTTTCTGAGGGTCTGGGAGAATGCCAGGAAAGTGCATCCCGGTACAACTAGGCTTAACTCTACACGATTTTGGCTGATTTCGCCACTATTGGACCTTTCGATAGAATTCTTGCAAAGACGGCCCCTCCCCTCCAGTCCCGATGCAACCGGGCCCTTGGAGAGGGCGGCGGCCGCCAGGCCGGACCGGGGCGGTTGTGGCTGGACGGGCGGCGAGTAGAATCTATACCATGCCCTGGAAGGTGGTAGGACACGAGTGGCTGGTCGAAGCCCTGAGGCAGGACGCCGCTTCCGGGGCGCCGGCCCACGCCTACCTTTTCCTTGGCCCGGCGGGAATCGGCAAGCGCACCCTGGCCACCGAGTTCGCTCAGGCCTTGAACTGCACTCAACCGCCGGCGCCAGGAGAAGCCTGTGGAGAGTGCCGTTCTTGCCGCGCTTTCGGCGACGGCGCTCACCCCGATCTCCACCTGCTCCAGTCCCCGCGACCGAATGAGGCCATTCGGGTCGAGGCGGCCCGGGACTTGATCCACGCCCTGTCCTTGCGCCCTCTGGAGGCTCGCTTCAAAGTCGCCCTGCTCCCAAACTTCCAGTTCGCCACGGTCAACACAGCCAATGCGCTGCTCAAGACCTTGGAGGAGCCGGCCTCAGCGGTTGTGCTCCTGCTCACCGCGCCCAGCCCTGAGGAATTGCTGCCAACCATTGTGTCGCGCTGCCGGCTGTTCAACCTGCGGCCGATCCCAGCCTCGACGGTCGCCTCCGCCTTGCGGGAGAGATGGGGGGTGCCCTCAGACCGGGCGGAGGTATTGGCGCGCCTCTCCTGCGGGCGTTTGGGGTGGGCCGTGAATCAGATCCTGGATCCGCAGGCCGCCTCCCAACGGGCACAACGATCCCAGGAGTGGGCCCGCATCCCCTCGCAGAACCGCAGGGAGCGCTTCGCCCTGGCCGAGGAACTAGCGGTGGACAAGGACCGAACGGGCAAGGACCGGGTCGTCCAAGTGCTTGAGCTTTGGGCGAGCCTCACTCATGATCTTCTTCTCTGCCTCTCGGCCCCCGCCGTGCCTGTGGCGAATCTCGACTACGAGGAAGAAATACGGAGGCTCGCGCAGAAGGTCTCGCGCGTCCAGAGCGAGGTCTGGCTCCAGGCGCTCCTGCAGGCCCAACGTCAGATCGAGCGCAACGTCAGCCCTCGCCTTGCGCTGGAGATCAGCTTGCTGGCGGCTCCCCGGGTGTGAGGCTTGCTCCGAGCCCGCGACCGAGGTGGGGGCACCTACCTCGGTTCGACTTGGATCCGGATCGCCGTCCGCTCCTTGCCATCGATGACCACCTCCGTGAAGGAGGGGATGCAGACAACGTCGATGTTATCCCCCTGAAGATAGCCCCTGGCAATGGCACACGCCTTGAGCGCCTGGTTTACGGCACCGGCACCAATGGCCTGAACCTCGGCATGCTTCTGTTCACGGATGATCCCGGCGATTGCCCCTGCCACCGCCGTTGTGCGCGACTCGGCTGAGACCTTGATGATATCCATGACGGTTTTCTCCCCTGACGCTGGCAGCAAGGACCATATCCTGCCCGGCTATCGAATAATAGAAACCAATTCTATAGGATTCCTCCTAATCGATCAAGGCCGACCCCACTCATTTGCCGCCAACCCACTTGTGCCCCCGGTCTCCATCGGCAGGGGAAAGATGAGGCCGATCCTGGCCGCGCGCGGCTCAAGTCGGCCCGCCCGGGCAGGGGGATGGCCTACGCTGCGGCCAGCGCGACCGGGGGAAGAAGCAGCGCCGGCGCCCGAGAAGATCCGTCCCGAATCCCGGCTTGCCGCAACCCGAAGCCGCGCGACCTCTGACCGCCCTTCACGGGCTTGCCCTGCTCGGCCTGAGATTGCGAGGCGAAAATCGGTGCTAACATGGAATCCTTCCCCGTTGCGAATCGTTCACCGCGCGGCCCTTAGGCGCGAGGACATAGGAAGGGCGATGATGCCTCAGATGCGTAGCGCTTGGATCCTCCTGGCCCTTCTCTCCACGGGCTTGGCCTGCAACCTCAGCCGCGCGCCGGCCTCTGTTCCTTCTCCTAATGTTGTCGCGACCGAGGTGTCGCGGCTCCTGACCGCCGTGCCCACCCCTTCGCCTCTGGTCCCGCCCTCGTCGGCAACCGCGTCGACCAACGCAACGGCGCAGCCCTCGCCCACACCCTCGGCCACATCGACCGCGACCCCCGGCCCGACCGACCCAAGGCGAATCCTCGGGAAGCCCGACTGGCAGGACACTTTCCAGAACAGCGACAACTGGGATCTGTCCGGCGGCAACCCGCAGGCCGAGATCCGCGACGGCCAGCTCGTCTTCGGCGTGCCGGAGGCGGACGACAGCGATTGGTGGCGGTTGTCCGCCCCGAAGCTGACGGACTTCTACCTGGAGGGGACAGCCACGATCGGACCCTGTCGCGGGCTGGACCGCTACGGCCTAGTCGTCCGGGCGCCGAGCCTGTCGCGAGGCTATTTGTTTGGATTCTCCTGCGATGGGCACTACTCGCTGCGCAAATGGGATGGAAGCCACTTCACCCCTCTTCAGGATTGGACCGACGGCTCGCAGATTCTTGCCGGTCCCGGCCAGACCAATCGATTGGGCTTCATGGCCAAGGGCAACACGCTCTCGATGTATGCCAATGGGAGTCTGCTGGGCCAATTGCAGGACGATTCCTACCCCGACGGGCGCTTTGGCCTGTTCATTGCCTCGGTCCATACGCCCGGCTTCAGCGTAGCTTTCAGCCAACTCGATTACTGGACGCTGCCGTGATGCCAAACCCCCCTCGCCGGAGTGGGGCAGGACTCCTTCGGCCGTCTCTGGCGGTCAGCCTTGTGCTGGCGGCCTGCAGCATCGCTCCAGCCACCCCAACCCCGACCCCCGAGCCGACTCCGGCAACGGCGCCAACCGTCCCGCTGGAGGCCCTCCTTCCGACCCTGCCGGCGACGACCACTTCCACCCCGAGCTCAACGCCCTCCCCGACCGGAACGCCCGCGCTGCCTTCCCAGCTCGGAACCCTGCAGTTGAAGGAATCCTTTGAGGACAATTCGGGCGGCTGGGGAGTGACCAGCGGTCCGGCCGGAGCGGTTTCCTTGTTGCAGGGCAACCTGGTCATCAGTCTCAGGCAGCCCAGGATCTCGCTCGTTTCCCTTTACCCCCAGCCGGTTCCCCCGAATCTGTACGTGCAGGTGACCGTGAACACCTCTTTGTGTGACACCGGCAAGAATGAATTCGGATTCATCTATCGGCGCTCCCGGCTGTACCAGTATCGCGCCGCCTTCTCCTGTGATGGTCAGCTGAGATTCGAGCGCTACCATGGCCTTGAGCTGGAAGGGGCAAGCGGTTGGCAGGCGACCCAATCCCTCCTGGCCGGAGCTCCGGCGGAAAACCAGATCGGGCTGCTCGCTTCAGGCCCCCGTTTCAGCTTCTACACCAACGGCGAAATGGTGTTCTCGTACGTGGACACTCTCTTGAGTACGGGGCAGGTTGGATTGTTTGCAGGCACCGACCGGAGCAGCCTGCTCACGGTTTCGTTTCGTGATTTCCAGTTGTGGGGACTGAAGGGGGAGATTGTCCTGCCCACGCCGGGGCAGTGAATGGCGAGCCGAAGTCTCGGGCCCACCCCCGGCCCGGCCGGGATGGAGTGGGCTTGCCTGTCATCGGTCGGTCTGAGCTTGCCGCAGGGCGCAAAGCTCCGCCTTGCGAGCGGCTCCCGTCTTTGCCAGAACGTGGCGAACATGGGTCTTCACCGTCTCCGGCGAGATGAAAAGCCGTTCCGCGATCTGGCGATTCGACTGTCCGGCCAGAATCAAGCCCAGCACCTCTTGTTCCCGCGTCGTCAGCCGGCCAGAGCTCGCAGCCGCGGGATCCAGCTCCATCTGCAAGAGGCTGGCGAGCAGGGCCGAAACTTCTGCCATGGACCCTCCTCTGCTCTCCAGGACGGGGAACCTCTGGAGGGCAATGCGCTCATTATATAGAACATCCGTTCTATATGTCAAGCGCCTGCCCCGATGCCTCACCGGCTCCAGGAATCTCCCCTTGGGTGGGGTTGCGGCTGGCGAGGGGTCCGCAGCAGGGCAGCGCGCAAATCGCGCCGACTGCCTTGTCCGATTTGCCCACCGTGTATCCCGCTCATCAGACGGGTGGCAGCGAGTTTTCCGGCTCAATTCCAGTCCAATCGCTTGGGGGGATGTAGGGGTGAAATTGTGGAGCGCCGTCGCGTTCATCCGATGCGAGGCTACCAACCCTTCGCCCTGGGCCGCGAGTCGGGCGAAGAACCCGCGGTTTGAGGGGAGTGGCAGGCGCGGGCCGAGTCTAGCCGGGAGCGGGAGCATTCGCGAAAGGCACGAAGCGTATCTTCGTGTTTCATCTGCCCACCAGCGCGTTCTGGAAAATGACTAGGGGCATCCCTCGACCGATGGAGGAGGGGCCTTGATCACGGTCAGAATCGCCCCATCCCGTGCGATGGTCTTCGCCGGGCTGATCGAACCACAAATGTTCCGATACTTATCTTGAGTACTGATTACGACGAAATCATAATGGATGTCTGGTTTAAGATCGGAGATTGACACTAATTTCAAATCCGGCCGCGCGTAATCCTGAAAGACAGGAATAGGCGCAGGGACGACAACGGTTGCGTCGGCTGGCGCGACCTGGTTGATGTATTGGGCCGCCTCACGATATGAAGTGGCCCAGTAATCTAATTCGAACTTGCCAAATGCCCCCGCCTCCCCCCCCACAAAACTGTTGTAGTAAATATACTGGTAGGGGTGAAGCTGAACATCGGCATAAACCCCCGGAAGAATCACCCCCACCAATATCAAAACCTTGAAGAACTCCTTTCTTACTTTGGAAAACAAAGCCTCTAATGCGATCCCGGCGGTTATGAAGACCGGCGGCAACAGGAACAATTCCTGCCGGAAGTTGTTATAAAGCGTGCTCTTATCGACAACGATGCCAAGCAAAGGGAGGATAAACCACAGGATGGTGATCGAGAAGGGTTCCACCTGGCGGCCCTTGATTAGATTCCATGCCGAAAGCACCAATCCGATGAGAAATAGGATGGGGACCACTTCCGTAAGCTGAATCGACATCAGATATGGCAAAAAGTATACCGGCAAGTGGCTTGGCAACACGCGCGCTCCCTGGAAGAGGATTGTTGTTCCCGTCCAGGGGTAATGGGACATCAAGGTGATACTCGCGATAAAGCGATGAACCGCATCGCCCCAGAGATAAGGCCAGGTGAGATAGGAGGTCAGGAGCGCACTGCCCGTGTATGGGATGAGCAGAAGAATTGCTTTCCTCCAGGACCTATAAAACGCATAGACCAGCACGATCACGCCGGCATAAGGGCCAACGACTCGAATGGAAGTGGTGAAACCCAACAGACATCCTGCGGCGAGCACCCTGGGGTTTATGAAGAGGGGTAAGGCATGTTTGCGGGATGGGATTCCGCCCGGGCTCTCCGATTTCCTGAAATACCGCGAGAAGATCCAGGCAAAAACTAAAAGGCCAACTACGAAACCGGCGATGACATAGACGATCTCCCCGCGAATAAGGAGGGATTGTGCTTTGTGGATGTAATTACCTACCGGCAACTGGGATGCATTCTCGGCGAGCCCGGAAAACCAGGAACCCAACAGGCTGGCTTTATCCGCATTGTAAAGATAGGTAATCAAGGCCGAGACCAATCGGCTTGAGATACCCGTGACCATGAAACACAAAGAAACCAGATAGATGACACTATATGCAATCGTGATCTTCCTCAGGGAAGAGGGGAGATGTTCCCATTCATCCCGCAGTCGCAGGCTCCCTCCTCCTCCAAGTAGTTGACGGGCGTCTTGGTCGAGGGAGGCGGGCAAGGCATCGACCATGTAAATGCCTGCGGTGACGCTGGCAAGGAAGAATGCGAGAAAGGGAATGTCTTTTGGATTTATGAAAGCGTGGCCCCAGAGGACCGGCTGGGTGGAATAGACCAGGGCCGTTCCCAATGCAGCCCAGCCTCCCATCCATTTTCTTGACAGAAAATAGAGGCTCAAGATGCTGATTTGAAAAGCAATGAACTCGCAAAAATGCCAGCCGTCGATCTGGGACCATGCCGGGATGATCGCATGCAGCCCTCGTGCCAATAAGGTGGTGATCATCGCATAGGCAGGGCCATAATTGACCGCGTTGGTCGGAACGTTCAAATAGTGGGGGAGTGTGCCGTTTTCTAAGAGATTGAAGTATGCGCGAATGGATTGTTTGGCATAAGCGTAGATGCCGGCCTCATCCCAGCTTTCCCCGTAATCCCGGACGACCATGATCCCAAGGAGGAGATTCAAAAGGATCAAAACGAGAATTGGCAGGTGCCGCTTGATCCGTTTACCAACCGAGGGTTTCATGTTTTCTCGAAAGACTGGGTACGCCTATCCTGGCGCGGACCCGCGACAGTGTAACAGAGAATTGCAAGAAACCTCCCGCCCGGGTTGACAGACTATCGCGATGATTGTTCCCGGCGGCTCTCGCCCACGGTGTCGTATATGGCCCGCGGGGGGATGGACGGTGATCGCCGCAGTGGCCTGTCACGGCGCCAGCTGGAATGCGGGGGTAAGGAACAAGCCGAGTTCCTCTGGCGTCGCCCAGAACGCATGGATACGAAAGGCTCCGGAAACTAAGTGACTCTTTGGCCGACTTGAGCCTCACGAACTCACCAAGCCGCCGCTCGGAGCCCCCCCGCGTGATCGACCCGGCCGGAAAGGAGGACGGCGGGCCCAGCATGGTTTTCTTCCGACTTGCTTTCCTTGGCGTCCGTCCCGGGATGGCCGACCGGTTCGGCTGGGTGCGACCTGGCAAGTCCCTGCTCTTAGGGCGGGGACCCGCCCTGGGAGGTGGGTGGATCCGCACCGACATACACACGGGGGACTCGGGCCGCGATCCCCGTCACCACTTCATAATTGATCGTGCCCCAGCGCAAGGCCACGTCCTCCGCGCTGATGCGCTCGCCCTCCTGGCTCCCCACCAAGACCACCTCTTCACCGATCGCGCCGCTCGCGGGCAGGCGGACCATGCAGTAGTCCATACACACCCGACCGATGACGTCCAGTTTTCGACCCCCCAGGAGGACCTGGTTTGGCCCCGACCTGCGCCAACCATCGGCGTATCCGACCGGGATGACCCCGATTCTCTCGACGGTCCGGGTGACGTATTCGCCGCCATAGCTGACCCCCCAGTCCGGGGGAAGATCTTTGCTCGAGGCCAAGCCAGCTTTCCAAGCCAAGGCAGGTCGGAAGCCATTGGGCAAGGGAAAGTGCCTGGAGGGGCTCAGCCCGTAAATCGCGATTCCCGTCCGGCACAGATCAAACCGGGCCTCGGGGATTCTCAAGGTGGCCGCTGAATTGGCGGCATGGGTCCAGCGGGGTCGGACCCCGGAGTCGCGCAGGGCCTCCAGCGCCTCTCGGAAGCGTGCGATCTGGGCGAGGGTAGGAGCCACTTCGCGCTCATCGGCGCGCGCGAAATGGGTAAACACCCCCTCCACGGACAGCTCGGGGGTCTGCATCGCCCACTTTCCAAAGGCAGCCGTCTCCTCGGGCAGGACTCCCAGCCGACCCATCCCCGAGTCCACCTTGATGTGGACCGAGACCCTCCGGTTGAGCGCAGCGGCCCGGCGAGCATAAGCCTCTCCCAGGCCACGATCGTACAGAGCCAAGGAAAGCTCGCTGGAGATCGCGGCCTCCGCCTCGGCGGCGGTGGTCGCCCCCAGGATCAGGATGGGGGCGCGGACTCCCGCCTGCCGCAATTCCACCCCTTCTGAGGAGCGTGCCACTCCGAGCCAGGAAGCCCCCGCCTCGAGGGCGGCGCGCGCCACGGCGACGGCACCGTGGCCATATCCATTCGCCTTCACCACTGCCATGAGCGGCCGGTCGGCGATGCGGATCAGCTCCCGGACGTTGTTGCGAATGGCCTCAAGGTCCACTTCAACCCAGGTGGGTGCCGCCGGTGGTCTCATCTCCACTCCTCTCGCGGGGCGTCCTGCGGGTAAGGAATATACCCTTTCTCTCCCCGCTTGAGCAACACGCAAGCGACCGCTCCCGCGCAAGGCACCTTTGGCAGGCCTCCCCGCCCTGACTATAATGAGATCCGCTTCGAGGCTCAATCCCGATGGCGACCTACCGCGAACGGCTTCGCGGCTTCCCGATCCTTTACCTCCTCGGCCTGTTGCTCCTCACCGGCGACACCGCGGTTTTCCTTTGGCTCCTTCCTCTCAGCCCCTTGATCCGTCAGCGGGAATTGTTTCTGCTCGCGGGGCTCTTGGCGTACGGGGCTCTCTCGATTTCCTGGCTTCTTTCACCGCGTCGCAAATCACCCTGGGCGATGCACAGCATCGTGCTGGGCAATCTGCTCCTGGTCGCGGTCCTGGATTCTTCCATTCGCCCGATCTTTGAGTCGGTCTGGCTTTTCTACCCGCTGGCCATCATCTACGCTGCGCTCGCCAGCGACATGCTCGCGTCCTGGCCCGTTCCGCTGGCGGCGATCGCCCTGGATGCCATCGTGACCGCCAGCGGGACCAATTCGGCCAGGCTTTCTGTTTGGGCCCTCTTTCTCACCCGCTCCCTGGTCTACTTGGCCGCTGGAATCCTGGCCACCCGGGGTGTGGCTCTGGCCAGCAAGTTCTGGCGGGAGGCCCTGGAAACAGAGAAGAAGTACTCCAGCGAACTGGTGCGTCTCTCAAAGGTCACCCGGGCCCTGTCCGAGTCGCTCACCTACTCGCAACTTCGAGAAACTCTACCCGGGCTTCTCCAGGAAGCCCTCCCCAGTGCGGCAGCCGCCACGCTACTCCTGTCCCGCAAAGAGGGCCAAGCCTTTTATCCCTTCTCCTCCTTCGGCTATCCGCAGGGATTTGGAGAGACTCGATTTGAACCAGGCCAGGGGCTGCTGGAGGAAGTCCTGCGCGAGAACCAGCCCAAGCTCCTCCAGGTCCAGCAGATCCACGCCCGCATGACGGCTGGCGCCAGCCCCTCGACCACAATGCTGTCCGCATTGTTGGCCGCCTCGGCTAACCCTCAATCGCTGGCCCTGGTCCCCGTGCAAGTCGACCGGCAGGTCCGGGGGCTGATGGTGGCTCTGTCGGAATGGCCTCAGCTGCTGACCGCCCAGCATCTCAGCTGGCTGAACACCCTGGCCTCCCATCTGGGAATCATCCTGGAGCATCTGGAGCTTACCGAGACCTCCCAGGAAATGGCGCGCCAGCGGGAAGTCCTGCTGAGCATTGGACATGCGGCCGCCTCCGCGAATGATCTCGAGGAAGTCTACACGGCCCTGTATGAGGGCGCACAAAAGCTGATGTCGGTCGACTCCTTCGTGGTCGCCCTCTTCAGCGAAGAGGCCCCGCGGGCCACCCTGGCCTGCGTTATCGATCAGGGCCAGCGCAGCCCCCCGATCACGGTCGAGGCGAATGTCGGTCTCATCGGCCAAATGCGCAAGCTGCGGCGGCCCTTCCTGGTGGACGACCTGGAAGCCCCGGGGGAATTCGCACCTCGTTTTTATGGGGGCGTGGAGCCGGTCCGCTCCGCCCTCTGTGCCCCGCTGCGCCTGGGCGACCGCCTGATCGGCAGCCTTTCCGTCCAGTCGCTGAGATCCCGGGCTTATCGATCCGAGGATCTGCACCTGCTCACGGCTCTGGCCGAGAGTGCCGGAGTCCATATCGAGCACATTCGCCATCTGCAGCTGGAGCGCCTGCGCGCCCGGCAATTCGAGGGACTGGCCCACGACCTGCTGCACCTCCTCATGCAGGGACCCGTTCCAGCCACGGAGAGCGGCCGTCGCCTCTTGCTGCAGCAGATGACTCGTATGTTGCGCGGTTACCTCCAGGCCGAATTCGCCTTGACCTTGTCCAGCGACGAGGAGACTCGTCAGTTCGAGGTCGCGGCGCTGGACACCGGCGGGGAGATGCCGGCCCAGGTCTCTCCCGGCGATCGCATCCTGTTCGAAAAGATTCCGGCTCTGGCGGAGGTGGCCCGGCGAGGCCCTGCGACCGTCCTGAGTCCCGAGCAACATCCGGAGCTGGCTCTCGCGCTCGGCCTGCCGCCCCCGCTGCGCGAGGCAGTGGGTCAGATCGTGGTTCTGCCGATCGTATCGCCCAGCCGGGTCTGGGGTCTTTTCGTTTTTGGGGAGGGTCGCCCCCAGCAGGCGGAAGAGGCGCCCAGGGATCGGCTTCACCTGGTCGAGACGATCGTCCGCCAAATCGCCCTGACCCTGGACCAGCAGCAGGACGCTCAGACGGCCTCGCAGCGGCTGGGAGCGCTGACCCGCCTGTATGAACTGGAACTCTCGCTCACGGCCGCCAGTGACCCTGCCCGGGTGCTGGAATTGACCTTGGACGTGGCCATCGAGGCGCTCTGGGCCAACGGGGGAGGCATTGCCCTTTGGGACGAAACGGACAAGACCCTGCGTTCGGTGATTGACCGCAACGTCGCGGCCTCGATTGTCGAGGCCCCGTTCCGCCCAGACGGAATGGCGATGACCACCTTCCGCTCAGGCCGGGCCCGGTATTTCCGGGACCTGCAGCTAGAGCAGGACGTCCACCCCCTGGTGTTGCAGAGCGGAATCCGCGCCTGTGCCCACTTGCCGCTGCGGACGGATGGCCCTCCTTTTGGACTGCTGATCCTCGATTTCTTGCATCCCCGCGATTTCTCTGAGCAGGACCAGCGCCTGCTGGAGATGTTCTCCGCGCGAGCGGCGCTGGCCTACGAAAAGGCGCGATTGCTTGGGGTGATCCAGGAGGCGCACGCCCGATTTGAGAGGACCGTCCAGCACGTCCCCGGGGCCATCTATCGTGGCGAGATCAACAAGGGAGTCATTTTCGTGTCCCAGGGGATTCGGGACATCGCCGGGTTCTCGCCCGAGGAGTGGGTCGAAAATCCCCAGCTGTGGGCCGAGCGGCTCCATCCGGAGGACCGCGAGCGAGTGCGCGCTTCCTTTGAGACCGCCTTCGCCCAGGGCAAGGACTGGAGCGAGGAGTACCGCCTCCTCGACCGCGAGGGCAAGCCACGCTGGATTCGCGACGTGGCTCGACTGGCCCACGAACCGGACGGGAGCGTGCGCTACTATGATGGGGTCATGACCGACATTACGGCCCGCCGGCAGCTCGAGGAGCGCCTATTGCGCAGCGCCCGCCTCGAGTCGGCCACGGCCCTCGGCATGGGACTAGCCCACGAAATCAACAACGCGCTCAGCACCCTCTCGCTCCATTCCTACCTGCTCTCGCGCAGGACCGCCCCCGAGAACGAAGAGGTCACGCATCACTTGCAGGTCATCGAGCAGACGGTGCAGCACACCGCAAACCTGATCCAGCACTTCCGTGAGCTCGCCCAGCCCAGCGGGAGCCCGCTGGGCGCCGTGGCGATCCCTGCGCTCGTGGAGGAGAGCTTGGCCCAGTTTGGAGAGATCTTGCGCCGTCAGGGAATCCAGGTCGACCTTGCGCTCGACCCCGACCTGCCGCGCGTGCGCGGCGACCAAGCCGGGTTGTCAGAAGCCTTCTCCGCCATTCTGAAGAACGCCGTGGAGGCGATGCCGGGCGGCGGGGTGCTCAAGGTTGGAGCCGGGCGGCTTTCGCTGCGAAGAGAGGGATCGGAGGTTTCCGCCATCCTGGTGGAAATCGCCGACTCGGGCCCGGGCATCTCGGCGCAGGACCTGCCCAGGCTATTCGAACCCGGTTTTACCACCAAGGTGGAGGCGGGAACGGTGCGCGGCCTGGGCTTCGGCCTGGCCGTCGCCCAGCAAATTATCATGGCCCACGGAGGAGAAATCGAGGTTCAAAGCCAGATCGGCCAGGGAACAACGGTGAGAGTCAACCTGCCGACGGAAGGCGCCCCTTGACCTGGGGGCAGGCCCAGAATGTGCACCGCTGCGCCCTGTATGCCGCGTGCGAGGTAAGGTCACCCCGGCAACCGGGGCCTGGCACACCTCTTGCACTGGAACAATCGACGGAATCGGAGCGTCAGTTCATGGGGTCCCCGGGCCCAGGGAAGCCCAGCCCAAACCGTAATTGCCCCCCTCAGTATAATAGTCGGCTTGGGGCGGTGGCGGAACTGGCAGACGCAGGGGACTTAAAATCCCTCGGGGTTGCCCCCCGTGTGGGTTCAACTCCCACCCGCCCTACCAGCTTTTCGGGCAGGGAGCCTTTCAGGCCTCGGGGCGAGGGATCGAGCTGGACAGGCCGCACACCTGCCAGATGTCGTGCGGGAAAACCCGCACAAGGAGGAACACGAAGATGAAACCGCTCCTGCGCAAACCCATGCTCGCCTTTGCTGCACTGGCGTTGGTCCTGGCGGCCTGCACTCTGCCCGTGGCTCCTACGCCAACGCCCTTTGTTTTTCCAACCCCCAATCTGACCCTGACCGCGCTCTTCCAAATCCCACCGACCGAGATACCCGTGCCAGTCAGCACCGCGGTGCCCGTTACCGCAACCAGCACGTACTGCACGGGGACCAACCTGGCCAACTTCGTCAGCGAGACGGTCCCGGATGGGACTTCAATTACACCGGGTGCCCTCTTTACCAAAACCTGGACGCTCAGCAACGTCGGGACCTGCACCTGGACGACCGCCTACTCGCTGGTGTTTGACAGCGGCAGCCAGATGGGCGGGCCCGCCTCGGTTCCCCTGGCTACGGTCGTTCCGCCCGGATCGAGCGTGACCCTCTCGGTGAACCTCTACGCGCCGACCGTGGTCGGGTCCTATCAGGGTTACTGGAGGCTGAGCACGGACCAGGGTGTCCGCTTTGGGGTGGGTGCCGGTGGAGCCAGTGCCTTCTGGCTCAAGATCTATGCGGGCACTCCGCCTCCCCCGGCCCCTCCGGTCCCGGCCTGCTATGTCCCCAACCCGGTCAGGCGCCCGAGCGCTAACGGCGGTGTGGTCCAGGCCTTCTACCTGGGTAGCAACCCGGTGCCCACCATTGACGGGAACCTGGCCAGCGTGCCCGGCGAGTGGGACAGCCCTCTGCCCTACACGGCTAACCACCTCGTCTTCAAGTCCTCCAACTACTCGGTGCCCACCAACTACTCGGTCAGCTATGAGCTGAAGTGGGATGCCTCCAACCTCTACGTGGCTGCCTCGGTGGTGGATCCCAACTACGTTCAGGAGGCGAGCGGCGCCAACATCTACAACGGCGATAGCCTCGAAATCCTCCTCGACAAGGACCTGGCAAGAGACTACTGCCGCTCCTACCTGGACGATGACGATTACCAGCTGGGGATCTCGGGAGGCTACCTGCTCGGTACGGGCAACGGCCCCTCCGCCTACCTGTGGTACCCCAAGAGCCAGACCGGGACCAAGGTCACCGTGGCTGTTGGCTCTGCGCTGGCCACATCTCCGGCAGGGTATATCATCGAGGCCTCCATCCCCTGGTCGGTGTTTGGCGTCTCTCCCAACGGGGGTGAGTACTACGGCTTCGCCTTCGGGGTCAGTGATAACGACGTGACCGGCACCGCCCAGCAGCAGGGTCTCTGGTCCAGCGACCCCTACCGGCTGCTGACCAACCCGATGACCTGGGGCACGCTCGAGATCGAAATCAAGAGCGGGCCGTAAACAAAAGCGGCTGGGAAGTTCAGGGCTCCAACTTAAAGAGAACCGCCGGCACGAGACTGCGTGCCGGCGGTTGTTTTCCCTGCGAGTTCCCCCACGCGCAAGCTGGGCAGGAGCCCTTGGCTAGAACAGCACCGAGGCCAGTTCGTCGCGGTATTCGCGGGTCACCGGGTCCTCGTCCCCCATCAGCTCCAGCATGGTCAGGAAGACTTTCCGGGCCTCCCCGCCCCGATAGTGCTTGTCCCGCCGCAAGATATCCAGCAACCCGTCCAGCGCCGCCGCCAAGTTGCCGCGCGCGATGAGCCGGGCCGCTTGCAGGTATTCCGCTCCCAGTTCGTTCTCAGAGACCCCGCCCTCCTCCGCCACCTTGAGCAAGCCGGCCAGGGGGCGGAGCCGCTCGGCCATCACGACCTCATTGCCTGCCGGAAAACGATCCAGGAGATCGACCGCCTGGCGGCCCTTACCCTGGGCGATGAGCGCCTTCACCAGTGCCAGTGCCGACGCGCTGCTTTCCGGATCGTCTTCCAGGGCTCTCCGGGCGGCCTGCTCCGCTTCCGCCCAGTGGCGCACCACCAAGAGGCTGGTCGCTTCGGAGAGCGCCCGGTCGGCCTCGCGCGGTGCCAGTTCCCGCACAAAGCGCCGCACCATGGCCTCCGGTTGGGCCCCCACGAATTGGGCAACCACCCGCCCGCCCTTGAAAGCCCTCACGGCGGGGATCCCTTGGATGCCGTAGCGTGCGGCCAGAGCCGCGTTCTCATCCACGTTGACCTTGGCCAGGCGGAAGGCTCCATTCGCCTCGCGCGCCAAACGCTCAAGGGTCGGCCCCAGGACCCGGCAAGGCCCGCACCAGGGGGCCCAGAAGTCCACTACCACCGGGGCCTCCATCGAGTGGTTGACCACTTCGAATTCGAAAGTCGCTTCGCTAACGTCCAGAATCTCCGGATCCATTCCGCCTCCAACGGCCCGACACCATTGTACACACCCAGTGCAAGAATACCATAAGAGCGGGCCGAAACCCCTACTCTTCCTCCACCGACCGGCCGGGCTGTTCGATGCGCACGACCTCGCCCCGGTAGTTGACCACGACCCGGAATCCCATCATCCCCATCCACAAGCGGGCTTGCTCCGGCAGCCCGTGTTCCATGACCTGGTCCAGGTAGGCATCCGGGTTCTCCATGTTCCTCTGCAGGACGGCTTTGGTGAAGATATCTTCCTGGCCGAGCATTTTCATGGCCTGCTCAGCGACCTCCTCCTCGTGGCCTTTCAGCTCTCCCCACAGCCCCCGCAGGATCTCCCCATCGAGTTCCCGCGCGCGCAGGTGATGGCGAAATCCGTGATCATCGATCACATAGAACGACTCCCCGCCTACCGAAGTGGCGCTCAGGGGCTGGCCTTGCTCGGTAAATACCAAGCCTTCAAAGACGGCTGCCATCGGGCCCTCTCAGCTGACGATGACGCGGGTGCCGGAGCCGACCTTGAGCAGGCGCTCACCCGTGGGAACGACCGGCAGACTCCAGCGGTAGAACCACTTGGCCGCCGCGGGGGGAAGATTGACGCAACCGTGGCTGTGCGGGGTGCCATAGTCATTGTGCCAGTACGTGCCGTGAAGGGACACGCCCGTCGTGGTGAAGTAGCTGACCCAGGGAACGCCCGGCAGGTCATATCCCATCCCGGCCGGATCTCCAGCCGCCATGTGGCGCGAAGGGCGTTTGTAGAAGGTCGACCAATCCCCCAGGGGGGTCGTGGGTCCCCCCTTCTTGGTCGCAAAGCCGGTGGAGGCGCGGCTCATGAACACCGGCAGGTCGCCCTCGTACGCGGTCACCCACTGCTTGGCCAAACTCACTTGGATGCGCTTCTCCTGCGCAGGGACCTCGGGCGAAAGGGGGGAGAGTTCGTCCGCGCCCACCGGCCGGAAGTGTTCGGCCCGGCCCCAGTTACTCAGCCCCCCGCGGTCATCCTCCAGCCGGTACCAGGCCTGTCCGGCCGCCGAATGTGCGATCTCTGCGGCCCAGTAGGTGGTGCTGTAGTAGAGCCGGCGCTGGATGAGGGAGGCGTAGTCCGGAAGAGCACGAACATCCGTGAAGGGGACGGTCACCTCAACCAATGCTCCCCCGTCGGGCAGCGCGGTCATGGGCAGGTTGAACCGAGTCTCGACCGGCTGAAGCCCGCCGGAGTGAATGTAGCCCCCTCCCGCGATCTTGTACCAGATCAGGTTGTAGTCCGGATCACTCCCCACGACGACCTGTTCCACATCGAGGATCTCGTCTTGCCGATGTTGAGCGACCCCTGGCGCGGTCAGGCTCGCGGCTTGCCGCTCCACGACCCAGGGGTAGGCCACTCTCACTTGCCAGGGAAGATCCTGCGCAAGATCCCGGAGCAGGGGATGTCCCAGATAGAAAACCAGACTCAATCCCGCCGCCTGAAGAAACTGCCGCCGGGAGAGGCTTGGGGCCAGGGCGCCGGGCAAACTCCAAAGGGGCGTCACGCTTGACCGTCCTTGAGGATGAAAGCGACGAGGCTAGTAGTGAATGTTGACGAGGGTCCCGACTGAGGCCCAATTGTAAAGCCAGGCGGCATCCGAGGTCCGCATGTTGACGCAGCCATGGCTCATGGGATGGCCAAAGTTGTGATGCCAGTAGGTCCCGTGCAGAGAATACCCCTCGTAAAAGTACATGACGTAGGGGACATTCGGCAGGTAATAGCCCGGCCCGGTCATGTCATCATAGCGGTACTTCACGTAGATTCGATAGCGACCGGTCACAGTCGGGTGGGCCGCGACTCCGGTCGAGACGAGAAAGGTCGCAACCGGGGAATTGCCCTGATAGGCGACGACCGTTTGAGTGGACAAGTCGACGTCGATCCAGCGGGTCCCTGCGGCCGAGGCCGCCGCGGCGGACTGCGGGTAGGCCGTCGCCGGTGCCTGAGTCGGGGCGGGTTGGGGCCGGCGAGTGGCCGAAGCGGCAAAGGTGGGAGTCGGCCGAGGGGTGAACGCGGGTGTGACCGTGGGGGTGACGGTGGCCGTGAAGGTCGGGGTGGCCGTGCCCGGGTCCTTCTGCAAGTTGGCGAAAACGATCGGGTCCTGGGCCGCCCCAGCCGTGTGGGCAAAAAGGGCAGCCGTAGCCACGGTTGCGCAACAGACGGCCGCGCTCGAAATGAGGATCCCCCGGGCCCAGCGCCGGGCAACCTGCCCCGCCCTGCGGGGCCGAGGTTTCTGGCGGGCAGGCGGGTGGGCCGGCACGATCGGTTGGGTAGCGCCGGCAGGCTGCCTGGCGGGGTGCCTTGAGCCGTTCCTTCGCTCGACGCTCCGGTTCAGCTCCGCCAGGGCCTCCCGCGCCGGTGCGCTCCTGGGGTTGATCTCAAGCACCCGCTCGAGATACCGCCTGCGCGCCTGGGCCGGAGCCAAGGCGGCAAGCAAAAGCCACCCGAACTCACTTTGGGGGTCGATCTCCAGGGCGCGGAAGGCGTGGCGCCGGGCGGCCAGGCGATCTCCTTGCGCGAGTGCCTCCCGCCCCAGCGCCGCCACTCGATCGGCCTCGGCTTGAGAGTTCCCTCGCCCGGTCAAGGCGTCACCTTGCTCATGGCCAGCGGCTCATTGCGGACGAAACAGAGAATCCCGTCGGCGATGCCCCGCGCGGCCAGGTCCGGGTGCTGCGTCAGGAACGTGCGATCCAGGTACAAGAATCCGGTTTCGATGATCGCCGCGGGAGTGTTCTTGTCAATCTCACTGTACGTGTGGTACTGGGTCATGTCCCGAGTGATGCTGCCCGCGTGGAAGGGAAGGGAGGTGTCGGTTTGATAGCGGCTCACCAGACAGGCCACCAAATGCTGGGAATCCTGGGGCGCGGTACCGGCCGAGGAGCCGGCCACCTTGAACCCGGTGGCCTGATCGTTGATGTATTCGCAGGAATCGGCGTGAATGGAAACCAGGGCCAGGGCCCGATATCCTTTGAGACGCGAGTCAAATTCCTGCAGGAGATCCACGCTGTAGCCTTGCCTCTCCAAGAGGATTTGAACCCGCTGCGCGATGTCCTTGTTGACGGAGGCTTCCGTGAGCCCATCCGGGCAGACGGCGCCCGAGTCATTCCCCATATGGCCCGAAACGATCCCAATGTGCCGACTCAGCCCAATCGAGGAACCCACGAATCCGGGAACCGCCGTGGGCTGAATCAACCGGATGAAGGTTTCGCGGACGAGGTCCGGAGAAAGGGAAGAGGGCGCAAAGGTGATGAAACCCGTAGCCAGTGCGGCCGCGATCCCGATGGTGAAGACCAGATAGCGATAAGGCGAAGCCTTCATCTCTCTGAGTTGGACCTTCCCTCGCTCGTCCCGCCCAATCTCAATAGTACCTGAATTCCCCCCGGCCGACCCCGCGCGCTTGGATTGCTAATCCCTTGCGGCAGAGTCTGCGCCCAGCGCAGGGAGGTGCAAATCTCGTGCTCACCGGACTCAGATGGGGCGGGGGAGCCAGCCCGCCCATCCCAACCGAGCAGCCGACCATTCCTCCTGGCGTTCCCTGACCACGCCCCTGAGCCTGTCTGCCGGCTGTCGTCAGCCCGAGAGACCGCGCTGGAGGAGACCCACAAGGTCAATAGCCGGCATCGTTCGAATAGAAAGCCGGGTCGGTGGGAGTCTTCCCCGAGGGGTCGTAAACCTGGACCCAGGTTCCGATGTCTGTCCAGCTATACAGCCAGTGCGCGTCGGCGATGGAGAGGTTTACGCAGCCGTGGGAGTGTACGTATCCAAACCCGTCGTGCCAGTAGGTTCCGTGCAGCGCCCGCGCGCGATCATAGTACATGACCCAGGGCACGTCCTGGAGGTGGTAATAGTCCGAGAAATCCGCAGCAAAGGACCCGCTCATCGGCGTGGAGTCCAGCTTCTTGGTGATCTGGAACAGCCCGGGCCGGGTGTACCAAGGCGGCAAACCACTGGCCGTGAGCGTGGCGAAGACCAGCTGGCCTTGATCATAGGCCGCCAGCGTTTGCTCATAGAGATTCACGCGGATCCAGCGGCTGTCCGCCGGCACCCCCTGGGGCGGGCTCGAGTCGGGTGCCACCAGCGCGACCTTTTTCTGGTCCAGCCATTGACCCACCCCGACCAAATACCAGTTCAGCCCATTGACGGGCTGGGTCTCGTACACTTGCACCGGGGTGTATCGATTGAGCCAGGGAAGGGATTTGTCCGCCGCCGCCCCCGGCTCGCTCGAGGGATAGGCGCTCTCCACGACCCAGCCGAAGGTCCGGCTCGGGCTTTGAGAAAACGCGAGCCCGTGGAAGGTGCTGACCGTGACCTTGGCTCCGACTTCGTCCTGGCGGACCACCCCCTCCGGGGTGGTGTAGAGGATCTTGCGATTTTGAGTGATCTGACCAGTGACGGAGATGTAAACGAAACCTTTGTGGAAGATTTGGGCCGCGCTTTTCGCCAACGCGTCGGCCACGGTGGAATAGACCTTCAGCTGGCTGCTCTTGCTCAGCGCGTGATAGGACAGGTTGGTCGTCTGGCCCAGGCTCGTGTCGAAAGGCAGGATAGGCAGTGGGCGCTCGGGGACGAGTCCGAGCTGGCGCAACTGGAGCTCTTGGGCCCCCGGGCCGTAGGCCGGACAATCCCCCGGGTCGGCCATCTGGAAGCGGACCGTGCAGACCTCACCCGAGGAGCTCCCCACGGCCGAGGGGTCAGGGGGTGGAGGCGAGGATCCGGGAGCCATCAGCGCGACCCCCAAAACCAGACTCACCCAGTGCACCCAGGGAAAGGCCAACATGGTCAAATTATATCAACCCCACCTCCGCTTCTTTCAAGACCTCATCCTCCCCTTGGGGGGCAGTCGGCTCGTCCGCTCTTCCCAGGCTAATACCTCAAGATGGCGGCGATGCGACCGGCACCCTCCAGTTCGGGATTGCCGCGGATGATCTCCACCTCCCCTTCGCCACGCATGGTCGTCTGGACCGCATGCTCGACGGCATCCTCGATGGGGCGGAAGGAATTGCCGCAGAAAGGGCAGACCCGGACGGCCTGCGCGGTGTGAAACCCGCACCCGGAGCACTCAAACCCGGTCTCCCGGTAGCCCTCGCTGACGAGGAGTACCTGGATGCGGCCCTCGTGCAGGGCGGCCAGGGTGTCATCCAATCCTACGGCGCCTCCCTTCCCCTTGGCGGCCGCCGTCACCGCAGTCTCCACCAGGCGGGTCTCGCGATCCCGTTCTGCTTGGGCCCCCACCTCCAGCGCCTTGGCGAGCACTTCCGTGGGCCGGGTCCCCATGGAGGCGGCAAAGGTCCCAACGACCAACGACTGCCAGGTCTTGGAGAGGAAACCTCGGAACAGGGAAAGGTTGTCCTCGGTTCCGGCCAGGAGGATCCGGCGCACATGCCCCTTCTGGAAGAATTCACCTGCGGCCTCGGCGAAACGGCGCATGTTGCGCAAGGTCAGCTCTTCCTCCCGCCGGGTTTGTCCCGCCCTTCCCTCTTTTCGGCCGGGCCCCGAGGAGGCTCCCCCCCTCTTGGCTGAGTGAACCTCCTCGCCAGCCACATCCTGCCTGTCGATCAACTCACCCAGATGAAAATGAAAAAGGCGCACCTCTTGCCGGTCCACCAGTACCACCCCGTATCCACCGTAGGCATCCAGCAGATCCGCCAAGGGTTTCACGTACGGCCTGGGCATCAGCCGGATCCGGCTGCGGATGGGGATCTGAAAAGCGAAGGCCCTGAAGAAATCCGCCGGCGCGCAGGAGAAGGCCGCCACACTGCGGCCCGACCCGCTGAAGGCATGCTCAAAATAGCGCTCCACGGCTTCCACATCCGGCTCGGCCCCTCCCTCGATCTCCCGCAGGAGAGCCCGAAGCCTCCGCCGCATGGGCTCGACTCCCTTCTCGGTGGGATCGGCGCTGACATAGACGCTCAGCACGGGATGTTGGCTCTCGAATTCCAGGAGACTCTTCAGGTCGTGCTCGCTGAGCATGGACGCCTCCTTCGCATGCAGCCTGCGCGGCTCTACGGGTTCTCTTGCGGTGCCTCGCCCGGATTCATCGCTGGGCGCCTCGGGTGAGCCTCCCCTCCTTTTCTCCCCCTCCGGACACTGGGGGCCTGGCCGTTCAAAGGATCCCCTGCTCCTCCGTGGGGCCGTGGGCAGGCAAGCAAGCCGGCCCGGCTGGGTTTTGAGATGCTCTCCAGCGAGCCGGGCAGGGGGGCGGCCAGGGCCTCGTGAAACGCCGGGAGGGACGGCCGCCGCTTCTTCCCCCGCTGGGATGGGGCTGGGCACTGGCCGAGCGGGCGCCTTTCAGGCTCAGAGCCAAACCGGATCCCACCTCCAGGATACTTTGCCAGAGGGTGAGGGCGGGGCTACCCAGGCGAGGGCCGCGCAGGTTGCGTTCAGACCCACAGTTGCCAGCAGGATCCAGGGGACAGCTTTCCAGGCAACCGTCGACTCGGAGAGGGGGCAGCTGGCGGGAAAAGGTGGACAGGAAGGGAAGGAGGTCACATTCCCTCGGCGGTTTCATCCCCGGCAGGGGATCGCCCGCGGCGTTATCTCTTTCTGCGCAGCTCGGCCAGCTGGTGGAGGAGGTGCTTCTCCTCGTCGCTGAGATTCGTGGGGAACTCCGCCTGGGCCTGCACGTAGAGATCGCCGCTCATCTGGTTCGAATGGAGCCGGGGCATCCCCAGTCCGGTTAGACGAAATGTCTTGCCCGGTTGAGTCTCCGCCGGGATCTTGAGCAGGATCGTCTTTTCATCGAGAGTCCGAACCGGTACCTCTCCACCCAGCAGCAGAGTGTAGAGATCGACACCCTGATCCAGGTACAGGTCATCCCCCTCCCGCCGAAAGCGGGCGTCCGGCCTCACCTTAACGACCAGATAGAGATCGCCGGGTTCGGCCCCCCTCACCCGTCCCCCCTCGCCGGCCAAGCGGACGCGGGTTCCGGTGCCGGCTCCGGCCGGGATCCGCACCTGCAGCCGGTGGCTATTTTGCTGGAACGTGCGCACGGTACCCCGGAAGGCCTCCTCCAGGGTAATCTCGACCTCCGCCTCCGTGTCCGCCCCACGCGATCGCCTGCGAGTTCGCCCGGGACGGGCGGAACCGGAAAAGGGAGCCCCCTCCCGGCCCGTCATGTCCCCGAAGATCGCTTTGAAGAAGTCGGAGAAATCTCCGCCGAAGAGGTCCGAGGCCTCCCCGAATTCGACCCGCATCCCGCCGGGCGTGCCGCCCACCCATTGGCTCCAGTCGAATCCACCGGGCTGACCTCCGGTATGCTGCCACTGCTGGTAGGCCGTGCCCAGCTGATCATACTTGGCCCTCTTCTCGGCATCGCCGAGAACCTCGTAGGCCTCATTGATCGCTTTGAATCGATCTTCCGCCTGACGGTTTCCTGGATTGCGGTCGGGGTGATGCTGAAGGGCAAGTTTGCGGTAGGCCTTCTTGATCTCCCCCGCGCTGGCGTTTTTGGGAACACCCAGCACCGCGTAGTAGTCTTTGTAATCCATGGCAGGCACCTATTCCCCCTCTGAGATTCTAGCGGGAGCGCGAGGGTGGAGTCAATATGGCCGAGTCAGTTCTTACAATCTTCTAACAGCGCCAAGGCCCCCGCTGCAATCGACATGGAGTGGGCGATGAGGCCCGTTGAATTGTGCTATATTAGGCTCAAGACCTGCTGGAACCAAGGGATTCCTTGCGATTTGGGGGAACCGTAGCCGTGTGTGTCCGCGGCGAGAGGGCGACAGTTTCCCTGCTGCGCGAGGAAGGCGCTTCGCGAGGCTCGCTAGGCACCTGACTTGTCTGCCAATCCCGAGAAGATTCTTATCGCCGACGAAGATCCGGACTTGATGGACGACCTCGCCCGTCACACCCTGGGGCCAATGGGTTACGAGGTGGTGACGGCCACGGACGGTCCGACTGCGATTCAGCGGATTGTGACGCTTCATCCCGACGTGGTCATTGCTAGCTTGACCCTCCCGAGGCTCACCGCCAAAGACGTTCTGGTGACGCTTCGGTCCCAAGGGCTCGAGGCCCCGGTGATTGTCACGGCCCCGGTCGGCATGGAAAGCATGGCCTTGCGTGCCTTTCGGCTCGGCGCCCGCGACTACCTGAGCAAGCCTTTGCGCGAGGCCGAGGTTGTCTCCGCGGTCGAGAGAGCTCTCGTGGAGTCTCGGTTGCGCAAGGAGCGCGAGACGCTCGGCCAGCGGCTGGCGGAAACCAACCAAAAGCTCGAGGAACAAGTCAAGCGGCTGACCCTCCTGCATGGGATCGGTCGGGCGATCACCTCCTTGGACCAAATGGACCAGATGACGGATCGCCTGCTGGAAGGGGCGCGCTTTGCCACCGAGGCCGAGATGGGCTGGTTGCTCCTGCGGGATGAAGAGACGTCCGACTTGATCCTGCGGGCCCAGCATGGATTGCCCGCGACCGTGGTCACGCGTCTCGGCCAGCCTTGGGATGACGGGGTGTCGGCCGCGCTTCTGCCCTCCGGGGAGTCCGCCCGCCTGGGCGTCAATGGGCTTCGCCGTGTCCCCCTGGGGCAGATTTGCCAGGCGCTGTTGATCACGCCCATCAAGACCAAGGACGAAACCGTGGGAGCGCTGGCCGTCGCGAACCGCCGGCCGCGCGAGTTCAATCAAGACGATCAAGCCTTGCTGGAGGCGGTTGCAGGCTACGCCGCCATCGCAATCACCAACGCCCGTCTCTTCCGATCGCTCGAGGCTCGATTGGGGAAATCGAGCCCAGGGTCAGAATCCTAGGCCTGTATGGCCACGGCCGCCGTCTTGCTCCTGGACCCCCAGAAAGCCTTCCCGCCCGGTTTGATCGAGCGTCTTTTCACCGCGCATGGTCATCCGATCCTCATCGCCGAATCGTCGGCGGAAGCGATTGACCTTCTCCGCAAATTTCCGGCGCAGTCCGCCATCCTGTACCTGGTGCCCACGCCCGAACTTGTGCTGGAGGCCGCGCAGGCCATTCACGCGGCTCAAGCCGACCTGCCGATCCTGGTGGTCGCAGAAGAAGCGGGCCCTCCTCCTTCGCAGACCCTCACCAAGCTGGGTGCCTCCGAGGTCCTGGTGGGCGCTCTGGAGGAGCAGGAACTCGAGGCTGCGCTGGAACCGGCTTTCGTCCGTTTGCTCAACCCAGGGACCCCAGGAGGAGACGGGGGGCCGGCGGCCCCTCGCTCGGCGGACGTCCTGGCCCGTCTCAGCCAAGGGTTGAGTCGTCTTCTGCAGTTGGACGGATCCTTGACCTCGCTGGTGGAAGAAGCCGAAACTTCCATAAGCCAGCTGGCTGCCCTGCCCCGCCTGAGCCCTGCCCCGAGCGAGGGAGAGGCTTCGCCGCGGGTCACTGAGCTGGAGACGCTGGCTGAGCTGGGTCGCCGAGTGACCCGCCATCTCAATGTCGACGAGGCCCTGACCGCTATTGTCGAGGCGGCCGTGGAGCTCACCGGCGCGGACGAGGGCAGCCTGATGTTGCTGGATGAGGCCACGGGCGAACTGCATATGCGGGCGGCCAAGAACTTCGATGAGCAATTTGTGCGCACCTTCCGCGCGCGAGTCCAAGATTCGGTGGCCGGAGAGGCGCTGCGTTCGGGCGAACCGGTTCTGATCGACGAGCACAGCCCGCAGAAAATCGCCACCTCATTCCTGGTTCACTCCCTGATCTTCGTTCCGCTCAAGGGGCAAAGCGGGGATATCGGCCTGCTGGGGGTGGACAACCGCCAAGCGGGCCGCTCTCTCACCTCTCACCATGTCACCCTGGTCCAGGCTTTGGCCGAGTTTGCTTCCGTAGCTCTGGAAAACGCCCGTTTGTATGAACAGGCCAAAGAGGAGCGCCTCCGCCTGGAGACGATTCTTCAGGAGATTGAGGATGGCGTCATCATCACCGATCCCGAGGATCGGCTGTTGCTGGTGAACCGCTCGGCCCGCGAGGCCTTCGCGCTCGACGAGGACGCCGCCTTACTGCACCCGATCCTCGAGGCTATTCCCCATCCCGAACTGCTCGCGCTCTATGCCCAGCGCGGCACCTCCAACAGCCAGCTCCGTCGCGGAGAGATCACCCTGCCCGACGGTCGTGTGTTCCTGGCGCATCTTTCCCCGATCGAGGGGGTCGGCCACGTCATTGTCCTGCGCGACATCACGCACTTGAAGGAGCTGGATCACATCAAGTCCGAATTCGTGGCGACCGTGTCGCACGACTTGCGCTCTCCGCTCACAACGATTTTGGGCTATGTCGATCTGATCGAACGCGGCGGGCCCCTGACCTCTCAACAGCGAGAGTTCCTGCGGCGTGTCCAGCAGAGCACCCAATCCATCACGACCCTGGTGACGGATTTGGTTCACCTGGGGCGGATCGAGGCGGGCTTTGACACGCAACAGGACCTGGTGGACCTCTCGGCGCTCGCAGGCTATGCCGTGGAAAGCGTCCGCTCTCGCTGCGAGAGTCGCGCCATCGAATTGATTGCCGATCTGCCGGCGGAATTGCCTCCCGTCGCCGGCAATCCCATCCGCCTGCGGCAAATGATTAACAACCTCGTGGACAATGCCATCAAGTACACCCGCGAGAACGGCCGCATTGAGGTGACCACCCGGGGCGAGCAAGGCCAGCTGATTCTACAGGTGTCGGACACCGGAGTCGGCATTCCCCTCACGGAACAGCCCTACATCTTCAACAAGTTCTTCCGGGCTTCGAATGTGGAAGACGGGTCCGGGAGCGGCCTGGGCCTCTCGATCGTCAAGTCTATTGTCGAGGTTCACAACGGCCGCATCTGGGTCGATTCAACCCCGGGGAAAGGATCGACTTTTACGGTGGTCCTACCCGCGGCACAATCCAGGCCGCGAGAGGAGCCCAGCCAAGCCGGGGGTGAGCCGTCCTCTTAAAGGCGCCTCCGCCAGGACAGTAAGGACAGCCTGGCGGAGGCCTTCGCCAAAGGAGGAGACAGCGGTGAGTTAGGGGAAAAGCCCTTTCTCATGTCTCAGAAGCCACTTAATCCCAGCCGGTCGGGCTGGACACCGTTTTTCGTCATCTCCTCCATGTGACATTGGTCGGCAGAGCGGGATCGCCTCCTGGGACCGACCCAAAGGAACTGCGTAACCGATCGGCCCTGTTACTCTCCGCTTCATCCCCTCCCGCCCCAGCCTGTCCCCGGGGCCTTCCCCCCGGCGGCTGGTACACTTGGCAACCATCCGATGGACGATTCGCCTTCCCGTATTCGTGAGCGTCTGATCAGGGCGGGCCGAAGATCCCCCGCGAAACCACGGCCCCGCTCTCGCCCGCGGGTCTTGCCGGACGACTGGCCCATCCGCCAAGCGACCAATGTCCACGGCGACTACATGTTTCTCGAGAGCTCCTACACCGCCGAGGATCGGCACGGCAGGTTGTCCCTGGGCGAGCTCAGCCTGCGGATTTCCCCTGACGAAGGCATCTCCGGGTTCCCCCAAGGCGTTTCCCTGGGCGCACTGTCCTTCATCGATACCGAGACGACAGGCCTTTCCGGCGGGACCGGGACCCTGGCCTTCTTGGTGGGAATTGGGAGATTCGAATCCGAACATTTTGTCCTGAGGCAGTACTTTCTCCGAGACCCCGGCGAGGAAGCGGCGATGCTGGAGGCCGTGGTCGCGCAACTGGGGACCTCCCGCGGGCTGGTGACCTTTAACGGGCGCGGGTTTGATCTGCCCATCTTGCAGGCCCGGGCCACGCTGCGCTTGCGCCAGCGCGCTGTTCTGTCCGACTTGCCGCACCTGGATTTGCTGATCCACGCTCGACGCTTCTGGCGCCGGCGCCTGGAATCTTGCTCGCTCAGCAGTCTGGAGACCCACGCCCTGGGGATCGTGCGCCAAGCGACCGATATTGAAAGCGCCCTCATCCCGGAGATCTATCGGGAATACTTGAAGACGGGGGAGGCCGGGGCTCTCGACCGCGTCTTGTACCACAATGCGATTGACATCCTTTCCCTTGTGGCCCTGGCGGGAGACCTGTTCGACCGCTACTCCGGGGAACTCGACTCATTGGCGGACCCCCGAGATGGATTGACCCTCGCCTACCTGTACTGGGGACAGGGCAGAACCGAGGAGGCCCAAAAGGCCTTCCAATCCTCACTCGGGGGAGAGCTCCCAGGAGAGGACCGCCTGCGTGCGGAATGGGGACTGGGCCATCTGCTCAAGCAAATTGGGCGCCCCGAGCAGGCCAGCGCCCATTGGGAGGCCTGCCACCGGCTCGCACCCTTGGATCCCAGACCCTGCCTGGAACTGGCCAAGTACTACGAGTGGAGGCAGAGAGACTTCACCCGAGCCACGGAATGGGCGCAGGCGGCGCAGGACGCCTTGGCCGGCCTGCCTGCGGGCTGGCAGCGCTCGGCCGCCGAAGGGGATCTTCTCCATCGCCTCGTGCGCCTGGAGCGTAAGCGGACAGAACGACCCGCTGGATAGACTGGCGGTCGGTATTCTTGGTCATCCCCTCTGGACTCGGACCCGCCCAGCTCATCTCTGCCCACCCTTCATTTCCAGCAGCGGACCCCTCCGCAATTGCGAGGAGGCCTATGCGACGAGGGTCATGGCCAAACCGCGAGGCCCGCGCTCCACAGATGGGGCTCAAGGTTCTTGTTGGAGGGGGAAAAACCGTCTGAGCCGCCTGAGTGCGCTGGCGGTCAGCAGCGGTGCTCAGGCCGCTTGCCCCCAGGGTGCGAGGGGAGCGGAGCAATCGCCTTGCATTCTAGGCCCCACCTCTGAACTGGGGCCGCACCAAGTTCTTGGAGGAAATGGATGAAAACCCGATCCAGCTTACGGACGCTAGGCGTAGTCTACAAGGACAACCTCTTTGACGGCGGCCTGATTCTCCTCGGCGCAGCCGTTCAAGCCTTGGCGATGGATCTCTTCCTGATCCCGGGCCATCTGGCGGCCGGGGGGGTAAGCGGCGCGGCCCAGATCGCGAACCGCTACACCGGCTGGCCGATCGGCTTGATGATCATCGTCGCCAACATCCCGCTCTTGTTGTTGGGTTGGCGCTTCCTGGGCGGCCGACGCTTCCTGGCGCGCACGGCCTTGGCGGTGGTGGCCTACTCCCTGCTCATCGACGGACTGGCCCTGTGGTTGCCCAAAGGCCTGACCGGCGACCCGGTCCTGAATGCCCTTTTCGGCGGGGTCTGCGGAGGAATCGGGATGGGCCTGGTTTTCCGGGGCAAGGGCACGAGTGGTGGCACCGACATACTGGCGCGCTTGCTGGGTCAGTGGCGTGGAATCCCGCTCAGTCAGAGCTACCTGATTACCGATGCCCTGGTGGTCCTGGTCGCAGGGCTGGCCTTCAGCTGGCCGCTGGCGCTGTATGCACTGGTGGCGCTGTACGTCTCTGGGCTTGCGGCAGAGACGACCCTGGAGGGAGCCAGCGTCGTGCGGGCGGCCACCATCATTTCCTCCAAACCTCAGGAGGTGGCGAACCGCATCATGATTGAAATGGAGAGGGGAGTCACTCAGTGGCCGGGAGTGGGTATGTACTCCGGCCAAGAGCGCAAGATCCTATTCTGCGTGGTCAGCCGGGCCGAGGTCGCGCAGCTCAAGGCGATTATCCAACAGGCCGATCCCGGCGCCTTCGCGGTGATCGGGCAGGCACATGAGGCTCTGGGGGAAGGGTTTCGCCCGCTCGGCGCGTGACGGCCGCGGGTCTCAGGGCTCGGGACCGGCAGGGGACTCCGCGCGAGGCCAGAAGCGCGCCAGAAAAGCGTCAATCTCCCTGCGCAGGTCGTTGCCCTGCCGGTAGTCCGCAACGCGCAAGGTCGGCGAATCGTTTCCCAGGATCATCTTGGAGACAGGGGTGCCGCTCAGGTAACAGCACAGGACCGGACGACCCAGCCCGAGCGCATAGGCAATCTCGTAGCCCACCCCATGCGAGGGCGTCGTGACCTCGGCAATCAGAGCATCGCACTCGCTGATCCAATCGACATCCCGCCGGAAGACCTCCTGGGGCTGGACCACCCGCTCCCGCGCCATTACCTCGGGTCGGGCCAAGTGGGCCGTCAGGACCTGGTGACCCAAGGCCAGAAGGTGATCGACGATGAAAGCATACATCTCCTCATCCTTCCGGCCTCCCGTCAGGGAACAAGAAAAATAGATCTTCACGCGATCCCGTTTCGCCCGGGAGCCGGGAGATTCCAGGTTCCGCCCGTGACCAAGACAGCAGGCTCACGATCGGGCGGCCGACCTCCCCCTCCCCAGAGGGTCTTGAAGTCGTTACAATGGGAAACGATCAGCGTATTGTCCGGGCACCGTCTCACAGGGGACCCACGCGAGTATGCCGTCAGATCATATTATCATTCGGGGCGCGCGAGAGCACAACCTCAAGAATATCGACCTCGCTCTGCCGCGCAATGAGTTCATCGTCTTTACCGGTGTTTCCGGGTCGGGCAAGTCCTCGCTCGCCTTCGACACCCTCTTTGCCGAGGGCCAGCGGCGCTATGTCGAGTCGCTCTCGGCCTATGCCCGTCAGTTTCTCGGGCAGATGGAAAAACCCCACGTCGACTTCATCGGGGGCTTGAGTCCCGCCATTGCCATCGAGCAGAAGGCCGTTTCCAAGAACCCGCGCTCGACGGTCGGAACGGTCACCGAGATCAGCGATTACCTGCGGGTGCTCTTTGCGCGGGTGGGGACGCCGTATTGTCCCAGTTGCGGCCGCCCGGTGTCGCGCCAGACCTCGACTCAGATCGTCGATCAAGTCCTCGCCCTGGCGCCGGGAAAGAAGATCTTGCTGATGGCGCCGGTCATTCGCAAGCGCAAGGGCACCCATGAGGAGGTTCTGGCGGAGGCGAGGGCGAGCGGCTTCCAGCGGGCCCGCGTCAACGGAGTCGTGCTGGATCTGGGCGACCCCCTCAAGCTGGCCAAGACGCGCAAGCATGACATCGACATTGTAGTGGATCGTCTGGTGCTGCCTGAGATCAAGGATGAGGACTTTCGCTCCCGGCTGGCCGATTCGGTGGAGACGGCCCTGCGGGTGGGGGGCGGGGTTGTCGTCATCGAGGTCGCGGGGGGCAAGGACTTGGAGATGAGCGAGCAAAACGCTTGCCCGCACTGTGGCATCTCCTTCCCCGAACTCGAGCCGCCCATGTTCTCCTTCAATTCCCCCCTGGGCATGTGTCCGGATTGCAATGGCCTGGGCCAGCTCTTCAGTTTCGACCCAGAGAAATTCGTCGAGCCCGGCAAGTCCATCCTGGACGGCGCCGTCCGCTCCTGGGGTCCACTCCAGACCTCCAAGTCTGCGCGGGTCATTGCCAACGCGTTTGTCCGGCGCTACAAGTTCCCGCTGGATGCGCCCTGGAAGAGGCTGCCCGAAAAAGTTCGGCAGGGGATCTTGTGGGGCGATCCGGAGGTGAAGGTAAAGTGGGAGTGGGGCGACCACGACGGTGGGCAGGGCTCCTGGATTTCCTCCTACGCGGGGGCCATTCCCAACACCCAGCGCCGGTACCACCAGACCCAGTCGGAGGACATGCGTCAGTGGTATTCGCAATTCATGTCTTACCAGCCCTGTGCGACCTGCCACGGCACGCGCCTGCGTCGGGAGGCGGCCGCCGTCCGCTTCTGCGGCAAGACCATTGTGGAGATCCAGGCGATGTCCATCGCCGAGGCCAAGGAGTTCTTCTCGGGATTGGATCTGAGCCAAGCCCAGCTGGCGGTGGCCGGGGAGGTTCTCAAGGAAATCCGCGCCCGGCTCGACTTCCTTCTGAATGTCGGCCTTCACTACCTGACCCTGGAGCGGGCGGCACCCAGTCTTTCCGGAGGTGAAGGGCAGCGGATTCATCTTGCCTCGCAGATTGGATCCGGGCTGGTCGGGGTCCTGTATATCCTCGATGAGCCTTCGATCGGCCTGCACGCGCGCGACAACCGTCGCTTGCTGGACTCCCTCTTGCGACTGCGGGATCTGGGCAATACGGTGATTGCCGTGGAGCACGACCGCGAAACCATCGAGACGGCGGACTGGGTGGTGGATTTTGGACCGGGGGCAGGCCTCCAAGGAGGCCGAATCGTGGCCACTGGAACGCCGGCCGAGATCGCCGACAATCCCCGCTCGCTCACCGGGCGCTACCTCCGGCACGAACTGGAGGTGGCCGCGGGAACCTCGCAGCCGGGTTCCTGTTACGGCCGGCGATGCCCCAACGGCAACTGGCTCACCCTTCTGGGCGCGCGACACAACAATCTCAAGAACCTCGACGCCCGTTTCCCGGTCGGGCTTTTCACCTGCGTGACGGGAGTATCGGGATCCGGCAAGTCCTCACTCATCGCGGAAACCCTCTATCCGGCCCTCGCAGCCCGATTGCATGGATCCAACCTGCGGCCGGGAGCTTTCCGCCGCATCGAAGGACTCCAGCATTTCAACAAAGCGGTCAACATCACCCAAGACCCCATTGGCCGCACGCCGCGCTCCAATCCCGCCACCTACATCGGGGTTTACGATGACATCCGCAAGATCCTGGCGCAGGTTCCCGAAGCGAAGGCGCGGGGGTACAGCGCGGGAAGGTTCTCCTTTAACGTGAGGGGGGGGCGCTGCGAGGCCTGCCAGGGCCACGGCCAGAAACGCGTCGAGATGCACTTCTTGCCCGATGTGTGGATCCCCTGCGATGCCTGCAAGGGGACGCGCTTCAATCGCGAGACCCTGCAGATCAAGTACAAGGGAAGATCCATTTCGGACGTGTTGGAAATGGATGTGGAGGAGGCGCTGCAGTTCTTCAATGCGTTTCCAGTGGTCCGCCGGCTTCTGGGAACTCTGCATAGCGTGGGATTGGACTACATCAAGTTGGGCCAGTCGGCAACCACGCTCTCCGGAGGCGAGGCCCAGCGAGTCAAGCTCGCCAAAGAGCTGAGCCGCGTGGCGACCGGTCGCACCCTCTACATCCTGGATGAACCGACCACGGGGCTTCACTTCGCAGATATTCAGAAACTGCTCGACGTCCTGCATCACCTCACGGACGCCGGGAACACCGTGATCGTCATCGAACACAACCTGGATGTCATCAAGACGGCGGACTGGATTTTCGACCTGGGTCCCGAGGGGGGCGAGGGGGGAGGACGCATCGTGGCCGAGGGTCCGCCCGAGGAGGTGGCAGGGATTCCCGCCTCCTTCACCGGGCAGTATCTGCAGGCCATCTTGAGGCGAGAAGCCAGCTAGCCCCGCCTGGGGATCCCCTCGACCGCCCCTCAGCGCCCTGGCCTCCCGATCCGGCCTTTGGAATCCCAGAAGCCCCACCCGTTTCCGGCTCTATAATCCTGTCCTGATCGGGTCAGGCTTCTGGCCTCACGCTCTCTCAATTCGCGTTGCCCTCCCAGCCGCTTGAACTAGAGCGCCTTCCCCTCGCCTGCCGGCTGGCCGATCGGGGATGTCGCCCACGGAGACCCTCATGCTGCTCTGGAATATCTTTGTCCTGTTCACCCGCGTAGCCGTGTTCTCTTGGGGGGGTGGCCCGGCCTCGCTCGCGCTCATGCAGCGCGAGACCACATCCGCCGGATGGATCTCGGAGGCCGAGTTTGCGGACGCCGTTGCACTCGGGAATGCCCTGCCGGGGCCGATTGCCCCGCAAGTCTCCGCCTATGTCGGTTACCGGATGGCCGGTGTTCCCGGCGCCGTTGTCGCGGCCTCCGGGACAGTCCTGCCCACGACCCTGCTCATGCTCCTCATGGTCATATTCTTTTTCGGCATTAAAGATAGTCCCGCCATCCGCGCCATGCTGGCCGCGGTTCGCCCGGTCGTGGTCGGCCTGCTCCTGTGGACTGCCTATGACATGGCGCGGGCGGTCTTCGCCATTCAGGGCACGGCCTGGCCTATGGCCTTGGTTCGAGGTTGGGACAAGGTCTTGATCAGCCTCGGAACCTTCACCCTGCTGACCCTCACCGGCATCAATCCCGCCCTGGTGATTTTGGCGGCCGCCATGCTTGGTTTGCTCGTGTACCGAGGAGCCTAGTCGGCGGTTCGGGCAGGTCCCGACCAGGCAGGATCAGCGCGAAATTCACTCTCGGAGCACGCGGCCTGGAGCGAACACCTCGGCGAGGGCAGCCAGGCGATTGCCCGGATCGGCTTGCGGCGCAGGGGGGGAAGGTCCGGCCCGCGTTCCTGAGCGCGGCCAAGGGCCGGACTTGAGTCTCCCTATCCGCCAGGAGGCTGCCGCACACTGGCTCCGGGGTGTAACCGGGCGCCAAGTGGCTGATACAATACCGCCATGCCTGCCGCGATTCGCCTGTTGCATTTCTCCGATCTGCACATCGGCATGGAGAACTACGGGCGGCTGGATGCCTCCACCGGAACCTCCACTCGCGTCCGGGACTTTCTGGATCGCTTGGATGAGGTCGTAGATTATGCTCTGGAGCACCGAGCGGACCTCGTGCTCTTCACCGGTGACGCGTTCAAGACTCGCGACCCCGAGCCGACCCAGCAGCGAGAATTTGCACGCCGGATCAAACGCCTTGCGGAGAGCACTCCCACCTTGCTCCTGGTGGGCAACCACGATCTGGCCGGAACCGTCCACAAAGCAAGCAGCGTGGACATCTACCGCGTCCTCGACGTTCCCAACGTGATCGTCGGCAATTCCCCGTCCGCCCAAGTGGTGGAAACGGCCAGTGGACACGTGTTCCTGGCCTGGATCCCCTATCCGATGCGAAATCGGCTGCTGGTTGAGGAGGAGCACCGGCTCAAGACGATGGAAGAACTTGACCAGGCGCTACGGGGCGTCCTGATCGATTTTCTCCGCGGCTTTCGCCAGGATGCACAGACTCGTTCCATGCCCCGCGTGCTGGCTGGCCACTTCTCCATCGCAGAGGCACGGCTGGGTTCGGAACGCACCGTCCTCATCGGCCGGGAGGTAACCGTCCCCCGCAGCGAGGTGGCCGATCCGGTCTGGGACTACGTGGCCATGGGCCATATCCATCAACATCAGAATTTGACCGCTGGAGTTCCGGGCTTGCCGCCCGTGGTCTATTCGGGGTCGCTGGAGCGCATCGATTTTGGAGAGGAGAGGGAACCCAAAGGATTCGCCTGGGTCGAGTTGGAGCGGGGCAGGGCGAATTACCAATTCGTGCCGGTCAAGGCACGCCCGTTTGTGACGGTTCGAGCGGATCTTGCGGACGAACCCGAACCCACCCAGGCGCTGCTCGATCAACTGAAACGGAGAGGTCAGGAGTTGGAGGGGTCTGTCGTGCGGCTGCTGGTCAGACTGAAGGCAGACCAGCTCGCCAGCTTCGATGACCGCCAAGTTCTGAGAGCCCTGGCGGGCTCTGCTCATGTGGCCATTCAAAAAGAGATCCTGCGGCCGGATCGAACTCGGCTGGGTGGCGCGTCGCCCGAGGCGCTTGCCCCACCTCAGCTGTTGGATCGGTACTTCCAGTCGAAGGGCGTCCCGGCGGAGCGGCTCGCCTCGCTCCTGGCGTTGGCCGGCTCCCTTCTGGGAGATACCCATGACCCCCCGTGAGGGTAGAGCCGCCGCGACTGTCTTCTCAACTCTCCGCCACCTGCACGCGCACGGCCAGGTCAAGATCAGGCCGCTCCGGGCGTGGCCCAGGCGGCCCGGCCCGCCGCGGCCGACGGGGCAGGTTGTGCCCGCGGGACCGGACGGGGAGGGGGGTCACAGCTTGTCAGGGGCTGCCCGCCGATGATTCCTGTTCGCCTCGAGCTCCAGAACTTCCTGGCCTACCGGCATCCCGATCCCATCGATTTCGAGGGTTTGCATGTGGCTTGCCTGTCCGGAGAAAACGGCGCAGGCAAGTCCTCCCTGCTCGACGCCATCACCTGGACGCTCTGGGGCAAGGCCCGAGGTCGCTCCGTGGATGATCTCATCCACCAGGGTCAACGGGAGATGCGCACTGCCTTGGTTTTCGAGCTGGAGGGTTTGCGCTACCGGGTGATCCGCCAGAGGCGGAAGGAAGGGAGGGGAGGAAGCTCCCTGCTCGAGTTCCAGGTTTGCGACGCCGTTGATGGATCCTGGAGGAGCCTTTCGGAGCACACCCTGCGCGAAACGGAAGGAAAGATCGTTCAGGTCCTGCGACTGGACTACGAGACCTTTGTGAACTCGGCCTTCATTGCCCAGGGGCGGGCCGACGAGTTCACCGCCAAGCCCCCCTCGCAGCGCTTGCAGATCCTGGCCAACATCTTAGGGCTCGAGAAATGGCAGACGTACGAGGAGCGGGCCAAGGAATCGATCCGCACTCTGCGACAGGAGATACAACGGCTCGAGGGCCGGCGCGAGGCCATCCAGGCCGAACTGTCCCAGCGCGAGGTATACGCACAGGACCTCACCCGGGCCGAGGCCCTCGCCCGCGACCTGGCGCAACAACTGCAGGCGGTCGAGCAGGCTTGGTCGGCGGCGGAGGCCGTGCGGGCGAGCGAGCAGGAGTTCATCCGACAGCTGGGAAACCTAGCTCACCGGGAAACCGAGGCCACAGGCGAGCTGCATGAGGTCGAGCAGGAACTGGTCGCTCTTCGCTCGCGGGCGGAGGCCGAGGCCCTGCAGATCGAGCTCGCGGAGCTCGACCGTCGAGGGGCAGAGATCGCCTCTGCGGAGCTGGAAACAGAGAATCTGCGAGAGGAGCAACAGCGCTGGAATCAGGAACTGGGCCAGCTGCGCGGCGAGAATGAGGTCCTCACGCCCCAGTCCGAGCCCATCAAACAGCGCCTCGCCCTGCTACGAAGCACCACGGATCCGACCTGTCCCACTTGTGGTCAACCCCTGAGCCCCGCGCACCGGGAGCAGGTCGAGGCGGAGCTGGAACGGGGTCTGGAGAACATGCGCGAACGGTTCCGCAGCAATGCCGGACGCATCCACCTGATCCAGGACACCCTCGGATCCATCCTGACGAAGATGCAGGCACTCCAAGGGGCCGCCAAGCGAAAGCCGGAGCTGGAGAGACGCCGGGCCGAGATCCGCGCCGCGCTGCAGTCTGCGGAGGAGGCCCGCGCCAGAATTGGCTCGGCGGAAGCCCGTCGCCAGCGTTGGCAGGCCGCCCTGCAGGAAGCCCAGGCTGCCCAGCCGGCGATCCAGGAGAGGCTCCGCCAAGTGGAGCAACAGCTCCGCCAGGCAGAGGGCCTGCGCAGGAATCTCGACCAAGCCCGTTTGGAGAAGCGCCTGGCGGACGAGCGGGTGGGAGGAGCTCGCCAGAGGCTCGCCGCGCTCGAGCAACTCCAGGTCCAGGAGGGATCCCTCGCGAAGGAGCTCGAGAGCGGTCGCGAGCGGCTCGCGCTCCTCGAGGAATTGCGCGAAGCCTTCAACCGAAAGGGAGTGCCAAGCATGATCATCGAGACCGCCGTCCCGGAACTCGAAGAAACTGCCAATGCTCTCTTGTCCCGCATGAGCGAGGGGCGGATGACTCTGCGCATGGAGACTCAACGGGAGACCAAGGAGGGGGAGCTGCGTGAATCCCTCGATATCCAAGTCGGGGATGAGCTGGGTACGCGCAGCTACGAGATGTACTCGGGAGGCGAGGCCTTCCGGATCAACTTTGCGGTCCGCATCGCCCTCTCCAAACTCCTGGCGCAGCGGGCCGGCGCCCAACTGCGTGCGCTTTTCATTGATGAGGGTTTCGGGACACAGGATAGCCTGGGCCGGGAGCGCATGATTGCGGTCATCAACAGCATCCAGGAGGACTTCGACCGCATCCTGGTCATCAGCCATTTGGACGAAATCCGCGACGCCTTCCCTACGCGCATCGAAATCGTCAAATCCCCGGAAGGATCCCAGGTGCATGTGCTCTAGATGAACGTGGCCCGCTTTCCCTCGGCGGCTGCCCTCGCGCGCCGCCTCCTGAGCTGGTACGACCGCAACGGTCGCGACCTGCCCTGGCGCCGGTCCCGCGACCCCTACGCGATCTGGCTGAGCGAAGTTCTGCTCCAGCAAACCCGGGTGGAAACTGTCCTGCCGTATTATCAGCGGCTGCTGGCAGAGTTCCCCAATGTTGGCTCGCTCGCGCGCGCGCCCCTCAAACGGGTCCTGAGAAGTTGGGAGGGCTTGGGTTACTATGCCCGCGCCCAAAACCTTCACCGGGCCGCGCGTCTGCTTGCGGACCGGCCAGACCGAGACTGGCCCAAGACGGCCCAGGCCTGGCGCTGCCTTCCGGGCGTGGGAGCCTACACGGCCGGCGCGATCGCTTCCATAGCCTATGGCGAGTGCACCCCGGTCGTGGATGGCAACGTGCGCCGTGTGCTGGCCCGACTGCTCGATTACCGCGCAGATGTTCGCTCGGCGCAAGGGCAGCGCGACTTGGCCCAGGTTGCCGCGGACCTGGTCCCCTGCCGCCGGCCCGGCGATTTCAACCAGGCCCTGATGGATCTGGGGGCCATGGTCTGCACCCCCCGCCAGCCGTATTGCCGGCGCTGCCCTCTGCGAGCCCGATGCTTGGCTTTCCGCCGCGGCGTCCAGGAAGACCGCCCGCGGCCCAAGCGATCCGCCTCGCGACCTCACTATCAGGTCTGCGCGGCGATTCTCCGCCGCAACGGCCGCTACCTCATCCGCCGTCGGCCGAGCCAGGGGCTGCTCGCTGATTTGTGGGAGTTTCCGGGTGGCCGATCGGAGCGCGGGGAGACTCTGGCGACCTCGCTCGAGCGCAGGCTGCGGCAGGAGCTGGGGATCCGGGCGCGGGCAGGGCGCCGCGTGCTACGCCTCCAGCACGCCTACAGCCATTTCCGTATTACGCACCATGCTTTCGAATGCCTCGGCTCGTCCGGACCCGCTCGGGCGAGGGCCGCCTCCGTTCGTTGGGTCGCGCCGGCTCAGTTCGAGGACTTCCCCATGGGGAAAACCGACCGACAGATCGCAAACTGGATCACGAAACAGCAGGCCTCAAGCCGCCCCTAGCCCGTCCTGGGCTGGCCGCGACCGGCCCCGGACGGCGCCCGCCGAGGGCTCCTCACCGGTCCTCCGGCCTGGACCACAGATCCCGGTGGACGGCCGAGAGGGCGCGCACCTGCTCTTCGGCGTGGTAGGAGGAGCGGACCAGGGGTCCAGCTTCCACCCAGCGGAAGCCGAGATCTTCCAGACCCATTCTGCGCAACTCCACGAACTCCTGCGGAGTATAGAAGCGCTCGACGGGAAGGTGCTCGCGCGAGGGCTGAAGATATTGTCCCAGGGTGAGGATGTCCACGCCCCACGAGCGCAGTGCCTGCATCACCTCGACCACCTCGGAGAAGGTCTCCCCCAGCCCGAGCATGATCCCAGACTTGGTAAGGACCTCGGGGTCCAAGGACTTGGCGTTGCTCAAGGTGGCCCGTGCCCACTCGTAGTGGTCCTGCGGCTGCACCTGGTGAAAGAGTCGCGGGACGGTCTCCACGTTGTGGTTGAGGATTTCCGGCCGAGCCTCCATGACCGTCCGCAGCGCTTCGAGGCTCCCCTTAAAGTCAGGGATCAGCACCTCTATCGAGCAACCCGGGTGGACCTCGCGGATGCGGCGGATGACCATGGCAAAAATCGGCGCGCCGCCATCCTTGCGCTCGTCACGGTTGACGCTGGTGATCACCACATGGCGGAGTCTCATGGACTTGACGGCCTGCGCCACCCGCTCCGGCTCAGCGAAATCCAGGGCCAAAGGTTTGCCATGCTTGATATCGCAGAACCCGCAAGACCGGGTGCAGATGTCCCCCATCATCAGGAAGGTTGCGGTCCCCCGTCCCCAGCATTCGCCCAGGTTGGGGCACATGGCCTCCTCGCAGACCGTGTGAAGCGCTTTGGAGCGCATCAGGCTGCGCAAGCCTTCGACCGCTTCTCCGGTCGGTGCTCTGACCTTGATCCATTCCGGGCGGCGAGCGGGGCGGGCCGCTTCTTTGACCTGGCCCTCGCCCCTGCGTGTGCGGTCTCGCGTTGGCTCAAACGGCATACCGATCCATGTCCCTCTTTGTCTTCCGTCCTGCCCCGCGCAATGCGGCGCGATCATTCTACCTCCCCCAATCCCGGCTGAAAAGGGGAGCCTCCGCGCTGGCTCGGGAGCCCCGGGTGCTGGTTCGGATTCCGATCCGCCCGAACTCGGTTCGCCCGTTTCTGGGATGTATAATCCCGACCAGATCCGTTGGGGGCAACCCCAGGGCGCAGGGCGATCGCTCTCGTGCGGGGGGACTCGGCAAGTGAGCCCATGCGCCGAGCGGGGAGCGCGCGGGTCGGGCTACTGGCCGTCCGATTGCCACGCAACCGCCGCAAGCCTGCGATCTGCGGACGGGTCAGCCAGGCGCATGGAGGCCATTGATGAATTACCGCCGTCTTGGGCGTTCGGGACTCAAGGTCAGCGAGCTCTCGCTCGGGTCGTGGGTGACCTACGGAGGCCAGGTCGACGAGGGCTCCAGCCTTCGCTGCATTCGGCAAGCCTTCGATCTGGGCGTGAACTACTTCGACTGCGCCGACATCTACGCCGAGGGCAAGGCGGAACAGGTGCTGGGGAGGGCCATCCAGGGAATCCCCAGAAACGAATTGGTGATCTCGACCAAGTTGTTCTGGCCGACCATGAAAGGGCCCAACGGCCGAGGTCTTTCCCGCAAGCACATCTTTGAGTCGATCGCGGCCTCGCTGGAGCGGCTGGGGCTGGACTATGTTGATCTGTTCTTCTGCCATCGATTCGATCCGGAAGTGCCCATCGAGGAGACGGTGCGGGCGATGGACGACCTGGTTCATCAGGGCCGGGTCCTTTACTGGGGCACGAGTGAGTGGCACGCCGACCAGATTGCCTCCGCCTTTGACGCGGCTCGCCAGTTTCACTGCCAGCCTCCGAGCATGGACCAGCCGCAGTACAACCTTCTCCGCCGGCGCCGCGTGGAACATGAACTCGCACGCTTGACGGACCGCTACGGGATCGGACTCACGGTCTTTAGCCCTCTGGCCCTCGGGCTTTTGACCGGCAAGTACAACGAGGGCATTCCCGCCGGCTCCCGCGCGACCCTGCCGGGCTACGAGTGGATGCGGGAGGAGTCGCTCGCGCCGGAGCGGATTGAGAAAGCGCGCCGCTTCACACGGCTGGCCAAGGAGTTGGGGCTCCCTCCGGCCCAACTGGCCATTGCCTGGTGCCTGCGCTCACCGCTGGTGAGCTCGGTGATCACGGGCGCCTCGCGGGTCGAGCAGGTGCGGGAGAACCTGGGAGCGGCAGAGGCCCGGTCCCAACTCACGGCCGAGGTCTTGGCCCGCCTGGACGAGATCTTCCCGCCCACGCGAGAGGCGGCCTGACGGGTTGCGCATATAAGAGGCGAGCATGACACACATCCTGGTCACCAATGATGATGGCGTCAATTCGCCAGGGCTGGCCGCCTTGGCCCATGCCCTCGAACCCCTGGGCAAGGTGACCATTCTGGCACCCGATCACAACTGGTCCGCCAGCGGCCATGTCAAGACTCTGCACAAGCCCCTGCGGGCCCGGCCGACCCAGCTGCCGGACGGGACCCCGGCCTACTCCTCCGACGGGGCTCCTTCCGATTGTGTGGCCTTGGCCATGCTCGGCCTCATTCCCGAGAAGATTGATCTGTGCGTCTCCGGAATCAACAATGGCGCCAACCTCGGGCACGACGTCACCTACTCCGGGACCGTCACGGCGGCCATGGAGGCGGTGATCAGCGGGGTGCCGGGGATCGCCGTTTCTCTCGATCTCCCCGAAGATCAAGCCGAGCCGTGCGACTACAGCGCGGCGGCCCGGATCGCCGCCCGCATGGCTCGTCTGGTGATCGAACACGGGTTGCCAGCGGACAGCTTGCTGAATGTCAATGTTCCTTGCCTGCCTTACGACGAATTGCGCGGGGTCGTCGTCACCCGACAGGGGCTGCGCGTCTACCGGGATGAGCTCGTGCGCCGCATCGATCCGCGTGGCAAGCCCTACTACTGGATCGGCGGCCCGCCGCCCACGGGGATCTCCGAAGAGGGCTCCGACTTCTGGGCCCTCACCCAGGGATATGTTTCCGTGACTCCGATTCACCTGGACCTGACGGATCACGACTCGATTGCCCTGCTCAAGCAATGGAATTTGGAGGAATGAGATGCTGGAGCGGACACGAGTAGCCTTCGTCGGGTCGGGCGTCATGGCCGAAGCCATGATCAAAGGGATGCTCTCGCGAACCCTCGTGTCCCCTGCGCAAATCATCGCCGCCGGCCCCCGGCCGGCGAGAGGGGCGGAACTCAAGGAGCGCTATGCGGTGCAGCCCACCTGCGACAATCCAGAGGCGGTGCGAGAGGCAGGGCTCGTGGTCCTGTCCGTGAAGCCGCAAGTCTTGCCTCACGTGCTCGAGGAACTCCACGGCCGGCTGCCCAAGGATACCCTGGTCCTTTCCATTGTCGCCGGGGCGCGCGTGGCCGCAATCGAGCAGGGTCTCTCTCACCCCTTTATCGTGCGGGCCATGCCCAATACCCCGGCCCAGATCGGACAGGGGATGACCGTCTGGACGTCTTCGTCCCAGACGGCGCCCAAACAACGCGAGCAGGCCCAGACGGTCCTTCAGGCCCTGGGCCAGGAGATCTATGTCGAGGATGAAGACTATCTCGACATGGCTACGGCGCTGTCCGGCACAGGACCGGCCTATGTGTTTCTGCTGATGGAGGCGATGGTGGATGCGGGAGTCCATCTGGGATTCCCGCGATACATGTCGGAGTCCCTCGTGCTGCAGACCGTCAAGGGGTCCGCCGAATACGCCCTGCAAACCCCGCAGCACCTCGCCCGGCTGCGCAATCAGGTGACCTCGCCGGGGGGCACCTCGGCCGAGGCACTCTACTATTTGGAAAAAGCCGGGGTCCGCACGGCTCTCTCCAGGGCGATCTGGGCCGCCTACCAGCGCTCGGTACAGCTCGGCCGCGGCAAGAAGCGCAGCGAGCTTGCGGCGGATGAATAGGGGGCCGGAGAGCCCCCGCGGTCGGCCTGGGCATGTAGCCGGAGTTTAGATGTCGCCCTCCCTCGGATACCGTGACGCGGTCCGCGCCTTGCGCGATCTGGGTCTCAATCCGGGTTCCCCTACCCTGGTGGTGGGCTCCCCGAACTGGGTGGCCGAGATACGAGGGGGCATCCCCACCCTGGTCAGCGCTCTACTCTCCAGCGGAGGAGCCGTGCTCTCGCCCGCCTTCACTTTTCAGACCATGATCGTGCCCCCGCTCGGGCCCTCGGGCAACGGCCTGAACTACCGGACTTCGGCGGAGTCCAATGCCGAGGCGGAGTTCTTCCGCCCGGATCTGCCCGTCCACCCCGCGCTGGGCCCCCTGGCGGAAGCTTTGCGGCAAACGCCAGAGGCCAAGCGGTCAACGCATCCGATCCTTTCCTTCGTGGGCATTCATGCGGACCCTTTTCTCGAGAGCCAGACACTGGAGGAGCCGTGGGGTCCGGTCGGTCAGCTGGCTTCCGAGGATGGCGATCTGATTCTGATGGGGGTCGAGCACACGGCCGATGTGGCCTTGCATCTTGCGGAGCAACGCGCCGGTCGGAAGCAATTTGTCCGCTGGGCCCTGACCCCGGAAGGTGTGGTGGAGTGCCCTTCCTACCCGGGGTGCTCCCGCGGTTTCGAGGGGATCCAACCGCGCTTGCGCGGCTTTTCCCGTGAAGGCTGGCTGGGATCGGCTCGCTTGCAGCTCGTTCCGCTCCGGGATCTCCTTCACACGGCGACGGCCTGGATTCGCGAAGATCCCAGCGCGCTGTTGTGCGACGATCCGACCTGCGAGTTTTGCACCGCGGTCCGTGCCGCCACTCCCAAGACAAGCGCTTGATCTCATGCCCTCCATCGCAGGGCAACTTCGCTCCTTCCTGCGCCGGCGCTTCCAGCCGTTGGGTGGGGGGCAGCGATGGGACCTCTCCGGGGTGAGGCAGTCATGCGCACAATCTATGTAGAGCGAAGCATCCCCAAGATGTTGGCGGTCAGGGCTCTGCACCGGGTTTGGCCAGCGATTGTCTGGTCGCCACTCTCGCCTGTCCGCGTGGCCGACGTGCCCAATCCACCTCTGCCCGGGCCGCGAGGAGTGCGCGTGCGCAATCGGGTATGCGGAATATGCGCCAGCGATCTCTCCCTGCTGAACGTCCAGGTGGATCCGGCCATCGGACCGGCCGCACTTCCTGGGAACCGGCTCTTCTATCTGGGCCACGAGGTGGTCAGCGACCTGGTCGAGGTCGGGCCGCAGGTTGAGGGCCTGAGCCCGGGTCAGCGGATTGTGATGGACGAGCGCCTTACCGGAAGCAGCTGCCGGACCCTGGGGATCGAGCCCCCCTGCCGGTTCTGCGCCCTGGACCAGCCGAACCTGTGCGAGCACCTGGGTGGGGTGATCGGCGTTGGAGGAGGCTTCTCGGACGGATACACAGCCGATGCCCAGGATGTCTACCCGGTGCCAGACGACCTGAACGATGACCAGGCCGCGATGATCGAACCGATGTCGATCGCAGTCCACGCCGTCCTGCGCCGCCCACCGAGTGAAGGAGACCACGCCCTGGTGGTGGGTGCCGGGACCATCGGGCTCTTCACCCTTCAGGCGGCGCGGGCCTTTGCGCCCGAAGCTCACCTCACCGTCCTGGCTCGCTATCCCCATCAAGCGCAAGCGGCCCGCAAGTGCGGCGCGAACGAGGTGATCACGGGGGGCCGTCTCTATGAGCAAATGGCCGGTATCACCGGCGGGCAGGCCTACCGGGCGCCACTCAATCGGGGCATGCTCATGGGTGGATTTGAAGTGATCTACGATTGCGTGGGCACCGGGACGTCACTCACCGACAGCCTGCGCTGGGCTCGGGCAGGGGGCACCGTGGTCATGGTGGGAATCGACATGTCCATTTTTCGGGTGGATCTGAACCCGATCTGGTATAGCGAGGTCAACTTGATCGGGTCGCGCACTCATGGCAGCAGCGAGTTCGCTGGGAAAAAGCAGCACGACTACGCCTGGGTGATTGATCTCCAGAGGCGCCATGCCATGAGGGTCGATGGGCTGATCACCCATCGCTTTTCGCTGGGCCAATACAAGCAAGCGATTCGCACCTGGGAACAGAAGGGCAAGAACGGGGCCATCAAGATTGTCTTCGACCTGCGCGAAGGCGAGGGCCGCTTCTCCTCTTGAGGCAGCCTTTCGGCTCCCTCCACCCATCCGCCCAAAAGGCCTCGTTCGGAATGCGAGTCTTTTCCCGGGGCCCGTCTCCCAGCGAGCCAAAGGGCCGGCGTCCCCCCGCCGCCACGCGCAAGACCCTGCTCCCAAGGAATCTCTCCCGGCTGCGGCCATCTCCGCCCAACCTTTGCGCCCAACGCCGGCCACGCTGATCCGGCCCGTGTGCCCGGGACAGAGCCGAGGACCATTCTCCCCGAGCCTCCTCGGGCGGAAGGCGGGCTGAGCTTTTGCTGCGCATGGTATGATGGAGAAGCTTGAGTGGGCACAAGATGAACCCGGAAGCCGAGAAGATCACCATCATTGAGGGTCCTCCGCCGACCTTCGAACAGCTCAGTCACGAGTGGCTGCTCGGACTGGCCGAAGGGGCCGTTCCCTACCGCACGGCCCTCACCCGCCTGCGGACCTTCAACGGCCCTGCCCTCGTGGAACGATGCTATCGCGCCTGGAAGAATCGCAGGCCGGCCTTCCTGGAGTATCGCTCCGAGGAAGGCCAGCTGGACCATGCCCTCATCCTCGCCGCTCGTCACCTGGATCTCGACGAAGGTCAGGTGCTCTGGCTCTGGGTGCGGTTGCCTCTGGAGGTCGAGACCGAAATTGACTGGGGCGAGGAATCATCCGATGCGGAGGGCCCCACGGGCTCCGAAAGCTGAGGCCGCACCCGCAGTTTCCCCCAACCTCGGGTTGAACCACCCACCCACATGATTGTCGCGCTGGCTTCAGTCTGGCTCGCCCGCTCGGGAGGGTCCGAGCTCCCCCCGTCCATTGGATCCCTGCAGTGAAGGCCGAAGACAACCGGGCCTAGCCGGAAGGAGGAGTCATGCCCGAGTACCTCACGCTCATTGTCACGCGATCGGCCGGCATTATGACCATTACCTTCAACCGCCCGAAAGTCAATGCCATGAATGAAGCCATGGCCCGGGAGACAATTTCCGCCCTCGAGGACGCGAGCCGGGACGAGGCGGTGCGGGTGGTGGTGCTGACGGGATCCGGCCGAGCCTTCTGTGCGGGCCAGGAGATGAGCGAGATGCAGCAGGCGGCCGGCAAGATCTCCTACCGAGAGCACATGGAGCGGACGTATAACCCGCTGGTCATGCGCATCCAGACGCTTCCCAAGCCGGTGCTTGCCGGAATCAATGGCCCGGCCACCGGCGCTGGGCTGGGAATTGCGCTTTCCTGTGACCTGCGCCTCGCCTGCGAATCGGCGGTCCTGCGCTACGGTTTCAGCCGGCTGGGGCTGGGTCCGGACAGCGGGGTTTCCTACTGGCTGCCCAGGCTCGTCGGCTACGGCCGCGCCCTGGACTTGGTGCTTATCGATGAACCGATCAACGCCCAGCAAGCTCTGGGCTTGGGATTGGTCACCCGGCTCGTCTCCGACCAGGATTTCGCCCGCGAACTCGCGGCCCTGGCACAAAAACTGGCTAGCGGGCCCACGCAAGCCTACGCCCTCGCCAAACACGCCCTGCAGTTCGCCCAGTCCGCGCCTCTATCGGAGACCCTTGAGAACGAAAGCCGCATTCAGGAGGCGGCCTCACGGACCCATGACCATCTGGAGGGCATCCGGGCCTTCGTTGAGAAGCGCCCACCGGTCTTCAGCGGGCACTGAAGAGTTCCGGCGGTCCGGATCGGCGCGGGGGGCTTGCCTGGCAGGAGCGCGAAAGAGCCGCGCCTGCGGATCCCAACCTGATCTCTGCCGGGTGGGGCGAGCCTCGGCCTGACAGGCCTTGAAGCAACGTGCCTTCCCTGTCCCGCCAGCCCGCGGCGGCTTGTGCTCTCAGTCAGATTCTTGGGAGGCCTTCGAGGTGCCGTCCGGCCTTCCCGGCTGAGCCATGGGAATCCGGATGAATACCGGCCCCGGGGGGCCCCCCGGCCAAGCTCACCGAGCGACCTCAACTCCTGCCTGGGCGCGGGGTCGCATGGTCAGCTGCCGCTTCGCGGCCGCCCGGGCAGGCATGGGATCAATCCACGCCACCCATTGCGATCGCGCGCTTCACCTCCCCGATGGCCTGGGTGATCTTGATGCTGCGCGGGCAAGCCCGCGTGCAATTGAAGATCGTGTGACAACGCCAAACCCCCATCACGTCCCCGGCGAGGCGCAGCCGTTCGGCCGTTGCTCGGTCGCGCGAGTCGAACAGGAATCGGTGGGCTTGGACAATGGCCTGAGGCCCGATGTATTCTTGGCTCGCCCAGAACGAGGGGCAAGAGGAGGTGCAGCAGGCGCAAAGAATGCACTTGGTGGTGTCTTCATAGCGAAGGTGCTGGGTCTGGCTCTGCAGCCGTTCTTTCCCGTCCGCGGGCAGGATTTCATCGTTGATCAAATAGGGCTGCATCTTGCGGTACATGCCGAAGAACGGCTCCAGGTCCACGACCAGGTCCTTGATCACCCGCATCGCGCGCAGGGGTTCAATCGCAATCTGGGGGCCCATGTCTTTCACCAGGCTCTTGCAGGCCAATTGGTTTGTGCCATTGATCTGCATGGCGTCGCTTCCGCAGATGCCGTGCGCACAGGAGCGACGGTACGTGAGGCTGCCATCCTGTTCCCACTTAACGCGATTGAGGAGATCCAGGATCCGATCGGAAGGCTCCGCTTCCAGCTGATGCTCCGACCACCAGGCCCCCGGCTGATGTTCTGGGTCAAACCTCTTGATCCGCAGCTGTACCTTCATCGCCGCCACTCCGCCTCCACCTAGTACTTGCGTGCCTTGGGCTCAAATCGGTTAATGACCACCGGGCGCCACTCAAAGCGCACTTCGCCGCGCGTGGGCGCGGCGCCGACACCATCCGTGCGATAGGCCAAGGTGTGCTTCAGCCAGTTTTGGTCATCCCTTCCGGGAAAATCGCCGCGGAAGTGGGCGCCCCGACTCTCCCGACGCGCCAGGGCTGAGGCCGCGGTCACCTGCGCAAGGTCGAGGAGACCACCCAGCTCGAAGGTCTCCAGCAGGTCGGTGTTGAATCGTACCCCCCGATCCTGGATGCTCACCGACTGATAGCGCTCCCTGAGCTCGCGGAGTTTGTCCCGGGCCTCCCTCAGGCCCTCCTCCTGGCGCTGAACGCCGACCCGGTCCGTCATCGTCCGCTGCAGTTCCGCGCGAATCGGCCCGGCCCGCTCCTTCCCCCGGCCACCCCGAATTCGCTCCAGCTCAGCGACCACTTCCGCCTCGGGCTGCGGGGGCAGAGCCGGGAAGTCCGCCCGCTTGCAGAATTCCGCCATGGCCGATCCGGCCCGCCGCCCGAACACGATCAGGTCCATCAAGGAATTCGTGCCCAGCCGATTGGCTCCGTGGACCGAAACGCAAGCGCACTCTCCGGCCGCGTAGAGGCCTAGGGCCAGACGGTTGGGTCCAATCCGGACGGTCCCATGGACATCGGTGGGAATCCCTCCCATGGCATAGTGAGCGGTTGGGTGGACCGGAACCGGCTCCTTCATCGGCTCGAGGCCTTGGTATACGCGCATCATCTCAATAATGTCGGGCAGCTTTTGCTCGAGCTCCTCAGCGGTTACGGTCCTCCCTCCGGGCGCGCTCTGGTAGTGATTGATCGTCTCCGGGCGGATGTCCAGGTAGACGTAATCCTTTCCGCCAATGCCGCGCCCTTCCTGGATCTCCTGGTAGATGAAACGCGAGAGCAGGTCGCGAGGCGCAAGGTCCTTGAGGGTCGGCACATAGCGTTCCAGGAAGCGTTCCCCGCGGTCATTGAGGAGAACCCCTCCTTCCCCGCGGGCTGCCTCCGACAGGAGGATGCCCATCTTGTAGATCCCGGTAGGATGGAACTGGAAGAATTCCATGTCCTCGAGGGGTAATCCTCTGCGGTAAAGGCTGGCCACCGGCTCGCCGGTGAGCGCAAGGGCATTCGAGGTGACGGCAAACATGCGCCCGAAACCCCCGCTGGCGACCAGCACGGCCTTGCTGTGGAAGATGTGCATCTCGCCCGTGGCAATTTCAATCGCCACCACGCCGCGCGCCACCTGGTCATGGATCAGGATGTCCACGACGAAAAACTCGTCAAAGAAACGCACATTCTGGCGAATGCAATTCTGATAAAGGGTCTGGAGAATCATGTGCCCGGTGTGGTCGGCGCTCTTGCAGGAGCGCATGACCGGGGCCGCCCCAAAATCCCGGGTGTGCCCGCCAAAGCGGCGCTGCTCAATCCTGCCTTCGGGCGTTCGATCGAAGGGCAATCCCATGTGCTCCAGGTCGTATACGGCCTGGACGGACTCCCGGGCCAGAATCTCGGCCGCATCCTGGTCGACCAGATAGTCGCCGCCCTTGACCGTGTCATACATGTACCACTCCCAGCGGTCCTCCTCCATGTTTCCCAGCGGGGCGGCAATCCCTCCCTGGGCCGCACCGGTGTGGGAACGGGTGGGATACATCTTGGTGAGAACGGCGACCTGGATGAGACCGGAGGCGGTCAGGGCCGCCTGCAGCCCCGCGCCGCCGGCGCCGACAATCACGGCATCAAACTCATGATGCTGGGTCATCTTCGAGGCACCTTTCCCGCGCCTAGCGCACGCCCCCGACGACAGCCACCACCCCGACGGCCGCGATGAGCAGCCACAGCGAAAAGATCGTCCAACGCATCCAGCGGCGAGCGTTGTCGCTGGTGAGGTAGTCCTCCAACACCTGACGCAGACCGTTCATCCCGTGAGCGAAGGCAAAAGCCAAGAGGGCGACATCATAGGCTCGCCAGCCCACGAGGGCCCAGCGCTGCGCCACGTAGTCCAGGTTGATGCGATTCACTCCGACCAGAACATCCTGGATGGCGACGTGAATCCAGGCCAGAGGGATGAGCAGGATGCCGCTGTATCGCATCGCCAGCCAGATCCAGCCATCCAGGCGGTGCGGGCGTTCGCGGTTCCGAGGAGTCGCGGCGGCTGTGGTCGTCATCGCCCGATTCCTACTTCCATCCCAGCCAAGCAAATCCGACGAGATTGCGCCCCATGATCACCGCCGCGGGCAGCCACAGCACGAAGGCGGCCACCATGGCCCCGTACACGGCTGGCTTTTCGTAGTTGGGTTCCCAAAACTGCGGAAAGAGATCGAAGATCGCGATCCGCAGACCATTCACCCCATGATAGATCACGGCGGCCACGAGCACGATTTCGCCCAGCATGACTATCGGCGCGCGGTAGAGGTTGATGATCTCGGTGTACTGGGCCGGGGCCAGGAACACGAATGAAGTGTCGAGGATGTGCAGCCCAAGGAAGAGCAACGTGCCCAATCCGCTCAGTCGGTGCAAGAGGAAGGCGATCTGGCCTTCTCGTCCGCGATATTGAGCACTGCCGACAAGCACGGAGCGCAAGGGACTCATGGCCCTCCTCTCCCAGGAAGAAACAAGATGGCGGCATTCTAATACCCCGAAGGAGGCCGCGTCAACCAAAGCGCTCCGCCCCGCCTTCGCGAGGGGGGAGCTTGGACTCGGTCGGGTTCTTATTGCCTCCTCGAGCGGGTTTTTTCCTCCCGCGGCCAGCCTCTCAAGGTCTCGCCGAATTTCCGCGACCCGGCGCGGGGGAGAGGCGAGCGCGCCGCAATTCAATCCCACAAAGCTCAACGGGACCAACGGATGAACAACCTTGCCGGGTACATCGGCGCTGTGGTCACACAACTGGACGGGCCGGGATCGGATCCGTTCAAGCCTTCCCTCGACCGCCTGGACAGCCTCATTCAATCGCTCGGCGTGACTTCCTGAGACCCGGACGCAACCGGGGAACTCCTCCGGCTCGGTTTTGCGGCCTTGAAATCCCGAACCTGCGGCCTGCCGGCAAGCTGGCAGGCTACCCCGGGTCGCGAAGGCATCCTGCCCAAGCCGGGTCGCAAACAGAGGGCTCGCCAATGGACCGGCATCCAGACGACCCCTTGCTTCGGCCGGGTGGATGCAACCAATTGGGCTTGCTCGACCGTTAGGCCGACTTGACATATTGAAGTGCGTCGATATAATAAATTCATGGACCCGGAACAGTTGGGGTTTGCTCGAGCTTTGGCTGACGGGACGCGCCTCGAGATAATGCGCCAGCTCCGTTCCGGCTGGCTGAGCGTAGGGGACCTGGTTGGCAGGCTGGGGGGCCGAGTCAATCAGCCGACCGTGAGCCACCACCTCCGGGTGCTTGAGGAGTCTGGGTTGGTCCTAGTCCGCAGGGAGGGGCGATTCCGATACTATGTCTTGAACCAAGAAAGGGTCACCTTGTGCTGCGGATCGCTGATGCTGACCTTCGCCCCTGATCTCCTCGAGGAAGAGCCTGCCAGCCCGTGATGGCCGGAGAGTTACGACTTCCCTCTTTCGGCCAGACATATTGATTGGTATCAATACCTTCAGAGGGGAGAACCACAGGCCTCATCGGGAGGCTCCGGACGACCAGGCGGGGACAAAGGGAGGCAGGATGGTGCCCCTGATCCACTCCTGAGCGAGCCAAGCCCGGAGGCCGGGATCCGGTGGGGCCCACAGACCCGTTCGGGCAAATGGCGGGGGGCAGTTCCACTCCGATACGCTCTGCTCCTGCCCGAGAAGGCCACTCTCAATACAGGTCCAGGCACCGGCCTCTGAGCAATCCTGTCAACAGCGGTCGAAAACCGACCTGCGCGCAGGTCGGCCCCTGAGCCCGCTGGCTCAGGCTGCCAGCTCGGACCCTCGCACGGCCGGTTGTGCGCTCCGAATGGCTCTCTGTCCGAGGGCACCCGCTGTCCCCCGCATGCGTTCCTTCTCATCCATCCATGCGACCCTCGGCTTTCGGGTGGATCCCCGCCATCGCTTGGCCGCTCCCGGCCGGTACTTCCGGCGTTCATCCCTGGTCACCGGGTCACGGGCGACCATGGATCCCTGGCGCCCATTCCCCATGGAAGGAACCCGGCCCCTTGGGCAACCCGATCGCGGAGTGAATTCGCCCCCGGGTCCCGTTTTTGGTAGAGGAACAGGTCGGCCTGACCCCCCAAAACGCGCCTTGGTATAATGGCCTTCGGTTTTTGCGCGCAATCCATTCCATCAAGGTTCGCCTAAATGCCCAAGAGGACATATCAGCCAAAGGTACGGCACCGCGCCCGAGTGCATGGCTTTCGAGCCCGAATGGCCTCCCGAGGAGGCAGGCAAGTCCTGGCCGCGCGCCGAGCCAAGGGCCGCCACCAGTTGGCGGTTCGGCGCAGGCATGTGAAGAAGGTCAACTGGAAGGTTTAGCCAGGGAGAGGAAGAGACTCTCAATCGGGCTTGGCAGAGGCAAGGAGCGCAGGCGCACCTGTGCAAGCCGTGAGCGCGAGCGGCCCAGCGGATAGGGATCCGGCGGGGCTCGTCCACCAGGCGAAAAAGGCCTCCCCGCCGGGAGCCAATGCAGCGAAGGTTTCGCCTTCGGAGAACCACGGACCTCCGGCGGGTGAGGCGCACAGGCAAGTCCTATGCCCACCCGCTGCTTGTTCTTGTGGTTGCCGCCAGCCAGACCGGCGACCTGCGGATCGGTGTGGCGGCCAGTCGCTCGGTCGGTGGGGCAGTGCAGCGAAACCGCGCACGCCGCCTTTTGCGGGAGGCCATGCGCCCGCTCCTGGTCGAGGTAACTCAAGGGTGGGACCTGCTCTTGGTAGCCCGGGCGCAGATTGTCGAGGCCTCCCTGACCGAGGTGAACTCGGCCGTCCGGGCTCTGCTCCATCGAGCCGGGTTGGTGCAAGGAGATCATGGATAAGGCAAACGCGGGCTGGGATCACGATCCGCCTCTTGGCTCAATCGCCCGGGAATGGCGCAATGGCCCCCGCTTGATTGCTTTGGCCGTCATTCGGGGCTACCAGCTGACTTTCTCCCGGCTCCTGCCGGTCAACACCTGTCGTTTCTATCCAACCTGCTCCCACTATGGGTATCAAGCCATCGCCAAGTACGGCCTGATCCGTGGCGGGGGGATGGCCCTCTGGCGCATCCTGCGCTGCCAGCCGTTCAACCCGGGGGGCTACGACCCCGTGCCGTGATCCTACGCGCTCTGGGGGCTTCGTGTTTCCCGTGCGGCCCGGCCCGGAGCCTGTGGAGTGAATTTCTTTGGCGCAACTCAATCCTGCTGACATCCTCTCTGTGCGCGGGCACGGTTCCATGAAGAACTATCGTTTGAGGAGACGATTTTCCCTGCTGGGGGTGCTGGCTCTTGGCGCCCTGCTGGTCTCCGCCTGTTCGGGCGTGACGGGCAACACTTCCTGGCCGGGACTGGCGGCTTCCGACACGACCGCCTACCTGTCTTTCGCCCAGAATGTTTTTGCCGTCGACCTGAAATCCGGCAAGGAGCTGTGGCGGTTCCCGCCCAAGGCCCAGACGGGCGTGACCTTTTACGCGGATCCGGTGCCTACCGCAAATGGTCAAATCCTGGTGGGAGGATACAACAAGATCCTGTACGAACTGGACGCTTCGTCGGGAAAGCCCATCTGGCAGTCCTCGCTCGCCAGCGACCTGTATGTGTCTCCCGTGCTGGACACGGCGGAAGGGATCTTCGCACCTACCGCGGACGGCAATGTCTTTGACCTCAACCCTCAGGACGGCACCCTCCTGTGGAAATTCAGCGCGCAGCACGGGGTCTGGGCGCAACCCGTGAGTGATGGCAGCGCAATTTTTGTCACCTCGCTGGACCATCACGTGTATGCCCTCTCGGCCGCGAGTGGCAAGCTGATCTGGTCCAAGGATCTGGGAACCGCGTTGGCCGGTGGAGCCACGCTCGCGGGAAACACCCTGATGGTGGGCACCATGGACGACCGGCTGGTGGCCCTGGACAAGGGAACCGGGCAGGTTCTTTGGACCGCGAAGGCGGGGGGATGGGTCTGGGGTCCGCCCGCGGTCGACAACGGCACAGCTTTCTTTGGAGACCTGGGGGGCACCCTGCATGCGGTCGCAGTCTCGGATGGGCACGAGTTGTGGGAAATCCAACCGGATGGAGCCATTCACGGGACTCCCGCGGTAGGCCAGGGCGTGCTCTACATCGGCACGAAGGCGGGGACCGTATATGCGGTTTCAGAGAAGGACGGGTCGATCCTCTGGCAGCAAACCGCCGGAGGGAACCTTTACGGTCACACCCTGCTGGTAGGGGATATGGTACTCGTCACCTCGTATGGAGGACAGACTCCTCTGTACGCTTTCTCGGCCAAGAACGGCTCCCAGCTGTGGTCTTTCCTACCCGCCAAGTAGAAGAAGAGGAACCTCTGACATGTGGGACGCTATCATCCTCAACCCCATGATGAACGCTCTCCTTTTCCTATATAGCCTCTTGGGGCAGAATTTCGCGATTTCCATCTTTGTCTTTACCCTTCTGATTCGCCTGATCACCTACCCCTTGACCTATCAACAGCAAAAGGGGATGAAGGCGTTGCAAACCTTGCAGCAATCAAAGGATTGGCAGGAAATGCAAAAGAAGTACGCCAAGGACCGCGAAAAACTCGCCCAGGAGCAGATGAAGCTCTATCAAAAGGCGGGGGTCAATCCGATTGGAGGCTGTTTGCCCACCCTGGTTCAATTCCCGATCCTGATCGGTCTCTACCAGGCCATCCTGCGCGAACTGGCCCAGACGCCGCTCCAGCTCCTGGACTTTTCAAGCCATGTCTATTCCTTCTTTCCGCAGGCGGACGCGCTGATCCCGATCAACAGCCACTTTCTATGGATGAATCTGGCCCAGCCCGAGCGGCTCTTTCTTCCCTTCCTGCCCCAATTGGGAATCCCCATCCTGGCGATCCTGGTTGTCATCAGCACCTATATCTCTCAGCGGATGATGACGCCCCCTTCCACCGGGGACCAGGCGGCGGCGATGACCGGCATGATGAACATATACATGCCCCTTCTGCTTGGCTACTTCTCGCTCACCTTCGCCTCCGGTCTGTCCATCTATTACTTCACCTCCAACCTCTTGGGCATCGCCCAATTCGCGGCCATGGGAAAAGTCGACTGGCGGCGCGTCATCGGCCTTGCGCCGACGCCAGCCAAGGCCCGCAAGTAATGGAATCCAGGGATCAAGCCATGGAACGTCGCGCCAGCCTCGAGATGATCGCCCCCACGGTGGAAGAAGCTGTCCAGCGCGGGCTGGAGGAATTGAATCTCAATCTCGACCAGGTCGAGGTGGAGGTGCTTGATCCGGGGGACCCGGGGACGCTCGAGGCAGCCGGCCGGCAAGCGCGCGTTCGCTTGACCTTGCGCTTAGCGGGTCCGCCCGATCCCGAGCTCGAGATGGTGCGTACCGTGGTCGAGGAACTCCTCGCGCGGATGCACCTGCGCGGGAAAGCCTCGGTCCAGTGGATGGAACCTGAGGGAGAGGACGAGATTCGACACGTGGGGGTCGATCTGCGCGGGAGCGGGTTGAATGCCCTGGTGGCCCAGCGGGGCGAAGCCCTGGGCGCACTGCAATACCTGACCCGCCTGATTGTGGCTCGGGAAGTAGGTCACCCTCTTCCGGTTGTGATCGACGCCGAAGGCTTCCGCGCTCGGCGGGAGCAGCAGCTGCGCCGCATGGCCCGCCGTGCGGCTGAGCAAGCCGCGCAAGAAGGGCGAACCGTGACCCTCGAGCCCATGCCACCCGCCGACCGCCGCATCATCCATCTGGAGTTGCGAGACCATCCCGGCGTCTACACGGAGAGCGTGGGGGAAGGGCCCGGGCGCAAGGTCACCGTGGTTCCAAAACCGGTGCCGGAGAACCCAGCCTAAGTCCGAGATTCCCGCCGCGATTGTCCGTTTTGGTTGACGCTCTCCCGCGATCCATGGTAAACTCCCGCCTACCCGGGGTTCCCCCAGCGCGGACGCCGGTCCGAATGGGCCCGGGGGAGGAGAAGGCGCCATAAGCACATCTGAATATCGCATAAACGAAGCCATTCGGGTCCGCCAGGTCCGTTTGATCGCCGCGGATGGTAACAACGTCGGGGTCGTGACGATCCAGGAGGCGTTGCGGATTGCACGCGAGGCCAACCTCGACCTGGTGGAGGTCTCCCCCACTGCGGATCCCCCTGTCTGCCGCGTCCTCAACTACGGCAAGTTCCTTTACGAAAAATCCAAAAAGGAACGCGAAGCCCGCCGGGCCCAGACCAAGATCGAGATCAAGGAGATTCGCCTGCGGCCCAAGACCACGGATCATCACCGCGCCTTCAAGCTGCGAGACGCCCGCCGTTGGCTGGAAGGCGGCATGAAGGTCAAGGTGCGCATCCGCTTTCGCGGGCGAGAGATTACCTATCCGGAGTTGGCCCGCGAGGACCTTCACGAAATCGCCCAAGAGCTGGCCGATATCGCCGTCGTCGAACAGACCCCCGACATGGAAGGTCGGACGATGCTGATGGTTTTGGGGCCCTCGAAGAAGAAATAGTGGTGGGTTCCGCTCGGGTGCCAAGAAGAGCGAGAAGACAGGAGCAGCAATGCCCAGGAAGGCCAAGGCAGGAAAGACCAAGCTCAAGACGCACAAGGCCACGGCGAAGCGCTTTCGCTTGACCGGGAGCGGTACGCTCATGCGCACCAAGGGGGGCAAAAGCCACCTGCGCCGAAAGCGCTCGCGCCGGAGCAAGGCGCTCTTTGCTGAGATGATTGAAGTCAAGGGGCACGGCATCGCCAAACGAGTTCGACGCCTCGCGCCCTATCTCAAACAGTATCAGGCCAATCCACCGCGTTGATCCAGCGGGCGGGCGGCGCGGTTCGCCGCCTGAGGTAGCCGCCGTTGCGCGCGTGCAACTGGGCACTTCCGGCCCGGCGCGCAGGGGACGGCCGGAGCGATTTCTGTGACCCGAGTCAAGGGAGGCCCCCGGCCTCATTTGCGCCACAAGAAAATCATTCACCTGGCCGTGGGCCAGTTTGGGACCCGCCACCGCCTTTTCCGGCGGGCGAACGAGGCCATGCTCAAGAGCCTGTGGTATGCGTATCGGGATCGTCGCAACCGCAGGCGGGATTTGAGGAGGCTTTGGATCGCGCGCATTAACGCCGCCGCCCGCCTGAATGGAACGACCTACAGTCGACTGATTGCGGGAATGCGCCGCGGCGGGGTTCTGCTCAACCGGAAGATGCTCGCCGATCTGGCCGTGCGGGACCCGAATGCATTTGCCCAGGTCGTCGAGAGCGCCAAATAGATCCGGCCCTGTGAACCAAGGCCCGGCCCCTGGCGAGGGTCGGGCTTTTTTGTTCACCCGCGGCCTGACCGCAAGCCCAAGCCGGCCGTTCCTGGGACCAGGCCGGGCCCTGATTGCCTCCGTCGCTATGCTATACTGCCTGAGGCAAGTGCAGGAATTCCCGGGAGGAACGCGTGGCTATCATCCTGCGCGCCCAAGACCTGCCCTCAGGCCAGCGACTGCTCCTGGTGTTTGGAGACCTGACCGAAGAGAAGGTGGACGCGGTCGTCAATGCGGCCAATGCCATGCTCCAACACGGCGGCGGAGTGGCCGGTGCCATCCTGCGCCGGGGGGGCCGGGCCATCCAGGCGGAGAGCGAGGCCTGGGTGCGCGCCCATGGGCCCGCGCGCCCTGATCGGCCGGCCATCACCGGTCCCGGGGTTCTTCCCTGCAAGGCCATCATCCATGCGGTCGGCCCCATCTGGGGTGAGGGCGACGAGGATGCCAAGCTGCGCACCGCCGTGCAGTCTTCACTCGCCCTGGCGGAGGAGCGCAGGTTTTCCAGCATTGCTCTGCCCGCCATCAGCACGGGGATTTTCGGCTTTCCCAAGCGACGGGGCGCGCAAGTCATCCTGCAGGCGACCCTGGATTTCTGCGGCCTCCACGCGCCGTCCGCGCTCAAGGAAATCCACTTCACGCTGATCGACCGGGCAACGCTGGAAATCTTCCAGGCCGAGTTCGACGCTCGTTGGCCCTCTTCGCGACCCGCCGGAAATGATCACTTCGCTCTCGAATGAACGGGTGCGCCTGGTGCGCGCCCTTCAGTCTCAACGCAAGGCACGGGAACGCGAGCGGGCCCTGGTCGTGGAGGGGGTGCGGTTGGCTGAAGAGGTCATCCGGGCCAGACTTCCAGTGCGCCTGGTCTTTCACGGAGCGGCCCTTTCCCCCCATCTGCGCGCTCTTCTCAACCAGATGGCCCGCCTGGGTGCGGAGATCGAAGAAGTTACGCCCGCCGTCATGAAGGCTTGCAGTGATGACTCAACCCCTCCGGGGCTTCTGGCGGTCCTTCCGTCCTTTTCCTTGCCCATCCCAGAACCCCTTGAATGGGCCCTCGTGGCCGATCGCATCGCCAACCCAGGGAACCTGGGGAGCCTGCTGCGCTGTGCGGAGGCCTTCGGAATCCAGGTCGCGTTCCTGCCTCCCGGGACAGCGGATCCCTTCAATCCCAAGGTCCTGCGAGGCGCCATGGGAGCCCACTTCCGGCTCCCCATGCCCTGCGTGACCTGGGCCGAATTGAAGGATCACCTGCAGGGCCTGCGAGTACTCCTGGCGGAGGCTCACAGCGGAGCACGCTGTGACCAGATCGACTGGAGGGGACGGGTCGCTCTGATCCTGGGGGGCGAGGCCTCCGGTCCGGGAGATCAGGTCCGATCCATGGCGGTCCAGTCCGTACGGATTCCGGTCTCCGGCGGAGCGGAGTCCCTCAACGTAGCGGTGGCCAGCGGGATCTTGCTCTTCGAGGCGGCCAGGCTCAGGGGAAGATTGGCGGGATGAAGATTCGCTCGGTTACTTACTTCTTTGATCCGGGCTGGCCGCTGCGGCGGGACCGCTTCGACGATGCCTCGCGCCTGCTGGAAGAAGCGCGGGGCGCTTTCCAATCGGGCGGGTATGAGGTCGAAACGACGCGGGTGGCCTTGGTCTCTTTTGCCAAGTTGATTCCCGAACCCAGTGAGGAAAAATGCGCCGACCTGGCTCGGCGGGTTGAGGCCGAATGCTTTGTACGGGCCATCGACTATGCCTCTCTCGGTTCGGCGCTGCCGGAGAGTCCCCTATCCTATGATCTCCTCCCGACCCTGCTGGCCTCGACCGAGAACGTTTTCGCCTCGGCCGTGATCGCGGAGAGACCCCGGGGGGTTTCGGTCCGCGCCTGCCAAGCCGCAGCCCGCGCCATCACGCGGGTGAGCCAGCTGGGAGGGGACGGATTCGCAAATCTGCGCTTGGCCGCCCTGGCCTGCGTTCCACCCTTCAGCCCCTTCTTCCCCGCCGCCTATCACGACGGGGGCCCGGCCGGCTTTGCCATTGCGACGGAGGCGGCCGATCTGGCGGTGGAGGCCATCAGCTCTTCCCATTCCCTGAGGGAGGCGCGCACTCGCCTGGTGGAGTTGATTGAGCAGCATGCGGGGGCCCTGACCCGCGGCGCCACCCGGGTTGCCTCGGCCGCGGGAGGCCGCTTCCTGGGCATCGATTTCTCCCTGGCGCCCTTCCCCGAAGAAATGCGCTCGCTCGGCGCAGCCCTCGAGAGGCTGGGAGTGCCTGGGGCGGGCTTGGCCGGGACCGTTACCGCGGCGGCGATCCTGGCCTCCGCCCTGGACCAGGCCGAGATCCACGCCATTGGCTTCCGCGGTTTGCTCCTGCCGCCTCTGGAGGATGCGGTCCTGGCTCGCCGGGTTGCGGAGGGCGTCCTGACCGTCAGCGACCTGATGCTCTATTCCACCCTGTGTGGCACAGGACTAGACACGATCCCACTGCCGGGCGATGTCAGCCCGGAACAGTTGTCCGCCCAACTCCTTGACCTGGGAGCGCTTGCCCTGCGCCATGACAAGCCTCTGACCGCCCGGCTCATGCCGGTGCCGGGGAAACGGGCCGGTGATGAGGTGGCCTTTGCCTTCGACTACTTCGCCCCCAGTCGGGTCATGGCTCTCAAATCAGAGGGCCTGACCGGCCTCCTCTCCGAAGAAGATTGGATCGATATTCCGGCCCTTCACGCCTCACGCCCGACGGAGAAGCCCAAGGACGGATGAACCTGCCCGGAGCCCCAGGCTGCGCAGGAGGTGGCTTTTCCCGCGGGCTCATGCGCCGGGCGGGAGAGCCGCACCTCTCGGGAACGAAGGCTGGCTCTCCCCTCCGGCAGAGGGGAGAAGGGGAAACCAGGCAAGAACGGGGGATACGGCGCGGGACTTGAGCCGGGTCTATGATCTGGGGCGGGCCCTACGCCTGGCGGGCGCGGAGTCCTTGGCCCTGCGGAGAGGCCGCCCACTTCCCTTTCTGCGCGGAGTCCTCTCGGGGTCCATCCACGAGATGATCTCCGTCCCGAACTCCGAGCACTTGACCTCCCTAGCCGACTCCATCAAACGGGCGAAATCATAGGTGACCGTCTTGGCCGCGATCGCCCTCTCCATTCCAGCCAGGACCAAGTCGGCCGCCTCGTTCCACCCCATGTGGCGCAGCATCATCTCACCGGACAGGATCAGGGAGCCCGGATTCACCTTATCCAGATTGGCGTATTTGGGAGCCGTACCGTGGGTGGCCTCGAAAACCGCATGGCCGCTTGCAAAGTTAATGTTCCCGCCGGGTGCGATTCCAATCCCTCCGACCTGTGCGGCGATGGCGTCGGACAGGTAGTCGCCGTTCAGATTGGGGCTGGCGATCACATCGAACTCATCGGCGCGGGTGAGGGTTTGCTGGAAGGCGATGTCGGCGATGGCATCCTTGATGAGCAACTGGCCCTGCGCCAGACCGGCGGTTTGCTCCGCCTCGGCCGCCTGCTCGCCGCGAGTCTCCTTCGTGTGATTCCACTGTTCCCAGGTGTAGACGCGATCCGCAAATTCTCGCTGCGCAAGGTCATATCCCCATTTACGGAAGGCCCCTTCCGTAAATTTCATGATGTTCCCCTTGTGCACCAGGGTGAGCGAGCGACGCTGGTGCTCCAGCGCGTAGCGGATCGCTGCGCGCACCAGCCGTTCTGTCCCCTCCCGCGAGATGGGTTTGACCCCGACCCCGGCGCTCAGCGGGAATCGGATCTTGGCATACTCTTCCGGAAAGGTGCGCCGGAACAGGTCCAGAAACTTGCGGGCCGCAGGGCTGCCGGCCTCGAATTCGATCCCGCTGTAGAGATCTTCCGTGTTCTCCCGGAAGATCACCATATCCACTTTTTCCGGGTGCCTCACCGGAGAGGGCACGCCCTGGATGTAGCGCACGGGCCGCAGGCAGACATACAGGTCGAGAGCCTTGCGGAGGGCGACGTTGAGGGAGCGGATGCCGCCCCCGACCGGGGTGGTCAGCGGGCCCTTGATTCCCACCCGGTACTCCCGGAAGGCCTCGACCGTCTCCTCGGGCAGCCACGTTCCGAATCTCTGGTAGGATTTCCCGCCGGCGTAAACCTCCATCCAGGCAATCCGGCGCTGGCCGCCATAGGCCTTCTCAACCGCCGCGTCCAGGACCCGCACCGCGGTGCGCCATATGTCCGGACCGGTGCCATCCCCTTCGATAAAGGGAATGATCGGTTGGTCCGGAACCTCCAGGCGTCCTTCCTCGAATCGAATCCGGTCTCCTTCTCTAGGCGGTACGGGCTTGGGAGACGACATGCTCTCGACTCCATGCGCCGGGGGTTGAAGAGTCTGTGCAGCGCGGGCGCATTATAGCACCCGCCGAATCCGATCCGTGCTTGCGGACGGCCTCCTTCCAGCCGCAGCGACGGATCTTGCCCGCCGCTTTCGGCCCCCACCTGCGACCGGCAGGGCGGGTTGGCTGAGGGCACCGGACCAGGGGGCGCCGCTCGGCTCCTCTCGGGCCGGAGCGCAAAGGCTTCCGTTGGATCGATTCGTGGGGTGAGGCCCCTCAGCCAGGGGAGGCGAAATGCCGAGCGGCCCGAGGGTTCCCCCCGGCCGCCGGCCCGGAGACCGCCCGGCGGGAGGGGCGCGGGCCGGGAGAGGGTCCGGGTCTCAATCCCTTGCGGCTTTGTCCGCCTGGACCATCTCCAAGATTTCTTCCGCGGATTCGCGGGTCTTCTCGCTGAGGGTCCCGAGCATGGCGGCCAATTCGTGCACTCGTTCGCTGGGCGACAGCGGCCGGGCGCGGGTCACCGTGCGTTTGTCCTGGACCACCTTTTCAACCCGGTAGTGCTGGTCGCCATAGCCTGCCAACTGCGGAAGGTGGGTGACGCAGAGCACCTGATGGGCCGGGGTCAGGGCCCATAGTTTTTTGCCCACGACCGAGCCGACCCGCCCCCCGATCCCCTGGTCAATCTCGTCAAAGATCAGGGTGGAGGTCCGATCCGCTTGGGCCAGCACGCTCTTGAGAGCCAACATGAGCCGCGAGGTTTCCCCTCCCGAGGCAATCTTCACCAGAGGCTTAAGCCCCTCCCCGGGATTGGGAGCCACCAGGAACTCGACCCGGTCTATCCCCGTCGCATCAAAAGCCAAGCGCCGATCGCCTAGGATGACCCCGCCCGGGTCCTCCTCCCAGAGAACTCCGACCTGGAAACGCGCCCCGGACATGCGCAGGTCGCTCAGCTCCGCCTCGACGGCGCGCGCCAACGTTTCCGCAGCCTGCCTCCGCCGGCCGGAAAGCTGCTCTCCCTTCTGGCCCAGATCGCGGAGGATCTGCTCCTCGCGCGCGGCCAAGTCGGCCGCGCGCTCGTCGGAATGGGTGATGGCCTCGAGCTCGCGCTGCGCGTTTCGCGCATACTCGAGGATACTCACCAGGGTCTCACCGTACTTGCGCTTCAAGTTGCGGAGAAGCTCGAGGCGTTCCTCCACCTGCTCCAAGCGCCGCGGGTTGAACTCGATGGACTCGCGATACCTCCGCAAGCCATGGGCCAGCTCCGAAAGCTGGTCCAGCAAGGTCTGGGCCGAGTCGCGCAGATTGGACTGGGAGGGATCCACGCGGGCCAAGGCCGCCAGCGACTGGACGGCCTGGCCGACTAGATCGGTGGCCGCCGCCCGCTCCTGGCTGCCCTCATCCAGATCCAGAATCACCTGATCGGCCCAGCCCGCAAGTTGCTCCGCATTGGCCAGGCGAATTCGTTCCTCCAGGAGAGGCTCCTCCTCTCCGGGCCGAAGTTGAGCCGCCGTGATCTCGTTCAGCTGAAAGGTCAGCATGTCGCTGCGTCGAGCCGCGTCGCGTTCCCCCTGCCTGAGTCGCTCCAGTTCCCCGCGCACTTCCTGCAGGGTCTCAGCCTCGGCTGCGAATTCCCCGCGCACGGTCTCGGTTCCGGCGAACCGGTCGAGAAGGTGGAGGTGCTCGCGGACCCTCAGCAGGGAGAGGTGCTCGGATTGCCCGTGCACGTCCACCAGGCGCTGACCGATCTCGCGCAACAAGCCGAGACTGGTGACCCGCCCGTTAACCCGAGCGATGTTCTTTCCCTGCCTGCGGATTTCGCGGCCCAGGATGAGGGAATCCTCTTGCTCCCAGAGAGCCTCTCGCTCCAGGATGGCTTGCAGTTCATCCCGGACCGCCTCCGGAATGCGGAACTCCCCCTCGACCGTGGCCGTCTCCTCTTCGGCCCGGATCAAGGTGGGATCCCCGCGCCCGCCCAACAGCAACTCAATGGCGTCAACGATGATGGACTTGCCCGCCCCGGTCTCGCCGGTGAACACGATCAGGCCCGGTCGAAACCTCAGGTGCAGCTCGTCGATGATTGCAAAGTTGCGGATGTCTAGTTCGCTCAGCATGAAGGCAGGCCGTCCGCCGTCCGGGTGAGGCGGGTCTACAAGCGTATCCCCCGCAGGCTGGCCACCAGGGCTCCGATCATCAGAACCGCATAGGCCAAAGCGAAGACCAGGCCCAGCAGTCCGCCCGCGATTCCACCCAGGGCTTCGCCGAGAAACAGGGGAATGCAGCCCCCGGCCGCTCCCACCCCGGCGGCGACAGGCAGGTAGCGACTATGATGGCCGCGCAGCAGGCGTTGCAGGATCCCGCCGATGGCCACACCCACCAGCGGTGCCAGAAGGATGACGAAAAAGCCCAGGAATCCGATGAGCACAAGCACAGAGCCCGCCCCCGCGAGGAAAGCGGAGATCGCGAAAACCATGACGAAATGATACCAACGCGCGGTCTCAAAAACCCGCTGCTGCGTGCGGATGCAGGTCTTGCAGCGGTAGCCTACCGGCGTGCGCACCGCACACTGGGGACAGATAGGGTTCCCGCAGCGATTGCAACGCAAGGTTGCCGGGCGGTTGGGGTGGTACGCGCAGAAGGTTTCGCCAGCCTCAACTTGGGACATGGTCCGGATAAGTTCAGGAATTGCGCTTCATTCGCGACATCATGTTGCGGAAGAAATAGCCCCGACCCTGCACCCGCAGGAAGTGGGCCTCGTATCTTCCGGCACTCACCTGGAGGCGGTCTTCGTTGGCCATCCTCTCGGAAGCCTGCCCATCGCAGCTCAGCAGGGCCTCATGATCGGTTTGAATCGTAATGACAGCCGTCGAACCCTCCGGCAGGACGATTCCGCGATCCATGGACAAATGGGGGGCGACCGGCATCAGCAGGATATTGCGCAGCTCCGGGGGAAGGATGGGCCCTCCGGCCGCCAGCGCATAGGCGGTCGAACCCGTGGCCGTCGCGGCGATTAGCCCATCGGCGCGGTAGACGGCCAGAGGCTCCCCGTCCACCTCGGCCGAGAGCTCCAGCAGGCGCATCACCCGGCCGCGGGCGACCACGCAATCATTCAGCACTTCCCATTCCCCCAGTCTTTCACTCGCCCGGTAGTGCTCCGCATGAAGCATCATGCGCCGCTCCACCCAGTAGTCCCCCTGGAGAATGTGCGCCAACCCCTCCCGCCACTCCTCCCGCCGGAACTCGGCCAGGAATCCGAAGCGTCCCAAATTGATGCCGACGATCGGCACTCGACCGGGAGCGCACGCATGCACGCAGCGCAGCATCATCCCGTCCCCGCCGAGTGCGATCAGCAGGTCGAAGGCGTGCTCGGCAAGACCCTCCACCACGGCTTTCTCGGAGAGCAAGCCGGGGGTCGTTTCCACGCCAGACTGGACGAGGAAGGAGCTGACCTCGGGCGCGAGAGCGGCGGCCTCTCCCAGGTGGGGATGAAAGGTGATCGCTACATGCTTGATAATCGGTGGGGGCATGTTAGCCGGAGTATTCGACGAGCTCGAATTATAGCGCAGCCTCTGGTTCACATCCTTCGGCCAGGGCGTGCCCGCATTGGGCCGTGCTTCGAGCGGGCACGCCCGCAGCCGCCCACGCCGTTCCAGAGGGGATCGAGACAGGCAGGATCCCGGCCGGGATCCTCCGGTTCGCCCAAGCCCAGCTTCGGGAGCTCTCCCGGGCCGGAGAAAAGGCAAGCTCTGCCGCCCGGCTCGGTTGGTCTCCTGCCCAGATCCTAGGCGGGCTCAAATCGCGCTTGGAAAAAGCGCAGGCTGGCCGGCTCGTGGACCATTTTCAAGCCGGTGATCTTATCCCGCTGCTCGTAAAGGGCGATGCAACTCTCGGCCACGACGTCCATGTGCAGGTTGGTGTAGACGCGGCGCGGCACGGTCAGGCGAACCAGTTCGAGCCTGGGATAATTGTGCTTGCCGGTGGCCTTGTCGCGGCCCGCGGAGACAATCCCTCGTTCCATGGAGCGCACGCCCGAGTCCTCGTACAGGGCCGCGCACAGGGCCTGGGCCGGGAAGAGATCTTGGCCCAGCTGCGGCAAGAACCTTTTCGCGTCCAGGAACACACCGTGCCCCCCAATGGGCACGACGATCGGGACCCCCGCCGATTTCAGCCTGCGCCCCAGGTATTCCACCTGGCGCACCCGCGAGGCGATGTAGTCCTGGTCGCACATCTCGTAAGTCCCCCGCGCGATGGCCTCCAGATCTCGCCCGGCCAAACCGCCGTAGGTGTGCAACCCCTCGAAAACCACCACCATTTCGCGGGCCCTCTCAAGGAATTCCTCATTGCGCGTGGCTAAGAATCCTCCGATGTTGACGAGATTGTCCTTCTTGGCAGAAACGGTGCAGCCCTCCCCGTAGGACATCATTTGCCGGAGGATTTCCCGAATGCTCCGGTCCCGATATCCGGGCTCGCGTTGCTGGATGAAGTACGCGTTTTCGACCGCCCGGGTGGCGTCGAAGATGATCACAACTTTGTGGCGCTGGGCCCATTCCGAAACTTCCTGAAGGTTCTGCATCGAGATGGGCTGACCCCCCGCCATGTTGACACAGGTTGCCAGGGAAAGATAGGCGATGTTTTCAGCGCCGCGCTCCCGGGCTACCCGGTCCAGTTTGGCCAAGTCGACATTCCCCTTGAAGGGATACTCGCTGGTGGGATCATGAGCCTCCTCCATGATGACATCCACATACACCCCGCCCGCGAGCTCAATATGCTCGCGGGTGGTCGTGAAATACATATTCATCGGAACATATTGCCCCGCGCGAATGCGGAGCTGGGAGGTGATGTGCTCGGCTCCGCGGCCCTGATGGGTGGGGACGACATGCGGGAATCCATAGACCTCCTGCACCGCTTTCTGCAGGTTGTAGAAGTTGCGGCTGCCCGCATAAGCCTCATCGCCGAGCATCAATCCGGCCCACTGCCAGTCGCTCATGGCGCTGGTGCCCGAATCCGTGAGCAGGTCAATGTACACGTCTTCACTGCGCAGCAGGAAAGTGTTGTATCCCGCTGAGGCCATGGCCTGCTGCCGCGCCTCCGCTGGGATTTGCCGAATCGGCTCCACCATCTTGATCTTGTAGGGCTCGGCAATGGTGCGAGTGGTCATGACTGTCCTCCTATCCCTCCGCACGACCTCCTTCGAGCGTTTCCGGGCCCTCGCCGCGGATCGATCGGATCCATTCCGATCCTTCCCCCCTCCGCGACGCTCCCGTTCCCCTCGAAAGGGCACGGCGACTACAGCACGAGGAGAAGGCCTGCTCCCAAGAGTCCACCGGCCAGAGTGCAAAGAAAGTTTATCACCTCGTTGTTAGCCCAAGGCTGTCCTCCGACCAGGAGGGTGCTGCCTCCGCAGCGGTGGAAAGGGTGCTGCTCGGTCCTTGCCCCGCATCGGGAACATTCATATCTTCCCTGCAGGGTCGCTCCCAGCAAACTGTCGAGGGCCGACCCCAAGACGCCTGCAAGAGTGATGACGACCGGGAAAGCCGGTCCCGGGCCGGTATTCCCAGGGACGAGGAGCGCGAGGACCCCGATCGAAAATGACCCCATGACCCCCGCCAGGGTCCCTTGCCACGTGACCGCTCCCGAGGTTCCGGCCTCAACTTGGCGGCCGGTCGTGATGAGACGCGGAGCGACTCCGGCCAGAACGCCAATCTCTGTACCCCAGGTGTCAGCGGTGGCCGCAGCCAAGCTGCCCGCCAATGCGGCCCAGGCCAGCCCGTGCGGGAAGCCCAGGGGAAGAAGAACCCCGGCAATCAGCGCCGCAACCGCTCCGTTGGCTACAACTTGGCCGGCGTCGCGGCGCGATCCCTTGGCTGATTTCTCGCCCGCTTCTCTCTTTCGGTTTAGGCCAAAACGACTCCAGGCCGACGAGGAAAGGAAGAAGGCCAGCAGGAGCACCGCAGCCGGAAGTCCGCCTCCGGCAAAGACCACCGTCCCGACCAGAGTGGCGGCGATGGCCCCGCTCCCAGAGAGCGCCTGCCCCCAATAGGCGAGGGAACTGATGGCACAGGCCAGGACCAATCCGAGCGCAAGCCGCAGGAGCGGTTCAGATAGGATCTGTGGATAGCCCATGCTGCCCCTGTGGAGAAATCATCGTGCGCGGGGGATAACCAGCTGGAAACCGAAGAGAATCCCGGGAAAACTCCCGCTCCGCTGTGGATAGACGGGCCGGAGCGGTGGAGAAGGCAAGGTCTCCCGATCGGCTCGGGATTGTTGTTCCCGGTCTACCGCGCCGCGATCAGACTCAGGACTCCGACCCATAGACCCAGGACCAAGAAGATGCCCACCAGCCACAAGGTGAGCGCGGCGGCCCGGTCGGAGCGATCGAACGCGAGCAGGCCCAGCAACACGTCCAGAATCCAGGTGAGGGCTCCTGCACCCGGAAGCAACAAGAGCCGGGCGGGCGAACCCGGGCTCGCCGGACGTCCGCTGGGGTCGAAAGCAAATGGAACCGCCCCCGCGAGGGCCGGCTGGATCCAGATCAGGAACATGGCCAGGCCGAGCAGGGCGACCAAACCCAGGGCGATGAGAGGCATCGCCAGGCGGTCCTGCAACAGCCGGTCCGCGAGGGTGACTGGGCGAATGGACTGCGGGGAGACTCTCTCCGCCGTCCCGTGCTCTGTACCTTGACGAAAGGCCTCGGCAAATCCCAGCGGGTCCGCCGGGGAAAGAAGAAAATTGCTGATCGGGGTCGAGACCAGGATCAGATTGGCCCCTGTTTGGGAAACGAAGCACTCCACCCGCCCCAGTCCCTCGAACTCCTTCTGGCGGTAGGTGAAGCGGGTCCAGCCTCCTGCGGCCAGCCGCACCGCCGCCGGAATGCCTCTCCCGCTGTGGATCACCTCGACCGAGCTGAGGGGAACGATCTCCAGTCTGCGACCCCAACGGATGGAGATCGCCCGAGGCTCGATCTCGTAGGTCGCCCCGAGGAGCAGGCGAATCCGCGCGACGAGCAAAGGCAGAAGGATCGCCGTGGCGCAGAGACCCAATAAGGCCAGAGCCGCGCTCCAATCCAAAGGCGGCCGCACGAGTCTCCAAACGCACAAGGCAGCGACACACGCAGAGAAAAAGCTCCCCGCTCCCAGCAGGGCGAGGGGAGCCGTACGTTGGGGTGCGAAGCGCATGGCGGCTGGGTGGGGGGAAAAGGCCTCCGGCGGGATCCGGGGCTCCTAGGCTCGGTTAATCTCTTTCTCCGGAACGTAGACCGGCGTGTTCCAGTGGGCGTACTTGGGCACCCCGCCGCGCACCACGCGGAAGTACAGGTCGCGCAGCCGGGAAACGAAGGGCCCCATCTTCCCTTCGCCAATCCGGCGATGATCCACCTGGGTGAGGGCGGCGATTTGCACTCCCGTCCCGCAAAGGAATGCCTCCTCCGCCAGGTAGACCTCCGTGCGGTCGATGGGCCGCTCCTCCGTTCGAATGCCCAACTCTTCCAGCGCCAGCTCCATGACCGTCCGGCGTGTAATCCCCTCCAGAATATTGTCTGTCACGGGGGGCGTCACCAGGACTCCATGGCGTAAGAGGAAGAAGTTTTCTGCGCTGCCCTCCGCCACGTGGCCATCCGCGTTGAGGACCAAACCCTCGTCGAACCCGGCATGCTCGGCATCCGTCTTGACCAGGGCGGAGTTCACGTATCCACCCGTGATCTTGCCGCGGGCGGGGATGGCGTTGTCGTCGATCCTGCGCCAGGCAGAGAAAGTCGCCCCGACTGCCTCCTCATTCTCCAGGTAGCGTCCAAAAGGCACGGCCACAATAGCCACTTGGGGGTGCAGGTTGTGGAGTCGGACCCCGATGATCTCATCGGCATTGTAGGCCAGGGGGCGGATGTAGCAGTCGGTGTGATACTCCTCCGCCCTGAGCAAGTCGAGGGTGACCCGGGTCAACTCCTCCGGAGTGAAATCGAATTCCATGTGCAGCAGGCGTGCCGATTCAAGGAAGCGGTGGAAGTGGTCGTGGGGGCGAAAGACGAAAAGCTGATCTTTTTGCGGACTGCTGTAAGCCCGAATACCCCCGAAGGCTCCCGTTCCATAGTTGAGTGTATGGTTCAACACCCCAACGTGAGCCTGGCTGTATGGGACAATTCTCCCTTCGAAAAAGGCAAACGAAGGTACAGTCACAATCCAGCCCTCCTACCAGTCCTGGGGAATATGCGGAGGGCCTTTCGGATGCAGGCCCTTCGGGAATTCGGCCTGGCGCGGTCATTATATCTCGAATGAACCCGGCCAAAATCATACGCTCCTCATCCGACTTGACGAACCCCGCAATCTGCCCTACACTTCCTTGCAACAGGCGCCCCCGTCCCCCTGAGGGCTGAGGCAATCAGGGACGACGGGTTTTTCTTGTCGGCGCCGACCCCTGATTGCGCCGCCCAAAGGCCACCCTCCATTCATCCGCGCCCCATGTCGGACCCTGCCCCGCCCCGCCTCATGCGGCCAGGCGCGCTGGCCAGCCTGGCAATCGCTCTTGTGGCCTGCTCGCTCGGCTGTGCCCCGCGGCCCGGCGTCACCAAACGAGCCGTGGTTGCAAGTGCTGTCCCCTCGCCAACCCCCAGCGCTTTCGCCCCGCTCACAGCCGTCCAGCCCCTTGCTCCCGCCACACCCGGCGCAGGCGCGAGCTCTTGCCTCCAGAGCGAGGGGCGGATCGTTTCGAGCCAAGTCCCCAGTGTCCTGCTGGGCCATGCGCTGGGGTTCCTCCGGTACCTTCCGCCCTGCTATGCGACCGCCTCGGACCAGACCTACCCGATCCTCTATCTCTTTCAGGGGGCGGATCGGGGCCAGGAGCAGTGGCTGGAGTTGGGCATTCAGGCGACCGCCGACAGCCTCATCCACGCGGGCCGAATTCCCGCCCTGGTCATTGTCATGCCCCAAGATCAGGGAGAACCTCTGCTGGAAGCGGCTGTGCTCTCTGACCTGCTGCCCGCTCTGGGAAGGGGCCGCCCGGCTCCCCTCGGCAGGGCTCGCCAGGCGGTGGGCGGCATTGGGCGCGGAGCCCCCCGGGCCCTGAACCTGGCCTTGCAACGTCCCGACCTCTTCGGCGCCGTCGGCCTGCATAGCCCTTGGGAGGCAGAGGGCGACTTGGCGAACGTTCGCCAATGGGCGGCCAAGATCCCAGCGGACCTGAGACCCCGGGTGTATCTCGACGTGGGCCAAGAGGATCCCAGCCTGCCCCAAGCGGTCTCCCTGCGGGCCGCGCTCGTGGAAAGCGGCTTGGCGGTTGATTGGCAGCTGCAACCCGGGACGCACAGTGATGACTACTGGCGCGGTCACCTGGGGGAGTATCTCGTTTGGTACAGCCAGCTCTGGCAATAAAAAACACGCACCGCGCCCGTGGGCAAGGGGTGCCCGGAGCGCGGTGTCGTGAGGAGGAGAATGCAGGCTTACTATGACTCCCCTTGCTGAATGCAGGCTGAACGTGGGCTTAGTTCAGGATGAGAAGGGTCATCCGGCCGATTTCGGCAGGATTCACAGATTCCCGCAACGATCAGTCCCCAGAAAAGAGCGAAGCCCGAGGTTCCCTCGGGCTTCGCTTCGCCCCTCGCGGTCAATGCCTTCTCACTTCTTGGCGACCGTCTCCCCGCCGCTCGGATTCTGCCCCAGGCGCATTCCAAAAACGATGACTCCGATCCCTGCGCCCAGGCCAAATGCGCCCACGCTTCCCGCCCCGACGTAAAGACTCAGGGTGACCAAGGCGCCAAAGAAGGCGACCAAGGTGAGGGCCTCCAGCTGCCACCATTTCTGCTCTTCCACGAACGGCCGAGTGGCCAGCCAGCCCGCTGCAAACCCGAAGACCAAGAAGCCTAAGGGTCGGAAGATGACCCCCAGCAAGCTCAGTACCTGATCAATCGTCATTGTCTGCCTCCTCACTGAAGCGGATCGGAATCGCCCAAGCCGGACGAATTCTCCACGCCGGTGTCTGCATCAGGAATAACCCCGCAAGCCGAGGTTGGGTTCCAATGAGCCCTCGAGCACCCCCCCCCGATTCGATCCAGCCCCGGTTCCTCAGGGCACCAGGCGGGCATGGAGCACAATCTCCACGGCGGCCAGGGCCATGGATACGGGGCAACCCTTCTTGGCGGCCTCGGCTTGCTCGCGGAAGGCCGGTTCGCCCATTCCCGGAACCTGGGCTTGGGTGTCGAGCTCGATGCGCGTGATTGCGAACCCGTCGCGAACCTTATCGATATGCACGGAGGCGACCGTTTCAATTCGCTTGGGGGCAAAGCCAGCCCGGGTCAGCCCCGCGGCGAGCGCCATCGAGAAACAACCCGCATGAGCCGCCCCAATCAACTCCTCTGGGTTCGTACCGGTTGCGGACTCGAACCGCGATCCGAATGAGTAGGCTCCCTCAAACGCTCCACTGCCGACCCTCATCACCCCGTGCCCCTCTTGAAGCGTGCCCTCCCAGATCGCCCGCGCGTTTCTCACTGGCATCAGGTCCCTCCTGCTGAACGTAGCCTCGATTGCGGTTCATCCACAGCTCTCTGGATTATACCCACTCACTGGGCGCCTTCTCTCTTCCGAGCCGTCCGGCCTGGGCCGCAAGGGCCGCCGGGCGCACCCCCGGGTGCCCCTCCGCCTGCCAGCGGGGCCCGCGCACCCCCCGGGCTGAGGCCTGTTAGAATCGGCTCAGATCCTACCTAGCCGACGAGGTGCTGCATGTCCAAGCTTTTCATCCCGGGTCCGACCAACGTCGATCCCCAGGTCGCCGCCGCGCAGTCCCGCCCGATGATTTCCCACCGAGGAAGTGATTTCGAGGCGCTTTTCGCCCGCCTCGAAGAGGGGGCCCGCAAGGTCTTTCGCACCGAGGGTCGAGTCTTCATTGTGACCAGTTCCGGGACCGGCCTGCAGGAGGCCGCCGTGCGAAACTGCGTCCGCGAGCGAGCGCTCCTTTGCGTCAATGGCGCCTTCTCCGAGCGCTGGTACCAAGTGGCTCAGGCCAATGGCAAGGCCACGGACCGTGTTCAAGTGGCCTGGGGACAAGCGATCGTCCCCGGAAGCCTGGAGGCCGCCCTTCAGAGAACGCGATATGACGCTCTCCTGGTCGTTCACAACGAGACCTCGACGGGCGTGGAAAGCCCGGTTCAGCAGATCGCCCAGAGGGTGCGCGAGCTCAGCCCCGACACGCTGGTGCTGGTGGACGCCGTCTCCTCCCTGGGGGGCGCTCGCCTTGAGCCGGATGCCTGGGGGATCGACGTGCTGTTTACTTCCTCGCAAAAATGCCTGGGCCTGCCCCCCGGCCTGGCTCTGGCTTCGGTCAGTGAGCGGGCATTGAGATTCGCGCGCCAGGTGCCGCAGCGCGGTTACTACTTCGACTTCGTGGAACTGGAAAGGTACTTGCGGGACAACGAGACCCCCTCCACACCCGCGATCTCGCTGCTGTACGCTTTGGAGATCCAGCTGGGCCGGATCCTGGCGGAGGGTCTGGAGGCCCGCTGGGCGCGCCACCGCCGCATGGGGGACGCGGTGCGCGCCTGGGCCTCAGACAAGTTCGCGCTGTTCGCGCAAGCCGGCTATGCCTCGCAGACTGTCACCTGCGTGCGCAACACACGCGGGATCAGCGTCAAAGACCTAAACCAGTTCCTACGGACGAAGGAGATGCAGATCGCGGGAGGGTATGGCCAGATCGGGGGGGAAACCTTCCGGATCGCCCATATGGGCGAGACAACCCTGGAAGATGTGCGCGGCCTGCTGGAGACCATCGACGAGTTTCTCTCGCATCCGTCCTGAGGGACATGCAGGGCACCCCGGCCAATCGGCTCTTATGGCCGGATCCGGGCGGAAGGTGGCCCGGGGCCCAGACTTGTGGCGCAGCGCAGGCGGCCCCGGGGATTCCCGGTCTGGTATAATGCCGCCATCGATGACTAGACCCATGGGCGGCCCAGGCTGCCGACGGGGCGACCTGCAAAGCGGAGGCAGATGTCATGGCACTAACAGCGGAAGACAAGAAGAAACTCATGGGTGAGTACCACCGCCACGACGGCGATACCGGCTCACCCGAGGTGCAGGTTGCGTTGCTCACGGCGCGCATCAGCCAGCTCACCGGTCATCTCAAGGTGCACAAACACGACGAGTCTTCGCGGCGCGGGCTGCTCAAGCTGGTCGGCCAACGGCGTCGGCACCTGCTCTACCTGAGTCGGACCGACCCCGCAGCCTATGTGTCGCTCACCGACAAACTGAGTATCCGCCGCAAGTAGTACCCCCTCCCCGATCTCGATCCAACGCCCAGCTCCACCACCCGGGCCGCCCCGTGCGGCCCAACGTCCTCCGGCGAGGCCGTCGTGAAGAAGGCCGCCGGCTCGGCTGCGCGAATCATCCTCCCGGCTGGGTGAGAGGACTGCTCCCGGCCCAGCCGGCACAAGAGTGCGCGGAAATGCGCTGGGCCGAGTTTCTCGGCCCAGCGGCACCCTGCGAAACCCTCGCGACCTGCTCCGGGCTAGAACAACCCGACCACCTTGCCGGTCTTGAGATTGAGGTCGACATCGTAGAAGACCGGGCGAGTGGGCAGGCCGGGCATCGTGCGCATCGCGCCACACAGCGGATACAGGAACCCAGCGCCGACCGAGGCACGAATGTCACGGACCGGCAGTTTCCAGCCCCTGGGAACCCCCTTGATGGCGGGGTCGGCAGTGAAGCTCAGGTGGGTCTTGGCCATATTGATCGGCAGCTTGTCGAAGCCCAGCCTGGTGTACAGCGCTATCTTGGCCTCGGCCTCCGGGGTATAGTCCACCCCATCTGCCCCGTAGATCCTTTTCGCGATGGTCTCAATCTTTTGTTTGATCGGCCAATCGAGGGGATAGAGGAACTCGAAGCGGTTGGTCTTCTTGGCCGCCGCCGCGACGGCTTCCGCGAGCCCGATGGCGCCCTTGCCTCCCTGCATCCAATGGGTGCATTTGAAGGCGCCTTCCGCGCCAGCCTCCTCGGCTATCTTCTGCACCAGCTTGATCTCCGCCTCGGTGTCGTACTTGAAGGAGTTCACGGCCACGACCACCGGAATGCCATAGAGCTTGGCATTCTGAATGTGCTTGGCCAGGTTGGTGGCGCCCTTCTCTAGGAGGGCCAGGTTCTCCTCGGTATAAGCCTTGTCCAGCGGCCGTCCCGCCACCACCTTCGGTCCGCCTCCGTGCATCTTCAGCGCCCGCGCCGTGGCCACGATCACCACGACATTGGGGATCAGTCCCGAGTAGCGGCACTTGATATCCAAGAACTTCTCCATGCCGATATCGGCGCCGAAACCCGACTCCGTCACCACGTAGTCCGCGAGCTTGAGGGCAATCTGGTCGGCTACGATGGAAGAATTGCCATGGGCGATATTCGCGAAGGGCCCGGCATGCACAAAGGCAGGGGTGCCCTCCAGGGTCTGAAGGAGGTTGGGCATGATCGCGTCCTTCATTAGCACGGTCATGGCACCGGCCACCCCCAAGTCTTCGGCGGTGATGGGATCACCTCGGGTGCTCGTGCCAATTACGATCCGGCCCAGCCGCGCGCGCATGTCCTCCAGGCTGGTGGTGAGCGCCAGGATCGCCATCACCTCGCTGGCCACGGAAATGTCGAAGCCCGTGACTCGCTCGTTGCCCCGCTCCTCCTCGCCCAGTCCAATCTGGATCTGGCGCAGGAGCCGGTCGTTGATATCGACGACCCGCTGCCAGGTAATGGTCTTGGGGTCAATGTCCAATCGGAACAGGCGGCGCCGGTCGGCCGAACTCAGGTCCTCCAGCTTCTCGGCCTTGATCCCCAGCTTCTGCATCCGCTTGTGGATCGTGGGGGCGATGTAGCCGTCCGGGCACAGGGCTTTGGCCAGCCGGTCGTCATCGGGGGTGGCGCGCTCGTGCAACAGGCGCGCATCGATGGCCGCGGCCAAGAGGTTATTGGCGGCGCTGACCGCATGGATGTCGCCCGTCAGGTGAAGGTTGAAGTCTTCCATGGGGACGACCTGCGAATACCCACCGCCCGCCGCGCCGCCTTTGATGCCAAAGGTCGGCCCTTGGGAGGGCTGGCGGATGCAGGTGAACACGTTCAGCCCCAAATGCGCACCCATGGCCTGACTGAGCCCACAGGTCGTGGTCGTCTTTCCTTCCCCCAGGGGGGTCGGGGTAATGGCCGTCACGTCGATGTACTTCCCTTGCGGCCGCCGGGCCAAGCGGTCGCGGACCTCCAGGTGCACCTTCGCCTTGTACGGACCGAAGAGCTCCAGGTCGCTCGGGCGCAGTCCTACCTCCTCCGCAATCTGCAGGATGGGCTTGAGCTTTGCGGCCTGGGCGATATCAATGTCGCTGGGGACGGGGGTCAGCAGCTTGAGCCGACTGGGGGTGAAGGTTCGCTTGGCTACTTTGGTTGCTGTCTTGCGGACCACCTTACGGGCGACTTTCTTGGTTGCGGTCTTTTTCCTGGCAGGCATCGGGTCTCTCTCCTTAGGAATGACAACAAAAAGGGCGGAGTCTGAAAGATGTACTCGGCGATGAGGGGCGGCAGTCAGGGGGCGAGTTTCAGCGCGACGATGGCTGACTGCGGTCAGACTCCGCCGCAGTCTCAAGTGTAGCCGGCGAGGTTGGAATTCCAGCCGATAATCGTCACGGGCGCCCCCGACTTTCGTCACCTAGGTGGAAAGGGGCGAGGCTCTCGGCCCGAGCCAGGTCCCCAGGTGTATTGATGTTGAAAAATGTCAACTGTTCGGGATCGAATTCTCCGATCTCCGCCTCGTCGAGATAGCGGACTCGGACTCCCGGCAGGAAAGAGATCATGCGACGGTCCCCCCGCCGCAACGCCTCCCGCACGGGTTCGAGGCAGACTTGGTTATAGACCGCGCGCAACGGCTCCGCCTGGCCCCCGATTCGAGGCAGGACCGCGTCCGCTTGCCTGGCCAGTCCCAGCATGCGCTCGATAAGCGGCAGGCAAACGAAGGGCATGTCGCACGCCGTGAGCAGGACGTGAGCCTGCGTGGCGTGCCGCAGCGCGGTGGCCAAGCCCCCCAGCGGGCCGAGCCCCGGGGTCTCATCGGGGAAGACGGGCAGTTCCCTTCGAAGATAGGGCGCGGGGTCATTCGCGATGATGAAGGTCTCCGCAGCGCGAGGCCCGAGCTGGGCGAGGATGTGATCCAGGAGGGTGCGACCGGCCAACTCCACCACGCATTTGTCCTGCCCCATCCGCGAGGAGCGGCCACCGGCTAGCAGCGCCAGGGAAAATGACATGATCGCGAATTATACATTTCCGGGTAGGATTTGTGCGCAGGGTATAATCAAGGATCGGAGTGCATTCGTCGCGGGGAGCCCTTCGCCGCCGATCGCCTGGGATAGGCGCTGAGTTCGTCCCTTTTTCCTCCCGCGCAGGCAACGTCCAGAGCACTCCCCGGCCAACGGTGGTCAGGCTGAACCGACCCCCTGCGGACCCCACGGGCAGGCGGAGCCCTGCCCTCAGGCAGGCCAACGCTCATGGCAAAACCCATGCAAGAAGTCTTGGATTCTCTCACCGTCGAGGGCACTTTGGTCGAAAAGCTCTCGGACGGGTCGGTACGCTGTCTGGCTTGCGGCCACCGCTGCCTGATCCACCCTGGGCGGCGCGGCATCTGCCAGGTTCGATTCAACCAGGAAGGCCTCCTGCGGGTTCCCTGGGGATATGTGGCGGCTCTCCAGTGCGATCCGATCGAGAAGAAGCCCTTCTATCACATCTACCCCGGTAGCGACGCCCTAACCTTCGGAATGCTTGGCTGCGACTTCCATTGCGGCTACTGCCAGAACTGGGTTAGCTCGCAGGCGCTGCGCGATCCCGCCTGTGAAAGAGCGGGGGGATCTATCACTCGGGCGACACCCGAGCAACTGATCGGACATGCCAAACGCCTGGGGGCCCGGGTGGTCGCTTCCTCGTACAACGAGCCGCTCATCACCAGCGAGTGGGCCGCCGCAGTATTCCAGCCCGCGCTCGAAGCCGGCCTAAGGTGCGTCTTTGTCTCCAACGGCAATGCGACCCCGGAGGCGCTCGCCTATCTGAAGCCCTACCTGACCGGATACAAGGTCGACTTGAAGAGCATGAATGACCGCAATTACCGCAAGTTGGGAGGGGTGCTTCAGCACACTCTCGATACGATTCGGGCCGCTCATGAGATGGGTCTGTGGGTCGAGGTGGTCACCCTCGTGGTGCCCGGATTCAACGACAGCCCCGATGAGCTTTGGGACGCGGCTCGCTTCGTGGCCGGAGTATCCCCTGACATCCCTTGGCACGTGACCGCCTTCCACCCGGACTACCAGATGACCGATCCGAGGGATACCGTTGCCGAGGACTTGATCCGCGCCGCCGAGATCGGGCAGGAAGCCGGGCTGCACTTCGTCTACGCCGGCAACCTGCCTGGCGGGGTGGGGGAATGGGAACACACTTTCTGCCCGAATTGCCACGCGGCGCTTATCCGCAGATATGGGTACACGATTCTGGACTACCGGCTGACTGCAGAAGGATCCTGTCCGGAGTGCGGTCTCCACATCCCAGGCATTTGGCATGCGGACCCCCAAGCGGAGAAAATCGGCGGCAGCGCAGGGAGAATGAGGATTCCTCGGGTCGTGCGAGGGTGAAGATCAACCTTTACAATTGTGACATCCTGCACTACTTGTGGGCCCTGAAAAAGTCTACCTTTTCGGGCGGAATGTGAGAGAGCGCGTTGCGCGCTCAGCACTTCTCTCCTCCCTCTCCCTCCTAGGTGGTTGTTGCTGGGCCCGAAGTCCTCGGGCCCAGCAACCTTAACCGGGGTTCACCCCCGAATTACCCCAAGCTTTCTGCCCACCTTGGCGAAGCTCTCGAGGCCCTGGTCAAGATCCTTTCGGTCGTGCGCAGCAGAGATCATCACCCGGATGCGAGCCCGGCCTTGCGGCACCGTGGGATAACCGATTGCCATGGCAAAAACGCCCTCCTCGAAAAGGGCCCGGCTAAACGCCTGGGCCACGGGTGCCTCCCCCAGCATGATCGGGGTGATGGGGGTTGCGCTCTTGCCCGTATCGAAGCCCAGGCCCTTCATCTCGGCCTTGAAGTAGCGGGCATTCTCCCAGAGGCGATCCACCAGTTCCGTGGATGACTCGAGAAGATCCAATGCGGCCAAACAGGCCGCCGTGTCAGGGATCGTCATGGCCGAGGAGAACAGGAAGGGGCGCCCGCGCTGGCGCAGCCAGTCTACCAACTCCGGGCTCCCCGCGACGATCCCCCCGACCACCCCAAAGGCTTTGGAGAGAGTGCCCACCTCGATATCCACCCGGCCGTGCAGCGAGAAGTGATCCACGATTCCTCGTCCGCCGCGACCCAGGACCCCCTCGCCGTGCGCATCGTCGACCATCAGCATGGCCTCGAAGTCCCTGGCCACCCAGGCGATCTGGTCCAAGGGGGCAATGTCACCGTCCATGCTGAAGACTCCGTCGGTGATCACAAGGGCACGCCGGAATCCCGAACGCTTTTCTCTCAATTGCCTCTGCAGGTCCTCGGGCTGTGTGTGGGCGTAACGCAGGACCGTCGCCCCGGACAGTCGGCAGCCATCGATAATACTCGCGTGGTTCAGTTCATCCGAAAAAACACCGTCCTCCTTGCCCACCACGGCGGGGATGCAGCCCAAGTTGGCGTTGAACCCGCTCTGGAAAGTGATGGTGGCCTGCGCCCCTTTAAACGCGGCCAAACGCCGCTCGAGCTCCAGATGGAGCTCTGTCGTTCCGGCGATCGAACGCACTGCGGCTGGGCCCACCCCATACCGCCCGACCGCCGACCTGGCGGCTTCAACCAAACGAGGGTGGTTTGCCAAGCCCAGGTAGTTGTTCGAGCAGAAGTTCAGCACCCGTTTGCCATCCACCACAAGGTAGGCCCCTTGGGGGGAGGCCAAGGTCCGAATGCGGTTGTACAGCCCTGTGTTCTTAAGTTCCTCAAGTTCGTCGGAAATCCATTGCATTGGGGGGCTCATCGGACTCTCCTGGGGGGCCTTCTGGCCAAGGGGCGATCCCTTGCCACCTGCTGGACCCACGGATTCTCATCGCGACCACTGCGCGGATCTCGATTCCGGCGGATCCGGATCGGGTTTCTCGCCCCAGTGAGGGGGCGGGTTGGGTTGGATCAGGCTGGCCGCTGGCCGCTCTCCATCTGCCGTGCCAGCTTCAGTTTGTCGGTGCGCTTTAGCCGCTTCAGCGAGACTTCGCGGAGTCGCGCGGCACGCGCATCGACCTGTGGCTCCAGGTAGATCAGTTCGACCGGGCGGCGCGAGCGGGTGTACCGGCCTCCTCGACCCGCGTTGTGGTCCCGCAATCGGCGTTCGATGTTCGTAGTCCAACCGGTATAGAGCGTCCCGTCCGCGCAACAGAGGATGTAGCAGCAGATGGCCTCCATCGGGAGTGCGCCCTCAACCGGAATTCCGGTCCTTGGCTTCTTCAGGCGAGGACGACTTGCGGGGATGAAACCATCCGCCCAGATCAAAAAGCCGACGGAGGCCGCTTCCCCTGGAAGAGAGAGAGGCCGCCAGCTCGGTTTGGCGGCGCGCCGGCCGCTCGCGGTCGCGAAGCCAACGGGCTCGTCCCTCTTCGGCGTCGCTCAAGTAGCGGACCAATATCTTCTCCGCTTCGGGATCGGTGAGCACGTCGCGCAGTTCCCGGATCTCCTCGAGAGCCATGTCCAGTCGGCGCAGGATGTTCTCACGGTTGGCCACCATCTCGGCCGCACGAGCCCGAACCTCTCGAGATCCCAGAGGTGATGTGGCCCGGTCGAACGTTGACCCGGCCAAAAGGCTCGCATCCCGCCAGCCGGGCGAGCCCACGATCGTGCGATAGCAGGCCAGGGCCAACAGGGAGGGTAAAGACTCCACCCCGGCCATCAGGCCGTCGAATTCCTGCGCGTCAAAGAATAATGGAGCTGCGCCCAGGACGGGACCCAGGCGCGCGGCCAGCTCCAGAGCCCCGGGGTCGGCTCCACGCGGGGCGACCACGATGAGAAGTCCATCCTCATAGAGGCTGGCGCTGGCTTCCGCTTCCGCATGGCCGGGGATCAAGAAGCCGCCCACCCAGTGCCGATCGGGAGGGAGAAGCTGCTCGGCCCAAGAGAAGATCGAGGTCTTGAGGGGGGCCGTGTCGAACACAACGGCATCGACCTTGAGGTGGGGAGCGATCTGGGTCAGAACCTCGCGAGTCTCACTGTAGGGGATGGCGAGGATGATCAAGTCCGCCTGATCGACCGCCGAGGGGAGATTCCAGTCCCAGCGGTGGACCGCCCCCAGCGACTTGGCCCGTTTGGCCACCTCCGGATCTCGGTCATGGCCCACCACCTGAAGCTTCCAATCCGGCTTGCTGAGGGCTAGGCCGAGGGAGAGGCCTCGCTTGCCCATTCCGATGATCGTGACCTTTCCGGATGAGGAAACGCTGTCGTCCATGCTCTCTCCAACCAGGGGATCCCTAGCCCCGCCGCGAACCCATCCGGTGGGCCCCGCCCGAAAGGAGCCCGCCACCCGCTTCTCTGCGGCCGCCCTTAGTGAAAGAAGAGACGTACGGCCCCGAAGACTACCCAGGAGATCGGATTGAGACCGACCAGCGGGAGCACGAAGAGCAGGCCTAGGAGCACGACCGGACCCCAGCGCTGGAATTGTTCAAAGGAGCGCGCCGCCTCCCCTTGCAAGAACGAGGCGAGGACCTTTTCTCCGTCCAGCGGGGACAATGGAACCAAGTTGAACACAGCCAGGACGATGTTCAACAGCACAAACTGCGACAGGAAGAAAATGGGCGTGGGCAGCACGCGAGTTGTCGGGAGAAACTCGGGAGAGGCGAGGCCAAGCAGGAACGGCAGACCGCCCAGGAAGGCCAGCAGCATATTCGTGACCGGCCCGGCCAGCGACACCATGCCCATCCCTGCCCGCGGGGTTGGCCGCAGGTTGTAGGCATTCACCGGAACCGGCTTGGCCCAACCGAAGCCGAAAGCCACCAGGAGAAGCGACCCCAAGGGGTCGAGGTGTCTGAGCGGATTGAGGCTGAGCCGGCCGTAGTAGCGAGGGGTCGAATCCCCCAGCCGCGTGGCCACCAGCGCGTGTGCGAACTCGTGCAATGTGAAGGCCACCAGGAGCGTAACCACCCGAGCGATCACATCCGGGAGCGTGAGGCCGAGCATTAAGGCATTATACCGCCGCGATTTCACGGCTCTCTCTTCCCCCTCGAGTCCCAAAGGAAGGGCGCTGGCCTCAGGGGAGTCCGCCTTGATCTGCTCCGGGCTCCCCTCTTCCGACGCGTCTCTTCTCGTTCGGGCCGGAGTGCGTCATAATCAAGGTCGCGGCCCGCTGCCCGGCAGTTGCATCTGCCTGCCCAGGTGCCCAACACACTCCGCCATCCTCGGCCTGGTCGGGATCCGGACCCGGAGCATCCCGATCGCCCGAGGCTCCAACCTCGCTCAGAAGGAGGGGGATTTCGTGGCCGAATTTACGCGGTTTCAGATTTACGACCTGGTTAATCGTGGGGGCCCCTTGTGGCTGCCCGGGATTGATCTGAGCGAAGCCGACCTTCGCTGGGCCGATCTGGGAGGAGCCAACCTCAGCGGCGCCAATCTCTCAAAAGCTCGCCTCCTGGCGGCGAACCTGAGCGGGGCGCGCCTGACCGCGGCCAATCTGGCTGGCGCAGCTCTTCGAGGGGCCGGCCTCCAAACGGCCGACCTGCGTTGGGCGGACTTGCACGAAGCCGACCTGAGCGATGCGGATCTCAACCACGTCAACCTTCGCGGAGCCGATCTGAGCAACGCGAAAGTGAGTGCCGCCCAGCTCGATCTGGCTTCGTCAATCGAGGGCGCGATTCTCCCCGACGGCTCCCTCCGGCGCCATTGAGCTATCGCCCCGCCGAGGATCCAGCCCTCAGCGATCACCCTTTCGGTCGATCCCAGCCCGCGGACCGAGGACCGAGGACCCCTGAGAATTCTCAAGGCCCCTGCGCGAGTGATGAACTCACGCGCAGGGCGCCCTCCGGCGGTTGCCTCTCCGCTCGCGTCCGCAAGACCCTCTTCCCACGAACTTTCCCGGGAGCGATCCGTGGGGGGTGAGGCGATCAGGCGCGCCTGTCCTGGTCTGGAAGAGCCCCCGTCGGCAAGGTCGGGAGTCGGGTGGGATCGGCCCGCCAGGATATAATCCCGCCATGCAGGCATGGTCACGCCGGCGCCGGTGGACCCTTCCGGCACTGGTGATAGTGCTGTTCTTCTTCGATCTCTTCCTCGCCTACCAGCTTCCGCAGATTCACGAGCGTCTTTCCTGGCGGATGGAAATCTACCAGGCGGAGGTCCGCCAGTTCCTGCTCCCCCATCCTCAGACCCTTTCTACGCCTGAACCTCAGGCGGCCGCCATGGGTCGGGCCACCCTCAGCGCCGTGGCCCCCACGGCGACAAGCACGCCTCCGCCTCAACCCAGCCAGCCGATCCCCGGCCCGAACTCCAGCTCGACGCCCACCTCCGCGCCACTTCCCTCGAGGGTAATGCTCACGCCCCCGAGCCACGAGTACCAACTTTTCAACAACTGCGGGCCGGCAACGCTCGCCATGACCTTGCGTTACTGGGGCTGGCGAGGGAGTCAGCGAGACACAGCGGCCATCCTCAAGCCGGTCCAGGACGATCGCAACGTCATGCCCTACGAGATGGTGCGTTACGTCCAAGACAACACCCAACTGCAAGCCCTGCTGCGCTACGCAGGGACCCCCGACGACCTCAAGCGACTGATCGCGGCCGGGTTCCCCCCCGTTGTGGAGAAGGGGTTCAACGTGATCGAGAACAATCTGGGGTGGATGGGTCACTACAATCTGTTAACCGGCTACGACGATTCCAAACGAGTCTTTGTGGCTCAGGACTCGTATGAGGGTCCCAACTACCCGGTGGACTACGACACACTGCTCGCGGGCTGGCGCGCCTTCGACTTCCTTTACATTGTGGTCTTCCCGCCCGAGCGCGAGCAGGAAGTCCTGGCCCTCCTGGGAGCCAATGCGGACGAAACCTACAACGACCAGTTTGCCATTCAACATGCGCGCCAGGAAGTGCAGGCTCTCAGCGGCAAGGATCTCGCCTTCGCCTGGTTTGATCTGGGCACCAGCCTGGTCACGGTGCGCGATTACGGGCCCGCCTCCTATGCTTTTGATCAAGCCCGGTACGCGGGCCTTCCCTGGAGGATGCTCTGGTATCAAACCGGCCCGTACTTTGCGTATTTCTACACCGGCCGCTATCAGGATGTGATTGGCCTAGCCAATGAGACCCTCGACCAGCAGGAGTTCCTGGAGGAGTCGTGGTACTGGCGCGGCATGGCCAAAATCGCGCTGGGGGACCCCAAGGGAGGAGCCGATGATCTGCGCACCGCTCTTTCCAAGCATCCGGGCTTTCCCCCGGCACTGGCAGAGCTCCAGCAGCTGGGTGCCCACCCATAGCCTCCTCGAGCGCCGCCGCCCGGTCCTGGCCATCCCACGATGAAACCCCTGGCCCGATCCTCCATCCTGGTAGCTGGCTTCTTCGGGCTGGACAAGTTGACGGGGCTTGTGCGCCAACTCCTGGTGGCGCGCCAGTTCGGGGTCGGCCCTCAGCTCGACGCCTTCAACGTTGCCCACAATCTGCCGGATTTGCTCTTCGCATTGATTTCCGGTGGGGCGCTTTCCCTCGCCTTTATCCCCGTTCTCACCCAGACCCTGGGGCGCGAGGGCCGAGAAGCGCTGTGGCAGCTCTTCAGTCGGGTGGCCAATCTCGCCTTCCTGGCCACCGGCCTCCTTTCTCTGGGCTTGGCCGTTTTCGCGCTTCCCCTCGTTGGTTGGAAGTATGGGATCGCTCCGGGATTTGACCCCCAGCAACAGCAGCTCGTGGCCGAGTTGATGCGCCTGGACCTGATCAGCACACTGATCTTCTCGCTGAGCGGTCTCGTGCTCTCGGCCTTGCAGTCCTTGCAGCACTTCCTCCTGCCCGCCATGGCCCCGGTTTTCTACAACCTGGGGATGATTATTGGAGTCCTGATCCTGGCGCCGGCGCGATCCCTGCAAATCGGCTCGTGGGCGCTCCCCGCCCTGGGCCTCGGCATCCGCGGTCTGGTGTACGGAGGTGTGCTCGGCGCTGGCCTGCACCTGGCGATTCAATTGCCCGGCCTGTGGCGCTATCGCTTCCGCTATGCCTTCTCTCTTGGGTTGAGGGACCCTCTCGTGGCGCAAGTGGCCCGCCTGATGGGCCCGCGCATCCTCAGCCTGGGCGCGGTCCAACTCATATCCACGGTCACGGGCAACCTGGCTTCGTACCTGGGGGCGGGGGCGGTGTCCGCTCTGGCCTACGGCTGGTTGATCATGCAACTTCCGGAGACCATGATCGGGACGGCCGTTGGGACGGTGTTGCTCCCCAGCCTAGCGGAACAATGGGTCCGGGGCAATGAGGCGGGCTTCAACCGGACCTTGGGCCGAGGGGTGCGCCTGATCTTGTTGTTGACGAGCGCGGCGGGGGTCAGCCTCTCCTTCCTGTTGCCGCCCCTGGTCTCTCCCCTCTTCGGATTCGACCCGCGCGGCACCCACTTGGTGGTTCTGGCCGCCCAGATGTACCTGGTGGGACTCCTGGGCCAGTCCCTTTTGGAGGTCGCGGCGCGGGCCTTCTATGCACGCCAGGACGCGCGCACCCCGCTGTTGGCCTCCCTGGTGAACCTGGGGATCTTTCTGGGCGTGGCTCCCTGGCTCGCTCGAGCCTCGGGTCCTGCGGGAATCGCGCTTGCGAACTCGCTCACCTTCAGCTTCGAAGCCCTGCTGCTCCTGGGCCTGCTTTGGCGCTCCGGCAGGCGCTTCGACTTTCTCCTCTCTCTCGGAAAGGCGGGCTTGATGGCTGCGGCGCTGGCCGGGGTCATGTTCGTGTGGCAACGAACGGGGCTGGCGCTCCTGCCCTTCACGCTGGGGGGATCGGCGCTGTGTGCCGCCATCAGCCTGCCGCTCCTGTGGCCGGAGCTGCGAGGGTGGGCCCGAGGCTAGTCCGTTCGGAGGACCTCTCTCGCCCGAGCGCACAACTCGGAAGCGTCCTTCGGCAGGCGGGGAGCCGGGTTAGCGGCCAGCCAGGAGATGATCCACGGCCGAACTCAGCTCGGTCAAATTCCCGGCGACCAGCACCCGATGGCACAGAGGCTGGTACCTATTCATGTCGCTGTCGCCCGTGCTCCACAGAGCGGGCGGCTCGGGGGTCAGCCACAGGCTGCGATGGCTTCGGCGCGAGATCAGGTCGAACAGGTCCAGGCGAGGGTCGTTGTAGTTGTTTCGTCCATCGCCCACCACCAAGAAAGTCGTGCGACTGTCAACCGTGTCGAGAAACCTCCCGGCAAAGTTCTCCAGGCTGGCGCCCAGATCGGTGTTGTAGTAGCCGGAGGGCATCCGCGCCAAGACCCCCTCCACGGCCAGGCGCGGGTCGCGTGCGGTCAAGTCCGGCGAAATGAATTCCAGGTGATCAATGTAGGCGAATAAGTGCGTTTTCCGGATCTGGTCTTGCAAGCTATGCAGGAAGCTCAACATGAGCTCCGAGCACGAGCGCATGGAGGTGCTCACATCGCAAAGGACCACCAGCTTGGGTTTCAGTTGATGGTCCCGGTGGCGGATCTCGATGGGGACGGTCCCGTGCTTCAGGTTCGTCCGCAGGGTCGATTTGGCATCCAGGTGCCCGTTCTTGGCTCGCTTTTGGCGAAGCGCGATCCGTGTTCGCAGGATCGCGGCCAGCCGTCGGACCTCCCTGCGCAGTTGCTCCATGTCCCGATCCGAGATCGCACTGAAGGGTTTGTGCAAGATCGCTTCCCGGCTCTCGGGTCGGCGATCCTCGCCCATGTTCTCTGCAATGCGCAGCCCGGAGAAATGGAGCAGCTGCTGCCGCCAGCTGCGGACGTTGGCCCCGTATCGATCCGCGAGTTGCGCGAGGCGCGCCTGAGCCATGCCCATTTCAGCCAGGAGCCGCAACAGCTCCTCGAGAGCCTCCTCGAGCTCGCGAAAACGCAGGATCCGCCCCATTCGTTCGGCCAGATAGGCTTGGTAACGCAGGTCGTTCGCATGCCCCAGCCCCACGCGCCCGGCCATCTGCTCGAGTTCCTGCGGAGAGAGGGGCGCGCCCGCAAGGATCCGTTCCAATCGCTCGCGCAATTCTTGATTGATCTGCTGCCATGCTTCCGCGAGCCTCTGCGCGTCCGCCGCACTCAGATCGTCGAGCGCATTCTCAAAGGCCGGGGCGGGGCCTCCACCGAAGAAGAGGTCGAAGAGGGTCTCGAACCGAGGAAAATCCGAGACTTGCTTTACCAGGGTGGAGCGCAGACCCAGGCGGAAGCTCTCGCGGTCCTGGATACCCATTAATTCCGTGGCCTGGAAGGCCTCCGCACTCTCGGCCAGGCTGACCCGCATGCCGCCCGCGCGCAGGGCCTTCACGAACTGGACCATCCGCTTTTCCATCGATCGGCCGCCCTGTCCGCCTTCCCGCTCCTCTGGCCAGCGGGCGTCCTCCCCGGGGGACGCGCCGCACTGGGCTCATGCGGGCGGGGGAGGCAAGTTGCCCGCGCCCTGACCCAGCGGACGATTGGGGGGTAGGGTCAGCCCCACGCGATGTCTCGCCCGCTCCAGGTCGCTCTCGTGCTTTAGGAGCACATTAAGGGTTGTCTCCACGGTCTGGGAATCCAGGTGCTCGGCATTCAGCGCGACCAGGGCCCTGGCCCAATCAATCGTTTCGCTGATGCTGGGGGACTTGCGCAGGTCCAGAGTCCGCAACCTCTGGACCAGTTCCACGGCTTGGCGCGCCAGCAGCGGGCTCAGTTCCGGGACCTTGAGGTGGACCACCGCCAGCTCCTGTTCGAGGGTGGGGTAGTTGATGAAGAGATAAAGGCAGCGGCGCTTGAGAGCCTCGCTCAGCTCCCGGGTGTTGTTGCTGGTCAGGACTACGATCGGGCGGTGAACGGCACTGAGCGTCCCCAGCTCGGGAATGCTCACCTGGAAATCGCTGAGGACTTCCAATAGGAAGGCTTCAAACTCCGCATCGGCGCGGTCAATTTCGTCAATCAACAATACGCTTGGGTTCTGGCTCAGAATGGCACGCAGCAGCGGGCGCTGCAGCAGGAAGCGCATGGAGAAGAAGACATCCTCCTCGGCCGCCAGCCGATCGGCGGACTCGCCCAGGGTTTTCGACTTCGCCAACGTCTTCTCGAGTTTGTCCCGCAGGAGTTGGGTGTAGAGGAGTTGCTTGGCATACTCCCACTCGTAGAGCGCCTTGGTCTCGTCCAAACCCTCGTAGCATTGCAAGCGGATCAGCTCGCGCCCGGTGGCCCCGGCGATCGCCTTGGCTAGCTCCGTTTTGCCAACGCCGGCCGGGCCCTCCGCCAACAAGGGCTTCCCCAGCTGCTGGCTAAGGTATACGACCGTCGCAATACCCGTGCCGGCAATGTAGCGCTGCGAGCCAAGCGCCTCAATCGTCTGCTGAGGAGAAAGGAATTCGCCGGTCCTGTCCACAGGATTCCGCTGTATGGCGCGGGGAGTGCCCCTTCGTGATCCTCGCCTTCTGCGGCATTATACCAATCGGATTCTGCCCGTCTAGATTAGACCTCGCTCAAACCCTTTTCGGCGGCCGGCTGGCGGACCGGGGTGCCGACGGCTGGGGCTTGGCACGGGGCGGATTCTGTTTCACGCTTGAACCGGGGAACTTTCCCAAACCCGCTCATCCTCCTGCCCCCCACCCGGGCATATAGCCGGACGGGCTGTGCCAGGGACTTGAGCAACCCTAGCGAGGGCTCTCTTGTCGACTTCGCCGGGGGCGCGGGATGAGGCGAGGAACCCTGTGCCGATAGGCGACATACGCCTGGCCGAACTCATGAACCAACTTCCGCTCTTCGAAAAGGGTGCCCAACCAGAGGTAGGCGGTCAACCCTACGTTGAGGGCAAGCAGGTTGGCGCTCATCCGGGGCAAAAGCCAGATGAAAAGAAGGCCCGCGCTGTAGACGGGATGCCGCACCCATCGGTACAAGCCAGTCTCGACCAGCTGACCGGGGCTGCGGTTCTCCCCCTCAAGAAGTTGGCGAACCCCAAGAAACCCCCAGGGATCGGTTTGACCGATGGCCAGGAGAACCATCCCCACGGCCGCCAGCTGTCCGCTCAGGGTCAGCAGAACCCACGGAAACGGAATGGCATAGAGACCATGATCGGGGAGGAGAATCGGCAGAGCCAAGAGGGGCAAGAGAGTTGCCAGCCCGAGCAGGTTATAGGCCAGGCGATAGTAGCGAGAGGTGATCCGACCCAATACGTGCTCCACCCCCTCCTTGGCGGCTTGGCTGGCGAGCAGGCTATGGAGAGCGCCGTAAGCTGCAACGGCCAGCAAGATCAGCGCAGGTCCCAGCATCGCTCGCCTCCTTGAGTTCCCAGCGAATCCATTGATTCCGGAGGCGGTTGCCCCGGGATGCTTCCAAGGCTCGCCAGCCCGGCCGAAACGGGGTCACCTTTTTGACTCATTGCGCGCCGCTCCCAGGGGGAAAGGTCAATCGAAGAATGTGTCCTGCGGCGTGCTTCTCGGGCCCGTTGGGCCTCTGGCCCCATGCCGGAAGAGGGACCTTGGGGGCAGGAGTCTCGCTTCCAGAATCCGGTCTGCAAGGCTGCCCTCCTTGGAAAGGCGCACGAGACGAGCCGATTGGGCTTTCCCTTACAAGATTAGAGGCTGCCCCCGCGGAAAAGTTACACCCCCGTCCTGGGCCGCGCGGGCCGCTTGCTGGCCGGCCCACTTGCCCTCCCACCGGGGCAGCGCGATAATCGGGTCGCTCCCTGATGGTTTTCGCAAGGTGATCGCATGCCCCGCTCGAGGACACACTTCGTCTGTCAGCAGTGCGGATACACCAGCCCCCGCGGCTTGGGGCATTGCCCCAACTGCGGAAGCTGGAATTCGATGGTCGAGCAAATGGATCTGCCTGCCTCCAAGGCGGGGGCCCCGACCGCCACCTCCGCCGCCTCACGACCACGCCGCTTGCGCGAAATCCAAGGCGATCCGGAGGATCGGCTGGTGCTTCCCATTCCCGAGTTCGCGCGCGCCTTGGGAGGAGGCATCGTGCCCGGGTCGCTCATCTTGGTTGGAGGAGACCCGGGGATCGGCAAATCCACACTCCTGCTTCAGGCCGGTCTGCTTCTGGCGAGGCAAACGGGACGAGTGCTCTACGTTTCTGGAGAGGAGTCGGAGAAGCAGATCAAGCTGCGCGCCCTCCGGCTGAAGGCCTCGGCCGGAGACCTTCCTGAGGACCTTTTCCTGGTTACCGAGACCAGCCTGGAGGCCATCCTGCACGATGTGGAAGAAGTCTCGCCTCGCGTCCTCATTGTGGATTCAATCCAGACGACTTGCCGTCCCGAGTTGACATCCGCGGCCGGATCCATCTCCCAGGTACGCGAATGCACAGCTCGTCTGCAGGCCTTGGCCAAGTCCTCTGGGATCGCCATCTTTCTCATCGGTCATGTCACCAAGGAAGGCACCCTGGCGGGGCCCCGGGTGCTCGAGCATATTGTCGACACGGTGCTCTACCTGGAGGGCGACCGGTTCCAGAGCTACCGGCTGTTGCGTTCTGTCAAGAACCGATTCGGGCCGACCTCGGAAGTCGGGGTTTTTGAGATGCGGTCCGACGGCATGGCGGAAGTGCCGAACCCTTCCGAAGCCTTTCTGGCGGAGCGCGTCTTCGATGCCCCGGGCTCCGCCATTGCCGCGACCATGGAGGGGACTCGTCCTCTTCTGGTCGAAATGCAAGGTCTCACCAGCGCAGCCGCATTTGGAAATCCACGCCGTACCGCCAACGGCGTGGACCTGTATCGGCTGCTGCTCGTCGCCGCGGTGCTCAGTCGCCGAGTAGGGCTCAAGCTTGGGGAGCAAGACATCTTTGTCAACGTGGTGGGTGGCTTGCACGTGAGCGAGCCCGCCGGGGATCTCGCCATGGCCGTGGCGATTGCCTCCTCGATCCGCGATCGACCGGTCGCATCGGACCTGGCGATGTTCGGCGAGGTGGGATTGTCGGGCGAGCTTCGCGCAACCAGCCAAGTCGCCTCGAGGGTCCGAGAGGCCGCGCAACTCGGGTTTCGCCGGGTTCTCCTCCCCCGGCTGGTGCGGGGAGCCGAGCTGTTTCCCAGCGGCATCCAGACCATAGAAGCCCGATCCGTTCGGGAGGCGATCGATCTCGCCCTGCTCGGCACCAAGTGAGCCTGAGCGCTGCTCAGCCTCCCTCTCCGGCCAGGGAGCCGGGGCGCCGGAGGGATGGCTGATGCAGATCGAGGCTGGACCCACCGGCCCTCAACACTCCGACGGCTTCGAACGCTCCTCGTTCCTGGGCAGCCCGTGGACCCACATCCACATCCTCGCGGGCGCGCTCGGGCCAGGGGTTCCCCCGGTTGGGGGAACGACAGGGCTCGGCCCACTGGGCTGGGGTGATTGCTCCCAGTCTGATCCCCGTTGGATTCGCCCCGCGGATCGAATCGGGCAGGATGGCCCAGGGTGGAAAGCGAACGCCGCTCAGATCACGGGGGGGCGGAGGCTCTGCGCCTCGGGATTCCCGCCATCACCCTCCCCGGCACGGGCCAGGGGCGAAGCGCCTCGTTAGCATCAACCAGAGGATCGGGTCGACAGAATGGATCCGGAATTAGTGGCCCGGACGTTTTCCAATGTGGAGTGCCAGTTGCGCTGCCTGGATCGCGATTGAACCCGCCCGGGAGGTATGGCGCAGGAGCGGAGTGTGCCCATAGAACCATCTCAGTCCGGGAAGGCTCTTGGCCACCGACCCAGCTCATGATCCTCGCAGCGTGCGGGCCGGGCGGAGTTCTAAAGCGGGGCAAGGCCAGCCGGCACAACTGGACCCAAGGCTCGGAAAGCCCAGCGCGCGCAGCGTCTCTCCCGGCCCGGGAAGGCCGAGGCCTGTGCGGCCCTAGCTCGCATTGCCCCGGGAAACCCTGGAGTCCAGCGGGTGTCCCATCAGCCAGGAGGGCTCATTCACCTCTCGCAGGTTTCCCCTCTCATCGAGGTAGGTCCAACGGCCCTCATCCTCGCCCAGAACCCGGTACCCGAGGCGCTCATACAGTCTCTGGGCCCGGGCGTTGGATTTCGCCACCCCGATGGTGGCCAGCCGCATTCCTCTTTGGCGCAGATGGGCCTCCGCCGCATGGATCAGCTGACGGCCGATCCCCTGGCTTTGGTAGGCGGCCTTGACCCTCAGCGCGTAGATGTATCCCCGTGTGTTCCCGTCCGCGAACCTCGGATCACCGCTTGAATACTGAAGGAAAACTTGGCCGACGATCTCTCCCGTGGTCGCGCGCACGGCCACCATCATCAGGCGCGAGCCCAGGAGCATCTCCTCATAGGTCCGTCGGTAGAGGTTGCGGAAATGAGCATACTCCCCACCCCATTCGAGGGCGGGCAGATCTTCTTCCGTGAGGGCGCGGATGAGGATCTTCTCCCCAAGCAGGAGGGGAGTGGCCTTCTCCGCAGTCATTGGGTGCCCCGAGCCAGGCGTTCCAGAAGCTCCTGCTCTTGCTGAGGGGTGCTTACCTTCCCGTCCAGCCACGCGGCGCGCAGAGCCCAGAGAATCTCGCGGTAACGAGGCCCAGCAGGAACCCCCAGACGCTGCAGATCCTCCCCGGTCGAGCGGGGCTGGCAGGCGCGCCACTTCTCCAGGAAACGGCCAACCCATGGACCGACGGGTCCCGGCCCGGCGGAAACGCGCGTCAGCCAAACGGCGGTCTCCCCAAGGTTGTCCAGTGCGGCCACCACCTGGCTGGGCCTTGCGTCCCCGGGCAGATCCAGCAACGATCGCTGAGCCCGCGCCGCTTGCTCCAGGATCTCGCGCTCGCGCCGGGGAAAATTCAGGCGTTGGAGAATGCGCTCTGGGGCCCCCGGGCCAAGGGCCAAGAACCAAACCCCGTAATAGAGCAACCGCTTCGGCGGGCCGGTTTTCCCTGCCCGAGACGCATCGACCTTCGCTTCTCGAACCCTCGGGAAGAGGTGGGCCAGCTCCTGCGGCCAGCCGAGCCCCGGATCGATTTGCTCCAGCACCTGCAGTTCCCCCAGACGCGCCAGCGCCTTCTCTGGAAACTGCTCCTCCAACAGGCTGTCGAGTTCGTGGCGGATCCGATCGCCACTCACGCGATGCAGGAGGGCAAGGGCCTGCCCGATCAGTTCGCGGGTGCGATCCTCCAGAGCAAACCCCAGCCGTTGCTCGAGGCGAATGGCCCGAAGGATCCGGGTCGGATCATCCACGAACGAAAGAGAGTGCAACACGCGGATGCGTCTCTCTTCCAGATCGCGCAACCCGCCCCAGTAATCATAGAGCGTGCCCCAGCGGGATCCGCTGAGGGAGACGGCCAGGGTGTTGATGGTGAAGTCGCGCCGATGCAGGTCCAGCTTGAGGCTGCCCCGTTCGACCTCCGGAAGGGAGGTCGGACGCGGGTAGAACTCCGCACGGGCGGAGACTAAATCAAGGGCGGGGGGCAGGGGGGCCCCTCCCTCCTCAGGCAGGCCGAGCCGGCGAGCCAGCCCTTGCCGATCTCGATCCAAGAGCCATTTGGCCGTGCCGAACCTTTGGTGGCCGCGCACCCGTCCGCCGTATTCCTTGGCCACCGACTGGGCTAGTCCGATGGCATCGCCCTCAACCACCACATCCAGATCAAAGGAAGGGATCCCCAGCAGCAGATCGCGGACCACACCGCCCACCAGGTAAAGCGAATCCCCTCGTTGGTCGGCCGCCGCCGCCACGGCCCTCAGCAAGGCCAGATGGGCCGGCGGAATCGCTTGTCCCAGCCGGTCGCGGACATTCAAGGCCCGCGAAGATCCGCCGCTGGTCAGGGCCTTGAGCAAGTCCGTTCGAGTAACAATGCCGATCACCGTCCCATCCTGTTCCGAGACCACCGGCACCTGTCCCCAGCCGTGTTCGGCCATCAGGCGCTGCAGCCGAGCGAGGGAGTCCGCAGGGCTCACCGCGACCGACCCGGCCTCCATCAGGCTTCGAACCGAAGCCCCTTTCATCCCATGGGCGAGCGCTCGGTCCACGGCTCGACGGGTCAGCAGGCCCACAACCTGCTGCCCCTCGACCACCGGAAAACCCTCGTAGCCATATCGCTGCATTCGTTCGGCGGCCTCTTCGACCCTCATCTCCGGCGGAAGAACCTGAGGCATCGGAGAGTACAGGTCGGCCACGCGCAGAGCCGGATGCACGTACTGAGGCAGGGTCCCGAGCAACTCGCGCCGGATTTCCTCCAGCCCCTTGCCGCGGATCAGGGCCGCCGCCGCCCGCCGATGCCCCCCCCCGCCGAATTGGCTCATCAGATCGGCCACGTCCACTTGGTCGGTGGCGGAGCGCGCGACCAATTGGACGTGAGTTCCCAGATCCACCAGCACAAAAAGGGCATCCGGATCAAAGAGATCCCGTAACTTGTGGGCCAAGGTCGAGATCTCCTCGACTCCGGCCGGCGCACGCCCCACGCTCAGCACGATGCGCAAGCCATCGAGCTCGCGAGATTCGGTCGCCTGCAGCAACTGTTCAAAGAGCAGCCTCTGCTCCGCAGAGAGAGGGGGATGGAGGTAATCCGCAGCGATTTGAAGGCTGGCCGCATGCTCGAGGAGCCAAGCGGCGGCATGGATGTCGCGCGGGCTCGTTCCCGCGTAGGTGAGACAGCCCGTGTCCTCATAGATGCCCAGCAGCAGCAAAGTGGCTTGAGGCACCGTGAGAGTTCCCGCCCATTCCCGCATGGATTCGACCAGAAGGGTTGTGGTCGCCCCCACCGAATCGATGACGGCGCTCCACCCTTCCGGCAGAGGCCGATGCAACGGATGGTGGTCGATGACATGAACCCGCGTCCCCGGCCCAATCCCGCGCACCGAAGGCAGGGTTTGGGTATCGACCAGGGTGACCGCCTCCGCTTTTTCCCGTGCCAGCTCATCGGCGTCCACCAGGGGCAGTTCTTCCCGGTAGAGATTGAGAAAGGCGCGCACATTTCGGTTCAGTCGCCTAGGCAGAACAGCCTGGCTACGTGCCTCCAGGAGTCCCATTGCGGCAAGCGCCGCCAGCGCATCCAGGTCAGCCTGATCGTGCGTGAGAATCAAGTGCATAAGACTTTCCTCGCCGCGGCTGACGGGAGCGACGCGGCCCTGGCCGGCCGTGGGAGCCACGCCGCCCTTCCCTCACCCTTCGCCAGCGACCATCGTCCGCGAGGCGCCTCGGCCACAACGCAAACAGCCCCTGGGTCCACAATTCCAGCCGGTATGGCGCCCTCGGCTCCAATTCGCCCACATACTCGGGGAGATGGATAGGACCCAGCATTCGGCGGATGACCTGGGTCTCTCCAATCTGAAACCCGTCCAGATGGGTGCTGCGCCGGAGGGCAGAACCGGTGCTTCGGCCCGTGGCCTTGCCATCCCGCATTGGACGCTCCTGGAGCGCCTGGGTCGTCAGGCGGCCCAGGGGAATGCGTCGGCAGCTCATCCCACCGCCTGCCACGGGTCCCACATCGCGCCCAGGGGGCATCCTCAGCGGGACGCCCCACGTGTATGCTCCCTCCAGGTCCGCAAGAAAATCCCGACCCTGCCCGGCCTCCATCCCCTGACGCTGCTCACGCCAGGCAAGATAGCCGACCGTCCAACGACGACAGTTCATCGGGCCGAAATGACGGACCCAGTCCCCGGCCGATATCCCTTCGAGCCCTCGGGCCGGTCGGGCCCCTCAAGGCCGCGCGAGGACAGGATCGAATCGATTATACTGAGGAAAGCGCTGGCCCGAGGAGACGAGTCGCCGCAGCCGGATACGATGGGTGAGATCGAGCCCCTGGGCGAGTTTTGGGAAGCGATGCTCAGCGAGGAGGAAGTTCCGGTTCAGCTGGCCTGGTCTCGTCTTTCCCCCGAGGGGCAGACGAGCGTCCTGGCCCACCTGCGGGCGATGGCCGACGAGGAGGGATGGCAACCCTCGCAACGCAAGGCGGCCCGTGCCGCCTTGCGCATTCTGGAGCGCGGGCTCATCTGCTAGAGGTCGGGGAGGCTGCCTTTCCCTCGGCCGATCCCCAGCCCTTGTCGATCCTGGGGGAAACCCATGCAATTGGAGCTTTGCCGCAGCGAGGCGGACTGGGATGCCCTGCAGAAGCCGTGGGGCCTCCTGCTCGAGACGAGCTTCGCCAATCTTCCCTTTCTTCGCTTTGAGTTCCTGCGCGACTGGTGGCGGAGCCGAGGCGGTGGCGAGTGGGAGGACGGCGAACTTCGGTTGGTTACCGCCCGGGAGGGGGGGCAGCTTCAAGCCATTGCCCCTTTCTTCCACCTGCGGAGCGGGGGTCATTCCGCCCTGATGCTCCTGGGCAGTATCGAAATCGCCGACTATCTGGACCTGATTGCCACTCCGCAGGCTCTCCCAGCCTTTGGTCGGGAATTGCTCACCTTTCTGGCGCACCGGGCCGATCGCGACTGGGAGCGGTTGGATCTCTACAATCTGCGGGCGGACTCTCCGGCTCGTGAGGTGCTCCTGCTTGCGGCTCGCGAACAGGGCTGGCTCGTCCAGCAGGAGGAACTGCAGCCCTGCCCGGTGATCACCCTGCCCGCAAGCTGGGAGGCTTACCTGGAGGGCCTGGACAAGAAGCAGCGGCACGAGATCCGGCGGAAGCTTCGACGAGCGGAGGGCAGCGAGGTCCACTTCAGCTGGTACATTGTCGATTCGGCTCGGAACCTGGAGCAGGAGACGGAAGCCTTCCTGGCCCTGATGGCGGCGGATGAGCGCAAGTCCACGTTCCTCTCAGAGGCCATGCGGTCGCAGTTTCACTCGCTCGTCCGCGCGGCCGCGGAGGGAGGTTGGCTGCAGCTCGCTTTCCTGGAGGCGGACGGCGAAAAGGCGGCCGGGTTCCTGAACTTCGATTACCAAAACCGCATTTGGCTGTACAACTCCGGAATCTCTCCCCGCTATGCCGCCCTCTCACCCGGATGGGTGCTCCTGGCTCATCTCATCCGCGCGGCCATCGAACAGCACTACCCGGCTTTCGATTTCATGCGCGGAAATGAGAGCTATAAATTCCAATGGGGTGGAATTAGCCAGCCGATTTATCGCCTCGTGCTGCAGCCACCCGCGGGGTAAGCGGCCGGCTCTCCCCTGCGGGCCATCGCCCTATTTGGTGCCCCAATGAATGGCCATAGTCCCCAGCATGCGCCGGCGGAATCCCACCTGCGCAAAGCCGGTGGTGCGCCAGAGTTGCGCCAGATCCTCCGCGCGCAGGAACTGCTCCGTCGAATCGGGTAGGTAGGCATAGGCCAAATGGGACCCGGTGACCAGACGGCCAAGCCAGGGGATGAGGACATGCAGGTATATCCCGAGCAGTGGGCGAAACGCGCTCCCGGCAGGAGGGGTGGTGTCGAGGCTCAGGGCATTTCTCCCCGGTCGCAGGACACGATACTGCTCCGCCAGGGTTCGGCCCAGGTCGGCCACGTTGCGCAGCAGATAGCCTGAGGCCACCCCATCAAACGTATTGGCCGCGAAGGGCAGATGAGGGGCATCCGCCATCACCCAGCGGATCTGATGACCTCCTGGCTTTCCTCGGCCGACCTGCATCATTTCGGGGGTGAAGTCGGCTGCGACCGATTGCGCCCGCGGGTCTCGGCGAAGCATCTCCAGCCCCAGGTCGCCCGTGCCCGCCCCCAGATCGAGGAATCGCCCAGCGGGCGGCAGGTGAACCCGCGTCACGACCTCCCTTCTCCAGGTCATATCCTGGCCGAAGGTCATGAGGCGATTCATGAGATCGTAGCGGGCGGAGATGCTCGCAAACATCCGGCGGACAAAGGTGGCCCGCTGCGCATCCGTGGGCGGCCTCATCGCCTCAGGAATTCTCCTCTTGGGCCGAAGGCAACCAGGGGCAGATCCTGCGCTCCAGCCAGTCCACTCCAAAGTACAGGCCCAGACCGAGCAGACTCATCGCCAGGATCCCGGCGTACATGGCGGGGTAGTCAAAGAGCGAGGTGCTGTTGATGAAGATGTAGTACCCCAGCCCGTAGCGGGTCGCGAAAAGTTCGGCTACATAGAGCACAGCCACCGCCGTTCCGGTCGATTGCTTTACGGCGGTCAGGATCGCGGGCAGAGTCGCGGGGAAATAGATGAAGGAGTAAAGCGCCCGTCGTCCGGCGCCCAGGCTGCGTACGGAAAGGAGCAGCTCCGGGCGCAAAGCCGCGGCCTGGTCTCGAACCAAGACGAGAATCTGAAAGAAGAGGATCAGGAAGATCACGGCAATCTTGGCGGCGTCCCCGATCCCTAAGAAGAGCAGCAGGACCGGGACCAGCACGACTTTGGGCACCGGATAAAGCAAGTAGATCATGGGGGAGACGATGCGGTAGAGTCTCCGGCTTTGGCCGAGGAGAACCCCCAGCGGTGCCGCCGTTCCAACCGCGAGGAGAATACTGGCTACCACGCGCCAGAGGCTGGCCAGGATATGCAAACCCAGGTCGTGCGGAATGGCCAGCACGAAGGCCTCCAGCACCTGCCAAGGGGGCGGCAGGATGGCCGTCTGCGCGATCATGGAGACAATCTGCCAGATCCCCCCCAGGCCCAAGGCAGCGAGCAACACCGGCAAGCGTCGCATAACCCTCCGAGTCCGTTTCGTCCGCCAACCCCAGCGCGGGAACCCGGCCGGCGCCCAATCGATCCGCCCGGTTTTGCGGCTACCCCGAGCCCTGGATCGTGGCGTCGAGCATCTTGCGCAGGCGATCGCACATCTCCCGATAAGCGGGGTGCCTGCGATCGCGATACAAGGGGCCCGCTCCGGGGTTGGCGAGTACCACCCCTTGGCGTTGAGGCGGCCGCCCCAAAAAGAGGATCCGGCGCCCCATGAAGGCGGCTTCCTCGATGTTGTGAGTCACCACGATCGAGGTCAATCCTTGCTCGGCCTGCAGGTCCAACATGAGCGACTGAAGCGACTCGCGCGTCGGTGCATCCAGGGAAGAGAACGGCTCGTCCATGAGCAGAAGGTCAGGCCGTAACACGAGCGTTCGCGCGATGGCCGCTCGCTGGCGCTGGCCGCCCGACACCTGGGAGGGGTAGTGCGAAGCGATCTCCTCCAGGCCCAGGCGCTTCAGCCAGAAGTCGACCCGCGGCCAGATGTCCCCGACCTGCTCTCCAGAGGGAGAGTGCAGCCCGTCCGGGCCATAGAAGGTTCGGACCCGCAGTCCCAGGGCTGCGTTGGCGCGAAGGGTAGCCCACGGCAGAAGGCCGTAATCCTGGAGGATCAAGCCCGTATCCGGGCGAGGCCGGCGCAGGCACTCCCCTCCTATTCGCAGCTCTCCAGAACTGGGCCAGATCAACCCTGCGAGCAAGTAGAGCAGCGTCGTCTTGCCGCAGCCCGAGGGCCCGATCACTGCCCAGGTCTCACCCCGCTCGATTTGCCAACTGAAGAGAGCGAAGATCTCAGCCCCGCCCGGGTAGGCAAAGGTGAGGTCGCGGGCCTCCACCATGCGCTCGGAGGTCGGCCGGGGTCCCGGATTCTGCGTCATCTCGCCCGCCAACGGGAAGCCCCTTCAGGGTTGGGGCAGGTAAGCCGCGGACACCGATGAACTGTAGGGCACATCACGGCTGAGGATTCCCTTGCTTTTGTCCCAAGCGATCACATCGGCCCACTGAGCTTCGCTGGGCACGGAAGCCAAGGGGAAGTCGGGCAGGATGTACTTGGCCGCGAGCGCCGGGGACAACAGATTCTTGCTCTCGAGCAGCGGGATCCATTTCTGCTTGTCGCCATTGATGTCCCGAACCGCCTCCTCGGTTGCCTGCAAGAAACCGCGTACGGCCTGCGGGTGCCGATCGATAAAAGCCTTGGTGAAATCCAGTTCGCTATTCCCTAACTGTGGGTCCTGGGTGTCATCCATTACCACATAGGCTCCCCCCGAGATGGCCTGGGAGGCCAACGGGTCAGGAATCGTAGCTGCCTTGGCCTTGCCCGAAACGAGCACGGACATCCGATCCCCGATGTTCGGGATGTTGATTTCCTGAATATCCCCGGCCTGGAAACCTTGAGCCTCGAGCATTCGCTCGGTCACATATTGAATGACGGTGGCCTGGGACACCGCGATGGGAACTCCCCGCAGGCCGGCCACGCTGTGGATGCCGCTGTCCTTCCCCGCCAGGATGCGATAGTCTGGATAGGTTGAGGACGCAACCCGCCCAAAGCGCACGATGACCAGAAGCGGGCCGTTCCTGTTGATCAATGAGGTCGAGACCATGTCGGTGACGCCTGCATCCAATTGACCCGCGGCGAAGAGCTGGTCCCTCGCCGCGGAGGAGGCCACCGGCACGTACTCGATCTGAATGCCCTGGGCCGCAAAATAGCCTTGCGCGTCGGCCACATAGGTGGGGAGGGACTCAAGGATCGGCAGGATCGAAACACGGACCGTGATCGGTGGCTTGGTGGCTTGAGCTCCCGGGCCGGCGGAGGGCGGGGTGAGTGCCCTCCCGGCCCCGCAGGCGGCCAGGGCCAGGCTCAGCGCGGCGATAAGAGCGACCCGGATGCCGCGGGCTTGAGGGGATTTCATCGATCTTCTCCTGGGCTGGGCGATCTCCATCGCCACCCCGAATCCCATCGGCGCTAGCGGATCAGGTATCCGGCCAGCACGGCCACAAAGAGCGTCAGGCTAATGTAGCCATTGACGTTGAAGAAGGCCAGGTTGATCCTGCTCAGGTCCGAGGGGTGAATCAGCGAGTGTTCGTAGAACAAGAGCGCGATCACGGCCAGGAGCCCCAGCCAGTAGATCCAGCCCAGGGGCATCCACAGGCCGAGCACAAGCAGCAGGACCACCGCCAGGGCGTGGCTGAGATCGGAGACGCGCAACGCGACCGCGACTCCGTAGCGGGCCGCCAGAGAGTGCAGCCCCTGCTGCCGGTCAAAGGCATAGTCGGCGCAACCATAGATCGCATCCACCCCGCCCATCCAGAGGGTGACCGTCAGCAGGAGGATCCAGGCGGGAAGATCCGCCGCGGTGAAAAGCGAATTGCGCACGCCTACCCAGGCCCCGACCGGTGCCAATCCATCCACAAAACCCAGGGCGAAGTGGGAAAGCCAGGTGAATCGTTTGGTGAAGGAGTAAGCAATCAGGATGATGTAGGCCGCCGGCAAGAGCCGGAGAGGCAGGGAGCCAAGCCTCCAAGCCGCCCCCGCCAGCACGGCGGCGGAGAGGCCAAGCGCCACCCAAGCCACCCAAGCGCTGAGCCGGCCGGCCGAGAGGGGCCAATCTTGGGTCCGCGGGTTGAGCCGATCGAAGCGGAGGTCGATCAGCCGGTTTGCGCCCATCCCGAAGGTGCGGGCTGCGATCATCGCCACCGTGATCCACAGGAACTGATAGCCGCTCGGCCAGCCCTTGGCCGCCAGCACCATGCCGACATAGGCAAAGGGGAGGGCAAAGACCGTGTGCTCGAACTTGATCATCTCCAGGAAGGTACGGGCTTGCCGCAGCATCCCTTTCAATCTCTGGGGCGCCCTGTCAGGCAGGAGCCCCGGCAGCGATTGGCGCCTCCCTTGCATTCACGCGCAGGGATACGGCAGGATCTCGATAGGTTGGGCCAGTCAAATCATTTTCGAGTGCAATAATGACGGGATACGCAATTATCATGGCGGAGCCTTCTCAGAGCCCCAGATCGTTCCAGAGCTGATCGATGCGCCGCCTCACCTCGGGAGACATCTCCACAATCCTGGGCCAGGCACGCGAGTGGCCTTCCTCGAGTCCCTTGGCAGTCGCGTCGATGCCGATCTTGCCGCCGTAAGAATGGAGCACCGCGGCATGGTCGAGATGGTCCAGGGGTCCCTCCACAATCTCGACGTCGGCTTTCCAGTCCACGTCGCCCAGGGCATGCCAGGCTACTTCCCGCAGATTGTGCACGTCGACCGTTTCATCGACGATGACCAGAGCTTTGGCGAGCATCATCAAGCCCATCCCCCAAAGGCCGTACATCACCTTGCGAGCGTGGCCGGGGTATCTCTTGCGGATCGAAACGATCACCAAGTTGTGGAAGATGCCCTCGGCGGGCATGTTGACCTCGACGATTTCCGGCAGAAAGAGACGCATCAGCGGCAGGAATAGGCGTTCGCTGGCCTTTCCCATCCATGCGTCCTCCATGGGGGGAGGGCCGACCACGCTGCTGGGGTAGATGGGATCCCGGCGATGGGTGACGGCCGTGACGTGGAAGACCGGGAACGGCTCGGAGGGGGTGTAGTAGCCGGTATGATCCCCAAACGGGCCTTCCAGGCGATGTTCCTGTGGGTCGACGTAGCCCTCGATGACGAATTCGGACTCCGCGGGGACCTCCAGTGGCTGGCTGACGCAGGACACCATCTCGATGGGCTTGCCTCGCAACCACCCGGCGAGCAAGTACTCATCGATATTGGGGGGCAAAGGAGCGGAGGCACACCACATCGCGGCGGTATCGCCCCCCAGCGCCACAGCCGCCGGGATTCTGTCGGCGCCAATCAATCGCGCTTCGCGCTCATGTTCGGCCCCCCCTTTGTGCCTCTGCCAGTGCACCAGCAGGGTACGTTCATCCACCACTTGGAGACGATAGAGGCCCACATTCCTCGCGCCCGTGACGGGATCGCGGGTAATGACTTGGGGAAGAGTAATGAACCGGCCGGCGTCCTCCGGCCAGCACTTGAGCACCGGAAGGCTTTCCAGCGTGGGGTGTTCCTTCTCGACGACCTCCTGGCAGGCCGCCCGGCCGATCAGTCGCGGTCGCGGGGCTATGGCCCCCAGGACCCCGAGTAACTCGCTGCCTCGCTCGATGAGCCCCCCCAGCCCGCGGGGCAGACGGAGATCCAGAAGGGCGCCCAGCTTCTCGCTGAGCTCCTCCAGGTCGCCCACTCCCAGGGCCCAGGCCATGCGCTCAGGATGGCCAAACAGATTGATGGCCACCGGCACGGAAAAGCCCTGCACCTTTTCGAACAGCAGGGCTTTGTTGCGCTCGAGGGGGCCTTTGCTTACCCGGTCGACAATCTCGGTGATCTCCAAGTCCCGCGAGACAGGGGTCTGCACCCGCGTCAAGTGGCCCCGTCCCTCGAGGAGTTCCAGGAATCCTCGCATGTCGGTCGTGGTCATGGCTCACCTGCGGGGAGAAGGGATCGCGGATTATACCATCCGCGGGTTGAAAACTGCCGAAATTAAGCGGGGGCGGCCGTCCGTCCAACCCGCCCGGACCCATCGCCGCGGGCCTGCCAGACGGCGTAGAGGGCGAGGGAGCCAGCCACCCCCGCATTCAGCGAGTCAACATGTCCTCGCATGGGGATGCGCACCTTGTGGTCGCACGACTCCCGCACGAGGCTGCGCAGACCTCCTGCCTCGCTACCGACCACAAGAGCAATCGGAGCGGAAAGGTCGATTTCTTCAAGCCTTTCACCGTCCGGTCCCGCTTCGAGGCCGATAATCCACAGCCCTTGCTCTTGGAGCCGAGGGATGGACTGAGCCAGGTTCGCCTGAGCGACCTGCAGGTGCTCACAGGCCCCCGCCGATGCGTTGGCCACGGCTGGGGTCACTCCCGCCGCTCGCCGGGGGGGAATGAGGACTCCTGTGACCCCCACGGCATCCGCAGTGCGGAGCAAGGTCCCCAGGTTCTGAGGGTCCTGTACCTGGTCAAGAATCAGTACACAAGCTGATTCCTGGGAGCCAAGCGCGGCCTTCAAGATCTCGCTCAGGTCGACGTAAGGGTAGGGGCTGCATTCCAGGGCCAGCCCCTGGTGGGCCCCCTCTAGCCACCCCAGATCGCTGCGCCGGCAGGCCTCGACAGCCAAGCCTGCGCTGGCCGCAAGGTTACGAATCTCTTCGAGTATGGGCTTGGGGCGGTTCTCGACGGCGACCCGGAGTCGAAAGAAACGCCTGCGGTTGGCGCGCAGCGCCTCACGCACCGCCTGGCGCCCATAGAGCCACTCGTGTTTCACGTGAAACCTCGCCGCTCCCTCGGCACCGGGGCCCACTCGAGAATTCGCCCGGCCTGGATCCGCTCCGGCAGGCCCGTCTCAGCCATCCTTGGCGAGGCCGACCCTCCAGATTGTGCCCTCCTTGCCGTCCTCCAGGAGGACGCCCAGCCCCGCCAGCCGTTCGCGAATTGAGTCCGCCTCCGCCCAATCCTTGCGATTGCGGGCTTCCGCGCGCAAGTCGATCAGCAGGCGGATCAGTTCCGCCTCCCTTTCGGGGGAGACCTCACTCGTCCGAGGCAGGAGCCCCAGGACCCCTCCAACGATTTCCGCATAAAAGCCCAGCACTTTCTGCAGGTCAGCCCGCCCCAAGGGGTGCTCGGCCGCGAAGGCCGTGTTGAGCTCCCGGGTCACCTCGTGAAGTACGGCCAGGGCCGCGGGGGCATTGAAGTCCTCATTCATGGCCTCTCCGAAGCGCTTCGTGGCCTCCTCGAGGTAGCCCTCGATCGTGTCGCTGGGCTCGTCCGGCAGGCCGGGCTGTCTTAGGCGATCCTGGGCCAGCCGAAAAGGGACCATCAGCCGCTCCCAGCCCCTCTGGGCGGAGACCAAGGCCTCCTCCGAGAAATCCACCGGACTGCGGTACTGGCTGGTGAGCACGAAGGTGCGGATGGCCTGGGGGTTGTACTTGCGCAGGGCTTCTTTGATCGTGACAAAGTTGCCCAGGCTCTTGCTCATCTTGACCCCATTGATCGTCAGGGAACCGACCAAAAGCCAAAAGCGGGCGAAGGGTTTGTCATTGGCCCCTTCGGATTGGGCGATTTCGCACTCGTTGTGCGGAAAGATGTTGTCCACTCCGCCCCCGTGGATGTCGAAGGACTCTCCCAGGTACTTCGTGGACATCGCCGAGCACTCGATATGCCAGCCCGGGTAGCCCCAACCCCAAGGGGAGGGCCAGCGAAGAATATGTTCTGGTTCCGCCTTCTTCCAGAGCGCAAAGTCCTCGGCGTGGCGTTTTTCCTCTCGTACGCTTACCCGCGCGCCCTCCTCTTGCTCCTCCAGGCGTCTCCCCGAGAGCTTGCCGTACCCGGGGAAGGAACGCACATCAAAGTAGACCGAGTCGCCCACCACGTAGGCGTGGCCCTTCTCCAGCAGGCGCTTGACCATCTCGATCTGCTCGGGGATATGTCCGGAGGCTCGGGGCGAAATGTCGGGCCGCAGTACCCCTAGGGCGTCCATGTCCTCAAAGTAGGAGCGCATGTATCGCTCCACCAGCTCCATCGGCTGCAGTTGATGCCGCGCCGCTCCTTTGAGGATGCGATCCTCGCCCGTGTCGAGCAGGTGCCCGACATCGGTGATGTTCTGGACGTAGCGAACTTGGTATCCAAGATGCCGCAGGTAGCGAACCATGACATCGAAAGAGATGTAGGTCTTGGCGTGGCCGACGTGGGCATAGTCCTGGACCGTCGGTCCGCACACGTACATGTGCACCCGGCCCTCGGCCAAAGGGGTGAAGGCTTCAAGCTTGCGAGTGAGGAAGTTGTAGAGCGTGAGGGCCATCAAGCCTCCTGAGGCCTGGGGGGTCTGGACCGAGCCGGGCGGGGCGATTTCTTCCGCCGGGGACCCGGATCAGCGACCGTTTCCACCGTGATCGCCGCCGCTAGAGGTCTCCAAGCGAGCAAAGATCATCCGCCCCGCCGTCGTCTGCAGGACTTTGGTGACCACGACCTCAATCGTCCGGTCGATGTAGCGCCGGCCCTCATCGACCACCACCATGGTGCCATCCTCCAGATAGCCGACCCCCTGACCGACCTCCTTGCCTTCCTGGATCACGTGAACCTCCAGGTTCTCCCCGGGCAGGAAAATGGCTCGCAGAGCGTTGCCCAGATCGTTAAGGTTGAGCACGGTGACGCCCTGCAACTCGGCCACGCGATTGAGATTGTAGTCATTGGTCAGGATCGGGCAGCGCAGTTGCTTGGCCAATATGACCAGTTTCTCGTCCGCCCCGCGCACGTCCTCGACATCCAAGTCCGTGATCCGCAGCGGCGCTCGTTGGTCTTTCTGCAGGCGGTTGAGGATTTCCAGGCCTCGCCGGCCTCGCTGGCGACGCAACGGATCGGCCGAATCGGCAATGTACTGGAGTTCGTTCAGCACAAAGCGGGGGACCAGAAGCGTGGACTGCAGGAAGCCCGTGGCCCCAACGTCGACCACGCGGCCGTCGATGATGACGCTGGTGTCCAGCAGAATGCTGCGGCTCTCCACCCCGCCCGCATTTCCCCCCGGCACGAAGCGTGCGTTCAGGAAGGAAAAGACGTCATTCTGGCGCATGACGAAGAGGGCAACGCCAAAATAGGCGAAGAGCAGCGCGCTCACGAAGGGCAAAAAGGCGCCGAAAGGCCTCGGGAGCAAGGACAAAGGCAGCGAGGCCAGGGCTCCGACGATCAACCCCGCTACGAGCCCGATCAGGGCAGCCGCCAAGGTCGGCGCGGGGAGTTGCCCGAGCACACGGCGCATGCCTCTCGCCGGGCGAGTGGTAAAGAACGGGGTAAGCACCAGGCCAAGCAAAGCTCCAACGAGGGCAAAGATCATGGCCCACAGTTCCTTGGGGCCGGAGCCCGCCAGGTCCGAGAGATAGGTTCCCAAATACAGCCCACCCACGGCCAGGCCGACCATCCCAAGCAATCGGAAGAAGAACTCAGCGCTCATGAAAGGCTCCCAATGAAAGCGAGGGCGGCCAACTGGCCGCCCTCGCAATGATGCCCATCGGCCGGCCCCAGGAGGATCCCTGCGCCGGTCGCGCCGCGGTTCCGTCAATCAATAACCGAATGAGTCCAGCGATTAGGCCAGTGGCCGGGCTTGCCATGAAATGATCGCCGCGGCTGTGGTTGATGATAGCACGCGTTGGCGGAGGAGTCAAAAGCTTGGTCCGATCCGGCCGGCTTCCGCAGGCCAAACCCGTTCCGGCCACCCCAGTGCGGCCCCCGGGTTCCCCTCACTCGGATCGCCTCGGGGGGTCGAGCCGCAAGGGTTGAGTTGGTGCGATTGCCTGGGGCCGGCCCGCGGGTTCCGCCCGGCGAATGCGGGAACCCGCGGCGGGGCCGCAGGATAAGCTCGAGCCGGGATGTTATACTTTTCGCCTCTTTGGAGGTCGCATGCGTTCTTCGGGCTCCTGGCTGCGCTGGCTCTCCATTGCAGCCCTGCTGGCTGCCGCGGCCCTGACCTTGCTGGAGCTGGCCGCCTACAGCCGAGCGCGAGCCAACTTGCCTGCGCAAATGGCAATCGCAGGGGTTCCGGTGGGCAATCTCTCTCCCGCGCAAGCCGGGCAGCGCCTGCTGGAGGTATACGGCTCGCCCATAGAGATCCATTATGGAAACCAAGTCATGTACCTTTCCCCGAGCGAGTTCGGCTTCGCACTCGATCTGGAAAGCATGCTGGCCGGCGCTGACCTCGAGCGGACCCAGGACCCCTTTTGGATCGGCTTTTGGAACTACCTGTGGGGAAGGCCCGGCCAAGCCTACAGCGTTCCCCTCAAGGCGGAATACTCCGCATCCCAATTGAATGCCGCGGTGGCGGACATCGCCGCTCGCTATGACCGCCCCGGGACCCCACCCCAGCCGGTGCCGGGCTCGCCGACCTTTTCCCCGGGCACCCCCGGCACCATTCTCAACCAAGCGGTTGCGGTCGATCAGATTTCCTCGGCGCTCTTGCGGGGCAGCGGCCGCCAAGTCGAGCTCCCCTTGAGCGCCAACACGGTCTCCCGGCCGACGCCGGACACGCTCCAGGTGCTTCTCAAGCAGATCCTTCAGGTCGATGGCTTTGACGGATTGATGGACTTGTACATGATGGATCTGCAGACCGGAGCCGACATGCACATTGTCTCCGCGGCGGGGCAAGAGTTGACCCACAAGCCCGACATTGCCTTCTCTGCCGCGAGCACGGCCAAGATAGAGATCCTGGTTGCGGCCTACCGCTATCTCGGCAGCCAAATGGATGCGCAAACCAAGACCTGGCTGCAGCAGATGATTACCCTCTCCGAAAACCCCCCGGCGGACTCCCTCATGGAGGAGATTGACCTAGCGCGCGGGCCCTTGGTGGTCACCGACCTGCTCAACCGACTCGGCCTGGAGAATACCTTCCTGGCGGGTTATTTCCGGGACGGCGCACCCCTCCTGCGCCAGTTTCAGACCCCCTCCAATCAGCGGGCGGATCACAATACCGATCTGGACCCCTACAATCAAACCACCCCCACCGACATGGGTGCACTTCTGGCCGACATCTATGAGTGCGCTCAGAACGATGGAGGCGCTTTGAGACTGACTTTCCCTCTGGCCATTACCCAGCAGGACTGCAACGAAATCCTTGACCTGCTGGCGCAAGACAACATTGCCGTACTCATCCAGGCCGGGGTGCCGGATGGCACTCGGGTTGCCCATAAGCACGGGTGGATCACAGACGCGCAGGGGAATATCAACTACATCTCCGACGCCGCCGTCGTCTACACCCCCGGGGGCAATTATGTGCTCACCATCTATCTGTGGAAGGACGGCGGCCTCATCTGGGACAGGGATTCGAAGCTGGTCGCCGACCTCTCCCGCGCCGTGTTCAACTACTTTAACCCGCCCGCCCCTTCCCAGTGAGGGCGGGCGCGCCGGAGGCAGATCGGCCCGGCTGCGGAGACCTGGGCTCGTGGCCGCTTCCGCCAGGGCAAACAACCCCCTGTTTCACGTGAAACACAGCTGGGGGCCCCCCCGCCGGTCCGACCTGTCGCAATCCGCGACCCGGGTAACGCGCTGATTCTGTTATTATCCAGCCTATGAACCACCCTCCGGCGATATGCGACTACGAGGGTTCGACCTACCAGGAGGATTTTTGGGGCCGGGGCGGGCGCAAATACGAGGATTCCTGCGAAGCGGCGGCTCTGCGTCGGCTGCTTCCGCCCAAGGGAGGCGATCTGCTGCTGGAGCTGGGAGCGGGCGCCGGCAGGAATACCCCCCGCTACCTCGGCTTCGAGCGGATCGTGCTACTGGATTATTCGCGCAGCCAACTCCTTCAGGCTCGCGAGCGTCTCGGGGTGGGCCCCCGCTACACGTACGTAGCTGCGAATATCTATCATCTTCCCTTTGTTCCGGCCGTCTTCGAGGTGGCCACGATGATCCGCACCCTGCACCACTTGGTAGACCCTCCTGCCGCCTTGCGGCAGGTGCGGGAAGTGATGGGCTCAGGGGGAATCTTCGTCCTCGAGTTCGCCAACAAGCGCAATCTGAAGGCGGTTGCCCGCTACCTATTCAGGCATCAGTCGTGGAACCCTTTCAGCCTCGAAGCCGTGGAGTTCGCCCCGCTCAATTTCGACTTCCACCCGGCGGCAGTGCGCCGCTGGCTTGGGGAATCCGGTTTTCTGCTGGAAAGGCAGGTGACCGTTTCTCACTTCCGGCAGGAGTGGCTGAAGCGGAGGATTCCCCCCCACGTTCTGGCGCGCCTGGACGGCTGGGCCGGCTTCACCGGGGATCTCTGGCAACTCACCCCCAGTGTGTTCACCCGTTCGCGGGCCGTAGGGGGAGTCGAGCGCGGGGCGAGCGAATCGCTTTTTCGGTGCCCGGAATGCGGGGATCCGCATCTGGAGCAGGTCAAGCGCGGCGGGGAGGCCACGGCCCTGGCCTGCCGGGGATGCGGGCGGCAGTACGCCCTGCGAGAGGGGATTTACGACTTCAGGGAGCCTGTCGGGTAAGGATTCCGCCGGAGGGCTTCCCAAGCCAGGCTGGCGACCTGCTCGGCGGCCTGGGGCCGGGCCAGCCGGTGGCAAGACCGGGTTGCGCGCTCCAGGCGGGCCGGGTCAGCGAGCATTTCGGCGACGGCTCGCGCCGTCCGTTGCGGCCCGGGAGCCCATAACCCCGCCCCCTCTTCGACCACATACTGCACATTGCCGTCTTCTTGGCCCGGTAGTCGGCTATAGAGCACCATGGGCAGACCCGCATTGAGAGCCTCGCTGATCGTCCCGGGACCTGCCTTGGTCACCAGCAGGTCAGCGGCCCGCATGAGATCCGGCATCTCGGTGACAAAGCCGTACACAAAGACCGGCACCTCCCAGGTGGAGCGCTGAAGGCGCTCCCGCAGTGCCTCATTTCTTCCTGCAATAATCGCAATTGCGCAATTACTATTGAGATCGGCCACTTCCCTGGCGGTCTCGTACAAGGGGCCCATCCCCTCGCCCCCTCCGACCACCAGGACGACTCGCCCATCGACCGGCCAGCCCAGCCGGGTGCGCAACTCGGCCTTATCTCCGGGCGGAACACAGAATCGTTTTTTCACGGGCAGCCCCACCACGCGGATGCGGTCCGAGGGCAGGCCGTACATTAGACCCCGATTCCGCGCCGGCTCCGTTGGCACCAAGCACAGGTCCGTGCGACGATGAAACCACAAGGCGTGGGTCGACACCAGATCGGTCACGACGGTGATGAAGGGCGGGCGTCTCTTGCCCAGCGCATGCAACACGGGGGCATTGAAAAGAGGATGGAAGTTGAGGACCATGTCGGCCGGATGCTCGCGCACGAGCTGGCGGGCCGCATTTTGCACCCAAGGCCAGAGCGTGGCCGTAAACGCTCGCGAGCGGCCATAACCGTCGGTGGCCCGAAACGCTATCTCCCAGGCCCGGGGCCAACGCACCAATTCGGGATACCAGCTGGGCATCTTGTTCAGAGGGTAGGGGGCATACGCTTTGAAGGCGTCCACCATCTCGAAGCTGAACTCCCCCCCATGGCTCTCCTGCAAGGCCTCCACCACGGCTTCCGCCGCGCTGCGGTGGCCTCCGCCGGTGTCGGAGAAGAGCACCAGGATACGGGGTTCGGGACTACCCGGGGGATTCCTCATCTGAGCTCCGCGACACAAATCTCTTGATACGCTTGGCCAGATCCCGTCGAGGCATCAACACACGGTGGCCGCATCCGAGGCACTGGATCCCGATGTCCGCGCCCAGGCGGACCACCTTCCATTCGCTCGAGCCGCAGGGGTGGGGCTTGCGCAGGTGGACCACATCGCCCAGGGAGAGGTCCGGAAGCACATCCGCGATTATATCCTCGCGGCCCGGCCTCATCAATGGAACCTAAGTCGAGGGGCTTGAAGGCGCGTGGTAGAATCAAGCGGGAATGATCCATCCCAGGCGCAAGTGCTCGCCGGGTTGGAAGGGAAGCGCATATCCTCAGAAACATTCTTGTTCCTTTCGGCTCGCCGCCAGGGCGCGCGGGTCGCGGAGGTCTAGTTTGTTTCCGTGGGGAGGAGCCCGATGGAGAAGGTGGTCGGTTCAATTACGGTGAAGCGAGGCTTGGCCCAGATGCTCAAGGGCGGGGTGATCATGGATGTGGTCACTCCGGAACATGCACGAATTGCCGAAGAAGCGGGGGCCTGTGCGGTGATGGCCCTGGAGCGCGTGCCCGCCGACATTCGCGCCCAGGGCGGCGTGGCCCGCATGAGCGATCCCGAGCTGATTCTCAAGATCATGGACGCGGTCAGCATCCCGGTGATGGCCAAGTGCCGCATCGGTCATTTTGTTGAGGCCCAAGTCCTGGAAGCCCTGGGGGTTGACTATGTCGACGAGTCGGAGGTTCTCACCCCGGCCGACCAGGAGCACCACATCAACAAGGACCTCTTCAAGGTGCCTTTCGTGTGCGGCGCTCGGAACCTGGGGGAGGCCTTGCGCAGGATCGGCGAGGGCGCCGCGATGATCCGCACCAAAGGTGAGGCGGGCACCGGTGATGTGGTTGAGGCGGTTCGCCACGCGCGGGCGGTCCTGGGCGAGATCCGTCGCTTGCAGACCATGGCAGACGAAGAATTGATGGCGTATGCCAAGTCCCTGGGTGCCCCTTTTGAACTCGTGCACGAAACCAAGCAGGAAGGCCGCCTGCCCGTGGTCAACTTCGCCGCTGGCGGAATTGCCACACCGGCGGACGCCGCTTTGTTGATGCAATTGGGCGTCGATGGAGTCTTCGTGGGTTCAGGAATCTTCAAATCGGGCGACCCCGCCCGGCGGGCCCAGGCGATCGTCAAGGCGACCACCCACTTTCGCGACCCGAGAATCATCGCGGAGGTGAGCCGCGGCCTGGGAGAGCCAATGGTGGGGCGTCAGATCAGCTCGATCCCTCAGGAAGAACTCATCGCGGGCCGAGGCTGGTGACCGCTTCCAACACCCCCGGACCCGGGGTGCGGTCGAATGCGCATTGGTCGTCGCCATGAAGATCGGAGTCCTGGCATTGCAGGGCGATTTCGCTGAGCATCTGGCCGTGCTGAGGCGGCTGGGGGCGGAAGCGGTTGAGGTGCGCCTGGAGAAGGATCTGGAGGGGATCCATGGGCTGATCATCCCGGGCGGCGAATCCACCACCATGGGCAAACTGGCCACCGATTTCCAACTCCTGGCGCCCTTGCGCGAGTTCGGGAAACAGCATGCGATCTGGGGGACTTGTGCGGGCGCGATTCTACTGGCCCACAACGCTCAACGTGAGCAACCCCTCTTGAGCCTGATGGACATCGTGGTGCGGCGGAATGCGTTCGGCCGTCAGGTGGAGAGCTTTGAGGAAGATCTGGACATCCCGGCGATCACGGCCGGCGATGACGGGCAAGGAGGCCCTTTTCATGCCGTCTTTATCCGTGCGCCATGGATCGAACGGGTGGGCCCCGGTGTCCAGATCCTGGCGCGGCTTGCGGATGGCACCATCGTGGCCGCCCGGGAGAAGCAATGGCTCGCCTCTTCCTTTCACCCTGAGCTCACCCAAGACGATCGCTTCCACAGGTACTTTCTGCACATTGTCGCCGCCGGCGCGTGAGAAAACAGCTCTGGGGAGACCGCGGCCTCGCGGTCCTGAGCGACTTGCATGATCCGCCCCTTTGAACTTCGCGACCTCGGTTCGGTCTACCGCCTTGCCGGGCAAGGGATCTGTCTGGACACCCGGGCCGCATTCACCCAAGAGGTGCGCTCCCTGCAATCGGCTCTGTGGGGCCGACTCTTGCCGGGAACTCGGACCCGCACGCTTTTCTGGGAAGGGTCGGAAGGTGCCACGGCTTTCGCCCAAATGCGCCAACGCAGCGGCTCTCCCCTGGCGCGCCTCATCTACCTGGCCCCGAAGGAAATCATCCAGCTGCCCCAGGCAGCCGAGGTGGTGGAAGGGGTCCTGAGCGAGGCCGGCCGCACAGGGGCGCACCACCTGCTGGCCGAAGCGGAGGAGGGAAGCGAGCTGTTCGGCTTCCTGCGGCGGCAGTGCTTCGCCGTGTATGCCCGCCAGGACCTGTGGCGACAAGATCAAGCCCCGGAACCCACCGGGGAATGCCCCGGGGCGCTACGTCCCGAACTCCCTACAGATCAGCCGCAGTGCCACGCGCTCTACCTGGCGGTGGTTCCCGCCCTGGTCCAGCAGGTAGAAGCTCTGCCGAGGGCCGGGCGGGGCTGGGCCTTGCTCCAAGAGGACGAGCTGGTGGGCTACTTCCGCCTTTCCTCCGGGGAACGGGGGTTGTGGGTCGAGCCTTTTTTCCATCCCGCCGCGCGAGGGGTAGCCGAAGCGATGCAATCCCTGCTTTTCGCGCTGCGGCCACGGCCCGAGCGGCCGGTGTACGTCTGCGTCCGCTCCTACCAAGACTGGCTGGGCCCGATCCTCCAGCATGCCGGGCTGAGGCTGTGCGGCGAGCAGGCGGTCTTGGTCCGCCGCATTGTGGTCCCGATTGCCGAATCTTCGCAGGTGGTGCTGAGCGCGATCGAAAAACATGCCACCCAAGCCACACCCATCCGCAGTCAGTAGGAGCTCCTTCTCTGCCCGTGATCTTGCTCCCTGGGCATCTTCGAGCATTCCCCCTTACAATGGAAGGGTGAAACCAGCCGCGGCCCCTCTCCGGCCGCACCGCCCTCTTTCTCACTGAACCATGGCGACCCGCAAGAAGATCACTGACGACTTGCATGTCATGCTGGGGGTTCTTCCGCCGCCGATCGGCGAGGCGCTCGCGCGTGTCAACCGCTGGGATGAGTTGCTGGAGATCATTCTCGACCTCGGCCGCGTCCCGACGGCCCGCTACTTGGACGGCGAGACCGTACTCGACGAACACGAGGTCAGTCGAGATCTGATCGATTACGTGGTCGGTCGCATCGGCGAATTCGACGCCGACAACCGTGCGGGTCTCGAGCGGACTCTGCACCGCATCTCGGCCATTCGCAATCGCCGTGGTCACATTGTGGGCCTTACCTGTCGGGTGGGCCGGGCCGTTTACGGCACGATCGACATCATCCAGGACCTGATCGAATCCAGCAAGAGCGTCCTGCTGCTCGGGCGGCCCGGAATCGGCAAGACCACCATGTTGCGCGAAGCCGCCCGCATCCTGGCCGAGAAGAAACGCGTGGTCATTGTGGACACCTCCAATGAAATCGGTGGGGATGGGGACGTCCCGCACCCTGCCGTCGGGCGCGCGCGGCGCATGCAGGTAACGAAGCCCTCCCTGCAACACGAAGTGATGATTGAAGCCGTTGAGAACCACAACCCCGAAGTGATCATCATCGACGAGATCGGCCGAGAGCTGGAAGCCGAGGCGGCGCGCACCATCGCCGAGCGCGGCGTTCAGCTGATCGGGACAGCCCACGGCAACACTTTGGACAACATCCTGCTCAACCCGACCCTGGCCGATCTGGTGGGCGGAATTGAATCCGTCACCCTCTCGGATGAAGAGGCGCGCAGGCGCGGCACCCAAAAGACCGTCCTCGAACGGCGGGCACCGCCTACCTTTGACATCCTGGTGGAAATCCAGGATCGCGAGCGATTGGCGATTCACCTCGACGTGGCCGCCTCGGTCGATGCCATGCTGCGCGGAAGGCCCCGGCCCCCTCAACTTCGGTACCGGGACGAGAAGGAGGAGATCCACGTGCAGACCGCCGAGGCTCCCGCGCCTCCCGCCCGAGCCTCCCGAGGGCGTGCGCACAATCCAACGGAAGCGATCCTGCCCTGGGGTTGGGCCACCCGACAGCCTGCCTTTCCGCTCTCTCCGCATCCGTCCGGGCCCTCGCCCGACTCCCTGCCCTACTCGCCCACGCCTCCGCACCTGCCTCAAGCCGCGCTCAAGGCGGTCCGTGTTTATCCGTACGGCGTGGCGCGCAACCGACTCGAGCAGGCAGCCAAGTCCCTGCGTGTTCCGGTGGTCCCCGTGAGCGACCTGGGCGAAGCCCAGGCGGTGGCCACCCTCAAGTCCTATTATCGGCGACGGCAACACCTGATTGAGGACGCGGAGGCCCGGGGAATCCCCATCTACGTCCTGCGCGCCAACACCATCGGACAGATGGAGAACTTTCTGTCCGACCTGTTTGGATTGGAAGACTCGCCCGCGGCGGACACGGCGCTCGAGGTGGCCATGCACGAGACGCAGGAGGCGGTTCGGACCGTCCTCAACGGAGCCAAGTCGGTTGACCTTGCCCCCGCCTCGGCCTACATTCGTCGCCTGCAGCACCAACTCGCCCGCCAATCCAACTTGCTCTCGCAATCCTACGGCAAAGAGCCCCGCAGGCGAGTGCGGATTTTCCGGGAATGACGGGGTGAGCCTCTTCCTTACCTTGGAAGGTCCCGAGGGCAGTGGCAAGTCGACCCAGGCGCCGCGCGTCGCCCAGTTCCTGCGAGACCGTGGGTGGAACACCCTTCTGAGCCGCGAGCCCGGCGGAACCCTGATCGGCGACCAGATACGAAATGTGCTCCACGACCTCGCCAACACGGCCATGCACCCGCGCACCGAGGCCTTGCTCTATTCCGCTTCCCGGGCGCAGATTGTCAACGAGGTAATCAAGCCGCACCTGACAAGCGGCGGGGCCGTCGTCTGTGACCGATACTTCCATTCCACCTTGGCCTACCAAGGCTACGGCCAGAGGCTCGACTTGGCGGCCCTGCGCGGGATCACGGCCTTCGCGACCGAGGGTCTCCTGCCGGACTGGATTCTGCTTCTGGATTTGCCCGTGGAAATTGGCCTCGACCGGCGCCGAGGCGGGGGCGGAGAGTGGAACCGCCTGGACGCGTATGAGCTGGCCTTTCATCAACGGGTTCGCGAGGGTTATCTGGCGCTGGCCCGAGAGGAGCCCGGGCGCTGGTGCCTCATCCAGGCCGGTCGGACCTCCGAGCAGGTTTGGGAAGAGATTCGGGAAAAGCTCCAAGCATGGCTAGATCGTCGCTAGTAGTCGTCCAGACTGCTGTCGTCCTCTGGCCCTAGCCCGGGCACGGATTTCTCGACCTCTTCCGGGCTTTCTCCCGCCTCCAGGCGATCCACGGCCTCGTGAAATTCCGGCCCCAGCTCCTCCCCCATTTCGCTCCCCATTCGCTTCATCATGCGGGCCACCGAGCGAGGGTCTTTTTCGTCCACGTCCCCCCAGGAGGAAGGATCGGCCATGGCTTCCAGGCGCGCATCCTCCGAGCGGGAGAATCTCACCCCGCGAATCCGGCGCGCCAGGTTCTGGCCGTTGCAGTAGGGGCAGCGCGGAGCTCCAGTCTCGTACTCGGCGAAAGTCATGAAGATGGAAACTGGGCGATGGCAATCGCAACAGCGGTATTCATACGTGGGCATCTTCTACCTCACGTCCTCTTGGGTCCAGTCTCGCGCGGATGCATGATAGAGTATTATACCTAGGCACCCGGCTCAGCAAACGTTCCCGGCGGCGAGGCCAAGCGGCTCCGGAAGCACCTGAGGAAACCCTGGCGTGGACGACCTTTACCGGCCTATTCCCTACCCCCTGCTGATCGTGATCTCGGGCCCCTCGGGCGCGGGCAAGGACACCGTGATTCGGCGCATGAAAGAGCGGGGCTTGCCCTTCCACTTTGTGGTCACCGCCACGACGCGAGCCCCCCGGCCGGGGGAGGTCAACGGCCAGGATTACCTCTTCTACTCCGGCGAGGAATTCACCCAGCTCATGGAGAAGGGCGAGTTCCTGGAGACCGCCCGGGTATACAGCGACTACAAAGGCATCCCCAAGCAGCAAGTCCGCCAAGCGCTCGCTTCCGGCCAGGACGTGGTGTTGCGCGTGGATGTACAGGGGGCCCAGACGGTCCGCAGGTTGTGCCCGGACGCCTTGCTCCTCTTCCTCACCACGGACTCCGAAGAGGACTTGTCGGGCCGCTTGCAACAGCGCCAGACCGAGAGCGCGGAAGGGTTGAGCCTGCGCCTCGCCACGGCCCGAGAGGAAATGAGTCGCCTGGGCGAGTTTGACTACGTCGTGCCCAACCGCGACCAGCGCCTGGATGAAACGGTGGACCTGATCCTGGGCATCATCCAAGCCGAGCATGCACGCGTTCATCACCGCCGGGTAACCCTGTGAGCCAATCCCCGCTCGGCCTTCCCCCTGAGCCGCAGCCGTCCCTCCCTCCGGTTCCGCGGCCGGCACAGGTCTCCGTCGCCCTGCCCCGGCCCCGGCCCTGGGTGACCTACGGCCTGCTGCTGCTGACCGCGCTGGTATTCCTTGGGCAAACCGCCTCCTCCGCTCTGCTGGGTCAGGATGTCCTGCTGCTTCTTGGAGCCAAAGACAACACGCTGATCCGCGCGGGCCAGTACTGGCGGCTGATCACGCCGGTCTTTCTCCATGCGGGCCTTCTCCACATTGGTTTCAACCTGTACGCGCTTTACATCATCGGGCCCGCCGTGGAAGCTCGCTTCGGCCCCAGGCGCTACCTGCTCCTCTACCTTTTCTCCGGAGTGGGGGGGGTTCTGGCCAGCATGGCCTTCAGTTCGGATCTCTCCGTGGGAGCTTCCGGAGCAATCTTCGGACTGATTGGCGCCTATGCTGTCTACTTGTACCAACACCGAGAGGTCTTCGGGGAGCGCGGGAGACGCACGCTTCTCAACCTGATCTTCATCGCGGCGGTGAACCTGGTCATCGGGCTGGCGCCCGGGATTGACGATTGGGGGCACCTGGGCGGCCTGATTAGCGGGTCCGTGCTCGCTCTGGGCACCGGGCCTCGCAATGAAGTTGCTTTCAACCCGCAAACAGGACGGCCGGTCATTGTGGACCGCCGTGCGGCAGGCACGGTGTGGGCCGTATCAGTCCTGTTGGTTCTCGTTCTCTTGGGGATCTTCGTATTCCTCCTGGCCCATTGAGGAGGTCTTCCCCGCCCGGCAGAGCGTCTGCCCAACCCAGGGAGCTGGTCTGGGGCCGATGAAACCATTCCGCTTCTATCATTCGATCGAAGTGCGCTACGGGGACTTGGACGCCCAAGGCCATGTCAACAACGCGCGCTATTTCACCTACATGGAGCAGGCCCGGGTGCGCTACCTGCAGCAGCTGGGCCTGTGGGACCTGCAGGACTTTGAAGAGATCGGGGTGATCCTGGCGGAGGAGTCCTGCACCTTCCGCAATCCCATCCGACTTGGGGATCCGATTCGCGTGGGCGTGCGCGTCAGCCATTTGGGAACCAAGAGCCTGACCACGGAGTACCGCATCGAAACCGTCCCCGAGGAAAAGGAATTGGCCAGCGGCAAAGCGGTCCTCGTGGCCTACAACTATCACCTCGGGGCTTCCATCCCGTTGCCGGACCGCTGGAGAAACGTGATCTGCGAATTCGAGGGACTGGGGTGAAGATCGACGCGGTGTTGCCCCCCGGCCCCTTGGACCAGATTCCGGCACTGGCGCGCGAGGCGGAAGACCTGGGATTTGACGCCCTGTGGTCCGGCGAAACCCAGCACGATCCCTTCCTGCCCCTGACCTTGATCGCGGAGCACACTCACCGGCTGCATTTTGGATCTTCCATCGCGGTCGCCTTTGCACGCAGCCCGACCACGCTCGCCTATACGGCCTGGGACTTGGCCGGACAATCCGGCGGCCGATTCATTCTGGGGCTGGGAACGCAAGTGAGGGCTCACATCCAGCGGCGGTTTGGGATGCCTTGGCCTGAGTCTCCCGCCGCTCAACTGCGCGAGGAGATTCAGGCGATGCGAGCCATTTGGGCATCCTGGAGCTCGGGCGAGCGCCTGAATTTCCGCGGGAAGTACTATGCCCTGACCCTCATGACCCCGTTTTTTTCGCCTCCCCCCATCGAGCGGCCTAAGATCCCGCTTTTCCTGGCCGGGGTGAACCGGGCCCTGTGCCGGGTCGCGGGAGAGCTTGCCGACGGCTTTTTTGTGCATCCCTTCCACAGTCCGCGCTATCTCCGCGAGGTTGTGCTTCCTGCGCTGCAGGAGGGGAGGCAAGGAAGGCGTCGGCCGGGGGACGCGGTCGAGATAGCCGTCACTGCCTTGACCCACACTTCCGTCGAAGAAGCGGCTTTCGTGCGCCAGCAAATCGCGTTCTATGCCTCCACCCCCTCCTATCGTTCCGTACTGGCGTTCCACGGCTGGCAAGCGGTGGGGCAGCGGCTGAGCAACTTGGCCGCGCGCGGTCGCTGGGCCGAGATGTCCGCCTTGATCTCGGACGAGATGCTGGAAACCTTCAGCACTCGCGCCTCCCTGGCCGACTTGCCTCAGGTTCTGCGCGAGCGGTATGAGGGCGTGGCGCAGCGCCTCGCCTTGTATCTCCCCTTTTCCGGCGGAGGGTCTTCGGACCAGTGGGCTCACCTGGTGGAGGTGATCCACGCCTGAGCCGGCCGCCAGCCCGGAGGAGGCACCCCGCGAAGCTCCCCTGGTGATCGACGGCCACGAGGACCTGGCCTGGAACGCCCTGACTTTTGGACGGGACTATCTCCAGCCTGCCTGGAACACGCGCCAGCGCGAGGCGGGTGGAGCCGTACCGTCGCAGAACGGTCAGGCTACACTTGGGTTTGCGGAATGGATCTTGGGGAGGATTGCCGTGGTGTTTGCGACCTTGTTCGCCTCCCCTCTGAGACGAAAAGCCGGGGCGTGGGACACCCTGTGCTACGCGACCCCCGCCCAGGCCGAGGAGATCTACCGCCGCGAACTGGAGTACTACCAACGCTGGGTTGCTGACTCGCACGACCGCTTGCAGCTGATCGCGACGCGGAAGGACCTCGAAGCCATCCTGACCGCGTGGAAAGAAGAGGACCTGACCCGCAGGAAGGTGGGGCTGGTCCTGCTGATGGAAGGAGCCGAGGGGATTCTCGAGCCGAGCGAGGTGGAGACGTGGTACGAAGGGGGAGTCCGCATCCTCGGACCTGCCTGGGCAGGGAACCGGTATTGTGGCGGAACTCGCGAGCCAGGGCCTCTCAGTGCTCAAGGTCATCAACTCCTGAGGGCGATGGCTGCCTTCAACCTGATCCTCGATCTCAGCCACATGGCAGACCAGAGCTTTCGCACAGCTCTGGATGTCTATCCAGGACCGGTCGCGGCCTCCCACAGCAACGCGCGGGCCCTCTGCCGCGGTTATGCCTGGCCGGACCGTCACCTCAGCGCGGAGATGATCCGGGCCCTGGCCGAGCGGGGGGGAGTCATGGGGCTGGTCCCTTACAATGCGTTTCTCCAAGGGGGATGGACCCTGGCCGACGGAAAGCAGGCAGTTTCGCTCGAGCGACTCTGCGATCAGGTGGACTACGTGTGCCAAGTTACCGGAGACGCCGAGCACGCCGCCCTTGGATCCGACCTGGACGGCGGATTTGGCCTGGAGGCAATCCCCCGCGAGATGGATACCGCCGCGGACTTGCTCAGGATCGCGGTGCTGCTCCGGGATCGGGGTTACCGAGAGGCGGACCGAGACAACATCCTGGGCGGCAATTGGATCCGCCTCCTGCGTCGCGCCCTACCGTAGGGTCAGGGGCGGCGCGCCAAACCGGGTGGAGCGATGGCCACCTCGGCTGGCCGGCAGCGCCGGGTTGGGATCCCGCGGCAGCTGGTCTGAGAGGGGGCCGCGTTTCTTGTCCCCTGCGCGGGTCTTGGAGAGGGGATTCTGCTCAGGGACCGTGGCCTGCCGATCAGGCAGGCACCAGCCCTGGGGTGCCTCCTCGGCTTGGGGCGGGCTACTCTGGCGGCCTGCCTGGGGGCCTCGCCGGGCGTTTCGAAGAAGCCCAGGGGCGCGGCGGGCCGTGGGTTGGGGCCTTTCCGTCCGCGAGGTGCGGAGCGGACCGGGAAGGGAGCCTCCCCCTCACCCCTCTCATGGCGGACCCATGCCACCGGCCCGCGCCAAGGGCGGGAATCTCGTCCTCCTCCTGCGTCCGATCGGGCCGGATCGGTCTCCGAACGCGGCGGGAGTGCGTCCGGGTCGGGGAAATCTGGGAGATCATGGCCTGGCAGGGTCTGGGAGCAATGAGGCGCGGCGATCTAAAGTAGAATCCGCAAGCGGCATCGGCTCCGCAGATCCATTGCAGGACTGCCGAGCGGCATCTGCGATGCCGCTTTCGTTTCCCGAGCGAAGAGGAAGAGGTGGATTGTAACCAAGCAGAGCACTCGGTGGCGGTCGTCGGCGCCGGCCCGGCCGGCCTATTCGCCGCCAAACACCTTGCCAGCCAATCCGTCCGGGTGGCTCTTCTCAATCGGGACGTCCGTCCGGGAGGGCTGGCGGAATATGGCATTTATCCGGACAAGATCCGGATGAAGGATGGTCTGCGCAAACAGTTTCAAGAGATTCTCTCCTCTCCCGGGGTGGAGTATTTTGGCCATCTTGCGGTAGGCTCTCGGGGCGCCGTGCCGCTCATGGGCCTCTTGGCCCTCGGTTATGAAGCTATCCTGGTCACGGTCGGCGCTCAAGGCACAAAGTGGCTTGGTCTTCCGGGGGAGAATCTGCGGGGCGTCTATCACGCCAAGGATTTGGTCTATCACTACAATCGCCTGCCCCCCTTCAGTCAGCGCCGGTATGAGATCGGAAAGCGCGCCGCCGTGATTGGCGTGGGCAATGTCATGACGGACATTGCCTATTGGCTGGTGAGCCAACAGAAGGTGGAAGAGGTCGCCCTAGTCGCCCGGCGCGGGCCGGCGGAGGTCAAGTTCGACAAGAAGGAGTTCGGGCGCCTTGCGGCAAACCTGGATGTCGAGGCCCTCGAGCGCGAGATGGCCCGGGTGGCACCGAGCATGCGGGCGGTCGGCCAAGACCCGGAAACCGCGCGAGATTTCCTGCTCTCCGCGCAGTCCAAGGCCGTGCCCTCCGGGTCTGGGTCCAGCCTTCGCTTCGAGTTCCTTTCGGCACCGACCCGCCTCCTGGGAGATGAAGGCGGCCGGGTACGCGCCCTGGAGGTCGAGGACACGACCTTGGCGCCCACCCCTGGAGGAACTTCCGCCATCGGTCGGGGCACAAGGCGCGAGATCAAGGCGGACACAGTGATTTTCGCCATCGGCGATTGCGTGGATGTAGATCTCGGCTTGCCCGTCAGCGGGACCTCGTTTGTCAAGAATCCACACCCGCGGTTCCCCGTGGATGGAGTATCGTACGAGCTGTGGGATCCTTCCACCGCTCGACCGCTCGAGGCGATCTTCATCGCCGGCTGGGCCCGAGAGGCCAGTACGGGTCTGGTTGGCGTGGCTCGCAAGGATGGAACCAATGGAGCTAAAGCGGTTCTCCAGTACCTGAGCTCGATACCGCCCCGGACGGCTCCCAACGTTGATCGACTTGCGCCGAGGGCCTTGGCCCTGGCGCATCCGCTCGTGACCAAGGAGGACCTCCTGCGGCTGGCGGCGGCCGAGCAAGCGGAAGCCGGGCGGCGGGGAGTGGAGGAATTCAAGTTCGCGACCAATGAGGAAATGTTTGCTGCCATGAGCTTGGTCACCACCTAGAAACCCGGCCGGAAACCCCTTCTGCAAAGACAGGCATGGGACGGCACGGTCAGGGGCCGAACTTTCTCTATGATCTGCCGGGATGGCGACCTAAAAAACATGGTGGGGAGGGCATCTGCTCCCACCACATCTCTATCGCAAGACTTGTCGGCCGCACCTCTAGGAGGGCGGGTCCCGCTCCAGGGGAGATCGACCCGCCTCACCCAGATGCGGACCGCGGAGGCAGGGGGCCAAGGGATGCAAATTCGCCGACTTAGCCTGACCAACTTCCGGAACTTCGTTCGCCTGGAGGCCGAGTTCCCGCCAGGCACTCTGATCCTGGCGGGCGCCAACGCGCAGGGCAAGACCTCTCTGCTGGAGGCCATCTACTACTTCACGGCGGCAAGCTCCCCCTTCTCCGAATCCGACCGACAACTGATCAACTTCCTGGCCATGAGCGAATCCCCTCCTTTGGCTCGGCTCAAGGCCGAGGTGAGCGGACGCCAGGGATCGGAACACCTGGAGATTCGCCTTTACCAGGAGCCTGTGGAAAACGGGGAGAGCCGCTTCCACAAGGACCTGCTCATCCAGGGGTCGCGCCGGCGCCCGTCCGAACTCCCCGGCCACTTCCATGCCATCTTGTTCTTGCCTCAGGAACTCAGGGTGATTGAAGGCCCCCCGAGCGAGCGCCGTCGCCACCTGGACGATCTCCTGGTTCAAACGGAGGCCGCCTACGCTCGTTCTTGCGCAGAGTATCAACATGCCCTCTCCCAGCGGAACGCACTCCTGCGGGAACTGCAGGAGCGCGGCGGGGACCCGGCCCAGCTGGACTATTGGGACCAGCAACTCGCCTCTCAGGGAGCCTACCTGACCCACCAGCGCGCTCTGGCTATCGCAGACCTTGAGCGACTGGCCTCGCCCATTCATCGCAGCCTCACCCGAGGCAAAGAGGTTCTCCGACTAGAGTACCAGCCCTCCATCGACCCGCTGCGTCTCCCGGGCGACGCCGCGAACCCGGAGCAGTCCAGCTTGCCTTTGGCTGTCCCCATGGACCGCACCCGCTGCACGGCGGAGGAGATCCGGACCGAGTTCTCCCGTTGCCTGGAAAGTACAAGAGCCGAATCCATTGCCCGAGGCCGGACCCTGCAAGGCCCGCATCGAGACGAATTGCGGTTCCTGGTGGACGGGGTCGACTTGGGTCTCTATGGCTCGCGCGGACAGGCGCGCACTTGTCTGCTGGCTCTCAAGCTGGCGGAGGTGGACTGGACAAGGCAACGCACCCAGGAATCGCCTGTCTTGCTTTTGGATGAGGTGCTTGCGGAGCTCGACCAGGAAAGGCGCGATAGGCTGGTTGATCAGCTGGGGGGAGCCGAGCAGGTGTTGATCACGACCGCAGAGCCGGAAGGGCTTCCCTCGCGGCTCGTCGCGCGCGCCCGATTGTGGCGGGTGGAATCGGGATCCCTGCGCCCGGACCGGTGAGCCGATCGGTCCGGCCGCGTCCAGATCGGGCCTTCGAACGGGGTGCGGGGGGAGGTCAAACCAAAGGCCGTTTGGTGGGAATGCCAGGCCGGCGGGGGAACTGGACTGGGGTCGAGGCCACCTTGCGCGCAACGATTAGGTAACGGGTCTCCACCACACCGGGCAGATCCACGGGGATAACTCGGCTTAGCTCGCCGCCGAGAAGGCTCAGGGCGTGTGCTGCCGCCTGAGCCTGGGAGGGCGCGTCCTCCCCCTTCTGGGCCAGCGCCTGACCCCCGATGCGGGTAAGAGGCAACAGGTACTCCAAGAGAACCGGAAGATCCGCAACCGCCCGCGCCACAGACCAATCGTATCCTTCCCGGTGGGCCGGATCTTGGCCCACCGCCTCGGCCCGGGCGTGGATCACCTGCACGCCCTGCAGTTCAAGCCGATCCACGAGGTGGCGGCAAAAGGCCACCTTTTTTTCCGTCGCCTCGACCAAAGTGAGGCGCAGGGAAGGTTCCAGGATCTTGAGAGGCAGGCCCGGAAATCCTGCCCCGGTCCCCACGTCGACCACGCGTGCCCCCGGGGAGTCTTTCATCGCAATCCAGCAACTCAGGGAGTCCAGGAAGTGCTGGCTCTGAATTGCGCGAACCTCCGTTATGGCGGTCAGGTTCACCCGACGATTCCACTCCAGGAGTTCCCGTTCGTAAGTTTCGAACTGGCGTAGCTGCCGTGCCGTGAGTCGCTTTCCGAGAAGAGAATGGACGGCGGGGTTAAGAGACTCCATGCGCGGAATGATTCAGAGTGAGAAGGACTCCCCGGGCTGGAGCACGTGCACCTGGGTTTCGGTCTCGGCCTCCACCCGCCCGGCCCAAGCCAACGGGTCCTGGGCGATGAGGTCAAAGGTATTGTAGTGGATCGGAATGACATGCCGGGGGCGTATCAACTTGACCGCCCGCAGGGCGTCCTCGGGACCCATGGTGTAGTTGTCTCCAATGGGTAAGGCCGCCAAGTCGATCCCTTCTTCGCCAATCAGTCGCATGTCCCCGAACAGACCCGTATCCCCGGCCAAGTAGATCCGGGTCCCTTCCGGAGTGGTCAGCAAGAAGCCCGCCGGGTTGCCTCCGTTCGACCCATCCGGAAGCGCCGATCCGTGCAGGGCCTGGGTAAGCTTGAGGTAGCCAAAGGGGTATCGGTGCCCGCCCCCCAGATGTTGGGCATGCCCCTCGACCCCCTGGGAAGCGAACCAGCCTATGATCTCGGCATTGCTGATGAACCAGGGCCTTGGTTCGCCTGGCGATGGGCAGAGCGTCTCCCAGGTGATCCCCGTGGCCGTGAGAAACCAGCACGTAATCGGCAGGCACCCGATCCGGGCTGATGCTGGCCGAGGGGTTTCCGCTCAGGTAGGGGTCGACCAACACATTCTGGCCCGCGACTTCCAGCAGGATGGCGGCATGGCCCAACCAGGTTACCTTCGTGGTCATTGCTCTTTTTCCCCCGAGCGCACGGCTCCCCGCCGGGCCCTCCCGTGTCGCCGCGAGTCCCGGCCGACCACGGGCACAGGTTCCTGGCGCAGAACGGCAGATCTCCTACTCGCGATGCTCGGCCACGACGGGGAGGGTAAACCAGAAAGTGCTCCCTTTGCCAAGCTCGCTTTCCGCGCCAATTCTCCCGCCCTGCAATTCGACCAGGCGCTTGGTCACGTGCAAGCCCAGTCCCCAGCCCGGCTGATCCCGCACGGCTGAAGATTCGCCCCGGAAGAACTGGTTGAACAGGCGCAGCTTCTCCTCGGGCGTCATCCCGATTCCCGTGTCCCGGATCAGGACTCGCACGCGGTCCCCGTCCCGCTGGGCGTTGACGAATATGCTGCCCCCCTGAGGAGTGTATTTGTTCGCGTTGCTGAGGAGATTGGTGAGAATCTGCATGAGCCGATTGCGGTCGGCGCGCACGGCCGGCAGGTCCGGCGGGATTTCGGTCTCGATTTCCTGCTGGCGGGCCGAAAAGTGCGGCGACATGCTTTCCAGGGACTCCTGCAGGCAGCGGCCCAGAGGGATTGGCACCGGCTCGATCCGCAACCGCCCGCTCTCGATACTGGACAGATCCTGCAGGTCGGAAACCAGCGCGGCCATGCGGTCCACGTTTTTCAGGACCGTGTCCAGGTACTCGATCTGCTTCTCGCTGACCGGGCCCGCAGATCCTTTGCGCAGAAGGTCGGCATAACCCCGGATCGAGGTCATGGGCACCTTCAGTTCATGCGAAACGATGGAAACAAACTGTGACTTCGCTTCATCTGCCCGACGCACCGCCTGGAACAGGCGGGTGTTCTCCAGGGCCGTGGCGGCATGATCAACGAGTCGAGTGAGGGACTCTGTCTCCTTCGGGGTGAAACTGGGCATCTGCCGCGAGACCATGACCGCCCCCAGAATACTTCCCTCGCGCAGGACCGGCCCAAGCAAGGCGGCGGAGGTCTTGACCCCCGCGGGGCGCATCACCACCTTCCCGTCCTCAAGACCCTCGGCCAGGGGATCTCCATCGGCGGGAAAGGACGGCCCCTCTTCTCCCTGCCAGCCGCGGGCGGCCGCGATCTGCAGCCCGCGACCCTCCTCGAGGCGCACCGCCACCCATCCCTGTTCCGCCCGAGTGCCCTGCATGGCCCAATCCAGGAACGTTTCCGCCACTCGCTCGACGTCCAGGGTCGCGTTGAGCTGGCGATCCACCTGCTGCAGGCGCTGCAGCTCCTCCAGGCGCGAGGCCAGTTCCTGATCCGTCAGCGTGTAGAGCCGTGCGTTCTCGATGACCGTGGCCGACTGCGAGGCGAGGGTGGTGAGCAACTCGAGATCGCGACTCGTGAAGAGACCTGCCCGAACCCGGTTGTCGACGTAGATCACGCCCAGCACGCGCTCTTTGACCTGGAGAGGCACGCACAGGATGGAGCGCAGGGCATAGCGCTTGACCGAGCGCTGCTTGGAGAACCGCGGGTCGGTTTGGGCATTGGTGGTCAGGACGGGCATCCCGGTCCGGGCCACCGACTCGACAACCGTCCGGCTGTACTCCATGTCCTTCTGCCCAAGGTTCGCGCGGTCCAGGTTGCGGGCCGCGCGCAGGTTGAGCGTGCCGCCCACCTGATCGATGAGCATGACGAATCCGCGCTCGGCCCCGGTCAACTCAATCACGGAATCCATCACCTGCGCCAGGGCGTCATCCAGATGGAGAGACGAGCCCAGCGCCTGAGAGACACGATACAGAGTCAGAAGGCGTGATTGCTCGTCCGCCCGGGCCAGGTCGTCCCCTAAGGTTTGGAGCTGGGAAAGGGTTTGCTGAAGAAGAGGCTGGAGCGTATCGGTCTTGGAAAGCCTGGCCTGCAGCTTCTCCAGGGACTGCCGCACCGTGTCGACCGAGGCCGGCAATGCAGACTGATTCATGGTTTCCTCGCTGCCTCGCCTGAGGCGCGCCCAACCGGACACAACCGCTTGAGCGGGCAGACCGAGCACCTAGGGCGGCGCGCCTTGCAGATCTCCCGCCCGAGCCGGATCAGGTTCAGATGGACCGCGGCGTAGTCGGAAGGCGGGAATAGACGCGCCAATTGCTCATGGGCCGCCGCATAGGACTGCCGCGCCGGTCGCAATCCGAGGCGGCCCGTCACCCGATAGACATGTGTGTCCACCGGAAAGGCCGGAATCCCAAGGGAGAACAGCATGACGATGGATGCGGTCTTGGGACCCACTCCGGGTAGCTTGCGCAGCCAAGTCTCCGCATCCTCCCGGGATCTGTGCCTCAGAAACTCCAGGTCCAGGGCCCCGTGCTCGGCGGAGGTCCTGCGCAGGATCTCCTGAATTCGAGGGGCTTTTTGGCCCGCCAGCCCGGCTGAGCGGATGGCCTCCACGACCTCCGGCAAGCGCGCCTCGCGGACGCCCTCCCAGGTGGGGAACCTTTCCCGCAGCCTAGCGAAAGCACGGTCGCGATTGCCATCGTTCGTGTTTTGAGAAAGGACGGTCGCGATGAGTTCATCTAGGGGCGGGAGCGGGACGCGCCATTGCGGATATCCGTAGTACTTGATCAGGCGTTCGTGCACCCGGCGAGCACGCGCCCTGGGTGAACTCATGGCCTTCTATTATATCTGAGGTTCTCGGCTCCTGAATCGGTAAGAGATCCTTGCATAGGCATTGCTTCAAAGGGTACACTCCGGCTGCACGGAAATTGCCATGCGCACCGACCGCTGGACCTTCCTTCTCGTTCTGCTCATGGCCCTGACTGCGGCCTACGGCCTTTCGTCCACTCGCTGGTCGGACGAACTGGGCCAGGTGCCGGCCGCGGCGCTCTTTGCCACCCTCTTGGGCTGGGTTCTGGCGCGCAGCCGGTTTGGGACCCGGCGGGCCGCCCTGCTTTCCTGCTTCTACGGGCTGAGCTTCTTGGCCTGGGTCTTGGTCCAAGAGTCCGTGCCGCGCTTTGAGATTCCGGCCGCCTGGCTGGAGGTGCACGTCCGGCTGTGGATGGGGCTCGGGCGCGTCGCCGAATTCTTGAGCAAGGTCTACACCGGCCGTTCCAATGCCGACCCGCTCATCTTTTCCCTTTCCATGAGTGCCCTGACTTGGGTTTTGGCCGGATTCTCAGCCTGGTCGGCCTTCCGGCTGGGGCGGTTCTGGCCCGCCCTGGTACCCCCGGCCCTGGGACTGCTGGCCGTTGCATACTACTACCGCGGACCCGTCAGCGAGCGAACCTACCTGGGGCTCTACCTTCTTCTGGGCCTGCTCCTGCTCCTGCACCTCGTCTGGCGCGATCAAATCGAACTCTGGCGAGAGCAGTGGGTCAAGTTCACGGAGGAGGCCGGCTACCAGTTTGCACGGGTGGGCATTCTGACCGCCTCGCTCCTGCTGGTTGCGGCCTGGTCCGCAGCGAGTCGGCCGGTGGGCTTTGCCTCGCTTCGACCGCAGACGCTCAACACGGTCTGGGATCCAGTCCGCGACACGTTCAATCGTTGGTTCGGAGACCTGCGCTCCCCTGCCGGCCCCGCCCCAGGCGACTTCTACGGGGACACCTTGCAGCTCGGCGGCAGCATTCGGCTGGCCCCCGTGCCTCTCATGGAAGTACGCGCATCCTCCCCTTCCCCAGCAGGCCGCTTCTACTGGCGATCCGTGACGTACGATGAGTACCTGGACGGGGCTTGGCATTCCACGGGTTCCCGCGGCCAGGCCTTTGACCCCAATCGCGACAGCCTGCCAGCCCCGGACATGGCCGCCCGCCGCACGGTGGATCTCACATTCCAATTGAGATTCCCAGCGATCACCCGGCCCTACCTGGCCGCCGCTCCGCTTTGGGTCAGCCTGCCGCTTTGGGTGCAAGTCGATCCGGGGACGGGCGACTTTGAGTCCGCCCGCTCGTCGAACCTCCTTCTCCAGGGAATCCAGTACTCCGAGCGGGCGGCCATTCTCCAAATCGACCAGGCCACCCTGCGAGCGGCGGGGGTGAATTACCCGGAATCCATTCGCCAAAGGTACTTGCAACTCCCCTCCTCGGTCACCGCTCGCACCCGGGAGCTTGGCAAAGACGTGGCCGGCGGGGCCCGGACACCCTACGACCAGGCGGCTCTCGTTACCGCCTATCTGCGCAACCACATCGCATACGACACCAATATTCCCAGCCGCCCGCAGGAGCAGGACCCGGTGGATTGGGTTCTTTTCGACTCCGCGCGGGGGTACTGCGACTACTATGCTTCGGCCGAGGTCATCCTCCTGCGATCGCTGGGCGTTCCGGCCCGATTGGCAGTCGGCTTTGCCCAGGGTCAGCCGCTGGACCCGCGACAATCCGATTTCATGGTGCTGGAGAGCGATGCCCATGCGTGGCCAGAAGTGTTCTTCCCGGGGATCGGCTGGGTCGAGTTTGAGCCGACCGCCTCTCAGCCGCCCTTGATCCGCCCTGCTGTGCTCGCCTCCAGCCCGACCGAGACCTCGGCGCGCCAGTCGCCTTCTCCCGCACAGCGCTTCCGGAGCCGGGTGCCTCTGCCGGAGCATCAACCCTTCGCTTCCGCAGCCGGACTCTGGCTGGCGGCCCTTTTGCGTTGGCTGGCACTGGCGGGAATCGCCTTGGTCCTGGGCGGGGCCCTGGCCTGGGCAACTCACGTCTATCTCCAGGGGGACTCTCCAGCCGCAGCTTTCCAAGACTGGGCGCGGTCGATCCCCTCCCGTCTCGCGCGCCTCTCCCGGCACGGGACGGGCGCTGAGCCGTCGGGAGCGGGGGAGCGGCCCCGCGTTCGCGCTCACCGGCCTTCGCTGGCGGCCCAAGGGTACGCGTGGATGGGGAGGTTGGCCCGCTGTGCCGGTGTGGTACTGGGACCCCATCTCACCCCTCGGGAGCGGGCCTCGGCCCTGGAGGCGCATTTCCCCTGGCTGGCGGGGCCCTTGTGGGCGATAGCCGATGCCTACACAGCGGACTGTTACTCATCGCGGCCCGAGCCCGAGCGCTGGCCGAGGGAGGAGAAAGCGGAACTCGAGAGAGCTCGATCGGCGGTTGCGGCCGCAGCCCTCTCCCTCTTGCCCAAACACCTTATGCGGCTGGCCTCCGCCCGTCTGCAGGCTGATCGCCAGGGCCTGTAGGGCGCCTGTGCTAGAATGTTGCGCCTACAAGGAGCCCCCCTCTCGTGCTCTTGCCTGTTCTCGTCGCCGTGATGGGACTGGGCGGGCTCGCCTCCCTGATGGCGACGCCCCGCCACACCTTCCCGCGCCTGGTCGCCGGGTTCGCCCCAGCCCTGGCGCTGCTGGTGGTCCTCCTTCCCCTCCCGCTCCCAAGCGAGCTAACGCTGCCCTGGAGCCCGGCCTTGCTTTTCCCGGAGCCTCTGAGCTTCGCGGCCGGGCCGATTCCCAAGGCCTTCGCGGCGGACCTGCTCCTGTTGCTCCTGGCCATTGAATGGACTGGATTGGGCCGACGCCACACTCGTCGAACGGTTCGGGCTTCCGTTTTCTTCCTTACGGCGGCCGGCCTCGCCGCCTTTTTCGCGGCCAACGGACTCGCCCTCGTCCTGAGCTGGGCCTGGATTGACCTGATCTCATTCGCGCTCCTAGTCCTGCTCCATCCGATTCGTGCCGAGGGAGCCGAGACAACTCTCCCTTCCGCTCAGGCCGGATGGGCGGTCAGTTCCTTCGCTTTTAATCTCCTTTCTACCTTTCTCTTGCTCCTCGCCTTCCTGCCCGAGCTGATCTCCCGCGGCATGGGCCTGGAGGCGCTTCGCGCCACAGGACTGAATAGCGTTGCCATCGCGGCGTTCCTCGCAGCGATTGTCCTTCGGCTGGGGGTATTGCCGTGGCAGATGACCCTGGCCCCCGCGGGCTCGCAGGCAGGCGGACTGGAGGTGCTCGTGCGCCTCCTTTCCCCATCGGTGGGATTGGCCACCTTGGCCCAGGTGTGGCCGGAGCAGTTGAATCTCCCGCCGACCCACCCGATCTTGACTTGGATCACGGTGCTCGCAACCTTGGCGATCTTCCTGGGAAGTGTGGGCTGGTGGGTGTCCTCGGACTCGCGCAACGGGCGCTCTCTGCTGATGCTGGGCCTGCTTTCCCTGACGGGCATTGCCGCCGCCAATGGCCAAGCCGGCCCCCAGGTCTATGAGGCGGCCGGAGGTCTGCTCCTCCTGGGCGGGGGAGTCATTCTTCTCTACCGCGGCCAGGGCACATGGCAAAGGTGGTCTGCCTTTTGGCCTGTCTGCCTCGCCCTGATCTTTGCGGGAGCCCCGCTCACGGCGGGAGCGGTCCTGGGGCAAGCGACCTTCGCGGGACTTCGGGCGCACGGGTTCTCCATTGCGATGATTGTGACTGCGGTCAGCGAGATGTTCCTGATCGCCTCCACGCTTCGCGTAGCCTTGCTGCCTGGCGAGGACCTTCCGCCCGGCGAGAGAACGGTCTGGCTGGCGCACTATGCGGGGCTGACGATTCTGGTGGCCGGGCTGGTGGCGGGCAGTCTCTCGGCAGGCCTGGCCATCCTGCGCAATGCCCCGGCGCCAGCCTTGCTCCTCTTCGCGACCGAGACGGTGGGAGGCGCGCTGATGGCACGGGCCGGGAGGCGCCTGCGCGACCCTGGCGAGGAAGCCTTCGCCGCCATCGAGAGGATTCTGCAACTGGACTGGCTCTGGCGCGCCATCGCCTCAGGCGCTCGCGCCTTGTTACGAGCCATCCGCCTGGTGGACCAACTTCTGAGCGGTGAAGGAGCGCTGCTCTGGGCGCTGGGCATCTCGATCCTGATTTGGATTCTGCTCCGCGCCGCCTGAACGAGCAGCGGAACGCGGAACCTGAGCCTGGGGGAGGACTGACCGTTGTGCTCGCGCTAATCGGGTTTGTTGTTGCGCTGGGGGGTGCCAGTGCGCTGCTTCTCCTGGGGGAGTGGCGCTGGATGATTCTGGCCTTTGCCATTCAGTCCGCGGGCGTGGGCTTGATCGCCTGGACGATGGTCCCCGCTGGCATCGCCGCGGTGGAGACTCTCTCCGGCTGGTTCGCCGGCGCGGCCATCGCGGTTTCGGTTCTGCGCGCCAGCGCCCCTTTACCGGAAGAGGCTACAGCTCCTGCCAACGGCATTTTCCGCGGACTGGCCTTGCTCATGATCCTGGTGGCGGTCGGGAGCTTGCAGCCGGACATTGGGGCATTGCTCGGCGGTCCTCCCTCCCAGGTCGCCTTCGCCGCCAGTTCCCTGGCCGGGGCCGGGTTCCTGATCCTGGGATTGACGGAGCAGCCTCTCCGGACGGCGCTCGGTCTCCTGACCGCGCTTCAGGGATTCGAGCTGGCCTACCTTTGGAGCGAACGCTCGCTCCTGGTCATCGCGCTCCTGGCGGCGGTCAATCTGGCCGTTGCCCTGGCCTGCACCTATTTGAACGCCGTCGAAAGCCAAAGCCCAGGTCAGGAGCGGAGAGGGTGAATTCCCCGCTGGTCTTGATGGTCGCCCCGTTCCTGGCCGCGATCGGCGCCTATGTGGCCTATCCCTCCCGTCCTCAGCTGGCCAAGGGAATCGCGATCCTCCTTTCGCTCGCGCTCGCGGGCTTTGCCCTCCTTTTTGCCCCTGGAACCACCCTGGCGGTCCTGGGCCACGCGCTCCCGGTGCAGCAGTCCTGGACCGTGCTTGGCCGTTCCTTCGTGTTCGAGCCCAGTGCTCAGCCGGCCTTGGTCTTCCTGCATCTGGCGGGGGCTTTCCTTCTCGTGGGGACCCTGGCGATTCGGATCCACCGGACCTTCGTGCCCGTCGTTCTGGGGGTTCTCGGTCTGATGGGGGCGGCCCTGTTTGTGCGCCCCTTCCTGTATGCGGCCGTCTTCCTGGTCCTGATCGCTTCGGCTTTCGCGGCGCTGCTCTCGGATGCAGGCCATCCGTTGTCGCGGGGCGCTGCCCGCCTCATTGTCTTTGTCGCCCTGGGCATGCCTTTCATTCTGCTGGCCGGGACCGAGCTGGCTGGGCTTCCGCAAATCCCAGAAGATCCCGATCAGCTCCGAAGGATCCTGGTTCTCCTGGGACTGGGCTTTGCCTTCTTCCTGTCGTTCCCGCCTTTCCATTTCTGGCTGGCGGATGTGGCCGATGATTCGCCTCCCTACGCCGTGGCCTTTGTCCTGACCCTGTTTCAAGGAGCGGTCGTTTTTTTCTTGCTGCACTTCCTCAACGACTATTCCTGGTTGCGCACCGTTCCGGAACTATTCCGTACCCTTCAGGTGGCAGGAATTGCCATGAGCCTGGTGGGGGGCATCCTGGCCCTGGCTCACGATCGCCTCGGCCAGGTCACCGGCTACATTGCCCTGGCGAATCTGGGGACGATCCTGATCGCCCTCTCGACCGCCCGCCCGGAAGGCGTAGAGGCTGCCCTGGTTATGCTCGCGCTGCGGGGTCTGGCCTTTGGGGTGTGGGGACTGGGTTTGCACTTGTTGCGGGAACAGGGAGCGGGGGATTCGGTCGAGAACCTGCGCGGGCGAGCCTTGACCCAACCTCTGGCCTGCACCGCGACGATTGTGGCAGGTCTGTCGCTTGCGGGTCTGCCGGGCTTGGCTGGCTTCCCGGGCTTGTGGGGCGCGCTCCGCCTACTGGCTGTCACCCCGGTGGCCGCGCAGGCAGGAGGCGGATTGGTGTGGGTGGTTGTGCTCGCCCTGGGCGCTTCCGTCCTGGCCCTCTTGCGGTTTGCGCGCTCGATGCTTTCCACCGATGTGCCCCTCAACTTCAGCGCCGGGGAGGGCCGGCTTCCTTCCCTTCTCCTGGGCCTGGGCACGATCGCGATCATCGCGATTGGGATTACCCCGCAATGGCTACTCCCGCTCTTGGCGCGCTCGGCCCTTTCCTTCGGCCAACTCACAGCGCCCTAGACAAAACGCCCGGGCCGTAGCCCGGGCGCGGTTTCTGCGTCCTTCGATAGCCGCCTCCCCCCGGAAGGCTGGTCTGAGGTTATTGTTTCTGATACGCCTGGCCATCCGCCGCTGGCGGGATCACGCGTCCGACCACCCCGGTCAGGGCGACCATGGTGACGAGATAGGGCAACATCAGCAGGAAGTCATAGGGTATGTTGACCTGCCCGATCAGGATTTGCAACTTCACCTGCAGGGCATCGGCAAACCCAAAGATCAGGCTGGAGGCGAAGGCTCCCGTGGGAGTCCAGTTGCCGAAGATCATGGCGGCCAGGGCAATGAACCCCCGACCGTTGGTCATCGTCTTGTCAAACCGCCCGACGCTCCCCAGCGTGAAATAGGTTCCTCCCAGCCCTGCGATGACCCCTCCCAGGATCACGTTCACGTAGCGAGTGCGGAAGACGTTGATCCCCACCGTGTCGGCGGCGCGCGGATGTTCCCCCACCGCCCGGGTGCGCAGTCCCCAGCGCGTGCGGAACAGGGCGATCTGGACGATCACGAGCAGCAGCAGCGCCGCCCAGACAATGGGGCTTTGGTCAAAAAGCAGCGGGCCCAGGATCGGGATCTTGCCCAGTTCGGGAGCCAGTTGGCTGAAGCTGGGGAAGGTTTGCTGGACGTTCAGTTGCTGATAGACCTGCAGCACTCGCTGGTTGAGGAAGTTGGTGAGCCCCGTAGCGAAGATGTTGATGGCGGTGCCGCTGACAATCTGGTCCATCCTGAAGCGGATCGACATGACGGCATGCCAGGCGGCCAAGAGGGCCCCCACCGCCAAGCCTGCGACCAACCCCAGCAACAGGCTCCCCGTGGCATTGGCCACGATGACGGAGGCGAAGGCCGCGCCCAGCATCATTCCCTCGATCGCAATATTGATCACGGCCGAGCGTTCGCACAGGACCCCGCTGAGCGCGCCCAGCAGAATGGGCGTAGCCAGTTGCAGGGAAGCAGACAGGATCCCGATCAGGCTGAACGAGGTCCCCCGGGCCGTCCACACCAGGAAGGATACCAGGAAGGATAGGCTCACCACCCCCAGCAGCCAGCCCGTGCGCCGAAAACCGCGCAGGAGGTGGTAGAGGGATAGGATCAACACGGTCGCGGAAAGAATCCAGACCACCGGCAGAACGGGAACGATGATATCCGGCATGCGCACCAGTTCGATCGAGCGGGACGTGTTCAAGCCCAGCCGGGCGATCTCCCCGGGCCGGGTGTTCCGCGAGAAAACCACGGCCATGAACAGGCCTACCAAAGCGTAGAACACGCTCAAGGCGTAGCGCCGGGAGATGGGGGCTAGCCCCTCGCGAGCCCTTGCCATCACCGCCATAGGCTTACCCTCCCCACCCGCGCGTGAAGATCGCCTGGAAGCCGCCCCCCGCCTTCAGCCGGTAGATCCAGCGGATAATTGCGGGCGCGGCAACGAACATGATCACGAACGCCTGAACAATGGAGACGATGTCAATGGGGATGCCCGCCAGAGCCTGCATGTCCGTGGCCCCGTTGCGCAGGGCGCCGAAAAGCAGCGCCGCGAGCACAACCCCCAGAGGGTTACTGCCCCCCATCAGGGCCAGGGCAATCGAGTCGTACCCGTAGCCCGGGGAAAAGCCTTGAGCGATGTTGTGGTTCACGCCCATCACCTCTCCCGCTCCGGCCATCGCCGCCAAGGCTCCCGAGAGAGCCATGGCCAGGATGAAATTGCGCGTGACACTGATCCCGGCATACTTGGCAGCCCGCAGGTTCGCGCCGACGGTGCGAAGCTCGAAGCCGAGGGTCGTCCGCCACAGGAACAAGTACACGCCCACGGCCACGGCCAGCGCGACGAGGAACCCGGCGTGCAAGCGAATCGGGTCCGGAAAGAACTTGGGAAGATAGGCGCTCGCTTGGATATCCCGTGAAATCGGGATGAAGCCGGTCGACCCACCTCGCTTCATCGGCCCGTTCAGCAGAAAGTCCGCTAGGTTGAAAGCCACGTAATTCATCATCATGGTGTTGATGACTTCATGCGCCCCCGTCCTGGCCTTTAGGTAGCCGGGGATCCCAGCCCAGACCGCGCCCCCCAGCGCAGCCGCCAGAAGGGTCAGCGGCGCATGGATGATCCAGGGCAGGCCGGTGAAGGTGTAGCCCACAAAGGCCGCCGTGAGCGCCCCAATGTAGATCTGTCCCTCCGCGCCGATGTTGAATAGGCCGCACTTGAATCCGAGCGCCACGGCAAGGCCGGCGAAGATATAGGGGGTGGCGGAGACGAGGCTTTCGCTGAGGGGGTAGAAGGCTTGAATCAGGCCATTCGTTTGGCCGGTCGCAAGGTACGTACGGATCGCCCCGGCCATCGCCGCCGGATTTCCGATGGCACCTAGGAACAGGGCAGTGTAGGCGTCGGCCACCTCTTTCCACGAGACCGCCAGGGCGTGGCCCGGGCTCAAGAGGAACTTCCCGTAGGCTGCCAGAACCACGGGGTCGGAGGCCAGAATGAAGAAGGCGCTGATTACCAGGGCGCTGAATAGGGCGAGGACGGGGATCGAGAGTGCGTTCAGGACCTGCCCGCCCGTGTTCCGGGCCGGGGGCTGGGCGGAGGGTCCCTCTCGACCGGTTCCTGGTTGGATCTCCGTTTGGACAGAAATGCCCATCCGTTCTCCTTCCTGCAGCCGCCCGATCCCTAGGCCGGGACCCGTTCCTCACCAGGGCGGATGCCCGCCATGAGCAGGCCGAGCTGCTCCGGCGTCGCGGCGGCGCCCGAAACCACGCCCATGATTTGACCCCGGAACATGACCGCGATGCGATCGGAGAGGGACATGATCTCATCCAGCTCCGGCGACACCAGCAGGACAGCACAACCCTGGTCCCGTTTTTCCACCAGACGCTGATGGATGTACTCCATCGAACCCACATCCAGCCCGCGAGTCGGCTGGGAGGCAATCAGCAACTGGATGGGTCGGGAGAACTCGCGGGCCACAATCACCTTCTGTTGGTTTCCCCCGGAAAGCCCGGAGGTCAGAGCCAGTACACTCGGAGTGCGGATGTCGAACTGATGCACCAACTGCTCGGCCGCCGCCAGCACCGCCCCTCTGCGCAGCTGCACCCCTCGCGCGAAGGGCGGAAGGTAGTAGGTGTTGAGAACCAGGTTGTCGGCCACGGGGTAGGTCAGGACCAAGCCATCCCGTTGCCGGTCTTCGGGGATGTGCGCGATCCCTTGCTCGAGGATCCGGCGAGGGCTGGAATGGGTTGTGTCATGCCCCAGGATGCGCACCTGCCCTCCGCTGACTGGGCGCAGCCCCGTGAGACCCTCGACCAGCTCCGTCTGGCCATTCCCCTGCACTCCTGCCACCCCCAGGATCTCACCGGCCCGCACCTGCAAGGAGAGCCCATTAACAGCCAACTGTTTGCGGTCGTCCCGGACCTGCAGGTCTTTGATCTCCAGGACCACCGGCCCCACCCGGGCCGGTGCTTTGTCGACGGTGAGGATGACCTCGCGCCCTACCATCATCCGGGCGAGGGTGGCCAGGCTCGTATCGCCCGGACGGGTTGTCCCCACGACCTTCCCATCGCGCAGCACCGTGATGCGGTCCGCGATCTCCATCACTTCCTTTAGCTTATGAGAGATGAAGATAACGGAAACCCCGCGCGCGACCAGCTCGCGGATCACCTTGAAAAGGTCCTCGACCTCCTGGGGGGTCAGGACCGCAGTGGGTTCATCTAGGATCAGGATGTTGGCGTGACGATAGAGGATCTTCATGATCTCGACCCGCTGCTGCGCGCCCACGGAGAGATCTTGTACGCGCGCGGCGGGGTCCACTTGGAGCCCGTACTGTTCTGCGATCTCGCGAATGCGGCGGGCGACACTCTTGCGGTCCAGGAAGAGCCCGTGGTGGAGACTCTCCACCCCGAGCATTACATTCTCGGTTACGGTGAAGGGGGGCACCAGCATGAAATGCTGGTGGACCATGCCGATCCCCAGGCGGATGGCATCCTCCGGGCTTGCGATCTTGGCCTCGCTCCCGTGCACGAGGATCTTGCCCTCGTCCGCGGTGTAGAGCCCATAGAGGATGTTCATCAGGGTGGTTTTCCCAGCCCCGTTCTCGCCCAGCAGGGCATGGATCTCGCCCTCTTCCAAGGTCAGGTGAATGTGATCGTTGGCCAGGACACCGGGGAACCGCTTGGTGATGCCCTGCAGTTCAAAGACCGGAGGCATTTCCACCGCCCCTAGAATTCGGCGGTGCAGGCCACCAGCCCTGCACCGCCGAATGTAGGTGATTCCGACGGAGGCTTACGGTTGCAGCGCCGCTACACCCGTGCTGGCTGCACCACTGATCAGGTCTGCCTTGACCTGGTCCAGCTCGGTCTTGAGTGCCGCCGGGATCTTGCTATCCAGATCATGGAACGGAGCAATGCTGACACCGTTGTTGGCCAGGGTGCCGACAAAATTGTGGCCGCCCTGGAAGTTGCCGTCGATCACAGACTTGATGGTGGCTTCCACGGCCACGTCCATGTTCTTGCGCACACTGGTCAGGAGGACGGAGCAGGCGTCCGGAACGGAAACGCACTGATCGGTGTCCACGCCGATGGCGTATACGTTATCCGCCTTCGCGGCTGTAAAGGCACCGGTCCCCGTGAGGCCGGCCACCGGCATGACGACATCGGCCCCTTCGTCAATGAGCGACTGCGCCGCCGTCTTGCCCTTGTCCGGATCGGTGAAGGTGCCTGTGAACAAACCCTTGCTGGACGCGGTGTCCCATCCCAGGACGGCTACGTTCGTGCTGTGCTTGGTGTTGTAGTATCCCACACCGGCCTGGAATCCCGTCATGAAAATGGTCACGGTCGGGAGCTGCAGTCCGCCATAGGTGCCCACCTTGCCGGTCTTGGACATCCCCGCCGCCAAGTACCCCGCCAGGAACGCGGCCTGGTCCGTCTGGAAGGTCAATCCGCGCACATTCGCGATCGCCTTATCCGAGCCGCAGTCCGTTCCGACCTTCGCGCCGGGATAGCAGTCCGGGAAGGAATAGTCCACGATTGCGAAATCCACATTCGGGTTGGCCATGGCCTCTTTCGCCGTCGCCGGGCCCAGGAGGTACCCCACCGTGACGATCATCGGATACCCTTCTTGGATGAAGGTGACGATGTTCTTTTCGTAGTCGGTCTGCTGACGCGACTGCAAGTACGTGCCTTGAATGCCGTATGCGGCCGCGGCGTCCGTCACGCCCTTATACGCGGTGGTGTTGAAGGACTTGTCGTCGATGCCACCGATGTCCGTGACCAACGCGACCTTGAGGGCCGGGGCTGTGGTCGGGGCGACCGGGGTGGCGGCTGGTGCGCACGCGGCCAGCGCCATGGAGGCGACGACCACAACGGACAAAACCACAAGCAGCTTGTTAGCCATATTCTCCTCCCAAAGGAATTACTTGGCGGGATCTGCTGGTTCCACGAGGGATCAGTCAGAAGTTCGTTATGGGCGTCCCTCCCTTCTGGCATTGGGTCACGCGTGTTGGGTCACTCTATGGTATCACGTTGTCCGAGAGCGCGCAACCGCAGAACGAGTCGCCGACCCCTATTCACCCATAACCTCCCACGGGGCCGCCCCAATGGAATCGTTCAAGACGTGCAAGATCTCGTCGCGCACATCGCTGAACACATCGGCCGCCGCCCGCACCAAACCGTAGTCTCCGGCCAACATCATATCTCCGTACGGGGCCGCAAAGTGCGGCCGGAGACTCGAACCCCGCATCAGATCTCGGCGCGGTCCAAGGACCACGACGGGGCTGTCCTCCCCTCCGAGCCGGAGCGGCACCTTGCGGTACACCAAAGCCCCGTGTCCCTGCGACGCGAATACCTCTTCGTTCGTCAGCCTCCCGCTGGCCAGACTTGCCAAGAGCGCCTCCAGCCGACTTCGGTCCAGAAGGCCGGTATGGTGCTCGAAGAGTCCATCAATGCGGAAGGAGCTTTCGCTCGCGGCTCGACCCAAACGAAATCCGAGCACATGGAAGTTGCCCACATTGACCACCAGCGTCTGGGTCTGATGCGCCACGAACGGATCCTGCAGTGCCCCCAGCACGGCCGCCGCGCCGCTGTCCATCAGCATGAGCCTGGGCGCGATCCCGCGCGCGCTCTCCTCAATCGCTCGCAATCGCGTAAGCGGCGGGGGAAGACAGCCCTGCGCGAACGCAAGCGAGGATAGACTTCTCGAGGAGTGGATGTGCTCGTGCAACTGCTCGAAGCGGAAGCGCCTATCGGAAGACCCGCGCGGGGCATGGCCGTGATCGAAGGCGGCAATCAGAATGACCTGCGGGCGCAGGTCCACACCCAGGGCGAAAAATGAGCGCGCCAGGGTTGCAAAGTCGAAGTCGGCGAGCCAAATGCGCCGCACCCCCGCGGGCAGACCTGCGGCTTCCTCCTCCGACACGACCCGAATGCCCATCTGGGCTTGAACCTGCTCCAGATCGTCATCGAATGAGCGCGCGGCATCGGGAGTGGCATAGACCCGATGCCCGGCACGCACGTGGTCCTGCGCCGCCCACTGGCTGGGTCCTCCTCCCATGATCCTCCCCAAGAGCACGATATCCTCGCCTCGCCGGGTGCATTCGCGGATGGTTTCGCCTACGACCAGGGTGGGCGCGGGCGCAATGATTCGGTAGGCATTCTCCGGAGCCAGCCTCGTGTTCAGGTAGAGCACATCCTGAGTTCCCGTCCCGACGTCGACCGCGAGAATATTCAATCTGACCCCCGGCGGGAGGGTATTTTCATACCTGACACTTGCAGGTTCTTAGTAGCCGTCATAGGCGTTGTGGAATTGTGGAGACCGGGCGGGAGGGGCGCAAGCTTGCGGAGGAGGCCCCGTGATTCGGGCGAGGCGACAGTCCAACTTTCGCTCCTGCCTCCACAGCCACCTGGGCAGAGGCGGTGGAGGGGCGATGGTCCAGAAGAGCGTGTTTCGACAGATCATCGGAGGCGCGGCTAGGTACTCTTGCCTGATGGGGATCGAATCCGCGGATAGACCGATCCTAAGCCCATTCTAAGCCAAGGGGATTGCCTTTCCCCAAAAACGGTCGTTTATCCACAGTTTGTGGCCAGTTATCCACAGGGCCGGCTTCTGGCAAGGCACCCACAGGATAGGAGCCCGTTCTCCACAGGGTCGGTGGAAAAAGATGCTTTCGCCCAGCTGCAGATCCGAACTCGGCCGCGCGACTTCCAGAGGATGAACCGGCGGGGAGGGATGCCCCGCCCGCGAACTGGGTGGGTACTTGGTGCAGCAGAAAGGCAGGGGACTTGGCTAGGCGGGCAGAAAGGCGCCTTGGTTGTAGAGAGTCTGCCGGATCGCAAGCACCTGGCGCCGCAGGCTGTCGTCCTGTTCGAGAAGCTCGCCGATTTTTTCGCAGCCGTACATCACGGTGGTGTGATCGCGGCCCCCCAGGGCTTCCCCGACCTGGGGCAGCGAGGCGCCGGTTTCCTCGCGGATCAGGTACATGGCAATCTGCCTGGGAAGGGCGACCTCGTGAGCCCGTTCGCGTCCCAGGAGCCTCTCCCGCTCCAACCCGAAGCTCCGGGCGACGGCCGCGATGATGGCGTCGGGGTCCAGAGCCCGGTTCTTGGGGAGCAAGTCGGCCAAGGCGCTTTCGGCGATCTCGCGGGTTAGTTCGATCCCCCCGAGATCGGCGAGCGCCAGCATCCGCACCAGAGCCCCCTCCAGCTCGCGGATATTGCTTTGAACTCGTCGAGCGATCAGCTCCAGCACGTCGTCTGGAACGGAGCGTCCGGCGCGCTCTGCCTTCGAGCGGAGAATCGCGAGGCGCACTTCCAAGTCCGGCGGTTGAATGTCGGCAGTCAGGCCCCACTCGAACCGGGAGCGGAGCCGCTCTTCCAACGTCACCATGGCCTTGGGGGGCCGGTCCGAGGAGAGGACGAGTTGCCGGTTCTGGCCATGCAGGGCGTTGAAGGTATGAAAGAATTCTTCCTGGGTCGACTCCTTGCCTGCGATGAACTGGATGTCATCGATGAGGAGCACGTCGATCCGGCGGTAGCGTTCGCGGAAAGAGTCGGTATCATGCGAGCGAATCGCGTTGATGAGATCGTTGGTGAAATCCTCTGAGGTGACATAGAGGACCCGGATGCCTTTCGGGGCCACCAGGTTCCCGATCGCGTGGAGCAGATGAGTCTTGCCGAGTCCCACGCCCCCGTAGATGAAGAGGGGGTTGTAGGCCTGGGCCGGATTCTCCGCCACGGCCAGGGAGGCCGCGTGGGCTAGGCGGTTGCTGTTTCCCACGACGAAAGAGGCGAAGGTATAGCGGGGGTTCAAATTGTTGGCGGACGGTCGCGCGGGCAAGTCGTTTGGGTGGAAGTCCGCTGGAGAGGGTCGGGGGGCTTCTTCCTCCGGCGAGGGTTGCGAATGCCCGATCACAAACCGGACATCCACGGGCGTTCCCCAAATCCCGGTGAGGATCCGGCGGGCGGAGCTGGCCAGGCGATTCTCCAGCCAATCGCGCGCATACCCGTTCACTACGGCGATCACGAAGGTGTTCCCTTCAAGGTCTCGCAACTCCGTGTCCCGCACCCAGGTGTCAAAGGTCGCTTTGCTCATTTCCATCTGCAGTTGGCCGAGCGTTGCCTTCCAGGCCTGGCGGGGATCTGTCATGCTTTGCCTCGTTGGGTAAGGTTTACATAGACCGCCCGCCCCCAGGAGGAGGCGGCGGCTAGTTTCAAACACTTGGTTTCGATGCGTTGCGACTCTGGAGATCTCGCGTTGCGCGCAGGAAGCGGGGCTGGCCATCCACAACCCTCTTCCGCTCCCAAGGCGTTAGCGCGGCATGCTCATTCTAGCAAAGCGAACGGCCCCAGGCAACGTTTGAAAGCAACGGCATCCTAAAAAGAATCGAACCTTTAAGGTCTGGCAACCTTAAGAGTCCGGCGGAACTTGCCCTGCTCTTGAGACCTCGAGACCCGGGAGGGCGCATGGCCGCCGGGGCCCAGGGGCGGGAGGCTGCCGGTCCCTGGGCGCCAGGGGTATGGCGGGGAGATTCTCCGGACGAGAATTCGGTCCTGAACCTTAACAACTCGCCGCCGATGGCAATCGGGTCCAGCCGGAAACCAGATGACGGGAGCCGCAAGAGTCCGGGCCCGGGCGAAGGGTATCCGGCCTTCGTCGCGGAGTCGAATGCCGGACCGGTGAGCTTCGCGACGGGTCAGGGCCCACCGTCTGGCTGGGTTCCGGACGAATCGCGTGAGGTATAATCCCCGCGTGCCTCTGACACGGGAAGAAGTCGAACATATCGCGCGACTCGCACACTTGCGCCTTACGAGCGCCGAAGTGGATTTGTACCGCGCCCAGCTGGAAAGCATTCTGGACTACGCGGCCAGGCTTCGGGCGGTGGACACCTCGAACATTTCCCCCACCACCAGCGTTCTGGGGCTACGCTCAATCCTACGGGAGGATGGCTCGCCAAAGTCCTGGGAGCGCGAAGAATTGCTCCGAGCGGCGCCGAAAAGCGAGCGCGGCATGTTTCGGGTTCCGCCAGTCTTCGAATGACCCTCGTCTGACAGGCGGACATGGACATCCTCTCCCTCTCCCTCAACCAGGTCCTTGGGGCGCTTCGCGAAGGAGAGCTCACCAGCCTCGAACTGACAACCGCCTGTCTGGCCCGAATTGAGCGGCTGAATCCCATCCTGAATGCCTTCTTGTACTGGGAGCCGGAGAGAGCCCTCTCCCAGGCGCGCACAGCCGACTCGCGCTGGGCCGCGTGGCGGGGAGACCGGCGCGCCTCGCTGCCGCCCCTGCTGGGGATCCCCCTGGCGGTCAAAGATCTGATCTGCGTCGCGAACATGCCTTGCACCTGCGGGTCACGCATCTTGGAAAACTATGTGCCTCCCTATGATGCGACTGCGGTCTCCAGGCTGCGCGAGGCCGGTGCCATTCTTCTGGGCAAGAGTAACGCCGACGAGTTTGCCATGGGTTCCTCCACGGAAAACTCCGCCTATGGCGTGACGCGGAACCCTTGGGATCCCTCGCGGGTTCCCGGTGGCTCGAGCGGCGGCAGCGCCGCCGCCGTGGCCGCGCGCATGGTCCCCGCCGCGCTGGGCACCGACACGGGCGGGAGCGTGCGGCAACCGGCTTCTTTCTGCGGCGTATCCGGCGTCAAACCGACGTACGGCCGCGTTTCCCGCTATGGTCTGGTGGCCTACGGCAGTTCCCTGGATACGATTGGTTGCTTGGCGCGCCGCGTGGAAGACTTGGCCTTGCTGCTCTGGGTGATCGCGGGCCACGACCCGATGGATTCCACCACCCTGCCTGAGCCCGTTCCGCCCTACCCCGCCCGGTTGCCGGGGGAGCCTGACCTCAGGGGCGTTCGGGTCGGCGTTCCCAAGGAATACTTTGTCGCAGGGATCCAGACCGAGGTCGAGCGCGCTGTGCGCGCGGCGGTCCGCGATCTGGAAGCGATGCACGCCGAGGTCGTGGAGGTCTCGCTGCCGCACACCGAATATGCGGTTCCGGTTTACTACGTGGTCGCGCCGGCCGAGGCATCCGCCAATCTGGCGCGCTATGATGGCGTTCGCTATGGGCTGCGGGTCGAGGCGGGCAGCCTGTGGGCGAACTACGAGGCCACGCGGGGTTCGGCCTTTGGGCCCGAGGTGAAGCGACGCATCATGCTGGGCACGTATGCCCTATCGGCGGGATACTACGATGCCTACTACGGTCAGGCCCAGAAGGTGCGGACCTTGATTCGGACCGACTTTGAGCAAGCCTTCGAGAAAGTGGACGTGGTTGCTTGTCCGGTGGCACCGACGACTGCCTTTCGCATCGGGGAGAAGACCAACGACCCCCTGGCGATGTACCTGGAGGATGTCTTCACCCTGCCTGCCAACTTGGCCGGCATCCCGGGGCTGGCCCTGCCCTGCGGTTTCGATGAGAGCGGCCTCCCCATCGGGCTGCAGCTCAACGCGCCTCAACTGGGCGAGGAAATGCTCTTTCGAGTCGGCTGGGCCTATCAGCAGGTCACCGCGTGGGACAAGGAGGCCCCTGCGCAATGAGAGTCATATTGCCCATGGCCGGTTTCGGCACGCGCCTGCGACCCCTCACCTGGAGCAAGCCCAAACCGCTGGTCCCCGTGGCGGGAAAGCCCATCCTGGGCCACGTGCTCGATATGTTCGAGTCCCTGCAGAACGTCGAAGAAGTGGTCTTTATCGTTGGCTACATGGGGGACCAGGTAGAGGAATACGTCAAGCGCGCCTATTCTCACCTGCAGGCGCGCTACGTTGAGCAAAGAGAGATGCTCGGCCAGTCTCACGCGCTCTGGCTGGCCCGCGAGCACATCCGCGGACCCATTCTGGTGCTTTTCGTTGACACCCTCATCGAAACCGATCTGGAGCAGATCGTGGGCAAAGAACGAGAGGCCGTGGCCTGGGTGAAGGCGGTGCAAGACCCCCGGCGGTTTGGTGTGGCGGAATTGGGCCGGGATGGCTGGGTCAAACGCTTGGTGGAAAAGCCACCCGACCTCGAGAACAACCTGGTGGTGGTTGGTTGTTACTACCTGCCCTCCGGCGAGGATCTCATCTCGGCCATCCAGGAGCAGATGCGGCGCAAGATCCAACTGAACGGCGAGTTCTTCCTGGCAGACGCACTGAACGTGATGCTGGAGGACGGCTTGAAGATGAAGGTGAGGGAGGTCCAGGTTTGGGAGGACTGCGGGAAGCCGGAGGCCTTGCTGCACACGAATCGTTACCTGCTGGACCATGGGAAGGAGAACTCCAGCCGAGTCCACGGTGCGGACTTGGTCATCGTGCCGCCCGTGTTTATCGATCCGGCCGCCCGGGCGAACCGCTCGATCATCGGTCCCTACGCCTCGTTGGCCGCCGGTTGCGTGGTGGAAAGCTCCATCGTGCAGGATTCCATCGTGGATGAGGAAGCCGAGATCTCGGATGCGGTTCTCACCGGATCGCTGGTGGGGAGGCAGGCGCGCATCCGCGGCCGGTATCGTTCGATCATCGTGGGCGACTCTTCGGAAGTGGGCTTCGAGTAAGCGGGGTTCCGCTCCAGGGATTACGGGCGAGGGAGGGCCGTGGACTTCAAGGTGGAGTGCTATTCCGGCTATGAATACGCCGAACGCCCGGTGGCCTTTACCTGGGAGGGCCGGACCCACCCGATTGAAGCCATCGAAGGCGAGTGGCGCATCGCGGGCGGCAAGCGTTTTCGAGTTCGAACGCGGGAGGGCCAGGCCTTTGACCTTTTCTATGAGGAACTCTGTGACGAGTGGCGCATTCGGCCCCTGCTCTAGGGGCGGGCCCGACTGGGGATATGGGTGGCGGGCCTCCCAGGCACAAGTCGGCCGCGTTCCGTTTTGATCCAGGAGACCTCCATGCCATCCTTCCTTGCCCGCCGAATCGTCGAGGTGCCCCCATCCGGCATTCGCCAATTCTTCGATATCGCTGCCACAATGAAAGAGGTCATCTCCCTGGGGATCGGAGAGCCGGACTTCGTCACCCCCACGCCGGTGCTCCAGGCAGGGATCGACTCCCTCCAGCAGGGGCAGACCCACTACACCTCCAACTCGGGCCTGCTGGAGCTGCGCGAGGCGCTCAGCCTCCACCTGCACAACCTGTACGGGGTCCGCTATCAACCCGAAGACGAGATTCTTCTGACCGTCGGGGTCTCGGAGGCCCTCTACCTGGCCCTGACCGCCGTCCTCAATCCCGAGGATGAGGTGATCGTGCCTCAGCCCTGCTTTGTCGCCTATGTTCCGGAGGTCATCTTTGCGGGCGGGGTTCCGGTGACGGTACCGACGCGGGTCGAGGAGGGCTTTCAGGTCACCGCCGAGGCGATTGAGAGGAAGCTGACCCCGCGGACGAAGGTCGTCCTGATGGGTTACCCCAACAACCCGACCGGGGCCGTGATGGAACGAGAGAAGCTCGAGCAGATCGCCCAGCTAGCTGAGCAGCACAATCTGCTGGTCATTTCCGACGAGATCTACGATCGTCTGGTGTACGGGCAGAAGCACCTCTGTTTCGCCTCGTTCGCAGGCATGCGCGAACGCACGATCACTCTGGGGGGATTCTCCAAGGACTATGCCATGACCGGATGGCGCATCGGGTACGCCGCGGCTCCGGCCGAACTGCTCGCGGCCATGCGCAAGATCCATCAATACACCATTATGTCCGCACCGACCCCGGCGCAGCACGCGGCCTGGGCGGCCCTGAGGTCCGGCGAAAGCTTCGTGCACGAAATGCTGAGCGAGTACGATCGCCGCCGCCGGATGATCGTGGCGGGCCTGAACCAATTGGGTTTGGATTGTTTCGAGCCGAAAGGGGCCTTCTACACCTTCCCCTCCATCCGGCGCAGCGGTATGGAGGATGAGGAGTTTGCCCGGCGACTTCTGGAAGAGGAGCACGTCGCCGTTGTTCCCGGCCGGGCTTTTGGAAAGAGCGGCGAGGGGTTTGTGCGTTGCTCCTACGCCACCGCCTATGAGAAGATCGAGGAGGCCCTCCAGCGAATGGGCCGCTTCTTGAGCCGCCACGGGTGACCGAAAGGATGAGGCCCAGGGGCTCCTCGCCGCGCGATGTGCTCGACAAGCTCGGCCTCCGTCCGGGCCAAGCCGTGCGAGTCGTCGGTCCTGGAGACCGCCCATTGCTTGCCCGAGTGCGCGCCCGTCTCCGGCGTCGTCTGGCGGGGAAGGCACCCCCGGCCGAACTGATTCTCTTCTGGCCCCGGGCGGCCTTCGAAATCACGGATCATCTGCGCTCCCTGCGCGCGTCCATTTTGCCGGAGGGGGTCATCTGGGTGATCACGCCCAAGAAGGGGTGTCTCGGTTCCAACGGCATGCCCTATCTCAACCAGACCGATCTCATCCCGCTGGGCTTGGCGGCGGGGCTGGTGGACAACAAGACCTGTTCGCTTTCCGGAAAGGAAAGTGCCATGCGCTTCGTTCTCCGCAAGAAGGACCGATCCGGGGCACCCGGGGGTCGGCGCCCGGGATGAACCCCCCTGTCCCGATCCCCAAGGTCGCAAGAACGCGAGAGGGCACCGCACCGCCTGAGGAATTTGTCCTGCGCTCACGTTTCCGGACGGGGGAGGCCTAAACTGACCGGGACGACTTACGAGCCGGTGGTGGGTCTGGAAGTCCACGCCGAGCTGTTGACGCGGACCAAGATGTTCTGCGACAGCCCGGTGGTGGATTCCACCTCGGCCTTGCCGAACAGCGCGGTCTGTCCCGTTTGCCTTGGGCTTCCGGGGACCCTGCCGGTCATTAATCGGCGGGCGGTGGAACTGGCTCTGCGGGTGGCTTTAGCCCTGGGGTGTGAGGTGCCCTCGGTCAGCGTGTTTGCACGCAAGAACTACTTTTACCCCGACTTGCCGAAAGGGTATCAGATCTCGCAGTATGAACTGCCGCTGGCGACCGGTGGGAGGCTGGTCCTGCGGACGGACGGGGGGCCAAAATCCGTGCGCGTGCGGCGCGTGCATCTCGAAGAGGACACAGGAAAACTATTTCACATGGAGGCCCATCCCCCCTACAGTCTGGTCGACTTCAATCGGGCCGGCGTGCCGCTGCTGGAGGTGGTCTCTGAGCCGGACCTGCATTCCGTGGCCGAGGTCAAGGCCTACGCGATGGGGCTGCGGCGGCTGCTCTGCTATCTGGAGGTGAGTAGCGGAGACATGGAGAAGGGAGCCATGCGGCTCGAGGCGAATGTTTCTATTCGGCCGCTGGGACGACAGGAGCTCGGGACTCGCGTGGAAATCAAGAACCTCAATAGCTTTCGCGCCTTGGCCCATTCCGTCGAGTACGAAATCGAACGCCAAGAGGCCGTGCTCGAGAAGGGCGGTACGATTCTGCAAGAGACCCTGGGGTGGGACGAGTCGGCCGGGGTTACGGTGACCCAGCGCTCCAAGGAAGAAGCCCATGATTACCGCTACTTCCCCGAGCCTGATCTGCCGCCCCTGGAGGTGGATCGAGCTTGGCTCAACCAGATTGCGGCCTCCCTGCCGGAGTTGCCTCACCAGCGCCTGGAAAGGCTGCCGGGGCAGTACGGTATCTCGCCGGCCCAGGCCGATCGCATCACGGCCGAGAAGGAAACTGCCGATTACTTTGAGAGGGCGGTCGCGGCCACACGCGTCGCCAAGCCCAAGATGCTTGCCGCTTGGCTGGTGGGAGATCTGTTTGGTTTGCTCAACGCCAGAGGCAAGCCCCTCATCCGGCTGGAAGGCCAGCCGGAGATTGCCCCGAACGACTTGGCCGGGCTGGTAGACTTGGTCGCCTCGGGGACCGTCACCGGGCCTACGGCGAAGTCCTTGCTGGAGACCATGCTCGACACGGGGAAATCGGCCAGGGCACTGGTGGAAGAACGCGGACTGGGACAGATCGATGATGCCGATGCTCTGGAGGGTCTGATTGCTCGCGTTGTGGGCGACCATCCGGAGCAGGTGGAACTGTACCGCTCGGGCAAGCGCACCGTGCTAGAGTGGCTGCTGGGTCAGGTGATGAAGGCGAGCCGGGGAAGGGCCAATCCCTCCCGGGTGCGGAGCCTGCTGGAAGAACAACTGTCCTCGGCCGGACCCAAGGAGGCATAGGACCTCCTGGAAACTCGGGAGTTTCGTCACTAGGTTCAAACGCTCTTTTCGGAAACCATGTTCGACGCCGATCCGGCAATCCTGATGGCAGAGACGAGGCGTAGAGACACGATGGAATCAACCAACCCTTTCCAACTTGCCCAAGCACAGTTCGATCGGGGGGCGGACCTGCTGGGTCTTCCTGAGCATGTGCGCGCCTTGCTGCGCTGGCCGATGCGGGAGTTTCACTTTCGCATCCCGGTGCGAATGGATGACGGGCGCCTGCGCATGTTCCAGGGATTTCGGGTTCAGCACAATGACGCTCGGGGTCCCAACAAAGGGGGTATTCGCTTCCATCCCAATGAGACCATCGACACGGTGCGCGCCCTGGCGACCTGGATGACCTGGAAATGTGCCGTCGCCGACATTCCCCTGGGGGGCGGCAAAGGCGGAGTCGTTGTCAACCCGGCCTCGCTCTCGGTCAGCGAAAAGGAACGCCTGTGCCGAGGCTGGGTGGGTGCCATGTGGAAGAATATCGGGCCGCGCATTGACGTGCCGGCTCCCGATGTGGGCACCACCCCCCAGATGATGGCTTGGATGATGGACGAATACTCCCGTTTGGTGGGCCAGTACACGCCGGGGGCCTTCACGGGAAAACCGGTGGGCGCCGGCGGCTCCCTGGGCAGAACGGAGGCTACAGGGTTCGGAGTGATCCACACCGTGCGAGAGGCGATGAAGCACCTCCAGATCAATCCCCGCGAAAGCCTGGCGGCCCTGCAGGGATTTGGGAACGTGGCCCAGTACGCAGCGATCGGCTTCCGGGAGATCTTGGGTGGCAAGGTGGCGTGTGTTTCCTGCTACGATGCCGCCGAGAAGAAGTCCTACACCTTCTCGCACCCGGAAGGGGTCGACGCGCGTTTCCTGCAAACCATTACGGACCAGTATGGGAGCATCGACCAAGCCAAGGCCAAGGCGGCGGGCTACCAGCGGGAAGACGGCTCCGCCTGGATTGCCAAGGAGGTCGATGTCCTCATTCCGGCCGCGATTGAGGAGCAGCTGACCGCGGAAACCTCGCCCCAGATTCACAAGCGGGTCAAGATCATTGCCGAGGGCGCGAACGGGCCGACGACTATGAAGGCCGATGAGCTCATCCGCCAGCGGGGCATCTTCCTCATCCCCGACTTCCTGTGCAATGCAGGGGGAGTAACCACCTCCTACTTTGAGTCCGTCCAAAATGACATGAATTTCTACTGGTCGCGCGAAGAGGTGCTCGAGCGGGTTGACCAGAAAATGTCGAGCGCCTTCCAGGCCGTTCTGGAAATGTCCCTGGAGCGCAAGGTGTCCATGCGCGACGCGGCCTACCTGGTGGCCGTCGACCGGGTCGTGAAGGCGATGCAAATGCGCGGCTGGGTCTAGAGGCCGCAAGCCGCACAGCGCCGGGGCGGAGCCACTCCGCCCCTTTTAGTTGCTGAGCAAGGCAGGATGGACTCGGGGCACGCCCGAAATCCTGGCGATTTACCTCCAGATTGCCCAATACCCCATCGTGGCGCAGCTGATTCGCCAACGCCTGCGCGAGGAACTCTTCCAACGAGGAGTGATCAGGCCGCAGCGCCTGGAAGAGGAGACGCGCGCGAATGCAGAAGTCTCACAGCGGCGAGAGCAGCTGACCGATCCACTGGCCCAGGAGGATGCCGCCCGGTGGGCGCAACAGGGCGCGTTGATCCAGGAGTACCTGACCGGTTTCCGCTTCGCCTGCAACCTAGCGATGGAGCGGTTTCGCCAAGTCCCGGAGGAGATTGCCGGGGATCGGACCAGCCGTCGGGATCAGGTGGGGCTGGCTTTCAACCCCGAGCTGGCCCCGCGAGATCTGCTCCTGGCACAACCGAGCGAGTACGAAGCCCTTCCTGAGGAGAGACGCTCGCAGGTGCCGCACCACATCGAGCAGATCCGTGGGGTGCTGATCCAGATCCTGATCAGCGATCGGCTCCGCTTCGTGCGGGTCGCCAAGGCCCGGATTACGCCCCAGGACTTCCGTTTCATCTTGGCCCATCACCTGGGGGCGGGCCAGATCGGAGGCAAGGCCGCCGGAATGCTTTTGGAGTAGAAGATCCTGAGCGCCTCGGTGCCCGAGATTGCCCAGCCGGTCGAGATCCCCAGATCCTTCTTCATTGGAGCCGATAACTCTTGCGATTTCCTCGCGCTCAATGGGCTCGAGTACATCTCCCCGGGAGCGGAAATCCGTTGCCCAACTCGTGGGTCGGCTCAATCGCAGGCCGGAGGGACACGCCTTCATCCTGGTGGGACCGGGGCGCTGGGGCTCTTCCAATCTCGACCTTGGGGTGGCGGTTACCTATGGGGATATCGACAACGGTCGGGCCCTGGTCGAGCTGGCGGTCCCGCAGCGCGGGGTCGTGCCCGACCCTTCCTTGGGGACGCATTGGTTTCAGGGCCTGTATGAGGCTCGGGTTTTCCCCTGGTGGTCTTCCCCGGCAAGCCCGGCGATCTTTGGAACCGCGGGCAGATCGAGCCCATCCCCAACACCCTGAAGGATCTCCTGCCCGAGTCGGCTAACCCGGCGGGTTGCCTGTGGATGCTCGAATTTTCCCAAGCATCGCCGCCGGGCACGTTGCAACGGGTCATGGACGGCCGGCGTGCGGTGGCCCACCTGTCGGTGCACTTGGACCAAACTCGTGCTCCTGCCTGAGGCGCGCAACCCGTCGGACGGGCAGCGATGCCAATCGACTTCGTTGTATACTCTGGGAGGGTCGCCGCCCGAGAGGGGGATGGAGGGCGGTACGGGCGCGGAGGGAATTGAGATCTTAGTCCCTGGGTTGTCGCCTGAGTCCTTCGAGGGCAGGCGGGGTCGCCACTTCGGGAGGAGAGGGTTGCAATGAAGGTGTCATGCTTGCAGGAGAATTTGGCTCGAGGATTGAGCACGGTTTCGAGGGCCGTGGCCACGCGGAGCGTGTTACCGGTGCTGGGCAACATCCTCGTGTCTACCGAGGAGGGACGCCTGAAACTCTCTGCCACGAACCTCGAGATGGGAATCAGCTGCTGGATCGGGGCCAAGATAGAACAGGAAGGGTCCACCGCGGTCCCCGCGCGAACCTTCGTCGATTTCGTTAACACGCTGCCCAATGACCAGATCAGCCTGGTGCTGGACACCCGCCGCCTGGCTCTCAAGCTCCGCTGTGCCGCTTTCAGCAGCGAGATTAAGTGCATGGACGCCCAGGAATTCCCGCTCCTCCCGACCTCCGGCCCAGGAGAGGGCATCGCGCTGAATGTCCAGGATCTTCGGCAAATGATTGCTCAGGTGGGAATGGCGGCCGCCACGGATGACACCCGCCCCGTCCTCACCGGTGTCCTGGTCCGCGCCGAGGGCGAACAGTTGACTCTCGCAGCCGCCGACGGCTTTCGGCTCTCGGTTCGAACGGCCAAGTTGTCCGCCCCGTTGCGGGAGGCACTCCAGGTGATCGTGCCGGCCCGGGCCCTCAACGAACTCGCGCGGCTCCTTGCCGATGGGGAAGAAACCATCTGGATGTTCCTGCCAGCCGGGCGAGGTCAAGTGATCTTCCGTCTCAAGGACGAGGAACTCTCCTCGTCGCTCATTGACGGGACCTTCCCAGATTATCAGCCCATCATCCCCAAGAAGTATGCCACTCGCTCGGTGCTGGCGACCAGTCAGTTTCTCAAAGCCTGCAAGGCGGTGGACATTTTCGCCCGTCAGTCCTCCCACTCTGCGCGGGTTCGCATCACCCCCGGCGGAGAGGCGCAGCCAGGCAGTCTGGAGGTAAAGGCCACCGCAGCGGAGACCGGGGAGGGCGAAAGCGTAGTCGAAGCCTCCATCGAGGGAGAGCCACTCGAGATTGCCTTCAATGTGAAGTACCTCTTGGACGTCCTCAACGTCGTGAATACTCCCAATGTGGCGCTGGAGACGACCGGGCAGGCCAGCCCAGGGGTGGTGCGCCCAGTCGGTGGCGACGAGTTTGTTCATGTGATCATGCCCATGCACCTCGGGCGCTGAGAAAGCGGGCTCCCGGGGGCCGGGATCCGCACAGAGTCGGGGCCATCCAAGGGACTCAAAAGGATGGCCCCTCTCCGTTTTCGGGGGTCAGGCCGGCGCCACCTGGCCCGTCGGCACCGGGGACGTCCCCACCGCCTCGGCGGGTGCATGCGCCCCCTGCCGAAGGCCTCCTTGTCGGCGGTCCCGCGGGGTGGTCTCCCTCCTGGGGTCACCCGGATTTCCTCATATTCGGTCACAAAGAAGGCACCCTTCGTGAGGTCCACCCGTTCTTCCTTCCGCGTTCGGGCCCCGGGGGCCCGGCGTGATCTTCCCGGGTCGGGAGAGAGCCCAGTGAAGGCCAGGGAGAGGCAGGGAAGCCCTGCTCTCTCGTTAGGAGCAAATGAGACTTTCGGGGGGCTCGGCTGGGACCGCTCGGATCAAGGGCCGTGTGAGAAATGCCTTTCAGGTTGCGCCAGCCGGAAATAGGGCTGTTCACGTGAATCTCATCTTGGGGCCTGAAAGTGTGATGGATAGGACTGAAACAATCCAAGCTTGAAACGCATATAGAAGGAAGGCGGCACACGGCGACGTGGCCGTGGCCAGGTGACCGATGTACTCAAGCGAGCAAACCCTCTTGCTAGGAGCGGCCAGTCCGGCGCTCACGCTCGATCCGCCCGATGAGGAAGCCTTGGTGAGGTCCGCCCGGCATGGGGACGAGCGCTCCTTTGCGGTGCTGGTCGAGCGCTATCAGCGGCGGGTGCTCAACCTGCTGTACCGAATCAGCGGGGACGAGGAAACGGCGCTGGACCTGTCTCAGGAGGCATTTGTGCATGCCTACCGCTCCCTGGGCCAGTTTGAGCCGGGGCGTCCTCTGGGGCCATGGTTGCTGCGGATTGCGACCAACCTGGCCTTCGAACACTGGCGCAGGGAGAGGGGGCCGGTACAGGTTTCGATGGAGTCGCTGGAAGGGGAGGAACTTGCAGCCGAGGCGGGGGCGGATCCCGGCCTGGAGGCGGAGCGTCATGAGCTGGATCGAGTTCTGGAGGGAGCGGTTCAGTCTTTGTCTCCGCTGTACCGGACGGTTCTGTGGCTGAGGCTGGTAGAGGGCCTTTCCTATGAAGCCATTGCGGAGACGTTGCGACTTCCGCTGGGGACAGTAAAGACCCGTCTGCACCGAGCGCGGGACCTACTGCGCAGCCGACTGGTGGAGGAGGGTGTCGTGCCATGAATGGGGAGCACATAGATCACGAAAGGCTCCAGCGGTTCCATGACGGTGAACTGCGCGCGGGTGAGGCCGTGCGGGTCAAGGCGCATTTGGCGGGCTGTTCTTCCTGCGCTGCGTACCTGCGCTCGCTGGCCCGCGTGGAGGCAGGGCTGCGACGAATGAGGCGCATCCTTCCGCCCGAGGATTTTGTGGAGCGGGTTTTGCGGCGGACCCGGAGGAGCGAGTCGTCCTCCAGCGGTATGGCCGGCTGGGTTTCCTGGGCAGGGCTGGCCGTTGGAGCGGCGGGCGTGACCGTGCTCGCTCTTACGGCGATGGAGTGGCTCGCCGGATCCCCTGACACAAGCGGTTTCTTCTCTCTCCTCGCCTCGCTGGGGACGATGTCCCCGCTCGATCTGGCAAACTCCTTGGGAAGCCTGGGGTCCGTAGGCGACTGGTGGCAAGGGTTGACAGCCATCGGCGCGACTGCCCTGCCCTTGGCCCTGGGCCTGATTGCGCTGGGCGGATCGGTCGAGCTGATGCGCTTGGTGGGCCAGGCCGGTCGGCGCCCGCTTGCGGGGAAGGGGTGGGTACGCTCGGAGAGTTAGAGGTCGGGTTCTGCGGGCGAAGGGAAGGGCTCGCTCGAGAGGGGCGTTGGCAGGGAGTGTGAACGGGGTGGCTAGGTTGAGGCGAAGAGAAGAGAAGAGGAAGGGCGCGATGGGCGTGAAAGGGAAAATGGGGCTGTTTGGTTTGCTGAGCGCGGTGGTCATCGGGGCGTGCGCGGTGCCGAGCCTGGGCGGGATAGAACTACAGGCCAGCCCGACCTTGACGCCGGTACCGGAGGCGGTGGCCTCGGCGACAGCAGGGGTGATGCCCTCCGTTCCGAGCACCACGGGGACGACGGGCCTGGAGGCGTTTCAGGGGGTGATGGAGCAGATCTACCGTCAGGTGAGCCCGTCGGTGGTGACGATCAATGTGACCGAGAGGACCAGTGGCGGCTTGGGGCAGGGCCTTCCGTTTTTCGGCCAAGGGCCGCAGGCCGGGCAGGGTCAGCAGGCGCTGGGGTCTGGCTTTGTGTGGGATGCACAGGGTGACATCGTGACGAACAATCACGTGGTGGATGGGGCGGCGACGATCACGGTGAGCTTCAGTGATGGGACCCAGGTAACGGGGAAGGTGATTGGGGCGGATCCGAACAGCGACCTGGCCGTGGTGCGGGTGAATGTAGCGGCAGGCCTGCTGCACCCGGTCGTGTTAGGGGACTCCTCGAAACTAGAGGTGGGGCAGGTCGTGATCGCCATCGGGAATCCGTTTGGGGAGCAGAACACGATGACGGAGGGGATTGTCAGTGCGCTGGGGCGGATGCTGCCGGTACAGGCAGGGGCGACGGCGCAGGGCACCTACTCGATTCCCGACGTCATTCAAACGGATGCGCCGATCAATCCGGGGAACTCGGGGGGGGTTCTGCTGGATGTGCAGGGCAAGGTGGTGGGGGTGACCTCGGCGATTGAATCTACGGTACAGGCTTCGTCGGGGATTGGGTTTGCGATACCGGCCAACATCGTGGCGCGGGTCGTGCCGGTGCTGATCCAGCAGGGGCACTATGCCCAGCCGTACCTGGGGATCAGCGGCACGGATCTGACCTCGGATCTGGCCGAGGCGATGGGATTGGCGGGGGGCACGCGTGGGGCGCTGGTGGAGACGGTGGCCGCGGGAGGGCCGGCGGACCGCGCGGGGGTGCGGGCAAGCAATCAGCAGGTGAGTATTGGAGGGCAGGCGGTGGCCGTTGGGGGCGACGTGATCGTGGCAATCAATGGCACTGCGGTGAGAGGCATCGATGATGTGATCTCTTACCTGGCAAACAACGCCGAGGCCGGGCAAACAGTGAGGCTGACAGTGCTGCGGAAGGGGCAGCAGATAGATCTCTCCGTGACCCTGGGTTCCCGTCCCACCGGCTGAGCCGGGAGGGAAGCGTGAGGCCGCGGGGCTAAACGAGGCAGAATGAGTCGAAGGGCGTACATTACATTGATCGTGCTGGTGGTGGTGGATCTGCTGGTGGCCGGGGCCTTGGCCTGGGTGCTGCCGCAGGTGAGGGGCGGCGGGGGCGTGGAGCTGGGGCGGGTGCCGTGGCTGGGGGTTCCGAACGTGCGGCCGTATGTGGGTTTGCGGCGGGGGCCGGGGCTGGTGGGGCAGCCGTTCTTTCTGGCAGGGTATCCGCTTTGGAACTTTGGGAGGGCGGTGGCGACGGAGATCTTTCTATTGGTGGGGGGCGGGCTAGTGCTCCTGCTGTTTCCGGGGCTGATGGGGCGGCTGGGGGGAATGTTTGGGGGGTCGGAGCGGAGGAACGTATTTGTGTTGCTGGGGATGGGGGTGCTGGGGATGCTGTTGCTGGGGGTACTGGTAGGGTTAGCGGCGCTGTCGCTGCTGGGGTTGCCGGCGGTGCCGCTACTGCTCTTGCTGATGGGGCTGGTTCTGGTGCTGGGGATGGTAGCGAGCGTGGTGCAAGTGGGTCGAGGGGTGGGTTTCCTGGTGGGGTTGGGTGACGAGCGTACGCGGGTGCACTATTTGCTAGGGGTAGCGGCGGTATCGCTGGTGATGGCGGTGCCGATATTGAATGGGGTGGTGATGGGGGTAGCCGGGGTGTGGGGGGCGGGGGCGCTGCTGGTGGAGCTCTTTGAGAGGCAGGGGCGGGCCGGATCTTTGCAGGCGCCGGTGGCAGGCTGAGGGCAAGCGGACGGGCGCCGGAGGATGGGGCCCACTGAGGAAAGGGAAGGACGGGACACGAGATGAAGAGAC